>Ga0208787_1000582_pt1 | contig 17234 bp, 19 predicted proteins | sample Wag4_2014_7_11_FD_187362 | JGI IMG/M metagenome (GOLD analysis project Ga0208787, IMG submission 187362) | Fresh water microbial communities from Ohio, USA - Utica-2 Time Series HT 2014_7_11 (SPAdes) (version 2) | ecosystem: Environmental > Aquatic > Freshwater > Water tank | place: USA: Ohio... | reverse complement strand
CCCCCACCCGGTGCTGCCATGCCCCTGACGATCCGCGGCCTCGGCACCGCCGTTCCGGGCCACCAGGTGAGCCAGGCCGATGCCATCGCCCTGGCCGAACGGGTGAGTGCGGCCAGCGGCAGCAGGGCCGCGCTGCTGCAACGGATCCAGCGCCGCACCCAGGTGCACCAGCGGGGCAGCGTGCTCGCCCCGCCCAACGCCGCCCAGCTGCCGCTGGGCGAGCGGTTGCCGTTCTATGGCAGCCAGAGCCCCACAACGGCGGCGCGCATGGCCGCCTTCGCCCGCCATGCACCCCCCCTGGCCCTGGCGGCGGTGCGCGCTGCCCTGGCCGACGCGGCGATGGCGGCCCCCCGGATCACCCATCTGATCACCGTGAGCTGCACCGGCTTCCAGGCACCGGGCGTGGATCTGGAGCTGATCAGCCAGCTCGGCCTGGATGCGGGGGTGCAGCGCACCCACGTGGGCTTTATGGGCTGCCACGGTGCACTGAACGGTCTGCGGGTAGCCCAGGCCTTCGTGGAGGCCGATGCCGAGGCGGTGGTGCTGCTCTGCTCGGTGGAGCTGTGCAGCCTGCACCTCGCTTACGGCTGGGATCCGGAGAAGGTGGTAGCCAATGCCCTGTTCGCCGATGGAGCGGCCGCCCTGGTGGCCACCGCCAGGCCCGCACGCCCCGGCCCCGGCCCCGGCCCCACGCTGCTCGCCTCCGGTTCCACCGTGATCCCCCACACCGCGGCGTTGATGCACTGGCAGATCGGCGACCACGGCTTCGAGATGGGCCTCTCGTCCCGGGTGCCGGAGGCGGTGGGCAGCCAGCTGCGTCCCTGGCTCGAGCGCTGGCTGCAGCCGAGGGGACTCCAGGTGGCGGACATCGCCACCTGGGCGATGCACCCCGGCGGGCCCCGCATCCTGCAGGTGTGCGGGGCCGCTCTGGGGCTGGAACCCCAGCAGCTCGCCGTCTCCCAGGCCGTGCTGCAGGAGCACGGCAACATGTCGTCGGCCACGGTGCTGTTCATCCTCGATCGCCTGCGCCGGGCGGCGGCCCCGGGCCCCTGCCTGGCCCTGGCCTTCGGGCCGGGGCTTTGCGCCGAGGTGGCCCTGCTGGAGTAGGGGCTGGCCCCTCACACCTCGGTGGCCCATCGATCACCATGGGTGCGCCCGCGGCGGGCTCGCCCCAGATCGCGCACCCGATCTCGCCATCAACCCCGACCCCGCCCTCGCTCCGATCGAAGCCTGGTTTGGCCAGCAGGGCTGGACGCCGATGGCCTTCCAGCGCCAGGCCTGGCAGGCCTACATGGCCGGCGAGAGCGGCCTGATCCAGGTGCCCACCGGCTCGGGCAAGACCTACGCCGCGGTGATGGGGCCGATCGCAGAGCTGCTCGCGGAAGCCGGCTGGAGTGCAGACCATCCCGGCACCCAGCCCGCCGGCCTGCGCCTGCTCTACCTCACCCCCCTGCGGGCCCTCAGCCGCGACCTGGCCCTGGCGATCCAGGCGCCGATCGAGGCGATGGGCTGGCCCCTGCGCCTGGCGATCCGCAACGGCGACACCAGCAGCCACGAGCGCACCAAGCAGCTGCGCAGCCCGCCCCAGATCCTGATCACCACGCCCGAATCGCTCAGCCTGCTGCTGGCCAATGGCAAGGCGCCCGAGCTGTTCGGCGCGCTGCAGGCGGTGGTGCTCGACGAGTGGCACGAGCTGATGGGCAGCAAGCGCGGCGTGCAGGCCGAGCTCTGCCTCAGCTGGCTACGGGCGCTGCGGCCAGGCCTGCGCACCTGGGCAATCAGCGCCACGATCGGCAACCTGGAGGAGGCGGCCCGGGCAGCGGTGGGCGGCGCCATGGGCGTGGGCGGCGGCGGCCCGGGGGCGGCAGGCAGCAACGAACCCCGCATCATCACTGCCGCGATCCAGCGGGCCACGGCCATCCGCAGCCTTCTGCCCGACTCGATCGACGGCTTCCCCTGGGGCGGCCACCTCGGCCTGCGCATGTACGAGGAGCTGGTGGCGGGGCTGGATCCGGCGGTGAGCACCCTGCTGTTCGCCAACACCCGCAACCAGGCCGAGCGCTGGCACCAGTGCCTGCGCTTCGCCTGCCCGGAGATGGAGGACGCCCTGGCACTGCACCACAGCTCCATCGACCGCGCTGAGCGCGAGGCGATCGAGGCCGGGGTCAAGGCGGGCACGCTGCGCTGGGTGGTGTGCACCAGCTCCCTCGACCTGGGGGTGGACTTCCAGCCGGTGGAACGGGTGGTGCAGATCGGCTCGGCCAAGAACCTGGCCCGGTTGCTGCAGCGGGCCGGCCGCAGCGCCCACACCCCGGGCGGCACCTCCCAGGTGCTGTTCATGCCCACCAACGCCCTCGAGCTGCTGGAGGTGAGTGCCATGCGCCGGGGGCTGGCCGAGGGGCTGGTGGAGACGCGTCGGCCGCCCCAACTGGCACTGGATGTGCTGCTGCAGCACCTCACCAGCCTGGCCTGCGGGCCGGGTTTTGAGCCCCTGAGCGCGCTGGCGGCGGTGCGCAGCGCCTGGAGCTGCCGGGCGCTCAGCGAGGCGCAGTGGCAGTGGTGCCTGCAGTTTCTCGAGCACGGCGGCCAGTGCCTGGGGGCTTACCCCCGCTACCGAAAGCTGGTGCGCTGCAGGATCGGGCCCGGCGGCGCGCTCAGCGATGAACCCGCAGCGGCGGCTGAGCCCTACCGCTACCGCGTGCTCGACAAGGCGATCGCCCGCCTGCATCGCTTCAACATCGGCACGATCACCGCCGACCGCGCGGTGACGGTGCGCTTCGTGCGCGGCGCCGTGATCGGCCATGTGGAGGAGGCCTTCATCGGCCGGCTCAAGCCCGGCGATGTGTTCTTCTTCGCGGGCCGCCAGCTGGAATTCGTGCGGCTGCGGGAGATGACGGCCCAGGTGAAGGCCACTACTAAGAAAAGCTCAGCGGTGCCGGCCTGGGCGGGCGGCCAGATGGCCCTCTCCGACCTGCTCAGCCGACACCTGCGCCAGGAGGTGGACCGCTGCGCCCAGGCTCTGGCCGGTGATGGCGAAGGCGATACAGGCGATTGGCTCGACACCCCCGAGCTGCAGGCTCTCGAACCCCTGCTGCGCCGCCAGGCCGACCTCTCGCGCATCCCCCGTCAGAACGAGTGTCTGGTGGAGCTGTGCCGCAGCCGCGAGGGCAGCCACCTGTTCGCCTTTCCGTTTGAGGGGCGCTTCGTGCACGAGGGCATCGGCTTCCTCTGGGCCTGGCGCCTGGCCCGCCACCGCCCCAGCACCATCACCGTGTCGGTGAACGACTACGGCTTCGAGCTGCTGGCTCCGAAGGGCTACCCGTTCGAGGAGCTGCTGGAGCTCCATGGCGACGACCTGCTCGACTGCTCCGATCTGGCCGCCGACCTGGAGCAGGCGGTGAACCTCTCGGAGCTCTGCCGCCGCCGCTTCCGCGCCATCGCCCAGGTGAGCGGCCTGATCACCCAGGCCATGCCCGGCCAGGCCAAGACCGGCGGGCAACTGCAGATCAGCGCTGCCCTGCTGTTCGACGTGTTCCAGAAGCACGAACCGGGCCACCTGCTACTGGAGCAGGCCCGCCGCGAGGTGATCGAGGAGCAGCTGGAGCTGCCGCGCCTGCAGGCCGCCCTGGAGCGGCTGGCGGCCAGTCGCTGGCTGCTGGAGCGCACGCCCCGCTCCGGGCCCCTGGCCTTCCCTTTGCTGGTGGAGCGGCTCAACAACCGCATGAGCAATGAGTCGGTACTGGAGCGGGTGCAGCGGCTGATCGCCGAGGCCAGCCGAGCCGAGGGGCGCTGAGGAGCCGGCAGACTGGACCCGCTGAACGCGCCGCTCACTGAACAGAGCTGCCAGGCGACGGCGGTGACGTCAGCATGCCGGTATCCGCGCGCCTGCCCCGGCAACCAGGTTCCGATGACCTCCTTTCTGCGCATCCGGCCGCTGCAGCGCGACGACATCACCGCCGTGACCGACTGGGCCCGCCAGGAGGGCTTCGCGCCCGGCAGCGGCGATGTAGCCATCTACCGCCACACCGACCGCCAGGGCATCTGGGTGGGCTGGCTGGGGGGCGAGCGGATCGGCTGCATCACCGGCGTGCGCTACAACGCCGCCTACGGCTTTCTTGGCCTCTACCTGGTGCGGGCCACATGGCGGGGCCGGGGGTACGGCCTGCAGCTCTGGGAGCATGCGCTCGAGCACCTGGCCGATCTGCCCTGCGTGGGCCTGGAGGCGGCACCGGATCGCGTCGACGACTACGCCCGCTGGGGTTTTGCGCCCGCCTCCCCCACCACCCGCTGGCAGGGGATCAGCGACGGAACCATCCCCACCCCGGCAGCAGCGGGGGACTGGCAGCTGCTGGAAGGGGAGGCCATCCCCGAGCGGGCCGTGCAGTGCTTTGACGCCCAGCGCGAACCCAGCCCCCGCCCCCACTTCCTCAGCCAGTGGCTGCACCACCCCGCAGGCACGGTGCTGGCCCTGATCGATAGCGCCGGCGACTGCCATGGCTTCGGCCGCATCCGCCCCTGCCTGCTGGAGCGCGGCGAGGGCTGGCGCATCGGGCCGCTGATGGCCGAAACACCGCAGGCGGCGGCCCTGCTGCTGCAGGGCCTGCTGCACCACCATCCGGGCGTGGTGCTGATCGATGCGCCAGGCGCCAATGCCGCAGCGGCGCCGCTGCTGGAGCGGTTGCAGTTCCGCCCGGTGGGCACCACCCTGCGCATGTACCGCGGTGAGGCACCGGCGGTGTCGCTGCGCGACGTCTACGGCCTCGCCTGCCTGGAGCTGGGCTGATCAGCCCACGAAGCGCCCGTAGAGCCAGCGCACGAAACCGCCGATCACCGGCACGGGAGCGAAGGTGGGGCCCACGAAGTCGAAGTAATCGCGGTGGTCGCAGATCTTGCCGTCGCCGTTGAACAGCAACCGCGACGTGCCGGGATAGACAAACTCGATGCCCTTGATCTTCAGGCCCATCTCCCACTCCACAAAGGCGGAGTCTCCGCTGATCGCGATGGCACCGGGGGTGAGGTACACATCATCGCAGCGCTTCAGCAGGCCCTCCTGGGCGGCGATGTAGGCGGCGATGCCCTGCCGCTCCTGGGTGGGATCGCTGAAGTGCACGTCGTCGGCGTAGAGCTCCCGCCACTGGGCTTCACTCGGCCCCGGGGCTCCATAGGGCTTGCTGAACAGGGCGCGCAGTTGGGCTGGGTCCACCGCGTTCGGGATCGGGAATTGGGCACAGGATGGCGCAGATCGCCGCCGGCCGGGCTACCAGGGCAACACCTGGCCGTTGGCGTGCCAGAAGGTGCCGCTGGTCTCCAGGGTGAGGGAGTCGATGCGGGCCAGCAGTCCCCGCACACTCTCCGCAGGGCTGATGCCGTTGGGGTTGAAGGCGATCATGCGGGTGCGCACCAGGCCCGGATGGAGAATCGCCACGGCAATGCCCCGCGGCTGGAGGTCGATCGCCAGGGATTTGCCGGCGATGTTCAACGCCACCTTCGACATCCGGTAGCCATAGGAGCCGCCGGAGCTGTTGTCGTCGATCGAGCCCATGCGACTGGTCATCAGCGCCACCTTCGCGCCGCGGGGCAGTTGCTCCAGCAGGGCCCGCACCAGCAGGAGCGGCGCCAGGGCATTCACCTCAAACTGGCGGCGGATGGCTTTCGCATCCAGATCCTCCAGCCCCATCGACTGCAAGATGCCGGCGTTGAGGATCAGGCCATCCAGCGGCACCCCCTGCAGGCGGGTGACCAGCTCGGCGATGGCAGCCTCGCTGGCCAGATCGATGCCGGCCTCGATGGGCACGCCCAGCGCCTCCAGCTCGGGCGAAGCGGTCCTGCACACCGCGATCACCTGGTCACCGCGGGCCTGAAGTTGGCGGGAATACTCCAGGCCGATGCCGCGGTTGGCTCCGGTCACCAGATACGTGGCCATGGGATCAGCAAAAAAGAGAGCAAAGAGGATTGGGCATGGAGGTTCGTGACGCCATGCGGCAGCCCTGGCCATTCACAGCCAGTGCAGCTCCATCGCCACCGCGCCCTGCAGGCTGCGCTTCACCGGACAGGCCTCGGCGGCCCGCCGGAGCACGTCCCGCTGCCGTTCGTCCAGTGACGCCGGCAGCTGCACCCACACCGTGAGCCGGGCGATGCGCCGAGGCGGCTCGCTGGTCATGGTCTTCTCCACCCGGGCGCTGCAGCCCTCCAGGCTCCAGCCGTGGCGCTCGGCCACGATGCCCATGATCGTGAGCATGCAGGTGCTCAGGGCGGTGGCCACCAGGTCGGTGGGGGAGAAGCGTTCGCCCTTGCCCTGGTTGTCGCTGGGGGCATCGGTGTCGAGCTGGGTGCCCGAGGGCTGGTGGTTGGAGCGGCAGCGCAGCTCGCCCACATACACGCTGTCGATCAGGGTCATGGCTGGGGGGAGCGGTTCAGGACTTCTCCAGGCGCTTCACGATGAAGGCCATCAGGCCCAGGGAACCGGCCAGGGCAACCAACAGGGCGATCGTCATCAACGGCCAGGAATGGGTATGGCGGCCATTCTCCATTCCGGCCCCGCGGGCGAGACCTCCCCTGCAATACAGCGGCTCAGGCGGCTACCAGCCAGCGCCCTGCCGCCGCCAGGCCCATGGCCAGCAGCAGTCCACCCCAGCGACCCGCCCCCGCCGGCAGGAAGCGGGGCAGCAACAACGCGCTGCCCTGGTGGGGGTGGCGGGCAGCAGCAGACCGGCCTCGCCCATGCCCAGGGGCAGGTGGCGGGCCAGCAGCAGGGCCCAGAGCAGGGGCAGCAATGCGTAGAGCAGGGCGTGGGGCAGGCCCGGCAGCCGACGCAGCAGCATCCAGCCGCCGGCCGGCAGGGCCAGGGCGAGCAGGCCGAAGGCCAGCCGCGGCAGCAGCGGCCCGGCCTGCAGGCTGGCGGGGGCCAGGGGCAGCCAGCCCAGCAGCCGCTGCCACTGGTGCAGACCGATTCCCCCGGCCAGCACCAGGATCAGCGCCCCCTCGCCGGCGGGGGGATCCATGTCGCGCTGCAGGTCGGCGCCGGGGGGCCGCAGGCGCAGCTGCACCGAGCGGTGCGGGCAGGCGGCCGCGCAGGTGAAGCAGAGCACGCAGTTGCGGTTGTCGGCCAGGTGGGCCGGATGGGTACCGAGCGGACATCCCGCAGTGGCCAACCCCTCCCCATCCGCCGGACCGCCCTTGAAGCAGGCGTAGCTGCTGCAGCTGCCGCTGCAGGTGCCGGCCTGGGCCCGCAGCTCCGTGATCGCCAGCTTGGCGAACAGGCCGTTCATGCCCCCCACCGGGCAGAGGTAGCGGCACCAGAAGCGCTTCTCGAACAGCAGCGAACCCACTACCGCCCCGGCGGTGATCAGCAGCAGCAGGCAGCTGCTCAGCCAGGCGGTGTTCTCCAGATTCCACAGCTCCTCCCAGAGCAGGATCGCCGCGAAGCCGCCCGCCAGCAGCGGCGCCGCCCAGCGGTCGCTGTCCCCCCGCGGCCAGCTGCGCGGCCGCCAGCCCAGGGCCGTGGCCAGCCGCTGGCTGATCGTGCCCCACACCATGAACGGACACACGGCACACCACAGGCGCCCGACCAGGGGATAGGCCAGCAGAATCAGGGGCCACCACCAGGCCCAGAAGAGATTGAGGGCGCCGTTGTGGGCCCGCTCCTGGGGCCCCAGCCATAGCCAGAGGTTCACCAGCACGAACAGCCAGCTCACCAGGCCGAACAGCAGCAGGTTCCAGAGCAGGGGGGCGCGCAGCAACTGGCGCAGGCGCGGGCGCCAGCGGAACAGGTCGAAGCGCAGTCGGCTGGTGCGGCTGGCGGTCCAGAACACATCGTCCGGCAGCTGGGCGGGATGGTCGGCGGCGGCCTGGCGCAGGGCCCGCTCGATCAGGGTGTTGAGTTCGCGGATGTTGCCGGGGAAGTCGTGGTTCTGCAGCCGCTTCACCACCGCCTCGCCCACCAGCGGCGCTCGCTGCCAGCCCAGCCGCGGCGCCCGCTGGCGGATGCCGTAGCGCAGCCACTCGCCCAGGTCCTGGCGGCGCACCCGCAGCGGCGGCACCCGGATCAGGGTGCAGCAGCGATCGGCCTGGGGCTGGGCCGCTTCGGTGGTGAAGAACAGGCGGCCGGCGAAGCGGTGCTCGGCGCTTTCGGGCCCGGGGGCCGACCAGCGGCCGCTGCGGGCCAGCTCCAGCAGCCGCGGCAGCAGGGCCGGGTCGGCCCGGTCGAGGTTGTCGATCAGCAGGGCGCCATCGCCCAGGCAATCCAGCAGCGAACCCACACCCCCGCTGGAACCGCTGCCGAACAGGGGGGCGCCGTCATCGCCCAGGGTGGCGGCATCGATGCGGGCCATCAGCCGCCGCCGCCGCGGGCTGCCGAAGTGGATCAGGGCGGCGAGGTTGTCCTTCTCCAGGCCCGGCTCGCCGCTGATCAGCACCGGCCGGGCCTCGGGGTCGGCGGCGGCGTCCCGCACCGCGGCGCGCAGGCGGTCGGCATAGCGGCTGCTGCCGACCACGCCGCGGCGGGAGCGGCCCAGCAGGTGGGGCGCCAGCTTGAGCAGGCAGGCCTGGCTGTCGGGGGCGGGAGCGGCAGGGCTCGCGCTGGCCATCGCACAACACCATCACAACGCCACAGCAACACCTTGCCATGCAGCAACACCCTGCCGTGCAGCAACACCCTGCCGTGCAGCAAACCCGCCACCAGCGCCCGTCTGCCGCTCCATAGGCTGGGGCCCGCTTCCGTCCTGCCCCGCAGCGCCCCCATGGCCCTCACCCTCTACGGCGGCGGCCGCAGCCGCGCCTCGATGCCCCGCTGGTATCTCGAAGAAAAAGGCATTGCCTACGACTGGCGCCAGCTCGATATGGAAGCGGGCGAGCACCGGCAGAAGGCGTTCACGGCGATCAACCCGTTCGCCAAGGTGCCGGCCCTGGAGGACGACCGCTTCACCGATCCGGCCGGCGGGACCCTGCGGCTGTTCGAGAGCGGCGCCATCCTGCTGCACCTGGCCGAACACGACGGCGGCGAATTCAGCGGCCCACCGGAGCAGGCGGCGGTGCGGCGGGCCAAGGTGGCCCAGTGGTTGCTGTTCGCCAATGCCACCCTTGCGGTGGCGCTGTTCGTGCCCAGCAACCGTGAGCGGGAGTTTCCGCGGTTGATGGGGGTGCTCGATGGCCTGCTGGCCAGTGGCCGACCGCTGGTGGGCGAGCACTGGGGCGCGGCCGACTGTGCCGTGCAGGCCTACCTGGCCTACCTGCCGGTGTTCTTCCCCCAGATCGACCTGGAGCCCTGGCCGGGGGTGCGGGCGACGATCGCCAGCGCCCAGGCCAGCCCCGCCTACCAACGGGCGATGGGCAGCCGGTGAACGTGCCGGCATCGGCCCCGTTCCGCTGGGGCGGCGAGACCCTGGAGCTGCTGGCCGAGCGGGCGATATGGGATACCCAGCGGCGCACGCTGCTGCTGGCCGACCTGCACCTCGGCAAGGCCGAGAGCTTCCAGGCCCAGGGCATCCCCCTGCCCAGCGACGGCGACGCCGCAACCCTCAACGCCCTGCTGGAGCTGGCAACGCGGCTGCAGCCCGAGCAGGTGATCGTGCTGGGCGACCTGATCCACGGCCCCCTGGGGCTCACGGGCGAGCTGCGCGCCAAGCTGGCGGCCCTGCCGGAGCTGCTGGGCTGCCCGCTGCGGCTGATCGGCGGCAACCACGAGCGGGGCAGCTGGATCGCCGGCCTGGCCCAGGAACCCAGCCAGGCCCTGGGGCCCTGGTGGCTGAGCCACGAGCCCGAGCCCCGCGCCGGCCTGCTCAACCTCTGCGGCCACCTGCACCCGGTGGCGTTGCTGGGTCGCAACGGCGACCGCCTGCGCCTGAGCTGTTTCAGCTACTGCCCGCGCAGCGAACGGCTGGCCCTGCCCGCCTTCGGGGCACTCACGGGCGGCATGCCCCTGCCCCGCCACGAGCGCCAGTGGCTGGTGGCGGATGGGGCGGTGCTGGCCGTACCACCGGAAACCAGGCGGGCGGCCTGAACAGCAGCCCGTCTTTCGCAGCAGAACCGCTGCACAAGCAAGCCTGCCAGGCCATGCTCTGCCCAGGTTTGCCTGCTCGCCCGCCGATGCCCGTCCTCGCCGACCTCATCAACGACCTGATCGCCCTGATCCCGGAGGACGGCAGCCGTCTCACGAACGAGGAAATCCGCACGGCCCTGGAGCAGGAGGCAGGTGAACCAATCAGCGATGAGGATCTGAAGGAGCTCAAAAGCCAGGTGGTGGCCCTGGGTGCCGCCGAGGGTGTGAAGGGTCCCGGTGGGGGCCTCCGAGCGCCTGGGATGGACCCTCCTCCACGGGCTTCCGCTCCAGCCACCGGTACCCGCACCCGCCGGAGCGGCCAGGGCAGCAGCGCAGCAGCCCCCCAAGCCACCATCGCCCCGGGCACCCCGGCGGCCTCGGTGCTCACCGGCGAGCTGCGCAATCAGATCGACCGGATCTGGGATGCCTTCTGGAGCGGCGGCATCGCCAACCCGCTGGAGGTGCTGGAGCAGCTCACCTACCTGCTGTTCATCCGCCGGCTGGATGAACTGGAGACCCTGGAGGAGCGCCGCAGCCAGCGCTCCGGCCAGCCGATGCGCCGCCGCATCTTCCCGGAAGGCGTCGATGACCAGGGACGCTCCTGGACTGAGCTGCGCTGGAGCCGCTTCAAGGAGCTGGGCGAGGCCGCCTCGATGTACAAGGTGGTGGGCGATCGGGTGTTCCCGTTCCTGCGCGAGCTGGGCGGTGAGGAATCGGCCTACGCCACCCACATGCGCGATGCCCGCTTCACGATCCCGACGCCGGGGCTGCTCACCAAGGTGGTGGAGCTGCTCGATGCGGTGCCGATGGAAGACCGCGACACCAAGGGCGACATCTACGAGTACATGCTGGGCAAGCTGGCCACCGCTGGCACCAACGGCCAGTTCCGCACACCGCGCCACATCATCGAGCTGATGGTGGCGATGACCGAGCCCACCCCACACGATGTGATGGTGGATCCGGCCTGGGGCACCTGCGGCTTTCCGGTGGCGGTGGGCGAATACCTGCGTGAGCATCACCCGTAGGTGCTCAGCGATCCGGAGCTGCGCGAGCACTTCAACCATGGCCTGTTCCATGGCTTTGATTTCGACACCACGATGCTGCGCATCGGGGCGATGAACATGCTGCTGCACGGGGTGGAGAATCCCGAAGTGAGCTACCGCGATTCTCTCTCGGAAGACGGCGCGATTGAGGAAGACAAGTACACCCTGATCCTGGCCAATCCGCCCTTCGCCGGATCCCTGGATTACGAGAGCACCAGCGGCAAGCTGCAGCGGGTGGTGAAGACCAGGAAGACCGAGCTGCTGTTCATGGCCCTGTTCCTGCAGCTGCTCAAACCCGGCGGCCGGGCGGCGGTGATCGTGCCCGATGGGGTGCTGTTCGGCTCCAGCAAGGCCCACAGGTCACTGAGGCAGCAACTCGTAGAAGAGCATTTTCTTGAGGGCGTGGTGTCGCTGCCGAGCGGCGTGTTTCGCCCCTATGCCGGCGTAAGCACCGCAATCCTGTTCTTCACCAAGACCGGCCGAGGCGGCAGCGATCAGGTGTGGTTCTACGACATGACCGCCGACGGCTGGAGCCTCGACGACAAGCGCAATCCGCTGCTGCCGCTGCAGAAGCTCGGGCCCGCCCCGAAGGAGGCTCTCACAGAAGGAGAACACGCCAAGAACAACCTGCCCGACTGCCTGGCCCGCTGGCGGCAGCGCAAGGATGCCGAGCGCGAGCGGGAACGCACTGCCCAGAGCTTCTGCGTGCCCAAGGTGGAGATCGCCGCGCAGGGCTAAGACCTCAGCCTCAACCGCTACAAGGAGCTGATCCACGAAGAGGTGGAGCACCGCCCACCGCTGGAGATCCTGGCCGAACTACGGGCGATCGAGCAGGAGATCCTGCAGGGGATCGAGGAGCTGGAGGGGATGCTGCGATAAGCGGCGCTAGCATTCCGCTAGCAATCGGCGTTGGGGCGATGAACACCCTGGTGCTCCGGCAGGTGCCGGATGTGCTTTACCGCCGCCTCAAGGCGGTAGCAGTGGCGCACCGGCGCTCGATGAATCAGGAGGCGATCCTCGCTCTGGAGGCGGGGCTGCCTGAGTCGCCGATTCCAAAGCGGCCCACGCTGGAGGAGAGCACGCGCTGGCTGGAGCAGCAGGTGTGGACCCTGCCGGTCCTGGATGACCGCAGCGCCGAGGAGATCCTGGGGTACGGCAATGACGGTCTCTGCGGCTGAAGGCAGCCTGGTGATCGACCTCGCCGTCGACACCAGCGCCGTAATGGCGGTACTCCTGCGGGAGCCCGTCGCAGAAGCCGTGCTGGAGAGGCTCTGTCGGGCCGTGCAGCCGGCGGTGGCTGCCCCCACGCGCACGGAGATCCTGCTGGTGGCGCTGGTGAAGCTGGGAGAGATCGGCCAGGAGCGTGCCCGCGAGTTTCTCGATCAGCAGGCCTTTCTCACGGTGGCCTGGGATGGGGAACTGGCCGATCAGGCCGCTGATGCCTTTGCACGCTTCGGCAAGGGGCGCCATACCAGTGGCCTGAACTTCGGCGACTGCTTCTCCTATGCCCTGGCGGAGCGCTTGAAGGTGCCGCTGCTGTTTGTGGGCAACGATTTCAGCCGCACCGAGCTGGAGGCTGCGCTGTGAACCGGGGCTCAGCGGGCCAGGCCCAGAAACACCAGCAACGAGCGGTTGAGCCGCAGCAGATCGTCATCCGCCAGGCGGCCGATGCACTGGCCCAGGCGGCTCCTGGACACGGTGGTGACCTTGTCGACCATCAGGCGGCTGACGGCTCGCAGACCGTTCTCCGTTGTGGGCTCGACGGGGACGCGAAAGACCGGCAGATCAGACGGGTCGGTCGTGATCAGACACACCGTCACCGAATCCCGGGCGGTAAAGGCGTCGTCCTGAACAATCACCACAGGGCGCGCCTTGCTGGCATAGCCGGAGCCGCCGGCCATGGTCCAGATCTCACCGCGCTTCACTGGCTGTATTCGTCGTCAGGCCACTCGACCAGCGAGTCGATGAAGGCCTGGATTTCGGTTTCCTCCTCGCTGGCATTGGCCAGCAGACACTGCCGCCGCGCTTCGGCGGCGAACTCAGGTGAATGCACATCCGGCACCCAGATCTGGATCGGCCGCATCCCCTGGGCCCGTAACCGCTGGCGGTGCTCCCGCACTTTGCGGCGATTGGCCGCACGTCGCGCCTCCCGGGCTGTGGCCTCTGAAGAACCGAGCTCAGGGGCGGCCTCAGGTCCCATGGCAGCTCCCGCAACGGTTACATGTCACCCTAGCCGGAGCTTGCGCTGCTGGCCTGGGCTGGTGCACAAAGCGCCGGAGGGGAGGCTGCGGTGACCCTGGCCGAGCTTGAGGCGCTGATCTCCACCGGTGAATCCGAGCAGCTGGAGTTCAAGCGCTCCACCAGCCAGCTGCGCTCCGGCTGCGACACGCTCTGCGCCTTTCTCAATGGACAGGGCGGCACGGTGCTGTTCGGAGTGAGCGACAGCGGCCGGATCGTGGGGCAACACTGCAGCGATGCCAGCCGTCGCGAACTGGCGGAGGCCCTGCGGCGGATCGAACCTTCCGCTCAGGCCACGATCGACGAAGTGCCGCTGCCTGGCGATCCCGAGAAGCGGGTGATTGCTGTGCGGGTGCCACCTGGGCAGGGACTAAGGCCCTTCTTTCACGACGGCCGCGCCTTCCAGCGGATCGCCAGCAGCACCGGGCGGATGCCCCAGCCGATGCTGGAGGGGCTGCTACTGGAGCGCAGTCACCCGATCCAGCGCTGGGAAACTCAGAAGGCGGTGGGCATCACAGCCGCTGATCTGGATCAGGAGGAACTGCTGCGCACCCTGCGCGTGGGCGTGCAGGCGGGGCGGTTGCCAGAGGCGGCGCTCAGTGATCAGGCCGGTGCCCTGGAGCGGCTGCAGCTGTTGCGCGATGGCGAGCTCACCCTGGCGGCCCAGGTGCTGTTCGGCCAAGGCGTGGCGATATTGCCCCAGTGCCAGCTGCGGCTGGCCCGCTTCCGCGGCACTAACAAGCGGGAGTTCCTAGATCAACGCCAACTGAACGGCCATGCCTTCCAGCTGTTGGAGGAGGCGATCCTGTTCTGCCAGCGCCACCTCGCCACAGCGGCGCGCATTCCCAGAGATCGGCTGGAGCGCGAAGAGCAGCTCGCGATTCCGCTGCCGGCCTTGCGCGAAGCGCTGGTGAATGCCCTCTGCCATCGCGACTACAGCCAGCAGGGAGCGGCGATCAGCCTGGCGATCTTCGACGACCGGCTGGAGCTCTGGAGTGAAGGCGGCCTGCCCTTCGGCCTGGAACCGGAGGCATTGAAGCGGGAGCATGCCTCACGGCCGCGCAACCTGCTGATCGCTGATGTGTTCTTCCGCCGGGGCCTGATCGAGCGCTGGGGCCGTGGCACCCAGGTGATCCTGGAGGAATGCGAGCGGGCCGGCTGCACGGAACCCACCTACCGGTTGAGTGGTGGCTGCTTTGTGGTGACCTTCCCGCTTGAAGCAAGCTTGGGGCCAGAGTCGAGGCCAGAGTCGGCGGCGGGGGCAGAGTCAGGGGCAGAGTCAAGGGCAGAGTCAGGGGCAGAGTCGCTCAGGGTGCTCCAGGCCCTGGAGGCAGGCCCACTGAGCAAGGCAGAAATCGCCTCAACGTTGGGCCGCGACAGCGTGACGGGTGCCTTGAACCGCACCATCCGTGGCCTGTTGGCGGAAGGTCGCATCGCCCTCACGATTCCGGACAAACCGAACAGCCGGCTGCAGAAGTATCGGCTGGTCAACGGCGCCACAAAGGAGCCGAGTTCATGAACACTTGCATGGAGAAAACACGCATGAAGATGACGATGGAGCATCGCCCACCGCTGGAGATCCTGGCCGAGCTGCGCCAGATCGAGCAGGAGATCCTGCAGGGGATTGAGGAGCTGGAGGGGATGCTGCGATGAAATGGCCAATGACCAACCTAGGGGAAGTCGCATCCCTGGAAAGGAAATCGTTGCTCCCGGAAGAGATTGAAACCGGCACAAGCTATCTGGGACTTGAGCATATTGAGAGTGGAGGACGAATACTCGGCTATCAAAGGGTTGGCGCAGGAGAGCTTCAGAGCAATAAATTCATGTTTGACCCGGGGACACTTTTATACGGAAAGTTGAGACCTTATCTGGCCAAGATCTGCATTCCCGATCGCGAAGGCTGCTGCAGCACTGATATTTTACCAATCCGACCGAGTCAAGAGCTGGACATCAGTTACCTAAAGCATGTGTTGCTCTGGAAGCCATATGTCGACAAGGCCAACAGTCTTTGCTCAGGCGCTAATCTCCCTCGCATTTCGCCCTCATCGCTGCTCGGCATCGAAATCCCCCTCCCCCCACTGGAGGAGCAGCGGCGGATTGCGGCGATTCTGGATAAGGCACAAGATCTTTCACTCCGAACTCGGCAATTAAATCAGCTGGCTTCGTCGTTGATTGAATGTGAAATGATTCAGCGTTTTGATCGCCCAGGAAGAGATCAGTCTCAGTCAGACCTTTTGACGCTTGTGGACGCTGGTGTCACTGTTATTGACTGCCCTCACTCAACCCCGCAATGGACACAAGATGGAAAGATCTGCTTGCGCACATCTAACTTGGGCAAAGGGGATTGGATCTGGAAAGATACAAGGCATATTTCGGATGATGATTTTCAAGAGCGATCTCGCAGGGCTCCTGTCGAGCCCGGCGACATTATTTTAAGCAGGGAAGGTACTGTAGGGATCGCGGCGATAGTAGCTTCCGATATGGAGGTCTGCATGGGGCAACGACTTGTTCAACTAAAGCTTGATCAAAGAAGACTCATGCCTGAATACCTGCTTGCGCAACTTCTTTACCTTTTGAAGCCACAGCGGATTTCGCATGCAATGACCGGTTCGACCTCCAAGCACATCAACGCCAAAGACCTCAGAGAGTTAAAAATTCATTGTCCGCCAATCGAGCAACAATTGGACTTTGAAAACTTCTGCGAGTCCGCGAAAAAGCTACGGTCAAGAATATTTATTTTTAGCCAGAAGTCCGATGTACTAAGCCGCTCTATTCAGATGGCCTCGTTCAAATCATGAAAGCCACAGAAACCAAACTCCTCCAGATCCTGGGCGCCGTCTCCCAGTTCATCATTCCGATCTATCAACGTACCTATTCGTGGACGCCAAAGGAATGCGCCCAGCTATGGGCAGATATTTTGCGTACTGGCGTCACCGATGAGATCGGTGTCCATTTCATTGGTTCGGTGGTGCATATCGATGAGGGCCTCAGCAACCTGGCCGTGCAGGCCCCCAAGCTGGAGATCGATGGACAGCAGCGGCTCACCACCGTCACCCTGCTGCTCACGGCCTTGGCGGATGTGTTGGATGGGCTGCCTGAAGACCAGCAGGAGCCGATCGAAGAGTTCGCTCTGGCCATCCTCCGCGAGACCTACCTCACCCGCCGGCACCAGAAAGGCGACAAGCGCTTCAAGTTGCTGCTCTCCGACACCGATCGCGTCACTCTGATGGCGATGGTGGATCCCAAAGCAGCAGCACTGCCAGCCGAGCCCTCCATCCGGATCCAGGAGAACTACAAGTTCTTCTTCGAACAACTTGGCGCCCAAACCACCGATCTGGCTGTGGTCTGCCGGGGCATCAGCAAGCTGTTGGTGGTGGATGTGGCCCTCTCCCGCGATCAGGACAATCCCCAGCTGATCTTCGAGAGCATGAACTCCACCGGCCGGGAGCTCTCCCAGGCCGATCTGATCCGCAACTACGTGTTGATGGGTTAGCCGCCCGACCTGCAGGAGCGGCTCTACACCCTCCACTGGCGGCCGATGGAGCAGGCCTTCGGCCAGGAGGCCTACAGCGGCAACGAGTTCAGCGCCTTCATGCGCGACTTCCTCACCCTCAAGACCGCCGAGGTGCCCCGGCTCGATCTGGTCTACGAGGTGTTCAAGCAGTACGAACGCCAGCCGGCCGTCGCTGACGCGGGCATCGAGGCGTTGCTGGCTGATCTGCACACCACCGCCATCCGCTACTGCCGCGTCGCCCTCAACCAGGAACCAGACCCCCAACTCCACGACGCCTGTCAGATGTCAATCAGGTTGATGGGTTGCGTCAATCTGGTTGACCGGTGATTGGGCCTGTTTCTGGCCCAGGCACTGGCCTGAAATCCAGTTGGAAGCAGGATCGTGCCCAGGCCTGTCGCGGCGC
>Ga0208787_1000581_pt1 | contig 17238 bp, 13 predicted proteins | sample Wag4_2014_7_11_FD_187362 | JGI IMG/M metagenome (GOLD analysis project Ga0208787, IMG submission 187362) | Fresh water microbial communities from Ohio, USA - Utica-2 Time Series HT 2014_7_11 (SPAdes) (version 2) | ecosystem: Environmental > Aquatic > Freshwater > Water tank | place: USA: Ohio... | reverse complement strand
TATAGCCGAGGAAAAAAACATGGAAGAAATAACCCGAAAACTTATGCGCATTGGGTTGGATCAAATCATGGGGTATATAGATAATGTCAGCTGGTATGAGGAATTAGGTCATAAACTTCAGGTAACCTCCATTGTTGATGCTGCTTTTGTTGAAAATGCCGTTAAAAGCAAGGAAATGGAATTATTTGATGTGAGAGGCATTTCAGAATTTCATGAAGGTCATATTCCTGGAGCAAAACATCTTTTTCTTGGTACTTTAACTGAAAATATAGCAAAATTACCAAAGGACAAATCGTTTATTATTCAATGTCAGGCGGGTGACAGAACGGCCATTGGAACCTCACTTCTATTGTCATTAGGTTATTCAAAAGTGCTTAATTATTCTGGTGGATTTGCCGACTGGCAATCAAAAGGAAAGGACATAGCAAAAGATTAAAAAGAGCATTTTCTTCGTTAACCCTACATATAACTTTTTCAATGATGAGATATTTAGGGTTAACGCTTTTTATTTTTATCCACTTCCACACTGAAGCCCAGTCCTTTCGCACCCTTTCTCAAACAAAGCCAGGTGTTCGGAAAGAGTACGAAAAGGCTAAATTGGAAGCACAAAAGGAGAATACCAGTGCCAGTATTATTCTATTGTTAAAATGCCTTGAAAAAGATCCCATCCTGATAGAAGCCTGGACTTTGCTGGGGAATGCATATCATGATATCGGCGATTATAAAAAATCTCTGGATGCCTTTACAAGGTTATCCCTTATACATCCAAATCATGATATCAGGATAAACTATGCTTTTGGATTAACAGCATATAAATATGGAGATTATTCCCTGGCCGTTGAAAAACTGACTTTATATGTGGCTTCAGACAAAATAAAGGGACAGCCACTTGAGCAAGCCAGTAAATTATTGGAAAATGCTGTTTTTGCCCGTGATGCCGTGCAAAATCCTGTGTCATTCATCCCCACTCCTTTGAATTTTTATATTAATACGGATGCTCCTGAATATCTACCCTCCTTTTCTGCCGATGACAAAACCTTGCTTTTTACCCGTGTAGTAAATGGACAGGAAGATATTTTTTACACCCAAAGAGATTCATTGTCAGGTGATTGGGGAAAACCTATTGCCTTAACGCAATTAAATACACCTTTTAATGAAGGAGCACATACCTTATCAGCAGACGGTTCAACGTTGATATTTACTCAATGTGAAAACAAAAATGGCCTTGGTAGTTGCGATCTTTACATTTCCTACAAAAAAGGAGAACAATGGACAGCTCCCAAAAATTTGGGGTCACCTGTAAACTCTATGCATTGGGAATCAATGCCTTCTCTATCTGCCTCAGGTGATAAATTATTTTTTTCTTCCAAACGTCCCGGAGGTTTCGGTGGTACGGATATATGGATGAGCCGACTTGTTTCTGTCGATAAATGGACTACCCCTGAAAATGCAGGACCGAACATTAACACTCTGGGAGATGATCAGGCTCCCTTTCTTCATACAGACGGCCAAAGTTTATATTTCATGTCCAATGGACACAAGGGTATGGGCGGATTTGATATTTATCTTTCCCGCAAAGATAGTACCCAAAAGTGGGGAAAACCTATTCACTTGGGTTACCCAATAAATACGATTGCCGATGAGGGAGCCCTCTGTATTAATAGAACGGGTGAAACAGCCTATTTCTCTAGTTCTAAACGGGATACACCTGGTAACGGCCTGACAAGTAAAACAAATATTGATATCTTCAGCTTTCCTCTTTATCCGGAAATAAGACCTATTCCTGTTACCTTCGTCACAGGGAAAATAATGGCAAATGATAACAACCAGCCTCTTCCGGCCCAACTTGAAATAAGTGTCACTGAAACAGAAGGCATTATTTTTAAAGCAAAAATAGACTCATCGGGCAAATTCTTTATTTGTTTACCAAGTGGTCAAAATTATTCCCTGTCTGCCTCCTATCCAGGATATACCCTTTACAGTAACCATTTTACGCTACTCGACGCTCATTCTGCTTTGGAACCTTATTATTTAAACATTCTACTGCAAAAAATAAATAAACCCGCCAATGCCATTTCAACTGAAAAAATGACTGAGGATGGAGATCCAATTGTATTAAAAAATGTATTTTTTGAAACGGGATCAGCTCAACTAAATCCAAATTCTCAACACGAATTAAATCTGTTAAGCCAGTGGTTAGCAGAAAACGCAGCTATTTTCATACAAATAAACGGACACACTGATCACATAGGGGCAGAGGAAATGAATGTGCAACTGAGTACTCAAAGAGCAAAGACCGTTTATGAATATTTAATAAAATCAGGAATAGTCAAAGAACGTCTTCGATATAAAGGCTACGGTTCAGCAAAACCTGTTGCCGACAATGCAACAGAAAAAGGAAGAAAAGAAAACAGGCGTACAGAATTCATCTTATTGAAATGAATTCTGTACGAATCGACTTTCATACATTGGGACAAAATACAGGTAAAAAAATTATTTTACGATGAGTTGATTTCTACCGGGGCCTACCGAAACCATGGTTATGGGCACATTAAGTTCTTTTTCAAGTTTCAACAAATAATCAGTCGCCTCCTTAGGCAAATTATTCCAATCAGTTACCTCATCCAAGGGAACGTTCCAACCTGGAATATTTTCATAAGAAACAGAAAAAGTGTCCTCGCTTATATCAAAAGGAAGATTTTGAGAGAGGGAACCATCTTCTGATGTATAGGCAGCGCCCATAGAAAAATCAGAAAAAGCGGACAGTACGTCCATTTTAGTGACAATCAGTTGAGTAACACCATTTAACATAATGGCATATTTCAACTGGGGAACATCGAGCCAACCACAACGCCTTGGTCTTCCTGTCGTTGCACCAAATTCTCCGCCTTCAGCCCTTAATTTTTCTCCTGTTTCATTATGTAGTTCTGTTGGAAAAGGGCCTGATCCAACCCGGGTGCAATAGGCTTTGGTAATACCGTAAACTTCTTTTATTTTTTGCGGAGATACCCCTAATCCGGTACATACGCCAGCAGTAATGGTATTGGAAGAGGTAACGAAGGGATAAGTTCCAAAATCAATATCCAACATGGTACCTTGAGCACCTTCTGCCAGTATTCTTTTCCCTGCAGCCAACGCTTCAGCTATAAAATACTCGCAATCAACAAACTGTATTTTTTTCACCTCATCAATTGCCAACATCCATTTTTGTTCTTCTCCATCGAGATCAAAAGGCAGATCAGGAAACTGCGCCAACAGTTTTAAGTGTTTTTGCTTTAATGAAAGGTATCTGGCATGAAAATCAGGTGACAGAATATCGCCAATTCTAAGGCCGTTCCGCCCCGTTTTATCCATATATGCAGGACCAATACCTCTTAGGGTTGAACCAATTTTTTCTTTACCTTTAGCTAATTCTGATGCCGCGTCGAGCATTCGGTGAGTGGGTAAAATCAGATGAGCTTTCTTTGCAACAAAAAGCCTGTTTTCAAAAGTAACGCCAACGGCGGTGAGTTCATTCAATTCCCTAACAAAAGTAATAGGGTCTATTACTACGCCATTACCGATAAGGTTTTGCAAATTTTCTCTGAAGATACCAGATGGAATAGTATGAAGGACAAATTTTTTTCCTTCAAATTTAAGCGTATGGCCAGCATTGGGTCCACCTTGAAACCTGGCTACCATTTGATATTTTGGTGCCAAATAATCTACAATTTTACCTTTACCTTCATCGCCCCATTGCAATCCCAACAAAACATCAATTTCCATATTTCAAAAATATATTTTTAAGAATCAACTATTTCGTCACAAATTTATAATAATATCCTGCAGAATATCTCAAAATCGATTAAACCCATCTTAAAATTAACAAAAGGACCTTTCAAATCTTCAGGACTCTTTAAACCAGCCTGCATAAGTAATATAATTATTGGCAATTCTGGAAACCGTCTGGGAAAATTGTTCCTCACTTAACGGCTTCACCTTTCTGGCAGGAATCCCAGCATAAATATAACCAGATTCTAACACAGTATTTTCCAAGACAATAGCTCCTGCAGCAATCAGCACATTATCTTCCACTACCGCATGATCCATAATTATAGCGCCCATACCTACTAAAATATTATTTTTCAAGGTACATCCATGAATAATAGCCCTGTGACCAATGCTTACATCATCACCAATGGACGTCGCGGCTTTATTCCATGTGCAATGGATAATGGCACCATCCTGCACGTTTACCCGATGACCTATCCGAATGGCATTTACGTCCCCGCGTATTACGGCTTGAAACCAAACGCTACAATAGTCACCCATGATAACATCTCCGATAATGGTTGCATTTTCAGCCAAATAAATATTCTGCCCAAAAATAGGTGTATTTCCGTTTACCGACTTGATTAATGGCATGTTAAAAATTTTTAAGTATCAGCAAAGATTTTAATACTGATTTCTATCAGCTAAAAATAGGATTAAATATCATCAAATGGATATTAACCATCAAGATACCTTTGTCAAAATTACAAAGATTTGCCAATGGTTGATGAAAAGCTTTTAAGTAAATATGATATTCCTACGCCGCGTTATACGAGTTACCCCACCGTTCCTTATTGGCAGACGGAGCCGATTTTAGAAAATGTCTGGAGGAACAGGCTGATGGATTCCATTTTAAAAAGTCCTTCATTAAGTTTATACTTACACCTTCCCTTTTGCGAAATGTTATGTACCTATTGCGGTTGCAATAAACGAATTACCAGAAATCATGGCGTTGAAAAGCCTTATCTCGAAACTTTACTTAAGGAGTGGCATTTATACCGTAAGGAATTTCCAGCACCTCCTATGGTGAAAGAATTACATCTGGGTGGTGGAACCCCTACTTTTTTCAGTCCGGAAAATTTAGTTGATTTCTTGGGGAAATGGATGTCAGACATAGAGATTCCCGCCGATGCAGATTTTAGTTTCGAAGCACATCCTTCCTCCACCACAACGGATCATATTGAACAACTAGGAAACATTGGATTCAATAGAATAAGCCTTGGTATTCAGGATTTTTCTATGGATATTTTGACCCGAATCAATCGATTTCAGACCTTGGAACAAATTGAAAATATCACATATTCAGCCAGAACAAATAATTATACTTCCGTTAATTACGATCTGATTTATGGCCTCCCCGGTCAGACTATTGAACATATCAGCCAAAACGTGGCTCATGTTGAAAGATTAAAACCCGATAGAATTGCCTTTTATAGTTACGCACATGTGCCTTGGGTTAAGCCTGGCCAAAGAGCTTATTCAGAGAAGGATTTACCTATAGGGATGGAAAAAAAGCAACTTTTTGAGGAGGGCAAAAAATTATTATTGGAGATAGGTTATCTACCTATTGGCATGGATCATTTTGCCCTGGCTACAGATGATTTGTTCAAGGCCTTTTCCAACAAAGACCTCCATCGTAACTTCATGGGCTATACCCCTAAGGATACCTCAATTTTATTGGGACTGGGTGTTTCCGCTATCAGCAGTAATGAAAACACCTATATTCAAAACCACAGAGATTTGGGAACATACCAAAACAAAGTAGAAAATGGTTTTTTACCCATTGAAAAAGGACATTTAATAAATGTGGAAGAACAAGAAACAGGAAGGCAGATAAAAAATATACTTTGTCAATACGAAACGAGTTGGGATCCCACTTTTTTAAACAGTGCATCCCGACTTCACATAAAATCTGACTTAATTGATTTGGAAAAAGACGGCCTGATCAAACAAAGAAAAAATGGTTTGGAAGTCACCCCTGCCGGTAAATCCTATCTTCGGAATATCTGTTTAATTTTTGACGATAAATATCGTGCGAAAAAACCAGTAAATCCTTTATTCAGCAAATCCATTTAGGTGACAAAAATCATCCTTATTGATGGAGAAAAGTCTCTCAAAAGATATTCAAATACCATCATTTTTGCCTTGTTAAATAGATTATTTCATACTAAAAAACCTATTTTATGTGGATGGTAACATTAAAAAACAGCAGTTTTAATCGATTCGGAAGTGAATTTGCCACACTTATTGATAAAAACCACTTTTTAGGACACTCTTCTTTACATGAGCCATGGTCTAAAAATGAAGCAACTTCTGAAAATGAAGCACCTAAAGATCATGTTTACCGTTTCACCATTTCTGTTGAGGGCTATGCAAAAGAAGAACTACACCTTGAACTTTTAGGTAAATTCTTAAAAATTACTGGAATGAAAGTTACTGATTCTGAAATTAAAAACAACTTTATTAGCCTGGTTGAAAAAACCATATCTTTTGAACAAACTTTTGAACTGACCGATGAGGTAAATCAAGATGAAATTCAAGCTATATATAACAACGAAGAATTAATTATAACCTTCTCTACCTTGACTTCTAAAGTAAGGAATGGCGTTGAAGAAATTAAAATTAACTAATATATAATATAACTACCATGAAAAATACCTTTCCAATTATACTGGCTGCATTAGATTTAAGTGCACAGGATAAGCAGATCCTAAAAGTATTAAAAACGGTGGGCGAATTATCCGCATCAGAAAAAGCCTACTTATTTCATATTTCACCGGATTTTTCAGTGCCGGAAAATTTAGAGGCTACTTATCATAATTTATTTAATGCTACACTGCCCATTGATGAACGAATCCGGGAAGATATATTAAAAAAGGTAGAAGAAACCTGTGAAAATTATCCATCTTTTGCCTATTCTGTTGAAATCAGAGAAGGCAAGCCCTATCAAAAATTGATACATTGGTTGAATATAAAAGAAGCTGATTTATTGATTATTGGACAAAAAAAGCAACCAGGAAAAAGTGGGTTGACGGCAAAAAGAGTAGCTCGAACGGCACCTACCAGCGTCTTAATTGTACCAGAAAAAGAGAGAACTTTCAAGTGGATACTGGTCCCTATGGATTTTTCAGAACTTTCAAAAAAGGCATTAAGTATGGCTATTTCCATGCAAGCTAAAAAACCTGATATCTCTATTACCGCTTTACATATTGTCGAACAACCTCCAGCTGATTTTTACAATCAGGCCCTGGTAGATTCAACCTTTAGGGAAGCCCTGAGGGAAGCAGCCATAAGATCATTTGAAAAATTATTTGCCACAATTCCTGGATCTGAGAGAATAATACTGGAATTAATTGATAATCATTATCATAACCCAGGCATTCACATTCAGGAATTTGCAAAAAATGGAGAATACGATCTCATATTAATGGGTGCTCAAGGACACTCTATGTTAAATTCTTTGCTTTTTGGTAGCGTTACAGAAGCCATCGTTGATAAAAATGAAGATCAACTTGTTCTAATAGTAAGATAGCCAAATATTTAATAAAAATTTAATAAAAATTCGTTCACCTCGTTGGGAGTAAAATCCTTTCGAGGTGATTTTTTTTGTTATCCATACCACAAAAAAAATGGAGCACCGAAAGATGCTCCACGAATTCCCTAAAATCACCCGAATTAAATGAATGATACAAATTTATCCTCTTTACTACGTTTTAGTATTGATATTTATCATCAAGTCAAAGCAATATTTATCAATCTTTTTATCTTTATTAAAAAAGGGAAAATGGAATTAACATTCAATTCAATTGTATTTGATCATAACACAGGTTTACACCCTGAAAATGCCCTGCGATTGAGCGCTTTCAGGCACTTACGCCAAAATGAATTGATAGATGGAGAAAAATATTTGAGTCTGGTACACAGTATGGAGCATATCCAAAAAATCCAAGATAACTCAAAAGATTTTTATCAGATTGACGATGACACCTTCCTTTCAAATAAAAGCTATGCGGTCGCCTGTTATTCTGTAGGTGCCGCTGTTCAAGCTGCGGAAACGGGTAATTTTGCTTTAATACGTCCACCTGGTCACCATTCATACAGAGATAAAGCGAGCGGATTTTGCCTGTTCAACAATGCTGCTATTGCCAGTGAACATAAGGTCAGAGAAGGAAAACGAGTATTAATCATTGATTTTGATGGTCATTACGGCGATGGCACCGCAGACATCTTTTACGATACGGACAAAGTCCTTTATTTCTCCATTCATCAGCATCCTGCCTTTCCGGGAACGGGTGACTTGCACCTCATTGGAGAGGGAAAAGGGAAAGGATTCAACATGAATATGGGCGTACCACCAAACTCAGGAGATGATATTTTTCTAGATGCTTTCTCCCATTTTTTACCCATTTTCAAGTCTTTTAACCCAGACGTTGTAGCTATTTCCGCAGGTTTCGATGGGGCTGAAGAAGATCCCCTTTTGCAGTTAAATTTATCCCCTAATGCTTTCTACGAAATTGGTAAAATGATTGCCTCATCCTTTTCAAATACTTTTGCCGTGCTGGAAGGTGGGTATCATCCCGGAGCCTTAGAACGAGGAGTATATTCTTTTCTCGCAGGCATGAATGGACAAAATATTCCCTATACCGCAGAAAAAAGCATTTCTGGATTGAGAGCCTGGGAAACGTATGAAATGAATTTACATAGTGTTTTAGGCTTTTTAAAACCATTTTGGAAAATATAACCCCTTATGAGGCAAAAATTAGAACAGTTGTTCGAACCCCGAAGCATCGCTGTCATTGGGGCATCGGAAAGGGAGGGAAGCTCCGGCCGACTGATCATGGAAAATTTAAACCGACATGGTTTTCCAGGCTCATTGTACCCGGTGAGTTCTAAACATTCTTCCATATTGGGAATGCCTGCTTACAGTAAAGTGGGAAAAATTCCCGAGTCAGCTGATCTAGCTATTTTTTGTGCTCCTTTTAGAGTATTAAGACAGGTTGTTGATGAATGTGTCGAGGCAAAAATTGGAAGTATTCTATTTTTTGGACCCGATTTTGATACGCAGGATGTAGCAACCATTGATTACATCAACAAAAAATGTAAACAAGGTGAAATTAGAATGCTTGGCCCTTACAGCCTCGGGTACATTCATCCTCACAAGATGGTCTATGCCACAAATATGCCTGTTAAAGTTAGAAAAGGGAACTTAGCCTTGCTTTCCCAAAGTGGTCCCCTGTTAGAGGCTATGCTGGACTGGGCTGATGAACGTGAAGTGGGCTTCAGTCAGGTGATTTCCCTTGGGCTGGCAGGTGATATCGATTTTGCAGATTGTATTGATTTTTTAGGTACAGATGCTCATACTGCCGGCATTCTGATATATATGGAAAAGTTACCTAATGCTCGTCGCTTTCTAAGTGCCGCAAGGTCTTTTTCAAGAAATAAACCCATCATTATTTTAAAGGCAAATAGAAAAAAAGAGGATATAGACTGGAACTCCTCTGTTTTGGACTGGGAAGAAGAAAAAGATTTTGCCTTCGATGCTGCTTTCCAAAGAGCAGGTATTATCAGGGTCGATACCATAGCTCAGTTATTTAATATGGGTCTGGCTGCCACCAATTCAGTTAGACCCACAGGAAATAATATGGTGATTTTATCCAATATTGCCGCAGGTGGGATTTTAGCATTGGATGCATTGCTAAAAAGAGGAGGGAAACATAGTGTTTTATCTAAGTTGTCTGTTGAAAAATTAAATACCCTTTTACCTCATTCTTCTTCCGCTGACCGACCCATTCATGTGGGTAATTTTGCCGACACGAATAGATATACCGAGACGTTGAAGATTTGTTTAAATGATGATGCCGTGGATGCCATCATCGTCGTTTACTCGGTTTATCTAAAAAGTGAGGCCCTGAAAATTGCTCAGGCCATTTCTCAATTGAAACCTTTAAGAAAACCTGTATTCACCGTTTGGATGGGTGGAAACCAGGTAGCTGACGCGAGAAGGATTTTGGGACAAGCAAAAATTCCTTGTTATCCCTACCCCGAAAGTGCTATTGATGCATTAATGAGACTTTACCAATATCACCTGGATCTAAACCTACTGTACGAAACGCCCCTTTCTATACCTATCGACTTTAATGCAGACCAACAGGCTGCTAAATGGATTATTGATAAAGCCTTAGCTGAAAACCGATTATTACTATCCGAAAAAGAGGGTCATGATTTACTTCTGGCGTATGGCTTTCCGGTCATTGAGAGCTTTTTAAGTACTACCGTAGAAGAAGCTAAAATTATTGCGCAGATAATAGGTTTCCCTATCGTAATGAAAATCGATTCCATTGATATTTTACAGAAAACTGCCGTAGGCGGTGTTCGTCTGAATATCAGGGATGTGAATGAAATGACCGAAATATGGACAAATATGATGGTTAGTTGCTCAAAAGCACATCCTACAGCAGTTATCAAGGGCATTCGTATTGAAAAAATGGTGCTTAAGGGCTTTGACCTATTTATTGGTTCTTACAAAGACCCTACTTTTGGACCTTTGGTGCTCTTTGGAAAAGGCGGTTGGGATAAGGAAGTTTTTCCAGATATTCGCGTAGGTCTTCCTCCCATGAATATGGCTCTCGCTCAGCAAATGGTAGAAGGAACCCATCTTTTTACCCTCTTAAAGGGCTACCGAAACCAATCTGGCGTTCAATTAAATCAATTGTACCTCTGGTTACACCGGTTTTCCTACCTTCTCATGGATTTTCCAGCCATAGCGGCCGTAGAAATCAATCCTTTCAGAATGGATAATGAAAGTGGCATGGCCTTGCACGTGGCCGTAAGATTGCAGAAAACAAACGAATCGACAAACCAACATTTTAGACACCTGGCACTTTCTCCCTATCCTGGAAAAGAGTATTGTTTAGATAAAAATCTTCGTTTAGGACAGTCTGTCCACTTACGGCCTGTAAGACCTGAAGACGAACCTGGCCTGGCCGAAATGCTCAAAAATGTTTCCCGCGAAACCCTGTATATGCGATTTTTTGGTTATATCCCCAAAATAGATCATACGTGGTTAACCCGTTTTACTCACATCGATTATGATAGAGAAATAGCCATTGTCGCTACTATCCCTCCAAAAGAAGATAAACCAGAGGCTATCATCGGCATCGTTCGTATTATCGAAGATGCGTGGAGAGAATCAGCCGAATATTCAATTCTCGTAGCCGACCCTTGGCAAGGGCAGGGACTCGGCCTTATGCTAACCAATCAGATTCTACATATTGCCAAAAAACGGGGTATAAAAAAAATAGTGGCCTCTGTACTCCCTAATAATGAATCGATGATTAAACTTTTTATAGCAAAAGGATTCACCATCGATAAAAAATATCCCGATGTTTACGAAGCTTTGTTAATCCTCTAATTACCTATCATCTATTAAGAACATATCCGTATATTGTAAAAAAATTAAACTATGCCCACTTTTAATAACACCTTTTTTCTCCTTGCTTTCGTAGCCCTAACCTCCACTCTTCAGGGGCAGGAAAACAAGATGGATTTTGAAAAATATGACCCTCCTTCTTCTTTAAAAGTTAAGGAACATGCTTTAATAAAATCAAAATTCCCTTTTGTTGATATTCATAGTCACCATTGGAATATGGCTACTCAAGACCTGACTATTTTACTAAAGGAAATGGACTCCCTCAATATGGGCGTATGTATAAATCTAAGTGGCAGAGGTGGAAATGCGTTGAAAGGAATGGTAGAAAATGTGAAGAAATATGGTGCCGAAGATAGAATTGCTATTTTTACAAATGTTAGCTTCAACGGTATAGATGACAATGACTGGACATCCAATGCTGTAAAACAACTCGAATTTGATGTGCAAAATGGAGCAAAAGGTCTTAAAATATTTAAAAGTTTAGGGCTTAGCGTAAAAGATAAAGCGGGCCAGCGTGTCGCTATTGATGATGTTAGGTTAGATCCTATCTGGGCTAAATGTGGAGAACTTGGAATCCCAGTTTTGATTCATTCCGCAGATCCCGCTCAGTTTTGGGAACCCTTTGACGAAACGAATGAACGTTGGTTAGAGCTTAAAACCCATCCTGGAAGAAAAAGAAGTGACACCGACCCTGCTCCTTTTTCAACCCTAATCAAGGAGCAACATCATGTTTTCCAAAAACATCCAAAAACAACCTTCATAAATGCTCATTTTGGTTGGATGGCCAACGATTTAGACTCTTTGTCCAGATTTTTAGATGTTTTTCCCCATGTAAATGTTGAATTTGGCGCTGTTATCGCCGAATTAGGGAGACAACCAAGGCGTGCAAGTGCCTTTTTTGAAAAATATCAGGACCGGATCCTTTTTGGAAAAGATGCTTATAATCCTGAAGAGTATTTTACCTATTTTAGAGTATTGGAAACTGCCGATGAGTACTTTCCTTACTACAAAAGATATCATGCCTTTTGGAAAATGTATGGACTCAATCTACCTGATAAAATTTTGAAAAAAATATATTATCAAAATGCTGTCAGAATTGTAGGTCTGAAAAAATCAGTTTTTGAATAGAAAATGACTTTATTATGAAATGTAAATTTTTAATTAGTATAGCTTTTTCTCTCTTTTGGATAGCTAACCTGTCGGGGCAATCCTTTACCCCCGAATCGGTACCGAATACAAAGATTCAAAATAATAGCTATATCAGTGATCCGTCCAATATACTGGATGAGGAAACTTATAACCAGATAAATAGTAAATTAACCTTTTTGGAAGACAGCGTTGGCAGTGAGGTGGCTTTAGTGATGTTACCTTCTATAGGTGAAGCTGTACCCAAGGATTTTGCCTATAAACTGTTTAATTTATGGGGAATAGGTGAAAAAGGATCGGACAATGGGCTACTTATATTATTTGTTCTGGATCAAAAAAGAGTAGAATTTGAAACTGGTAATGGACTGGAAAGCATTTTACCCGATGCCATTTGCAAAAGAATTATAACCAATGAATTAATTCCTTCCTTTAAAAACGAAGCTTATGGGGAGGGTTTATTAAAAGGAGTAATTGCCATTTCATCCATTATTCAAAATCCAAAAAATGCGGTTGAATTTGAGGAAAAGGAAAATAAAGGGGAGGGCGGTTTCTTTTTGGAAATGTATGGCTACCTTACTGCTTTCGTTAATGGCCTAATATTGCTACTTTTAGGGAGAAGTTTTAAGAAAGATGAAACACCCTACAATAAATATCACACTCTAAAAAAATATAATATAACACCTTTAGCCTTTATTTTTCCTATTCCATTTTTGGGCATTCTGTGGTTTGTCAGAAAGGAAATGAAAAAGTGGCGAAATACGCCTCCTCAAGAACCCCATGGCGTGAAATTAAGTAAAGAATTGGAAAAAAGGTCTCAAAGCCATTTGAATACAGGGCAGTCTAAAGAGGTTGAATTGGGAGTGGCAGAATATGACGTTTGGGTAGGAGACGGGGTCGAACCTACGATTTTGCGGTATATAAAATCTCCTAAAAGTTACACAAAATGTCCTTCTTGTAAATTTCAAACGGAGAAGTTGGCCAGTTCAACCACATTAAGGGCAGCAACCTATTCAAATACTGGCGAAGAATTATTGCGTTATGCTTGTTTACATTGCGGAAACCAACGGGAAAAAATAAATATTATTCCTAAAAAGGTGAGAAGTAGCTCATCTGGTGGTTCCGGTGGTGGAAGATCAGGTGGTAGCTGGGGCGGTGGCAGAAGCAGTGGAGGAGGTGCCGGTGGAAGTTGGTAAATGATTTTCCAGTTATGTTAGTGGGTTTGCTTAATTCTTCTTCCTTACTTCGCCACGCTTTTTTAGGTTTATTTTTATTATATTGAATATTAATGTGTTATAATTTTTGCGATACCAAAATGGGTATCGCAAGACTAAAAATATTTATTCTTATGGGAAGTTTATATCACGTAAAAAATCAGTATTGAAGCACATGCGTTGTTCTTAATCGCAAAACAAATGGCAAGGTAAAATACATGAAAACAACTTGAATTAGCTTTGTTGAACAGGAAATTGAAAATATAGTTATCGAAGCGCGCGAATTTATATATTCTTATGAAGGCCAATTTACTTTTAACCAAACAACTTTACAACGAACAATACTACCATATTCAGGGAACAGGCAATATATTATTTATTTGTTCCACCTACTAAATTTTTAACTAAAAAAGGCCCTTCATATACTAAACCTGTATAGATTTGAATGAGTGTTGCTCCCGCGTTCAGTTTATTTTTAGCGTCTTCTATTGAGGAAACACCCCCTACCCCAATAATAGGCATCATTCCTTTTGTTTTTTCAAAAATATAGGCTATCAGTTGATTTGATTTTTCACGAACAGGCTTACCACTAATCCCTCCCGAACCAAAGGATTCAAGCAAAGACGAGTCAGTAGATAGATTCATACGATCAGAAGTTGTATTTGAAACAACTAAACCATGGCATTTCGTCAATTGAACAACCTCGATTATATCATCTATTTGAGATAATTCCAAATCCGGAGCTATTTTTAAAAGTATAGGTTTACTATTTAACATCTTGTTGTTTGCCTGTTGAAGAGCGGTTAATATAAGAGTAAGAGGTTCTTTTTCTTGCAAAGCTCTGAGTCCAGGCGTATTAGGGGAACTTACATTAACAACAAAATAATCGACATGAGGAAATAATTTTTCAAAGCAAATGAGATAATCATCCAGCGCATTCTCATTCGGCGTATCCTTATTTTTTCCAATATTACCTCCTATTATTAGCCCTTTTGGGCGAGTGAAAGCTATCAATTGCTCAACGAGAAAATCTACCCCACGATTATTGAACCCCATTCTATTCAAAAGAGCGTCATCCCCAGGCAAACGAAATAAGCGTGGTTGGGGATTTCCATTTTGAGGTTTTGGGGTGACGGTACCCAGTTCAATGAACCCAAAGCCAAGGGCAGGCATTTCATTGAGGTATTCTCCATTTTTATCGAAGCCAGCTGCAAGACCGATACGATTTGGAAATGAAAGGTTACAAAAAGAAACGGATGAAACATTAGATTCCGATGAGCAATATCTTTTGAATAGACCACCCATCAAAGGAATTTTCAATAAAACTTTAAATAAAAACAACGTTAATCCGTGAGCTGTTTCCGGAGGAAAGAGGAAAAGAACGGGTTTGATAAAAAGTTTATAGAACATAAATCTAAAAATTTAGCTGGTAACCATGTTAAAGAACCCGAAGTTGAAAACCATTTCCATGAATATTAACAATTTCAATATTAGGATCTTCCTTTAACAATTTTCTAAGTTTGGTAACAAAAACGTCCATGGAGCGGGCCGTAAAATAGGTGTCATCACCCCATATTTTAGTTAGCGCTTCGGCTCGTGCCACCACATTATTCAGATTATCCGCAAATAAACAAAGAAGGGCAGATTCGCGGGGAGAAAGTTTTACTTTATGATCTGGATTAGCCGCCTTTGTGTAAATCAGAATTCTAAGATCTGCATCATAATGATAATCTCCAATAGTATAATATCTGATAACCTCCTGGGAAACAGGTTTTTCAGGAATACTGCTTCGTTTTCTTTTTAAGATGGCATTTATTCGTAAAAGCAGTTCTTCCGAGTTAAAAGGTTTGGTTATATAATCATCTGCACCGATTCTAAACCCCTCCAATACATCTGCTTTGAGCGACTTTGCGGTTAAAAAAATTAAAGGCATAGAAGGATCCGCGTTTAAAATTTCCTTTGCCAGAGTGAATCCATCTTTCTCAGGCATCATAACATCGAGAATACAAATATCAAATTTTCCATCTTTAAAAGCATTCCAGCCTTTGACACCATCATTTGCCAGTGTAACATCATATTGATATAATTCCAGATAGGAGCTTAAAACATCTCCAAAATTCTGGTCATCTTCGACTAATAGAATTTGCTTATTATCCATTTTAAATGAGTTTCAAATGAAAAAATGATAAATCAATGAAGGGGAAAAAATAGTATAAAACTGCTTCCCTTGCCTAACTCACTGCGAACATCTATTTTACCTTTATGGGCTTCAACCATTGTTTTGACGTAACTTAATCCTAGCCCGAAGCCCTTGACATTATGAATATTACCTGTTGGAACTCTATAAAACTTATCAAATATAAATTTACGGACATCCCTCGCTAAACCTATTCCTTCATCCTTCACTATAATCTCCAGGCCTTTATCTACATTTCTTGTAAAGACGGTAATGTGCGGCTTTTGAGGAGAGTACTTATTGGCATTATCTAACAGATTATTAATAATATTGGATAAATGCGTTTGATCTCCTTTTACTATAGGCGAAGAAGCATTTAAAAATCCTTGAACAGATCCTTCTCTTGCCTCAACCTGGAGCGAAATATTTTCAATAGCGGCCTGAATAAGGTCATGCATATTGATAGAAGACCACTTCAAATTAAAGTCCTTTTTATCTAAAAGAGCCATTTGCAGCACCTTTTCCACTTGTTTGTGCATGCGAATATTTTCCTGCTTAATAATTCTCGAGAAACGCAATATTTTATCTTCGTTTTTTAATACTGTGGGGTTATTAAGTGAATCTGCAGCTAATGAAATGGTAGCAATAGGCGTTTTAAACTCATGTGTCATGTTGTTTATGAAATCTGTTTTCATCTCTGACAACTTCTTTTGAGTAAAAATAATATATAAAGTGTAGCCAAAGCAAACCAAAATAATGCCAGCAAAAAACAAGGTTGCCGATAGGGTTTTACCTAAAGATCTTAAAATAATAGCATTTTTATTAGGAAAAAATATCCTTAACTCACCAGGCACCGGACGCTCCCTTGGGAAAACATTCACTCTGAAAGCGGTATTCTCGTCCCCTGTATTAACGTATTCCGGTAAAATATTTTCTTTTTCTTCCTCGTAATTAAACTTTTTGCCGTCAAGAATGACAAAACTGCCCTTTTCGAAGCCATAAATTCCATAATGATACCTATAGCTTGGTATTTGACTATTGATACCTCTAATGGCTAGTTCCTCTTTAAGAATTCCATCCAGGTAATCCATTTTAATTCGATTCTCCAGATTTTTTTCTTTTTCCTTTGAACCAAAAGGATTGAAAGAAGGGACATTACTATTTGGGTATTTTTGGCTCATGGAAGACAGGAAAAGATCCTTTTCTTCATCAAGTTCCAATTTTATTACCACCTCATTCAGGGCACTAAAAACACTTTTTTCAAACCGTTCGGTATTCACCAGCGTGGCTGACTGAATAAGACGTATTTGTGACCAGATAACTCCAACGATGGCAATAGCCATAAGCCCCAAAATTCCAAAAATGACCTTTTTATTCATACATTAGAGTGTAAACCTAAGAATAAAACCGCCAGAAGCATCTGTTCTGGGAAATCCAGCTGAAGTTTTAGGTCTATTTTTTCTATA
>Ga0208787_1000579_pt1 | contig 17250 bp, 13 predicted proteins | sample Wag4_2014_7_11_FD_187362 | JGI IMG/M metagenome (GOLD analysis project Ga0208787, IMG submission 187362) | Fresh water microbial communities from Ohio, USA - Utica-2 Time Series HT 2014_7_11 (SPAdes) (version 2) | ecosystem: Environmental > Aquatic > Freshwater > Water tank | place: USA: Ohio... | reverse complement strand
GATTGTAGCGATTGGGCCAACAGAGATGGTGCCGTTAAGGTAAGTTTAGCTTCTTGAGAACTACCGATTTGATTTTGACTTCGAAGGCCTTCTAAAGATTTATTCGTAACTTCTTTTAATTGAAGAAAGGCTTGGTACATTTGTAAGTCTTTTTCAATCACAGGTTCAACCTTTGGATAGTCCAATAATTGCGCTGAAATTGTATCTTTAAATGAGAATAATCGGAACACTTCTTCCATGGTAAATGGCATGATGGGCGTCCATAACTTCATGAGGCTTAAGGTCACTTCATAGAGAACATGTTGGACTTGAAGTCGTCGTAGCGATGTCTTTGCCTCACAATAAAGAATATCTTTGGTGATGTCTAAATAGAACGATGATAGATCTTGCGTCATAAACGTTAATAAGGTGGAACTTGCTTCTGAGAAATTAAACTGATCCATCGCTACTTTTACTTGAGATGTCACTTGCTTGAGTTTTGCCATGACTAACTGATCAATCCAACTTAAGCTTGTAATTGGATGTTGTTTTGGATTGAAAAAACCATCACTATCAGATAAATTTCCTAACATAAATTTAAAGGTGTTACGAATCTTGCGGTATGCTTCTGCATTGCCTTTAAAAATATCTTCACTGGCGCGAGCGTCTGCGGTGTAATCAATTGAAGCTGCCCATAAGCGCATAATATCAGCACCATAGACTTGCATCATTTTCAGAGGATCAATACCATTACCCCTTGATTTGGACATTTTTTCACCCTTACCATCAACGACAAATCCATGGGAGACAATATTTTGATAAGGTGATACCCCTTCAGTAGCAACCGCAATAATTAACGAAGAATTAAACCATCCTCGGTATTGATCACTTCCTTCCAAATAAAGATCTGCAGGAAATTTCATCCCTCTAGTTTTTAAAACCGCTAATGAACTTGATCCAGAATCAAACCAAACATCCATGATGTCTGTTTCTTTTTTATAACCTTGATTTGGTGAAGAGGCATGACGATAATCCGGTGGAAGTAAATCTTTGGCATCGGCACTAAACCAAAATGAACTTCCGTTTTTTTCAATGAGTTTTTGAATGTGGTGAAAAACTTTTTCTTCCATGATGGGTGAGCCATCTTCGTGGTAAATAATAGGGATCGGAACACCCCATGTGCGTTGCCGTGAAATACACCAGTCACCGCGGTCCTTAATCATATTATGAATTCTCACTTGACCCCAAGATGGTGTCCATTTGACTCGGGCAATTTCTTTGAGTAACGTTTCGCGAATCGGTTCAATCGAAGCAAACCATTGTGGGGTTGCTCGATAAATTAATGGCTTACCCGTTCGCCAGTCATGCGGATAGGGGTGAGAATAGGGATGAACCGCAAGCAAAGCATTTGCCTGAGTTAATTTTTCAATGACCTTACTGTTAGCATCAGCATAAAATAATCCTTTTAAATCTTCACCCGCTTCTTCGGTCATAAAGCCTCTTCCATCAACTGGACAAAGCGGGGGTAGTTTATATTTTGTACCAACGATAAAGTCTTCTTCACCATGACCCGGTGCAGTATGGACAAAGCCTGTTCCCGTATCATTGGTGACATGATCACCTAGAATAATCGGAGAGGTTCTTACATAAAAAGGATGAAGCGTTTCAATGCCTTCTAACGTTTTACCCTTGATGGTCTTGATTAATTGACATTCGCTTAAACCAAGTTGAGAAATGACCATCGATTCTAAAGATGTTGCAAACACTAATAAACCTTTATTGGTTTGATATAGACCATAATCGAATTGAGGATGTGCTGCGATGGCAAGATTGGCAGGGATTGTCCAAGGTGTCGTCGTCCAGATGACGACAAGCGCTTCCGTTGGTAAAATGCCTTTACCGTCCTTAACTTTAAACCCAACATGAATGGCTTGATCCGTGACATCTTCATAGACGATTTCGGCTTCTGCAAGAGCCGATTCACTACTTGGTGACCAATAAACTGGTTTGAGGCCTTTATAAATCAATCCTTTGAGGGCCATTTTGGCGAATACGCCGATTTGAGCGGCCTCAAATTGAGGATCTAAAGTCAAATAAGGATGATCAAAATCACCCATCACACCTAAGCGGCGAATTTGATTTTTTTGTCTTTCGACTTGTTCTTTGGCAAAGTTTTCACATAATGCTCGGAATTCTGGGACGGTCATCGTTTTACGATTAACACCTTTTTTGGTGATGTAGTTTTCAATTGGTAGGCCATGCGTATCCCAACCAAAAACGAATGGTGTATCATACCCCTGCATGTGTTGATAACGCACCACAATATCTTTCAAGATGCGGTTAAGCATATGGCCAACATGCATATCACCATTGGCATAAGGCGGCCCATCATGCAATTGGTATTCAGGTTTGCCTTTATTTTTTTCTCGCATCTTTTCATACAATTTTTGTTCTTGCCAAAAAGTAATGAATTGCGGTTCTTTCACGGGTAAATTTGCCTTCATTTCGAAGGTTGTTTTAGGCATCAATAGGGTTTCTTTTAATTCCATACGCTCTCCTTAAAAAAACAAAACGTCCTTGTGCCAAGGACGTGGGATTGACGTGGTACCACCTTGCTTCGTTGTAAACAACGCGCTCATTTGGCCTCGATAACGGGAGGATCCGGTGTTCTTACTTGATTTCAGTTCACCCTCAGAAGGGATATGGATGGGGGTTCTTCGTTTGCACCGACCACGAAGTCTCTAATAAAGCATCCATGTGGCTTCTTCAACGGATTGATTAAATTATACGCTAAATAGGGAGAAATGTCGTTAAGAAAATTTCTTGCCAGATAAAAATTCAGGCAGTAAATCTTCCTCATCTTCTTTACTCGTGACTTTCGGTAAAGGATCTTGGGGTTTTAAAATGCTTTGTTCTGGATCTGGTTTCATCACAGGATTGGTGGTTTTTGTTAACGGACTCGGAACCGTTGTGTAATCGTATTCTTCTGGAAATTGGGCTGCAATAACAGAGACTAAAATTTGATCTGTGAGTTGATCATTGATGTTAACACCAAATTTAATATCAAGGTTGGTACTAGCAATTTCTCGAATGCGATCAACAGTTTCTTGGGCTTCATAAAGTGAGACAAGCGGCCCACAGGTAACGGCAACGATGGCTTTAGATGCGCCTGTTAAACTCGATTCTAACAAAGGCGAACTGACCGCACTTTGAGCAGCTTCAAAAGCTTTATTCTGTCCTTGTCCTAAACCAAAACCAATCAACGCTAATCCAGAATTTCGTAGGACGTTTCGCACATCGGCAAAATCAAGATTAATCACCGCTGGCATTAAAATTAAATCCGTTACGGTTTTGACTGAACGTGCAAGCACATCATCCGCTAGTTTGAAAGCTTGACCAATGGGTTGATTACCAGCCGACATTAATAATTTATCGTTAGAAACAATGATTATTGCATCAACTGCATCTCTTAATTCATTTAATCCTTTAACGGAATTGGCGATTCTACCTTTACCTTCAAAGGTAAAAGGGCGAGTAACAATCGCAATGGTTAAGGCTTTAGCTTCACGAGCAATTCGGGCAATGACGGGTGCTGCTCCGGTTCCGGTACCACCACCCATTCCCGCTGCAATGAACACCATGTTGGCGCCTTTGACGATCTCCGCAATTTCTTCTTTTGATTCTTCTGCAGCAAGTTTACCGACTTCCGGGGATCCACCAGCACCTAAACCATGGGTGGTTTTTTCTCCTAAGATTAATCGATTTTTTGCTTGAGAAGTTTGTAGCACTTGTTTATCGGTATTGGCAACAAAAAATTCAACATGATTCATATTTTCTGCAATCATGCGATTCACTGCGTTGTTGCCTGCTCCACCAACACCAATGACAATAATCTTGGCTGCTGGTTCACTACTATCAACGACAAATTTTTCTCTTGCCATGTTCACATCCTCTTTTCTTTTTTATTCTTCGTCATAATTGACGAAACGGCGTTTTGTAGATGGCGTTTGTCTTTCTAAGCGCGTAAAAATTCTCACATCATCTTCAACCAATGTATAGCGATAACTAAATCGTAAGCCACCTAGTAAAGATAAGGTTTGAGTGTGTCTTGCCCCAACCGTTCGAATGTAAGGTTTTTCAACACCTTGACCTTGACCGAGGGGTTTTAATAAAGTGGTAATACCAGGTAACGCCGCACCACCACCGACCAATACAAACTTCATATCTGTTAGGTCCATCGTTTCTTTATCAACCCGATATTCTTGTAAAGTCATCATCATTTCATCGATCAAGTGATCGTAAAATTCCTTAATGACCTGATTGAAATTCGATTGTCGAATGACGATGCCATTTTGTTGATAAATCATCCCATCAAAGATTTGTTGACGCGTTTCATAACCAAACTTTTCTTTAAGGATTCTTGCTTCTTCGAGCGTAATCCCAAACCGATTAGCGATGATAGCTGTCAATTGTTCTGAACCAGTTTCTAAGGTTTCAGAACGAATTAATTTGTGTTGAGATACTAAATTTAAATTGGTTTGGTTTGCGCCGTGGTCAATAAGGACGTACGTTGCAACGAAGTCCTTATATTGGGTTTCAATAATATCTGCAATGCCTTGACCATCGAGGATATAACGTTTGACTTTGATACCAACAGCCTCCATCAGTTGGAGGATCCCTTGGAAAAAAGTCGATAGGATGTATTGAACATATGCTTGTAAAACAATATTCGATGTTTGTTCACCAATCGGAGGATTTACCGAATATTTATCACCATCGATTTGATAACTCATAGGAACAATACATACTTGGGCGACATTGGTGCCGACAAATTCTTTTTGAAACATCGAATGTAAGTTGTGAATATCCATAGGATGAATGATGCCATTAGGATCGACAGTATTCGTTCTTTTTTCACCATGGAATACTTCAAGATGAATCGGCGGAAGCACAACATGAATCGCTTCACATTTTTTTCCAAGATGAATTTCCATATCGCGGATTAATTTCTTAATAACTTGTGTTGTCTTATTGGGATCTACGAGTTTATCTTGCATCAATACGCGATGATATTCGGATTGCATGACATGTAAAATAACTGGCCGTGCATTGAGCTCATAGCCTGCAAGTAATTTAATGGTACCCGAACCAATCTCTAAGATAAAAACTGGAATGTCTAATGCCATAGTTTCCTTTATTGGATAGCTGAAAATAAAGGCGTCAATACATAAATCGTTAAAATAATGGTGGAAATGACCAACACACTCCATAACAAGTTTCTTCGATTTTGAAGGACTAATTTACGTTGTTGAAGTTCGTTGGTAAAGACTTTTTCTAGAGTCTTTGTGTTTTGTAAAGAAATGGTATCCATATTGTTCTCCTTTTATGGGTTGTGGACCATGATCAATTTATTAAACAATTCGCTACCACCCAATCTCACTTCCATTTCAGAAGCGTTTTCTGAAGACGCTTCTTCTGATACGGAACTTGTTTGGCTTGTAGATGAACTTTCGATAGTGGTTGAGCTAACTGGATTGCTCGTGGATGTACTTGTACTCGCTTGTGCTAGAGTAAGCGGCACGACCACAATGATGGTAGCCACCATTAAAGACATCGAAAAATACCCTAATCGCCTTAAGCGATAGTAGGAAGCTTTTCGATGTGTTTTATAGAGCTTACTTTTCATCGATAACCCTTTCTATGATTCTTAATACTGCACTTTCAGAACGATGATTATCCTTCATTTCTTTTTCGGATGGAAGGATTGGATAAGGTTTGATTTTTTTAAAAGCTATTGCAGGTACTGGCAGATATCTTTCTGGTCCATGACGTTGACCTTGACTAACGGTTAAAGTTTGGAAATATTGTTTAACGATTCGATCCTCTCCAGAATGGAAACTGATCACTGAGAGTCTGCCATGTAGTCCAAGATATGAAGTCGCAGATTCAAGGACACTTTTTAGAACTTCTACCTCTTGATTTACAGCCATCCTTAATGCTTGGAAGACTTGTTTAGCCGGATGACCTTTTTTAGCTAAAGCCTTTGCCGGTTTAACTTTTTTGATTAGGTTTACTAACTCAAATGTTGTCTTTAGGGGTTGATTCAATCTCTGATTGACGATGGCTTTAGCGATTGGAAAAGCGAAGGTCTCATCGGCATATTCTCTAAAGTATTGCGTTAAAGTTCTAATATCTGAAGTGGCAAGGATGCTTGCCGCGGTCATCGATTGTCTTTGATCCATTCTCATATCGAGAGGGCCATCGAACCGATAACTAAATCCTCTTTCTGGGACATCAAACTGAGGACTGGAGACACCTAAATCTAGTAAAATACCATCAACTTTTTTAATACCTAACTCATTTAAAACTTCTGGAAAATGCTTGAAATTCATATGATGGAGACTTGCAAGAGGACGACTCTTTTGCCAACTTTGTAAGCTTTCGATAGCGGTGGCATCTTGGTCAAAACCAAGCAAGCGACCGGTCTTTAACTTTTCATATATTTGACTAGCGTGTCCTCCTCTTCCTATCGTTAGATCTAGATAGATACCATTGGGGCGAATCTGAAGTCCGTTGATTACTTCCGTTAATAATACGGATTGATGTTCGTTCATTTTTTACTAAGGTTGGCAGCATGTTCTTCAAATTGAGAGACAGCATCCGATTGATATTCTTCCCATGTAGAAGCATTCCATAATTCAATGTGATCATTCATGCCGATAATCTTGACATGCTTTTCTAATTTGAATTGTTTAAGCGTTTCTTGTGGTAATTGAATACGTCCATGATCATCAATCGGTAGTTCGATGACGGAAGCCAATGCGGTTCTTAAGTATTGTCTGACAGTAGGTTGATTGAAGTCATATGTGTTCACTTGTTGGACAAGTTGAGCGAAAGTTTGTTGGGTAAACAATGAAATACAATGCTCAAATCCACGCATAGCAAATAAGACAGAACCCGATTCCAATCGCATTTTTGAAGGAATCACTAGTCTTCCCTTATCGTCTAATGTGTATTGATAACTTCCAAAAAACATGTATCCCACTTTCTCCCACTATGCTTTTATTATAGTGTGGTTCAAAAAAAAAGCAAACAATTTTTTACACTGTTTGCTTAAGGTGATAGAAAGGTAAAAAGGTTAACTTCGTAAACTAATCTGACATTCAGAAACCAAGGCGGATTTGATTGCAGTAAGCGTTTGGTTAATCTCTTCTTCTTGTAGTGTTTTTTGTTCATCCAGCAACACAACTCGTATCGCCATTGAAATTTGACCTTTAGGTAATTGCGGTCCTTGGTAAATATCAAATAACAGGACTTGATCCACAAGTTTTTTTCCTGTTTTTTTAACAGTCTTAACAACTTGATTAAAACTAACGGATTCGGAAATATAAAAGGCGAGGTCCCTGGTTACGCTGGGGAAGCGAGGAATCGGTTTAAATTTAATTGGGCTTGTTTTTAAATCGATTAGGAAGTCTAGATTTATTTGAGCAAGGAAGACCGGCGACTTACCTAGATCATTTGTTTTTTGAAGATCAGGTAATAATTGACCAATCATCGCCACTTTTTGATTTTGAACCATCAAAGATGCACTTCGACCAGGATGTAAGACAGCGTGTCCCTGCTTTTCAACAACCCACTGATATCGAGAAGATTCAATATTGAGGAGGTTTAGGATACCTTCGACATAACCCTTGATATCATAAAATGAATAGGGTGTCGGTGATAACGCTGATCGTCCACTTCGTTCACCGAAGATGACCAAACCCAATTGTAAAGTTTGACCTTGGCGATGCGCAATTTGCGAAATTTCAAATATTTTTCCGGTTGTGACTTGTCTTGCCATGTTGTATTGCACTACTTGAATTAGCGAACTGATTACATCGGTTCGAACATGCTTACGTTCTTCAGAAAGAGGATTCTTGAGCATGAGAGGGTCAAGCGGTTGAAGCAAATTAAATTGGTGAAGCCACTTCGATTCAACCAAAGTATAGTTGAGGGTTTCATCGATACCTTGACTGGACAAGTATCGCTTTATCAATCTTACTTTTTCTTGCTTTTCATTTAATCCACCCGCCTGAATATGTAGGGGCATAGGACTAGTTTGAATCCGATCAAACCCAACTAAGCGGATAATTTCTTCTGCTAAATCTGCAACACCTTGAATATCTTGGCGATGACGAGGAATACGAGCAAGATAACCCGCTCCTTCTTTGGTGCACGTAATGTGAAATTGTTGAAGTGCTTGAATCATTTCTGCATCGGTAAAATTGGTGTTCAATAATTGATTGATGTCTTTAGGGTGCCAGAGGATGTTCGAATTTAAAGGTTTTAATCGATTCTTAGAAACTGTTTGATAAACCTTTTTAACTTGAGTCAAAGACTGAATAAGAGCTGTTGTGAGCTGTAAAACATTTTCAAATTGTGATAAATCAATGCTTTTTGCAAAACGTGTTGCAGCATCGGAAGGTAGATTTAATCGTAATGAGGTTTTGCGAATACTAGCAGGATCAAAGGCTGCCGCTTCAATTGCAACATCGGTTGTGGTGGTATCAACCGCACAAACTTTTGCTCCCATTACGCCTGCTAAACACATGATTTTATCACCACTTTTTATGACAATATCGCCAGGTTTTAATTCATAAGTTTGATCATCTAAAGCAACAAATTTTTCTGAAACCTCGTAAGACAATGTGAGTGAAGGTGATGGTAATTTCTTTAAATCATACATATGTAATGGCTGCCCAGTTAAGAGCATCACATAGTTGCCAATATCAACAAGAAAAGAAATGGGACGAATACCGCTTCCAATTAAATATTGTTTCATCCAATTAGGCGTAACGGTTTGTTTGATCCCTTCCAACACTCGAATAGAAAATTGAAGCGTTTGATTGGTTTGGATATCCAATTGAAAAGATGATGGTAATAATCCACTTTCACTTTTGACATCCCATGTTTTAAAGGGGCGATTGAGCAAGGCAGATACTTCATATGCAATACCTTCTAAAGACCATAAATCAGGGCGATTAGCAAGCAACTTTAAATCGATAATCGTATCACGTAAACCTAAATGATCAAGGATAAAATCATCACCCATTTTGGTGTTAGCATCAAGTACTTCAATCCCTTCAACTTGGTCAGGCCTTAAAAATTTACTATCAACGCCCAATTCCAGTAAGGAGCAAACCATACCTTCTGATGCAATTCCTTTTATCGTCGAAGCTTGAATTGTCAATTTGGGTAAAACAGCACCTGGTAAGGCCACCAAAACAAATTGACCTTCTCGAATATTACTAGCACCGCAAACGATGGTTCTGACACCATGATGACCTGTATCAACGATGACTTTTGATAAATGGTCGCTACCTTCGATCATGGTTCTAGCTTTAACGAAACCCGTCGTGATGCCCGTTGCCTGAACAAGTGGTGTCAACGATTCGACTTCGATACCTGCTTGATTGAACGCATTAGCTACTTGCTGAGGCGTAACGTTGTTTAAGTCAACGAGTGTTGTTAGCCATTGATAAGAAAATTTCATGATGATTCTCCTCGTTACTTTCGGGTAAATTGTTGAATAAAGCGTAAATCATTTTGATAAAAACGACGAATATCATCAATGCCATAGCGAAGCATAGCGACCCGTTCAATGCCGATTCCAAAGGCAAAACCAGTCATTTTTTTTGCATCATATCCATTCATCGATAAAACTTTGGGGTGGACCATACCCCCACCTAAGATTTCAATCCAACCTGTGTGCTTACAAAGATTACAACCTTTACCACCGCATTCAAAACAACTGACATCAATTTCAACACTGGGTTCTGTGAAAGGGAAAAAACTAGGTCTTAAACGAATCTCTCTTTTTTCACCAAACATTTTTTTAGCAAAAGCTTGTAAGGTTTGTTTTAAATGTCCAAGGTTAATGCCCTCGGCAACCACAAGGCCTTCGACTTGACCAAATTGATGTGAGTGCGTCGCATCATCTTCATCACGACGATAGACTTTTCCAGGACATATCACTTGAATGGGTTTACCCATCGAAGCTTGCATGACCCTTGCCTGGACAGGTGACGTATGGGTTCTTAACAAAGTGTTTTCATCAAAATATAACGAATCTTGCATTTCTCTAGCTGGGTGATCTTTGGGAATATTGAGTAATTCAAAATTATAATGATCCGATTCGACTTCAGGACCTTCGGCAACCTGATATCCCATACTGACAAAAATATCAGTAATGTTTTGTTCAACCAAATAAAAAGGATTTACGGAACCTTGATATGCTTCGGTGGATGGTTGACTTATATCAATAACTTCTTCTTTTAATTTAGCTTGCATTAAGAGATTTTCTAAGGTTTTTTGTTTGGTATCTAATGCCAATGTTAATTGATCACGAGCAGTATTAATCCATTGTCCGACTTGCTTTTTCTTCTCAGGATCTAAATTTTTGAGTTGAGAAAAAATACCCATTAGTTCAGATTTTTTGGCTAGATATTGATTTTTTACTTCTTGTAATTGGTTTAAATCCTGAGCAAGTTCAATTGCCTTTAAACCTTTTTCAAGAATGGATTGAATGTTATCGATCATCATTTGATCCTCCTAAATAAAAAAAGTCACCCGTAAGGAACGACCGAAGCCGTGGTACCATCCTTGTTCGTTTGACCGCACTTAATTTGATGTTAACGCCATGAACGGTTAAGTATTGAATGAAAGCGAATTTCAAGTCGTTTGAGTGGTTTCACTCTTCACTCATCCCTAAACGCGACTTTACTGAACTTTCCTTAACAAAATAATTATATCACGCAGCTGGTTTATATTGTGAACAACGATAAGCGATGATGGCAAAGGCAACTGCTACATTTAAGGAGTCAATTTGTTTCATTGGAATAGTGACTTCACCATTGGCAATGGCAGTAATTTCTGGACTAACACCATGGGATTCATTACCTACAACAATAATGTTTTTTTCTTTAAATCGATACTGTTCTAAAGGCACTGCTTTTGAGGACAAATTCGTGACCACAACGTGGTAACCCTCTTGTTGATATTGTTTAATGAGTTTTCCATTTGCATCATCTTCAAGCAGTTGCAAACCAAACATCGCACCCTGAGAAGACGCAATCACCTTTGGGTGATATCGATTCGCTGTTTTTTGGGAAAAAATTACAGTGGACATTCCCAATCCTAAACTGGTTCTAAGAATCGTACCCACATTACCGGGATCGTTAATTTGGTCTAAATAAACGATGTTATTACCAAGTGGTTGTTTTGATTTCACTTTTCGACAGAGACCAATAATTCCCTGAGGTGTTTTCTGATTGGATAGTGCATTCAAAACATGGTCTTCACAGATGAATACTTTGACTTCAGATGGAAATGGACGATTGGATAAAAGATAGACAGATTCCAAGACGCCAGCTTTCAAAGCATGGTCAACGAGATGTTGGCCTTCAACTAAAAAATGCGTCGGTTCAAAAGGACCATCTTGATCTTTTAAAAGTCTTAGTTTTTTAATATGGGGATCTTGTAAACTTTTGAAGGTATTCATTTATATTGGCCTTTTAAAATTTTAGCATGTTCTTCACGATAAAGAGGATAGGCTTGATAGAGAGCCTTATAAAAATTATTTGAATGATCAAAATGCATGTCATGAATCAATTCATGAACAATCACTGCATCAATAATTGGCCAAGCAAAATGAATCAATTTCATTGTGAAAGTAAGGATTTTTGTTCGTCGTGAATTAGAACCAAGTCGGGTATGCATCAGGCGAACGCGAATACGATAAGGCGTTTTAATCTTCAAGGCTTCTTGCCAATATTGAACCCGTTGCTGAAGATCATGGGTAAACGTTGATTTTAATGAATCCGTATAGGGTGATAAGATTGCTGTAGAATCGATTGGTTTTTTGTTAATAAACTTAGATAAATCTTGATATGAATGCCAATTGCCATAGTGGTACATACCTTGGTGATTAAAAGGTTTGGGAATCCGATTAACTTTTTCCAACAACTTATTCCCATGAATGATCACTTGTTTTTCAATCCAATCCTCATTCGTTCTTTTTGGAACAGAAACATGAAAAGATTCTTCCTTAAAACGGAGAATCATGCGTTTTTTAGCACGATAAAAAACGGTAACAGTATAGACGACACCTTGGATTACAACCGTCATCATTTAGCTTTAAATTTTGAGGCGTGTAACATTGCTAATGTTTTTGCATTAAATTGCAGGAGATATTTTTCAAGTAATTGCGTGGTCATTTCAACATCTTTTAGATGCACCATAGAGGTGTGAGAATGGTAATAACGGCAAGGTATCGAAAGGGTCATGGCCACAACACCTGAAAATGCTTTGTGCATTTCTCCAGCATCGGTTCCACCAACTGGCATTACATCATAGGTGAACGGAATTTGATTTTCTTTAGCGACTTTTTCAACGTCAGCAACTAAACCATGGTGGGCAATCACACTCGCATCTAAGATAGACAAGGCAACACCTTGACCTAATCGGGTATCCATTTTTGGCGCACCTGGTAAATCATGCGAAAGGGTGACATCGATGGCAAAACCTAAATCGGGTTTAGCTTTGTATGTCGATGTTTTCGCTCCTCTTAAACCAACTTCTTCTTGAACGGTAAAAGTGGCAATAATCGTTGCCTCTGTATCGACATTTTTTAAACGTTTCATTAATTCAATTAATACACCACAACTGACTCGATCATCCCATGCTTTGCCCATGACGATATCGGAGTCATTCATAATCATTGCCTCGGTTTTAGGATTAATCATATCGCCAATGCGAATACCTTTTGCTTCGACTTCTTTTTTCGAATTTAAACCTAAGTCTAGATACATATCTTTAATATCAAGGACGCGGTTTCTTGCTTCGACACTCATACCATGCGGAGGTTTTGCACCAATAACACCATGGAAAACTTGACCTTCTCGAGTTGTTAAAACCATCACCTGAGCGAGGAGGACATGACCCCACCACCCACCAACTGGGGTAAAGCGAATCATGCCTGAATCCTCAATTTGGGAAACCAAAAAACCAACCTCATCCATATGGGCAGCCAGCATCACGGTTAGGTTGGGATTTTTTCCTTTTTTAATTGCAAGTAAAGAGCCTAAACCATCGTATTGAATGTCATCGACAAATGGTTTGATTTGTTTCTCAATAAAATGGGCAACTTGATGTTCAAAACCAGAGATACCATTTAATTCAGATAAAGATTTCAGTAAGGGCCACCAAGTTTGTTTCATCATCATGCTCCTTTAATATGCATTTTGTTGTCTAGTATAGTTTACGCCAAGTTTTTTGAAATAGGCCTGAACAACATCATCCGCTGTAAAACCTAGTAATGGAATGAGATTTAAATAAGCTTGAAATGCACTTTCTAAGTGCTTAACATGCCAATGTTTTGATAATTCAGAAACATGCTGAAAAACAAGAATAGTAGCCTGAGTTAGTGAAAGATAAAGCGTTTGAATGTCATAATTCATTTTTTGCGATTGAACTTCAATACTCAATGACAATAAAAAGTGCAATCCATCAGCATATTCATCAAGAATAATTGGTTTTTCGGCACTTGGTTTTTTGGACCAAAACTTAAAAGTTTTTGTTTCATTTATCATTTCACCAATTTCTACTAGCAAAGCAAGGATGCGTTTTTCTCGAGTATTTGCATACGTTACTTGATGTTGGGATTGAATATGAGCGTCTAATTTCGCTTGTTCATTGATTAGGGGTTTAAGTTCAATCATCATATAATTTTTTTTAATTTCCATATGTCATCCACATATTGTTGAATCGTTCGATCCGTAGAAAAGAAACCTGAACGGGCAATATTAATAATCGCCATTTTTTGCCAAATTTTTGGTTGTTGATATAGCTTTGCGATTTTTTCTTGAGCTGCAGCATAAGCATCAAAATCTTTTAAAACAAAATATTCATCATTGCGATGCATGATTTCATCAAAAATTGGGCGGAAGGTTTCTAAATTTCCTTCGGACCAGGTGCCATCAATTAATGAATCGATGATGGCTTTAAGGTGCGGATAATTTGCATACATATCCCAAGCGCGATATGTTCGATTTTGATATAAAGCATTCACTTCATCGACTTTCATTCCAAAGATTACGCAGTTTTCTTCGCCGACTAAATCTGCGATTTCAACGTTAGCCCCATCTAAAGTTCCTAAAGTGATGGCACCATTCATCATGAATTTCATATTGCCGGTACCTGAAGCTTCTTTACCCGCAGTAGAAATCTGTTCAGAGATATCAGATGCAGGAATCATTTTTTCTGAAATTGACACACCATAATTTTCAACAAAGATAACGCTTAAATAAGGATTGATTACGGAATCTTGGTTGACCACTTTAGCAACGGAATGAATTAGTTCAATAATTTTTTTGGCGTAAAAATAACTGGGTGCAGCCTTCGCACCAAATAAATAAGTTCTTGGTGCAGGTCGATAGGACTTATCTTTTTTCATACGTTGGTAAAGATACATAATGTGAAACACATTCATTAACTGACGTTTGTATGCATGAAGGCGTTTAATTTGCACATCAAAGATGGTTTGTACATTCAATTCCACACGTTGATAGCTTTTTAAAAAAGTAGCAAGTTTCTTTTTATTTTCTAGCTTAATATCTGCTAGTTCAGTTTGTAGACTTGCATCATCCTGAAAGGTTAATAATTTTTCTAGGTGCTGAGGTTTCGTTTTCCAACTTTCACCAATTCGTTTGGTAATAGCAGTTGCCAAAGCTGGATTACTGTACATCATCCAACGACGATGGGTGATACCATTGGTCTTATTGTTGAATCGTTCTGGATAAAGTTGGAAATAATCTTTAAATGTGTCTGCTTTTAAAATATCAGTGTGTAGAGCTGCAACGCCATTCGTGGAAAAAGTTGAATAAATCGCAAGATTGGCCATGTAGACCATGCCATCTTTAATGATGGACATATTCCGTCTGGCATCATCACTAAGATGCTTTTGTGAGAATTCTAACTGACTTCGACGATGAATTTCTTCGATGATCATAAACACTCTTGGTAACAATGGTTGCATGTAGTGAATGGGCCATTTTTCAAGGGCTTCGGCCATCACCGTGTGATTGGTATACGCCATACAATGTGTTAATTGTTTCCAAGCAGCATCCCAAGGTTGATCGTATTCATCCATCAAAATTCTCATAAATTCAGGAATGGCTAAGATTGGATGCGTGTCATTTAACTGAAAAACAAAATAATCCGAAATGTTATCCACACGTTTAAATCGACGATAGTGTGATGCAATAACCGATTGTAAACCTGCAGAGACTAAGAAATAATGCTGTCTTAATCTTAAAATTTTTCCTTGCTCGGTTGAGTCATCGGGATACAAGCCGTGGGTAATTTCTTTAACGGTTTGAAGGTATTCTTTGAAATTTTGATTGCTGGGAATATTTTCTTCGGTTGGTTCAGCAGCCCACAATCTTAAATTATTCGTGACGTTATTACGATAACCAACGACGGCCATATCATAAGGAACCGCTCTGACATTTAAGGCATTAACTGTACGAATCGCATATCCACCTTCAGGCCTTAAATAAGTTTCTGCTTGACCATAAAATTTAACGTCAACAGAGTGTTTTAAATTTTTAACTTCCCAAATGTTGCCGTTTTTCAACCAAATATCAGGGACTTCAATTTGTTTACCATTGACAATCTTTTGTTTAAAAAACCCATAATCATAACGAATAGTGTTGCCATGACCTGCATAACCTAATGAGGCAATTGAGTCTAAAAAACATGCGGCAAGTCGACCTAAACCACCATTACCTAAACCAGCATCCATTTCCATATCGATTAATTCTTGTAAAGATAGTTTGAGATCTTTTAAACCAGCTTCAACAATTTCGTAGATACCTAAATTTTGTAAATTACTAAGCATTAATTTTCCAATAAGAAATTCCATGGAAAAATAAATCAATTGTCGGGGATGCTTTTGATTATCGACTGTTCTTAAGTTTTTTAAATTTTCTCCAGCGTAATCTCTAATCATATGGCCGATAATTTCATATCTTTCGGTTATATGACTATCCTGAACATTTCGTCCAAACTTTGATTCTAAACGCTCGAGAAAAATCTGTTTAAATTGTTCCTTGGTTTTAAACATCATGATATGGACTCCTTTTATTTGGCGATTGGATCGCTAATTTTTTTTAAAACGATAGCAGCGTATGAGCCGATGGTAAGTGTTAATGTTGCTGGTCTTCCTTCAGGTCCTTGCACAGCTTTTGTCGTTAATGGATTGCGATTCAAGCGATGCCATCCACTGTAGATTTCGTTGTCTGTATTCAAAACTTCTTGATAGGTTCCTGAATCAAAGACACCAATATCATAATTATTATAGTAGTTACCTTTCATATTGAAAACAATGATTATTGAAGAATTGCTAGATTTTCTTTCAAAAGCATAAACATTATCATTTCGATTATCAACCATTAACCAACGAAAATGGGCTGGATTATGTTCTTCAAAATGAAGGGTAGGTTCATTGCGATATAAAGCATTTAAATCCTTGATTAATTGACGAATTGAGTCATGTTTAGGGTACTGTGTAAAAAACCAGGGTAAAGATTTTTTTTCACTCCATTCATCAAAGGAAGCAAATTCATTACCCATAAAGGTAAGTTTTTTGCCAGGATGCATCCATTGATAGGTATATAAGTTTCTTAATAAAGCAAACTTTTCATCATAACTTCCCCACATTTTATTGATAATGGTTCCTTTACCATGCACCACTTCATCATGAGATAAAGGAAGCATGAAATTATCGGAATAAAAGTAATGCATTGAAAAGGTTAATTTATGATGATTATAGTATTTATAGATGAAGTCAACCCCATAATATTTTAGGGTATCATTCATCCAACCCATGTCCCATTTATAATCAAATCCCAAACCACCATATTCAACGGCTCGCGTGACACCGCTGAAAGCAGTTGAGTCCTCAGCAATCGTCATCACTGTTGGGTGGTATTGGTGTATGAAATAGTTTAAGTCACGAATGAAAGCGATACCGCTGCTATTTTCACCTTGTTGAGCATTACCATCCCAGTAAACAATATTGCTGACAGCGTCGATGCGAATACCGTCAAGATGAAACATGGTTAAAAAATAATTGATACTACTAAAAAGTAAACTTCGAACAACGGGCTTTCCTAAATCAAATTGTGGTGATCCCCATTGCGAATAGGTTCTTTGGGGATCAAAATATTC
>Ga0208787_1000578_pt1 | contig 17266 bp, 18 predicted proteins | sample Wag4_2014_7_11_FD_187362 | JGI IMG/M metagenome (GOLD analysis project Ga0208787, IMG submission 187362) | Fresh water microbial communities from Ohio, USA - Utica-2 Time Series HT 2014_7_11 (SPAdes) (version 2) | ecosystem: Environmental > Aquatic > Freshwater > Water tank | place: USA: Ohio... | reverse complement strand
TGAGTGTTGGTGCCATTCACATCGCACTTCTCGTACAGGGGAAACGTCACCCCAAACCGAGTCTCGCAGAACTGGCCAATCTGTTGGGCATCACCTGGCTCTTGGCTGCCGAACTGGTTGCAGGGAAAGCCCATGACCGTGAGGCCTTGGTCTGCATACTTCTGATAAAGCGCCTGAAGAGGCTGATACTGGGGCGTGAAGCCACACTGACTGGCCACGTTCACAATCAACAGAACACGACCGGCATAGTCGGTCAGATTCTCCACGCGGCCATCCAGGCGAATCAACGGAATATTGGGCAGGCTCATCTCTGGACCTTGGTGATCGATCTGGCCACTTCGCTGGCGGGATTGGCCATGGCTTCCAGCAGGCTGAAGTGGTCATGGCCAGCCAACAGTTCATGGTGGACTGCTGCGAGTCCTTCCTCTTTCAGACGATCCTGATACCGCTGGCCCTGCTGGCACCAGAGCTCGGGCTCTCTAGCCCCGGCATAGATGAAGGTTGGAATGTCAGCAGGCTGACAGTGCGTCAAAGGACAGGACTGCGCCGCATCGTCCGGCGTCAAGCCAATGGTCTTGCTGATCTCGGCCGCCGCCCTGGCCTGGGGGTCGTAGACGCCACTGACCAAGACCAGGCGTTTGGGCGACTGCGGCATCTTATCGGTATGACGGCGACCAGCTGTTGAGTGAAAGGCCATGGCAAGCAGGTGGGCGCCAGCCGAGTGGCCTGCCATGACATCGATGCCTTGGCCATCGTGTTCTGTGAGTTGACGATCAATCTCGATCAGGCCAGCTGCGGTCTGATCCACCAGTTGGGTCAGGCTGAGGGTGGGCATCAAGGGATAGGTCATGGCCACGAACGTCCAGCCTGCCTGCACATAGGCCTGGGCCATAAAGCTGAACTGGTCCTTGTGTCGCGAGAACCAGAAGCCCCCATGGAGGAACAGCACAGCCCCCTTGCAGGCTTGACCTGGCTGCGGTCGAAAGACGTCGTAGGTCTGTCGCTCACCCGGACCGTAGTGATGGTTGAGCGACTGATGTGACCAGTCTTGCCGAAAGGCCAGGCTGGATCGCTCAAACCGATCCATCATCTGCTCGCTGTCCGGCACCGCCTGACGAGGATTAAACCAGTCGACCATGTTGCATCCACCTCCCTGAGAACCAACGCCAGCCTAGCACCCCAGCCAACAGGGCAATGTAGAGCAAGGCTGCAATCCAGCCCCCTGCCGCTCCCCACCCAAGTCCTGGTAGATCGAACCATCCCTGGCCCCGTTCAAATGAGAACAGGTAACTCAGCGGTACAAACAGACCCCATGACATGGACAGTAATAGGATCGCTGGCACACGGGTGTCACCTGCTCCCCGAAGACAAAATACCGAGCCCAAGTGCACCCCGTCAAAGACCTGATAAGCCCCGGCAATCCAAGCCAGGGTGATGCCCAGAGCGATCACGGCGGGACCGCTGGGATCCGAGGCCGAGACAAAAAGCCCCATCCAGAACTCTGCAAACAAGGCCAACACCACCCCAACGGCTAGCATGTAGCCCGTGGTCAGACTCACCACGCGATTGCCCACGCGTCTGGCCCAGTCTGGACGGCCCGCACCAATCGACTGCCCGACCAAGGTAGTGCCCGCCTTGCCCAGGCCGACCGCCGGCATATAGGCCACGGAAGTCAGCATCATGACAATCTGGGTGGCGGCACCCTGAACGGCGCCCAGCTTGGTGACCATGGCCTGAAAGGCGGCCAGACCCAAGACATCAAACGCAATGGACAGGCCAATCGGAAATCCCAAGGCTGCAATCGCATAGATGCGTTTGGGCTGCGGCCGCCAGAAGTGACGGGACCGGTAGCGCCGGCGAAGCGAGCCATTCAAAAAGATGGTCATGGCCATGAGCCAACCACAGGCCAGTGAGGCCGTGGTGGCCCAGGCCACACCCGAGACACCCCAGCCAAAGCCCCAGATAAACCAGGCATTGAAGATGGCGTTCAGGATGGCGATGACAATGTTGACACTCAGCGCCAGGCGCACCTGGCCAATGGCCATGAAAAACGAGAGAACTGCAGTCTGGGCCACCGCAATCGGCCCGCCCGAGAACCGGGGGCCCCAATAGTCCAAGGCACTCTGACCAACGCCATCTGGCAATGCCAAGGCCGGGACCAGACGATCACCCAGCCAGACCAGGAGCGCAAAGGCTGGAATGGTGAGGGCAGCAAGCCAAATCCCGTTCCAGGCCGAGCGGGCTGCACGGCCGTACTTGCGGGCCCCATAGGCCTGGGCCGCATAGGTCTGAACCGCCATGCCCATGCCTGTGACCAGCAAAAGCAGACCCAGGATCAGCCAATAGACACCGCCCACACCGGCGACGGCCTGCGACGAGATCCGGCTGACAAACCAGGTATCGGTGAGGTTGAGAACGGCCTGTAAGCCCGCATGTACAAAGAGCGGAAAGGCCATGGCCAAAATGGCCCGCAGGTCTACCCTGAGCTGGCCGTGTTCATCGATTCGGCTGGCCGGGAGGGTGTTTTTGCGCATTCCCCCATTCTACTGAGAAGCGATATCCTGCCCGGCATGGCTGAGATCGTCTGTTACTGCAATGGGGTCTGGGATGAAGACCTGCAGGAGTTCCTGCGCGACAACTGGATCGACACACTAGAAGAGCTGACCTCTCGAGAGCGGATCTGCAACAACTGTCGTCAGTGTGAGCCCCTGGTCCTCGAAGAGATCGAGAAGGCCAAGGCGGCTCGGGGACGATAGCGCTGTGCGCTGCGTGATAGCGTTCACCTGTGCCCGTGATCACGCTCTACATCCAGCCCGGTGCCAAACAATCCCGTGTTGTTGGCTTACACGATGGCCTGCCCAAGATCGCCATCGACTAACAAACCCCATTGCTCACCAGATTGGTGCGAAAGCGCTCTATAGCGGTGCCCGTGAAGGGCGGAGGCGCGCTCTTGGTGCACTTTGTTTTCACTCTGCCCCAGCCTGAGGCCTGATAACCCTCTGCCAACCATGGTTTCACAGTTGGCATGAAACCTGCTGACTCCTCTGCGGAAGCACCCCTCAACCTATAGGAGTTCACATGAACCGCCGCTATCTGATCAAACTGGCCAGCGCCGCTGCTGTGTCATCGCTCTTTATGCCTTTGGCATCCCAAGCCGCCGACACCATCAAGGTCGGCATCCTTCACTCCCTCTCCGGCACGATGGCCATCTCAGAGACCGTCCTCAAAGACGTGGCACTCATGGAAATTGAGGCGATCAACAAAGCTGGCGGCGTTCTTGGCAAAAAACTGGAGCCCGTTGTGGTGGATCCAGCCTCCAACTGGCCACTATTCGCAGAGAAAGCCCGTGGCCTGTTGACACAAGACAAGGTTGCGGTTGTTTTTGGATGCTGGACCTCGGTGTCTCGCAAGTCCGTCCTGCCGGTCTTCGAAGAACTGAACGGTCTGCTCTTCTACCCCGTCCAATACGAGGGCGAGGAAATGAGCAAGAACGTCTTCTACACTGGTGCAGCCCCCAATCAGCAGGCCATCCCTGCAGTTGAGTACCTCATGAGCAAAGAGGGTGGCTCAGCCAAGCGATGGGTCCTGTTGGGCACGGACTACGTCTACCCACGAACCACCAACAAGATCCTCCGCGCATTTCTGAAGTCCAAGGGCGTGAAGGAGTCTGACATCATGGAAACCTACACCCCCTTCGGCCACTCCGATTACCAGACCATCGTGGCCGATATCAAGAAGTTCTCCCAGGGCGGAAAGACAGCGGTTGTCTCCACCATCAACGGCGATTCGAACGTGCCCTTCTACAAAGAACTGGGCAACGCAGGCCTGAAGGCCAAGGACGTCCCGGTTGTGGCCTTCTCCGTGGGTGAAGAAGAACTCCGCGGTGTTGACACCAAGCCTCTCGTCGGTCACCTGGCCGCCTGGAACTACTTTATGTCCGTGAAGTCGCCCGCCAATGACACATTCAAGAAGTCCTGGGCTGACTACGCTAAGGCCAAGAAGCTGCCTGCAGCCTCCAAGCCACTGACAAACGATCCGATGGAGGCCACTGTCGTAGGCCTGCGCATGTGGAAAGCAGCGGTGGAAAAAGCCAAGAGCACCGACGTCGACAAGGTTCGTCAGGCCATGTACGGTCAAAAGGTGGCTGCACCAAGTGGATTCACCCTTGAAATGGGCAACAACCACCACCTGTACAAGCCAGTCATGATCGGCGAGGTCCGGGCCAATGGTCAGTTCAATGTGGTCTACAAGACGCCCAAGACCATCAGGGCCAAACCTTGGAGCCCATACATCGCGGGTAACGAAGGCAAACCTGACGAAGTGAAATAAGCAGTTATGCGCCGTGACATCTCATCATGGCTCCTTAATGGAGCCATCAGGGTCCTGTTGTGCCTGCCACTTGGTGTCACAGGGTATCTGTTGCTCAAAACAACAGATACCCAGGCGCAGTCGGTTGCCGCACCAGCCATCGAAGGAAGTACGCAATCGTCTGACTTACGAGAACTGTTCGACGATGAGTACGACAAACGTTTGGCGGCCCTTCAGACCTTAGGGAGCCGAGGCGATCAGACGTCACAAGCCATTCTCAAGGCGCTGGCCGAAGACTTGTTATACCGAGGCGGAGACCGGTTCTTTATTCAGACGCCCAATGGATATATCGATGCCCTCACAACGAAACCGGTCACGGTGGATGAGAGCAGCCTAGATTCTCCTGTTCTCAACAACCAACTGCGAGAGGTACTAGAAGTCCTGCTATCTGGTGCATCACTTCTGTCGAGTGATGTGGCTACTCGCCAAAATGCCATCAAAACGCTACTGGCCAATCCACTTGGGGCAGATCCAAAACTGATCTCCAACGCGTTGGCGAAGGAGACCGTCCCAGACCTCCGGCAAGACCTGCTGGTTCTTCAGGCCATGTTGATCGTTTCATCGGATCGTTCCGAAGAGTGGTCAAAAGCTTTTGACATCCTCGGCAGCGATGGACGGGCATCAGTCATCGAGTTTCTCCAAGCTCTCTCAGTCAGACCACAGTCTGAGGGTAAGCCGTCTGACTTGCAGAAGAGTGATCTGGCCAGACAAGCACTCGCCGACGCGCAACAAAAGCGTCAGCGAGCCGGCGTCGTGAACACCATGTTTAGTGGACTGAGCCTTGGCAGCATTCTTCTTCTGGCCGCCTTGGGTCTGGCTATCACATACGGACTCATCGGGGTCATCAACATGGCGCACGGCGAATTTCTGATGATTGGGGCCTACAGCACCTTTGTCATGCAGGGTCTCTTCCAGAGCATGCTCCCCGCCTGGGTGCAGCCTTACTATTTGTTGGCAGCGATACCCTTTGCGTTTATCACCTCGGCCGTCATTGGATGGCTGGTAGAGCAACTTCTGCTGCGGCACCTTTACGGGCGTCCCCTTGAAACCCTACTGGCCACCTTTGGCTTAAGCCTGGTACTCATGCAGGCTGTCCGGGTCATCTTTGGTGCACAAAACGTTCAGGTCGCCAACCCGGCCTGGATGAGCGGCGCAGCCATGCCCCTGCAAGACCTTTTGCCTGGTCTCCAACTCCCCTACAACCGGCTTTTTATCCTGGCGTTTTCTTTGCTGGTCCTTGCCCTGGTTTGGGTCTTGCTCAACAAGACACGGATGGGTTTGTTTGTTCGGGCCACAACGCAGAATCGGCCAATGGCCTCGTGTGTTGGCATTCCAACCAGACGGGTTGACTCAATGGCGTTCAGCCTTGGCACCGGCGTGGCAGGACTTGGCGGGGTAGCCCTGTCGCAGATTGGAAACGTGGGGCCAGACCTTGGCCAGGCCTACATCATTGATTCGTTCATGGTGGTCGTGCTTGGCGGGGTTGGCCAGCTGGCCGGCACCGTTGCGGGCTCTTTGGGGCTGGGCGTACTGAGCAAATTTTCGGAGCCGCTGGTTGGCGCTGTTCTAACAAAGATTGGCATCTTGGTTCTCATCATTCTATTTATCCAGAAGCGACCCTCTGGACTTTTCGCCCTCAAGGGGCGAAGCGCGGAGGCTTGAGATGGCAGCTGAACACTTTCACCTTCCCAAGCCAGAGAGCCTTCTGAGCCCAATGGGTTGGCGCGTGTTATTTGTGGCCTCCATTTTGGCCCTGATTGTGATCCCCATCTCTGCCTTGGTCGTACCAGAGGGGAGCGTATTTCACGCTTCGTCCTTCAGCCTGACGCTGTTGGGGAAGATTTTGTGCTTTGCACTGGCTGCTTTGGCCTTGGATTTGGTCTGGGGCTATTGCGGCATTCTGAGCCTAGGTCATGGGCTCTTCTTCTCCCTCGGTGGGTATGTCATGGGCATGTACCTGATGCGGGAGATCGGAACGGATGGGGTCTACAAGAGTCAACTCCCCGACTTCATGGTTTTCCTAGACTGGAAGGAGCTCCCTTGGTTTTGGGTCGGTAGCGATCAGTTCTGGTGGATCAGCATCCTGATCCTAGCTGTCCCGGGGCTTCTGGCGTTTGTCTTTGGATACCTGGCATTTCGGTCCCGAATCAAGGGGGTTTACCTTTCGATCATCACCCAAGCCCTCACCTATGCCGCCATGCTGCTGTTTTTTAGAAACGAGACCGGGTTTGGTGGAAACAACGGCTTCACTGACTTCAAGCGAATCTTGGGTTTTGACATTACGTCACCATTTACCCGGGTCGCACTGTTCTGTATCAGTTTTATTGCACTGGTCGCTGCTTTTCTGGCCTGTCGAATGATTGTTCGATCCAGATTTGGTCAGGTCGTGCAGGCCATTCGGGATGCGGAAGGGCGGGTGATGTTTCTTGGCTACGACCCCCTGCCCTATAAGCTGGCCGTCTGGACTTTCTCCGCCATGCTCTGCGGCATTGCAGGCGCGCTATACGTGCCACAGGTGGGCATCATCAATCCAAGCGAAATGTCCCCCATCAACTCCATTGAGATGGCCATTTGGGTAGCTGTCGGTGGTCGGGGTACGCTGATTGGAGCCATCTTGGGGGCCTTCAGCGTAAACGGTGCCAAGACACTGTTCACAACTTTCTTCGCAGAGTACTGGCTCTTTTTACTTGGCCTCATCTTTATTCTCGTAACCCGATATCTACCCAACGGCCTAATGGGTGTGATGAGCCTAAGAGGTCGCGTCAAATGAGCCCATTAATTCAATTTAAAAAACGGCCTCACGTCGATCGTTGGCTTGATGGATTTGTCCCATCAGAAGGCCTCGAAAACGACGCTCGAACAGGTGATATGACTGGCCTCGGTCACATCCTCCAGCCGAACACCATTGACACCACCCACGGCGACATTCTCTACATCGAGGGTCTGACCGTGCGATTCGACGGCTTTCGCGCCATCAACCAGCTCAACCTCTACATACGGGCCGGTGAACTTCGTTGTGTCATTGGACCCAATGGCGCTGGTAAGACTACGCTAATGGACGTCATCACCGGGAAGACCGGTCCACGAAATGCCAGCGTGGAGGGACGTGTCTTTCTTGGCCAGACCATCGACCTTCTCAACCTGCGGGAATCCCAGATTGCACAGCTGGGTATCGGCCGTAAATTTCAAAAACCCACAGTGTTTGATGCATTCAGTGTTTGGCAGAACCTGGCCATGGCCCAAAAGGGCGAGCGAGGTTGGATGCACAGCCTTCGGCATCGTTCTGATCAAGCTTTAGAGACCAGCCTGGATGAAACATTGGCTCGAATTAAGTTAGTGCCACAGGCCCATCAATTGGCTGGAAGCCTCTCCCACGGACAGAAACAGCGTCTCGAAATCGGCATGCTGCTGATGCAAAAGCCTGAACTCTTGCTGTTAGATGAGCCGGCCGCAGGCATGACGGACGAAGAGACCGTTGAACTGGCTGAACTGCTGAACAGCCTTCGCGGGACCTGCTCCATGATGGTCGTCGAGCACGACATGACCTTCGTCGAGGCGCTTGCAGGGGAGTCAGGAACCGTGACTGTACTGGCCGAAGGCGCTGTCTTGGCAGAGGGTACGCTGGCCAAAGTCAAATCCGACCCAGCGGTCATTGAATCTTATTTGGGGCGTTAGGATGCGGCCATGTTGAGCCTTCAATCTATTCATCAATTCTATGGCAGCAGCCATACCCTACGTGGCCTTAATCTCGAGGTTCGAAAAGGCGCGTTGACGGTCCTGCTGGGCCGCAACGGCGTCGGTAAAACGACGCTTTTGAGAAGCATCATGGGGCAGACTGCCTTGCGATCCGGGGAGATTCTGCTGAATCAGCAACCGATACAGGGGCTTCAGAGCCATGAGAGGGTTGCGGCTGGGATTGGCTATGTTCCCCAAGGAAGGGAGATCTTTCCAAGGCTGACTGTCGAGGAAAATCTTTTGGTCGGTGCAGCCAGTCGCAAGACCACCAAGGCGGTCAACGAGCAGATATACGAACTGTTCCCAGTGCTCAAGCAAATGCGTCAGCGCAATGGCGGCGACCTGTCTGGTGGCCAGCAACAGCAATTGGCCATTGGTCGGGCACTGATGAGCCAACCCAAGCTGCTCATCCTCGATGAGCCAACCGAGGGCATCCAGCCCAATGTCATTCAAATGATCGGCGAGACCCTCAAGACGCTGGTGGTGAAAAGTGAGCTGACCATTTTGCTGGTTGAGCAGTATTACGAGTTTGCCAGGCAGATAGCGGACGACTATGCAGTCATGAGCCGCGGTGAGATCATAGCCACCGGAGCGGCTGCTCATATGGAGCGCGATGGTGTCGAAAAGCTTATTACCGTCTAGTGTGATCCTACCCCCTTGGAAGGCGGCGATTCATTTGCGGGCCGAAGCCAGCGGGGAAAAGACCACAATCAGGCGACAGTTCGCCAAAGGCCCCCTCCAGATTCAAAAAGTGTTGTACCCAGAGGGTGATGACATTGCTCACGTGTTTCTACTACACCCCCCTTCCGGGATCGCCCAGGAGGACGAACTAGACATTCAAATCGACGCTGAAGCGGTCAGCCACAGTCTCTATGCCACGCCGGGGGCTACCCGTTGGTACAAATCATCCGCTCAGGCGCTCGGCCCCGCACGACAGCAAACCCAACTGAACGTTCGGGGTGGAGCCACACTCGAGTGGTTGCCTTACGAGAATCTCTACTTTGACCACACCTGGGCCGAGAATCACCTCACCATCAAAATCGAAACCGGCGCTCGTCTGTTGGGCTGGGATCTGCATCAGTTTGGTCGCACGAGTTGTTATGAACTATGGTCCGGTGGACGCGTGCAAAATGTCCTAGCGCTCTACCTCGACGATCAGCTGTTTTGGACGGAGACCGGCTACTGGACTCAGGACAGTATCGATCGGTCCGGCGATCATCATCACCTAGGGCCTTTCAGCATTGTCGGTTCTTTGTGGGCCTACGGACCTACACTGTCCGATGAGCACTACGAGACGCTTGCCGCAGGTCTGCCATACGACGATGTCTGTATTGCTGGCCTCTCTCAGATCAATGCACCCCGGACGACCCAACAGGACGTCGGGGCCTTCTCGTCCGATACCCCGATCAAGCCGGAGTCTCTGGTGGTCATGCGACTCCTGTCCAACGACCCCGAGCGAGCAAGGCAGGTCTGTGAGAGGACCCGAGCCGCCCTTCGACCCCTTATGATCGGAAAAAGCGCTTCGGACCTGCGGATCTGGGCCACCTGAGACCTTTGCGGAGAAAACATGGACCTCACCCCCCGGGAAAAAGACAAACTCCTCATCTTTACTGCTGGCCTTCTGGCGGAGCGTCGGCTGGCTCGGGGGTTGAAACTAAATGTGCCTGAGGCGACCGCCCTCATCACCTGCGCCATTCTTGAGGGGGCGCGAGATGGCAAAACCGTCGCAGAGCTCATGACCATCGGCACGCAAATTCTGTCGAAGGACCAGGTAATGCCTGGAGTCAGTGAGATGATCGCCGACATTCAGGTCGAAGCGACATTCCCAGACGGCACCAAGCTGGTCACCGTTCATCAACCTATTGCCTAGCGAGCAAGTACGAATAGGAGATTCACATGTTCAAACCAATCGCCATGATGAGCGCACTGACGACCTCCTCGTTAGCCTTGGCTCATCCGGGCCATCATCACGCCCCGAGCACACCCGAGATTCACGGGCTGTTCTCATGGGAGCAGTTGGTCTGCGTTGCCATCCTTGCTGTGCTGGTGGCCTTGTACATTCGGTCAAAATAGGACGACAACGATGATTCCCGGAGAACTCATACCGGCCGATGGTCAGGTCGAGCTGAATGTAGGACGTCCAAGTATTGAGGTCGCTGTCATCAACCGTGGCGATCGTCCCGTACAAGTCGGATCTCACTATCACTTCTACGAAGTCAACCAGGCTCTCTCATTCGATCGCGAAAAGACCCGGGGATATCGACTCAACATTGCGGCCGGTACGGCAGTGCGCTTTGAGCCAGGCCAAAAGAGAACCGTTACTTTGGTTGCACTAGGCGGAGATCGAATGGTTTTCGGCTTCCAAGGCCGAGTTATGGGGGCACTCTGATGGCCAAGATGACCAGACGCGCTTATGCGGAGATGTTCGGACCGACGACCGGTGACCGCGTTCGATTGGCTGATACCAATTTAGTGGTCGAGGTCGAGAAGGACTTCACCACCTATGGCGAGGAAGTGAAATTCGGCGGTGGAAAAGTTATTCGGGATGGTATGGGCCAAAGCCAACGCCTATCAGCCGACTCAGCCGATACTGTTCTGACCAACGCGTTGATCATTGACCACTGGGGCATCGTCAAGGCGGATATTGGGATCAAAAACGGTCGGATCTCTGGGATTGGAAAGGCAGGAAACCCCGATATCCAGCCCGGTGTGTCGATTGTCATAGGACCCGGCACGGAGATCATCGCTGCAGAAGGCATGATTGTGACGGCGGGTGGGATTGACTCGCACATCCACTTCATCTGCCCCCAGCAGATCGAGGAGGCCATCTCCAGCGGTATCACTACGATGCTTGGCGGTGGCACCGGGCCAGCAACAGGTACCTTTGCCACCACCTGCACACCCGGCCCCTGGCACATCCACAGCATGCTGGCCGCAATCGACAGTTTCCCCATGAACATTGGACTCCTAGGGAAGGGTAATGCCAGTCGACCCGAGCCACTCATGGAGCAGATCCGCGCGGGTGCAATTGGTCTCAAGCTTCATGAAGACTGGGGTACCACGCCGGCCGCAATCGACAACTGCCTATCGGTGGCGGAGGAGATGGATGTTCAGGTTGCGATTCACACCGATACGCTCAATGAGTCTGGTTTTGTCGACGATACCATCGCAGCCTTCAAGGGTCGGACTATTCACACCTTTCACACGGAGGGGGCTGGCGGAGGTCACGCGCCCGACATCATCAAGGCAGCCTCGCTTCCGAATGTCCTTCCCTCCTCCACCAATCCCACCATGCCGTTTACGGTCAACACCATTGATGAGCACCTGGACATGCTCATGGTCTGTCATCACCTAGACGCATCGATCGCCGAGGACATCGCCTTTGCTGAAAGTCGAATTCGACGAGAAACGATTGCCGCGGAGGACATCCTCCACGATCTCGGCGCTTTCTCGATGATGAGCTCGGACTCCCAGGCCATGGGCCGGGTTGGTGAGGTCATTGTGCGAACGTGGCAGACGGCCCACAAGATGAAGGCCCAACGTGGCAGTCTGTCGGGCGACAGTGCGCAATCTGATAACCAGCGCGTTAAGCGCTATATATCGAAGTACACGATCAACCCAGCCATTACCCACGGAATGAGTCACCTGGTTGGCTCTTTAGAGGTTGGCAAGTTAGCCGACCTGGTGGTCTGGCGCCCGGCCTACTTTGGCGTAAAGCCCACTTTGGTCTTGAAGTCCGGGATGATCGCCTGGGCCCTGATGGGTGACCCCAATGCGTCTATTCCGACGCCACAACCTGTCCATATGAGACCCATGTTCGGGGCTTACGGCAAGGCGCTGTCAACCTCCATCACTTTCGTCTCTCAGGCAGCACTTCACAACCCCTCCATTAAGGCTTTGAACTTAACCAAAACGCTATCTGCTGTTCACTCTTGTCGCGACGTGACCAAGGCGGACATGGTTCACAACAGTTGGCAGCCCAACATCACTGTGGATCCCCAGACCTATCTGGTTCACGCTGATGGTGAGTTACTGGTCTGCGAGCCGGCCAAGGAGTTGCCAATGGCTCAGCGGTACTTCCTGTTCTAACCGCATGCTGCTCACCGACTACCACGCTCCATCGGACGGGTCCGGGTCAGAGTTGGCTCCGACCGACTGTCTGTTGCTTCGTTTCGATCAAAGGTGTCGAAGTCGATTCGGTGCCGTCACAACCACCCAGCAGAAACCCATCAATGTTTTACTTCCCCGAGGGATCGTCATCAGGCATGGTGGTCTTCTGACCAATGCGGCAGGAGACTGCCTGGAGGTGATCGCCGCGGACGAGACACTCTTGCGTGTCAGAGCGACGGATCCCCATGCTCTGCTCCGGGCGGCGTATCACCTGGGTAACCGTCATGTGAAGCTGGAGGTTCGGCCAGAGTATCTGCAGCTGGAATTGGATCCAGTTCTAAAAGAGATGCTGCTGCGCCTTGGGGGGCTGACCGTTGAGACGGTAGAGGCCATATTTGAGCCTGAAGTCGGCGCTTATGGTGGCGGACATCATCATGGCCACGATGAGACCTTTGCCGAAGACTATGCCTCTGCACAGGCCGCCTACAGACACCATCATGGCGCCACATAAGACCTCTGTCGACCAAAATTCGCCCACGTCACAGGGGTCCGCCAGCATACAAGCCCTGATCCGACTCTCGTCGGCCAGTCTTCCCATTGGTGGCTACAGCTATTCACAAGGGCTTGAGTCCGCTGTCGCTCATGGCCGGGTAGATGGCCTTCAAGGACTGAGAGAATGGCTCTCGAGCTCCCTGACGATCTGGCCGAAGTCAGATGCCTTGCTATGGGCACTCAGCTTTCAGACGCTGGTCGATGGACGGCCCGATCAGTTAGGACGATTCAACCAGATTCATTGGGCCAGTAGAGACTCGGCCGAGCTAAGAACCGAGGCAGAACAGATGGGTTGGTCTCTGGTTCGGCTGTTGGTGGATTTGGGCTGGGTCACTGGATCCTTGCAGAGACAACTGCAGGACTTACACCCACCAACCTTTCTCGTCGCCCATGCCAGCGCCTGTTGGAGCCAGGGAATTGATCTCAATACGGGGTTGGTGTCGTTTTGCTTCGCTTTTATCGAAGGCCAGGTTCAGGCCGCTCAAAAACTCCTTCCCATCGGACAGGCGGCTGCACAAAGACTGCTCTGCGAGATGCAGCCCAGAATCGACCTCTGTATTGAGGAAACACTGGAGGCATTGGTGCAAGGAGAATCGGCTCTTCATACGTCTGCACCGTTGCATGCCATTCTCTGCGCCCGCCACGAATTTCAATACTCCCGACTATTCCGATCTTAATGACCACGCGCCATGACACAAACCATTCAAAGTCGTACAAAGAAACTTCCCCCACTTCGCGTTGGCGTTGGCGGACCCGTTGGGTCTGGCAAGACCACTCTGCTGGAGGTTCTCTGCAAGAGACTGCGGGGCCAATATGACCTGGTGGCCATCACCAATGACATCTACACCAAGGAAGACCAGCGCCTGCTGACCTTGTCAGGCGCCCTTCCGCCCGAGCGAATTATGGGGGTCGAGACGGGCGGTTGTCCGCACACGGCGATTCGTGAGGATGCCAGTATTAACCTCGAAGCCGTTGATCGGATGGTCCAGAGATTTCCGGACGTTGACATTGTTTTCGTGGAGTCAGGCGGTGACAACCTGGCTGCGACGTTCAGCCCAGAGTTATCTGACTTCACCATTTATGTGATTGATGTCGCAGGTGGCGAAAAGGTTCCACGCAAGGGCGGGCCCGGTATTACTCGGTCAGACTTTCTGGTCATCAACAAGGCCGACTTGGCGCCCTATGTCGGGGCAGACCTGGACATCATGAAAGCCGACACGGCTCGAATGCGCCCCAATGCGCCCTGGTGCCTCTGTAACCTCAAGACCGGAGATGGGTTGGATCAAGTCGTGAGCGCCCTGGAAAAGGCCCTACTGGTCTCGTAGGTTGCTGGATGACGGACACCATCATCCGATAGGCTGATGGCATGACCGTTCAAAAGCTTTTCCCATCTCACCGAAGAACACTACTCGTCGGACTTGGACTGGCTGGACTGAGCACCGCCACTCCCGCTTGGGCAGCTGCCCAGGCCGCAGATCGTGTGCGCCCGGCCGATGTCCCCAAAGATCCGCCCACCCCCCTTCGGATCCGGCCCCTAGCCCAGGATCTCCATCACCCCTGGGCTGTCGCCAGCCTACCGGGTGGCGAATACCTGGTCACCGAAAGGCGGGGTCAACTGCTGCGCATCTCAGCCAAGGGAGACCGTGCTGTTGTGAGTGGGCTGCCGACGGTCTACGCCCAAGGTCAGGGCGGACTACTAGACGTCGTCGTCTCGCCCGGCTTCACCAGCGACCAGACCCTTTTCCTGAGCTATGCCGAGCCCAGTGCCCGGGGAGCCAGAACCGCGGTATATCGAGCTGAGCTAAGGGGAAGCCGACTGGTCAATGGCCAGAGAATTTTTGCCCAAGCCGATGACTACGGCGGCGGCTTTCATTTTGGATCCCGACTGGCCATCGACCGAGCCGGCTACTTGTTTGTCACGACGGGAGACCGTTATCACCAACGGGATAGGGCCCAAGACTTAAGGTCCCATCTCGGTAAGATCATCCGACTTCACCCCGATGGGCGAACCCCCGCAGACAATCCGTTTGTGAATCAACCAGGTGCGCGCCCCGAGGTCTTCAGTTTCGGGCACCGAAATCTCCAGGGGTTGGCCATTCACCCAGATACGGGGCATCTCATTGCTCATGAGCATGGCCCGCAAGGTGGGGACGAATTAAATTGGGTCCAGGCTGGTCAAAACTGCGGTTGGCCGGTGGTGACCTTCGGTCAGGAATACGGCAGCGGCGCGCCAATCGGCGAGGGTTTTCACCGCCAGGACATGACCGATCCTCTGTATGTCTGGGTACCCTCTATTGCGCCCTCCGGACTGGCAATTCTGGGGGCCTCGTCTCAGCACCCTTGGGCTTCTAGCCTGCTCATTGGCGGACTGCGGGCCCGATGCCTTGTCAGACTCACTGCACAACCAACATCAGGGTTTATGGAGCGCCGCTATGCGCTTCCTGGATCACCCAGAATCCGGGACGTAAGAGTTGGATCATCCGGCCAGGTTCTTGCTCTGACCGATGAACCAGCTGGTGGGCTTTTCGAGGTGTTGGTCTAACCCTGCTGCCACCCGCGAAAGTCTGCCCCTTCGGTTCTACAGTCGCTACACTTGAACGGTGAGAAAACTACCGTCTAAATGGCTGATTGCGCTCTCGACCCTGCTGCTCAGCCTGAACCTTGCAGCAGCCGAGATCATTGGAAAAGTCATCGCCGTCGCCGATGGGGACACCATCACCGTGCTGGCCCCTGGCAATCGTCCTACAAAAGTTCGCCTGGCCGGTATAGACGCACCGGAACGTAACCAACCCTTTGGACAGAAAAGCCGTCAGAAACTGGCTGATCTGGTCTTTGGAAAAGAGGTCCGGGTCAGCGTCGTCGATAAGGATCGCTACGGTCGAATCGTGGGGATCGTCTATGTGCCCCTGAAGATCCCCAACGGGGAGGTCATTGTGGACGTCGACCTGGCCCAGATTGAGTCGGGTCATGCCTGGGCTTACCGGGACTATCTGAGAGGCCTGCCCGCGGGGAAGGCCGGCCGATACGTCGCTGCAGAAAAAGACGCCAAAGAGACCAAACAAGGACTCTGGACCGATAATAATCCCGAGCCCCCATGGCAGTTCCGAAAGGAACAGAGAAACAAACGGCAGTCAGGCGCTAACTAGCAGCCTTGGCCTGCTGGTATCGGGCGTAGAGTCGGGCCAGCACAGGGCCAGGCTTGCCGTCACCTACTGGCTGGCCATCGAGTTTGGTGATCGCCAGCAACTCTTTGGTGGCCGAACTCAGCATCAATTCATCGGCATCCAGGACCTCTGCCCTGCTGATCTTGCGCAGCTCAAAGGAAATTCCTTCTTGCTGGCAGAGTTCCTCCACAAGACCGTACCGAATGCCCTCCAAGACCAGGTTATCTCTGGGGGGGCCGAACACCTTGCCATCTTTGACCACCCAGACATTGCTGGCAGCCGCCTCGCTCAGACAGCCATCCCGAAACATGATGGTCTCGGTCGCACCAACGTCAGCACTCATCTGACGCGATAAAACAGCGCCCAAGAGACTGGTGGCCTTGATGTGAGCCTTCTCCCAACGAAAGTCCTCAGCGGTGACACAGGCCACACCGTTGGCGCGATCGCTAGCGGAGACGGCTTTCATGGTGTTGACCATGGCAAACACCGTTGGCTCGATGTCTGCCGGCATCACGTGATCTCGCATGGCCACGCCCCGCGTCACCTGAATGTAGATCAGCTGATCAAGTGCGCTGGGCGACTTCCCCAATGAGTCAGCATGTCGCTCCACCAACTCATCCACCAAGGCTCGCCAGGCCTCTCGGCTCAGCACATTGGGAATGCGGATCTCGGCCAGGCTTCTCTCTAGCCGGGCCATGTGATGTTCGAATCGAAAAGGCTTTCCTCCGTAGATTGGCACGACCTCATAGATGCCGTCACCAAATATGAACCCTCGGTCCATGACACTGATGCTGGCTTTTTCAAGCGTCGAGAATTGACCATTGAGGTAACACGGCAAGGCTTGGAGGTTGGGCATAAGACCAGATCTTTTGGTGGATGAACTAAGTGAATTTTGACAGTTTTCTGACTGGTCATTTTCTGAGCAACCCAGCAAAACATCACCAGTCTTTGAAGGGAGAAAGTTATCCCCCAGACTTGTCCACAGATCTGTGGAAATCTGAAAAGCTCAGATCGAATAGAGCTTGAAATCCTATGTGTTTGATTTGCTGATGCCGACCTAAAAACGCCCAAAAACCGTGCACTTGATGCAATGCATTTGTGGGACAAAGGAGTCGTCCAACTCAACCGAGGAGGCGGCCCATGAAAGAGCTGCTCGTGACTTTAGGAATGACTCTGGGATTGTCGGTGGTGATTCTTGCGGCGACCGGCATGTCGTGAATCCTCTCTTGGGGCATTCACTCTTTATCCAGACGATGGGTCTTTACAGCTACAGGTTATTGTATATACAATAACCTGTGAAAATTCTTTACGATCCTCAAAAGCGCGACAAGACTCTC
>Ga0208787_1000576_pt1 | contig 17298 bp, 18 predicted proteins | sample Wag4_2014_7_11_FD_187362 | JGI IMG/M metagenome (GOLD analysis project Ga0208787, IMG submission 187362) | Fresh water microbial communities from Ohio, USA - Utica-2 Time Series HT 2014_7_11 (SPAdes) (version 2) | ecosystem: Environmental > Aquatic > Freshwater > Water tank | place: USA: Ohio... | reverse complement strand
GTTCAGTGCACGGATCACGCCATCCAGGTTGGCACCCTGCTGGACCTTGACCAGTCCACCGGGACCGGTTTCACCCTGCTCAACCTGCACGCTGGCCTGATTGGTGACGGTGGTCTGACCCCGGCTAAAGGGCTCGGGCTGGCTGGTCGAGGCGTTTTGCTCAATTTTGACGGTCAGATTGCCGTGAGCCACCGCAGCAGGGGTCAGCGTAACAGCCTGGTTCATGACCACGGACCCAGTCCGCGCATTGACAATCACTTTGGCTCGCTCGGCCGGCGTATCGATGGGTAGGTTCTCAAGATCTGCCAAAAACTTGATGCGGGCCATGGGCTCGGCTGGTACCGCCACCTTCAGGGCACGTGCATCCAGTGGCATGACCACACCAGCACCAAACCGTTTGGCAATGGCCTCGGCGGTACGCTGCATGAGTGTGAAATCGGACTGGTGAAGATCCAGCTGGACAAACTGACCCATGGGGGCGGTTGGGATCGCGCGCTCAACCAGAGCGCCTTCGGGGACTCGGCCCACCGACAGGTGATTGACTGTGGTGCTACTACCAGCAGCACTGGCCCCAGCGCCACCCACAAAGACACCACCCTGACCCAGGGCGTAGATCTGACCGTCGGCACCGCGCAGCGGGGTCATCAAGAGTTGCCCACCTTTTAAGCTCTTGGCGTTACCAATCGAAGAGACCGTGATGTCGAGTTTTTGACCGGGACGGGCCAAGGCAGGCAATTCTGCGGTGACGATGACGGCTGCGGTGTTACGCATCTGGATGGACTGCCCGGGGGGCAAAGCCACGCCCAGGGATGTCAGCATAGAAATCACACTCTGCAGGGTGAAAGGGCTCTGCGTGGTCTGGTCACCAGAGCCATCTAAGCCCACGACCAGGCCGTAGCCAATCAGCTGGTTGGCTCGCTGACCCGAGACATTGGCGATCTCTTTGATGCGAGTGGCATGGGCGATGTTGGGCAAGACCATCAGGATGGCCAAGATGACGGCGACCAGATAAAACCCGGTCTTGCCGAAGGAGCGAACGATTCTATTCATGAAACTGTTCATGGCCATGCCCTTAGAACGGTGAGACTTTTAGGAAAAGACCGGTGAGCCAGCCGGGCTTCTGGGCGTCATCGCCCGCACCACGGCCGCGATACTCCAGACGCAGGTCAGCGACCTTGGATGAGGTGATCGAGTTGTTCACCAGGTCACTGGGGTTCACCACACCCTTAAAGCGAATAATTTCTTCCTCGGCACTGACGGCGAGTTGCTTTTCACCAGCAACGATCAGGTTGCCATTGGCCAGTACCTCAATGACAGTGCCGGTGATGGTGCCGCTAAAGGCGTTCTGGGCACTAGCGGCGCCCTTGCCTGCAAAGTCGACAGCGCTCTCCGCCGTGACGTTAAAAGACTCTCCCGCCTGACGCGCCCGATCAATCACACTGCTGGTCAACCCACGTAATGGGGTTCCTCTCAGAGCACCATTCGGACCAGTCAGGCCGCTGAGAGCACTTAAATCAGATGTGATTTCTGCAGTCCCCTCTTTGCTAGCCGACGCGTTACTGGATCGGTTTGCTGTGGTGCGCTCGTTCAAGACTACGGTAATGGTGTCACCCACATGACGAGCCCGACGGTCTTCGAACAATGGGCGATAGCCGCCGGCATTCGTCGAGACCGTGGGGAACAGGCTGCCCGCGTTGGCTGGGGCTGCTGCCTGTGAGGGGGGAACGACGGAGGTGGGACCCTCGACCAAAGGCTTCTTGTCAGCGGTGGCGCATCCAGCCAGAAGGCCAATGGCCAGAGCAGAGACGGTCCAGTTACGCATCAGGCTCATGACCAGTCCTTAGAGTTGGCCTAGGCGCTGCAGCATCTCGTCAGAGGCACTGATCGCACGGCTGTTGATCTCATAGGCCCGCTGAGCCACGATCATGCTGACCAATTCTTCGGCCAGGTTGACGTTGGAGGCTTCCACAAAATACTGTTTGACCGTACCAATACCATTGGAACCAGGTGCCCCCTGCTGAGGTGCACCAGAGGCAGCAGTCTCCAGGTACAGGTTGCCACCGACGGAGGTCAGACCGGCCGGGTTGATGAAGTTGGCCAGCTGAATCTCGCCCACGTTCTGGGGCTCGACCTGACCTGGCAGCGTAACCGACACGGTGCCGGTCTCGGAGATGGTGATGCTGGTGGAGTCCGCAGGAATGGTGACGCCGGGGGCCAGCACATAACCAGCCGGGGTCACAATTTGTCCGTTGGCGTCGCGCGTAAAGTTGCCGTCACGGGTGTAGGCGGTGGTGCCATCCGGCAGGCTGATCTGAAAGAAGCCCTTGCCATAGATGCCCAGATCCAGAGGGTTCTGGGTCTGGTTCATCGCACCCTGAATGTGAACCCGCTCGGTCGCTGCGGTGCGGACACCGGCACCCAACTGCAGGCCACTAGGAGACTGCGCCTGACCATTGGTGGGGCCACCGGCCTGACGAATGGTTTGGTAGAGCAAGTCTTCGAACATCGGCTTGACGCGCTTGTAGCCGGTCGTCGTGCCGTTGGCCAGGTTGTTGGAGATGACATCCAGGTTGGTCTGCTGAGCATCCAAACCGGTTTTGGCAATCCAGAGTGAGCGAATCATGATGTGATTCCTTGGTTAGTCACTAGAAGTTAGAAAGGGTCATGATCACGTTGGCCTGACGGGCGTTCTGATCACTGGTCTGCAGCATGCGCATGTTCAGATCGAACATGCGGGTCTGATTAATCATTTGAACCATGGCAGCAGCAGCATTGACGTTGCTGGTCTCGTAGGCGCCTTGGATCACCTTCACAGCCTCATCAAACGGTGCTGGAGGCTGGTTGGCTGGCAGCTCAAAAAAGCCGTCTTCGGCGCGGCGCAGTTCACGAACGTTGGGGTTCACCAGCTTGAAGCGGGCGATCTGGTTGTACTGCAGTTCGCCACCTTCGCGAACCAGTACACCACCATCACGGCCCACCTCGACTTCGGCGCCAGCGGGAATGGTGATGGGGCCATCTTCGCCCAGCACAATGATGTCTTTGCCGAGCTTGAAGACACCCTCTTCGTCACGGAAGAATCGGCCAGCACGGGTGTAAGCCTCGGAGCCATCGGCCCGGCGAACCGCAAAAAAGCCATCGCCATCAATGGCGAAGTCATTGGGGTTGTCGGTTTTTTCGATGGCACCGGGATTGAAAATAGCAGTGGGGGTGGAGTCAACGACAAAGGCACGGGAGTCAGACTGCTCACCATCAAGCGGTACCGCACGGAAAGAAGTGACCATTTCCCGAAAGCCAGGAGTCTGGGCATTGGCCAAGTTGTTGGATGTGCTGGCCATCTGCCCCATGGCATGTTTGGCGCCGGTCATCGCAACGTAGGCCATACGGTCAATCATCTAACTCTCCTGTCTTTCCAACCCACCATTGGGTCTCGAGCATATATAAGCAATTCATGTGCCAGAAGACGGAGTTGTTTAAAAACAAGTGCTTAGGATGGATACGATGCCCTCAACCGGCCAATTGGCCGAGGTGTTTAGCCATTCGGCAGTTTTTTCCGCTTTTCAAGGGTATGGGCGGAAAAAAACCCCGCCTGGACCTCTGGCGGGGTTTGGTAAGGCGGTCAGTGCGCTGTAAGGGCACTAACCCGCCAGGAGAAACTTGGTTGATTAGCCGCCAGCCATCCGTATGGTGGTGGTCAGGGTGTCATCAAAGGCTCGGATGCTCTGCGAGTTGGCCGAATACATGCGCTGCTGGATCAGCAGCTTAACCAGCTCGTTGGCCAGATCCACGTTGGAACCCTCGACTGCGCCAGCTCTAATGCCACCCAGACCCTTGGCACCGGGTTTACCGACGGTGACGTTGGGGTGAACCTCGTCGCCAGACAGGTAAGAGGCCGCAAAGACGTTGTTGCCACTCGGGACCAGACCATCGGTCGCTGCGAAGTTCACCAAGACCACCTGACCCGCCAGGAAGGTCCGGCCATCACCATATGTTCCCACCACCTTTCCTTCGTCGTCAATCGAGACGCTGTTGAGCAAGGCCACCGATCGGCCGTCTTGGGTACTCTGGTCGACACCGAAGGGAGTCGCGTAGTTTCTAGTACCGGTGAGATCCAGGGTAAAGATGAGGTCTGGGTCAGTTGATGCAGCAGTGTTGCCAGGTGTGGTGACTTTTCCAGTGAGCGTGACAGATGACTCGAATGTGGCCTGACCGGTGACCTCGTTGGTGACCACACTATCAATATTCTTTCCGCCCCAGAATTGCATCATCGCTACCGGGTAATAATCGCTAGTTCCCTCATATCCTACCGGCGTGCTCGAGAAATCTCCGACACCGAGTGACCCCGAAAACTGCGGGTCGGTGTAGTTGTAGAACTGATCATCCAGTGAGGCATACACCTCGTATTTCGTCGTTACTGCCTTGAACTGCTGGCCCACGGAACCGTCGAAGAGATCCCCCGCCATAGAGACCTTGGTACCGTCCTGGAAGGTTAGGCGATAAGAGACAGGATCGTAGAAAATCAGAGTGTCAGAGGTGGCTACAGTTGTTGTCAGTGAGGCGCTGAATGTCAGGGTGTCACTACTAATTCCACCAACTGTTATCGCAACGCTGCTGGGCCCCAGAACTTGGCTGTAATTACCAGAGCTATCAACTTTATAGACGTACTGCCCAACAGCAATGTCAGCGTTGGCAGCCGTCAGGTCCGCAGTCAAAGCCCCTGCTGATAGGGCTACGCTAGCAGCGGCAGTTGTTGCTGGATTGAAAAACTCGAGCGTGTCTGTGTTGTCGATTGCTGTTCCTGCTGTAACCCCAATTGTCGAAGTCCCGGGTGCTACAGATACAAAGCGTCCGGTATCCAGTCCATTTAGCATGACCCTCGCATACCGCTCAATGTTTGCGGTATTTTCGACAGTAATAGTGCCCGCAGACGTCGAGAGCGAACTGGTCGTATCGGTGGTCCGGATAGGGCCAGACACCATCACCATACCGTCAGAGGTGTCATTGGTGAGCACTACGTTGGCTTCATCGGCACTCAGAATGTTTTGAGCAATATCGGATGCTGGGTAGTAAAACGTCGCGCCGTCATAGGTGACGGTCATATCTTGGTCGTCAACCCGCCTGTAGTAAAGCGTCATCGTGTGCGCACCACCATTGTCATCAGCGCTGTAGACGGTCTGAGAGACTTTATTGTTATAACTCGAGGCTACCTCAGGGTTAAAAGGGACATTGCCTGTCGGGAGAAAGGTGTTGGTCCGTGCATCCAAATTGACTGCCACCGTTGATCGAGTGGTTGTCTGGGGCTCCAACTCCGTCGGAGGCATACTGATTCGACTAGTCCACTGATCGTCTAAAGTCGTGCCATCTTGGGAGTGGTAGCCGGTCAAAAACATACCGTTCTGGTTGACGATGTAGCTGCGCTTGGGGAAGTTGGGGTCGACCTCTTTGCTGACCGCGAACTGACCGTTACGGGTGTAGTAGACGGTGTCGGGATCATTTCCATCCTCTAGGCGGAACATGCCCATGGAGCCGGTAATGGCCATGTCCAGGGTATTCTGAGAATCCTGCACCGTGCCCATGTTCATCAGACGGCGGATGTTTTGCTTGGCAGTACCCTGGCCAGCACGGGCCGGGTCTAGTGGGTTAATCGCCTTGTAGAACTGGTCTTGAAAGATGTATTCGCCGGCCTTGTAGCCCACGGTACTGGCGTTGGCGATGTTGTTAGAGATCGTGTCAATGGCGGCCGAGTTGGAATTCAGGCCTGACAAACCAATGCTGTAGTTGCTCATCTTCGTTTCACCCTTTTAGAAGAAATTACTGCGCCATCCACTGAACCACACCGCTAGAAGCAATCTCGCGACCATCTGCCAGCGTTAGACGAATATCGTTGCCATTGCGGCCCACGGCCACAACAGGAGAGGCCACATAGGTCTGGCCCACCTTGCTGGCCTCGCCGTCCTTGCCCACCACTTCAATGCGGTATTTGCCGGCAGCGGCTTTCTGGCCATTTGAATCCACACCATCCCAATAGAAGTGCTTAATGCCAGTGCTCTGCGGACCCATCTCGGTCTTGAGAATCAGGTTGCCAGCGGCGTCGTAGATGTTGGCTACCGCACCGGTGACGGGCGAGGCAAAGTTAGAGGCCATGACCATCAGGCTCTGGCCGTCGTAGGACATTTCGCTGCCCTCGACCAGTGCTGACTTCCCAACGGTGGCCGCCTGAGACATAAAGTCGGCCGCCTGCATCTGCGAGATCAGGGAACTGAGGTTCTTGTTCATCGTGCCGATGCCGTCGACCATGTTCAGCTGAGCCAGCTGAGAGGTCATCTCGGCGCTCTCCATGGGGTTCATGGGGTCTTGGTTCTGCAACTGGACAGTCAGCATGCGCAGGAAGTTGCTCTGCAGATCGGACGTCGAGGTCGCATCAACGGCATTGCCTGACGTACCAGAGGCATTGCCGCTGTAGAACGTCAGGCCGGGTAGGTTTAGGGATTCGAGTGTCGTGGCCATTTAGTCAGGTCCTAGGGCTTAGTTCTTGCCAAGGTTGAGCGTGCGAAGCATGAGGATTCGCGTGGTGTTCATCATTTCGATGTTCATCTGGTAGGAGCGCGAGGCCGAGATCATGTTGACCATCTCCTCGACGGGGTTCACGTTGGGCATCTCGACAAAGCCAGCCTCATTGGCCTTTGGATGGCCCGGCTTGAACTCCATACGAAAGGGGGCATCGCTCTCGATGATGTTGGCGACTTCCACACCCTGACCGGGTGCATTGGCAAACGGCACGGTCTTGAATTCGACCTGACGCGAGCGGTAGGGGCGACCATCCGGGCCTTCAGTCGTCTCGGCGTTGGCAATGTTGGAGGCCGTTGTATTCAGACGCAGCGACTGGGCCACCAGTGCGGTTGAGCCAATTTCAAAGGAGCGAACGAGACTCATGGATTACCCCGGCTGACCTGTAATGGCGGACATGCGCGACTTGATTGAGCCACCAAAGAACTCAATGGCGGCCTGCATCATCATGGCGTTTTGGGCGAAATGGCTACGCTCGGTATCGGCATCGACGGTGTTGCCATCGAGCGAGGGCTGCAAGGGCGTGCGGTAGAGAACGCCAGGCTGCTCATTGCGGACCGGCATGACGATGTGACCTGTGTTGGTGGCCTCCATGGCCAGCGATGAAATCGTTTGCTCTTGACCCGACAGACGCGCTTTGAGCACCTGTCCGAAATCAACGTCACGGGCTTTGTAGTTGGGCGTGTCCGCATTGGCCATGTTCGAGGCCAAAATCTCTTGACGGTAAGACCTCGCCTTCAGGGCGGCTTCACCAAATGCCAGAGAATCGTATTGCGGGACCAGCTTCACTCTTGAGCTCCACACCCCACCATGGGGTTCGGCTCATATAAAGCAAGGCCTATGCCAAACGGATAAAATACATTAAAAACAATAACTTAAAATATATCTAATCGGCTGCTACGAAGGGCCCCAATCGAAAAGTTTAGGGCCTCGGCAGTTCTTGCCGCAATGGAAAAGGGGCTGGCGGTAAAGCCTGCCCCTTGTTTCCGGGTGATCTGATGCTGGCCGGTTACTGGCCGCCGGCTCGGGGGATTCGTGGCATGGCCGTCATCGCGGGAGCGGGAGCAGAGGCCACACCGCCATCAGCAGGGGCGCGGCTGGCCTTCACCAGACGACCGTTCGTGCGCTGAGTCGGGCGGGCGTTGTTGGCGTACATCTTGGAGAAGACCTCTACCTGGCCAGCGGAGACCTCGACTGGCGACTGCATGACATACCAGGCCACCCCCTCGGTACAAGGCGGCGTGGTCAGCGAACCCATGTAGTGGAAGTAAGCCTTGTTGGCCGGCAGAAACTTGGCCAGGTCGACTTTGGCCGTGGGAGGCTCGATGGGCTTTTTCTTCTCGATGGGCATGTGGTTCCAGAGCGTCTGGATAAAGCGGTTTTCCTCGCCCAGGGTGAGCAGGACTGCGACCACCGCCAGCTGACCCTTGCTGTTCTTATGGACCAGGTGGGCCACCATGTCGTAGCGCTTGCCATTCACGACCTCCTCTGCGGGGCGATGGAAGTGGAACTGAACCAGCTCGTAGCGCTGACCCAGAATGGTCATGGCGCCACCCTCGAGGTACTTCACCTCAACGGTATGGCCGTTATCGATAATCGAAAAACGTGAGTCTCGGTAGTCAAACTCAATGGCTGGCAGGTCTAGCTTGAGCTGAGCATCTGCCTCGATCGCAATGGGAGACTGGTTCTTGCCATTGGCGCACGCCAGATACTGTTTGCTGATCTTGCCCCAGTTGTGAGGACCACCCTCGCCTTCGTAGGCCCAATGAACGGTTTGCTTCTTGGGGGCTGGGCGCTTGGCCGTGTTGGCAGTTGGGGCCACCCCAGTGGATTTCAGGACCACCTCGCCCTTGCCGGAAATACGCTCGGCAATGGCCTTGCGAATCGCTTCGTTGGGGTCACCAGCGGGCACCGCCACAGGGCCGGGTGCAGGCGCGGGAGCGGCGGCAGGTGCTGCGGCCGGCGCAACCGGTGCAGCCTTGGGCATGGCGGGCGCCGGAACCGGTGCGACCGCACTGGGCTGGGCGGCAGGGGCTGCGGGCGGGGCAGCAGCCGATACAGCCTGGGCCGAGAACAGGCCACCGGCCAGGGTCAGGGCCAGCATGGCTGTCAGTGGTCGAACGAACGGTCGTTTTGCTTGGTTTTGCATCTTGGCCCTCAGTCTTACAGTCGTCGGTACAAACTTTTATGGTGACCTTGTTACGGCCATTTGGGATCCACGGTTTAGGAGGGCCGGGCTCCGAGGCCCATTCACTGCTGGCCTAGCCCCATGCGAACCGTGCCATAAGCGGGTTCCAGGGCGCGCTGCACAAAGGCTGGCAGGTCGGGCAGGATGATCATCAGGACCACAAAGGCCAGGGGTACTGTGATGGCAAACCCCACCGCAAACAGGTTGAACTGCGGGCTGGTGCGGGCCAGGATGGCCTGAATAATGTAGAACAGGGTGTAGACCACGATGGTGGGCAAAGCCAAGACCATGCCCAGCCCAAACGAAAAACTCAGCAGGCGCACCACCTCTTGCAGGTTCCAGCCAGTCGGCCAGACGCCAAATGGCAAAGTCTTAAAGCTGGCCATGACAAAGTCCAACATCACCAGGTGCAGGTTCATGGCAAACATCAAGGCAATGGCGGTCAGGCCCAGAAACTCCCCCACCAGGCCCGAGGCGATGTTGGGGTCTCTCACATAGCTGGTGGCAAAGCTCAGACCGGTCTGCACCGACAGCACTTCGGCTGCCAGCTCAATGGCCATCATGCCCACCCGAACCACAAATCCAATGAAAAGGCCGATAAAAAACTCAAGGGCCACGGCGAAAAAGGTGGGCGGGGTTAGGGCAAAGGACTTGGCTTGTTCGGTCAGGTTGGGGAACAGCAGCAGGGCCAGAAACAGGGTCAGCGAGACCCGAATCTGCATGGGGAAGGCCCGAAAGCCAAAGAACGGCGCAGCCAGAAAAACACCAAACAGCCGCACCGAGACCAGCATGAAGCTGGTGGCTGCGGCAAAGATCTGGGCCTCGGTCAGGCTGATCATGGCCAGCCTTTAAAGGGTGATGCTTGGAATGCGCAGAATCAGCTCACGCAGGTAGTCGGTAAAGAGCGTGAGCATGACGGGGCCGGCCAGCAGAATGATCACCACCAAGACAATGACCTTGGGCACAAAGGCAATGGTGGTCTCGTTGAGCTGGGTGGCGGCCTGAACAATACCAATGAGCAGGCCCACGATCAGCAAACCCAGCAGAATGGGACCGCTTAAGACCAAGGCCATGCGCAGGGCCTGAAAGACCAGCTCGATGACCAGGCTAGAGTCCATCATGGCTTAGCTCCCCACCGCCGCGTAGCTCTGCACCAGCGAGGCTGCCAGCAAGCCCCAGCCATCCGCCATAACAAAGATCAGCAGCTTCAACGGTAACGAGAACATCATGGGCGAGACCATGACCATGCCGAGCGAGGTCAGGATGCTGGCCACGGCAAAGTCAATCGCCAGAAAGGGCAGAAAGATCATGAACCCCACGATAAAGCCAGTCTTGATCTCACTAATGGCAAAGGCCGGAATAAGGACCGTCATGGGCACCTGCTCCCGGGTCTCAATCGGCTTGCCATGCATGCGGGCAAACAAAGCCAGGTCGTCCTCTCGGGTGTTGCGCAGGCATGAAGGCTTTGAGCGGCTTGCTGCCGACTCAATGGCCTGATCAAAGTTGAGTTTCTTCTGGGTGTAGGGCACATAAGCCTGGTCGTAGATCTGATCAAAGACCGGCTTCATGATGAAGAGCGTCAGAAACAAGGACAGCCCCACCAGTACCAGGTTGGGCGGCATGGTGGTCAGGCCAAGGGCCTGCCGCAGCAGCGAAAAGACAATCAAAATGCGGGTAAAGCTGGTCATGAGCATGAGGGCAGCCGGAATAAAGCTCAGTGCCGTCAGCACAATCAGGGTTTGGACCGGCACCGAGTAGGTGTTACCCAGGACACTGACCAGAGGCAGGGTCTGGGCCACGGCGATGGCCGAGCCGCCCAACAAGCCCCCTGCCAACAGACTACCAACCAGCCACTTGGTGGATCGGCGCATGGGCTTACCGCTTTCTGGCAAAGAGTTGAGCCAACTGGCGTCCAAAGCTGGCTGAGAATTCAACGGGAGACGCCTGCTGGGGAATGGCAGCCAGGTCCTCGGGGTCTAGCTCAGCCACCAGGTTGACCTGGGTGGGCGTGTGGCCTACGAGAAAGCCGCGGTTACCGACCCGCACGACCAAGAGTCGCTCGCGGGGGCCGACCGACTGGCTGCTCATAATCCGAATACCGGAGCTTGGGCCTGCGTTGGCACCAAAGTTCTTGCGAAGCAGCCAGGCCACCAACACCACGAGGCCAGACAGCAGGGCCAGGGTGACAGCACTGAACCAGATCATGCTGCCGGCGGAGCTGCCACTGGCTGCAGGAGCCGCCGCCTGAAAGGGTGTGGATCCAGCAGCCTGCTGGGCCAAGGCTTGTGTCGTGAGAGTGGCCTGGGCGAGCAGGCCGCACAAAAGAGAAAGGGCCGCCTTTGCAGAGTGTTTTTGCAAGAACAGCCCCCTTTCTAGGAATTAGCGATTGATTTTGCGCAGCCGCTCCGCTGGGGTGACGATGTCGGTGAGGCGAATGCCATAGCGGTCGTTCACAATCACGACTTCGCCCTGGGCGACCAGACAGCCATTGACCATCACTTCTAGCGGATCACCCGCAAGCATATCAAGTTCAATGACCGAACCATAGGACAGGTTGAGCAGGTTGCGAATCTGCATCTTGGCTCGCCCCAGTTCCACGGTCACCTGGACCGGAACGTCGACCACCAGGTCAATGTCGTTCAGGGCCGCGCTACCACCGTTGGCGGTGGGGTCGTCGTCCAGGTTGGCATAGGGCGCCGGTTTGATCTGGGTGTCGCGCTCGCGCAGGCCAGCGGCCAGCGAGCCACCCGGGGTTTCATTCTCAGCCATGACAGGCTCCTTTCACATTCATCTCACTAGCCCACCGTCGGGCTGTCTTGTTTAAAAGCCGCCTCGAGAGTCTCGCCGGCGCGGGTTTCTGAAGTGGCATACATCTCGCCACGCTCCTCGCTGCGCATCATGCTCGGGCCCAATCGGCCATGCTGCAGCGGCATCTTCATGTATTCCACTGGGTGCTTGATGCTGTCGATCTTGACCGAATAGCGGCCATTCTTGACGCCGTACTTGCCTCGAATCATGGGCAGGCCGTCGACGTAGACCGTGATGGGGTCATTGATCTCGATGGGGATGATCTCGCCCACCGACATGCTCAGCACGTCGCCCAAGGCCATTTCCTTGCGAGCCAAAACCGCCACCGCCTGGACATGGGCTGACTGGACCTCGTTGTGCAGCTTTTCCACCCAAGCCTCATCGGGCTCGGAGTTAAAGCTCTGCATGTTCTCGTAGAGCAAGGTCTTCAGGGGCTCCAAGACCCAGAACGGAATGCACAAGTCGACATCACCCTCGCGCCCATTGATATCAATGGTGAACTTGGCGTGCATGACCATTTCTTCGGGGCCGGTGATCTTGGCGAAGGTGAAGTTGGTCTCTTGGCGCATGAAGTCGAACTTGAGCTCGTAGACGCTCTTCCAGGCCTTCTCGTATTCGTTGAGCAGGCCGTCCATGATCCGACGCACAATGCGCAGCTCGGTGGCCGTGTACTCCTTGATACTGGAGCGCGGCTTGATGCGGCCCTCGCCACCAAACATATTGTCGATGGCGGTGTAGATGACCTGAGGGGCAATACACCAGCAGCCAATACCACGCAGCGACCGAATGTTGACGATGTTGATGTTGGTGCGATCTGGGAAGCCGTTTACAAAGTCCGCATAGGTCTTGACCATGGGCATGTGCACACGGACCTCGACCGGTGAGCGGATCATGTTGAAGAGCGTCAGGCGAACCGTCCGAGCAAAGCGCTCGTGGATAAGCTCGAGCGTGGGCATGCGACGCTTGACCAGCCGGGAGAGCTTGTCAAACATGCTCTTCTGGTGCTCAACGCGCTGCTCTCGCTTGCGCAGCGGATCGAAGGTATCCGGGACCTGAGCCTGCTCGGATTGATCGGCCGCACCCGCTTCCAGGTCAGCTACCGCTGCAGTCGACTCATCGACACCCTGGGGCCCACCAGAGCCCTGGGTCTCGTCGATCGTCTCGTTGTTGTCGTTCTCAGCCATGTCTGTCTTTTATCGGTGCGCTGTTTACTGCATCACGAACTTGTCGAACAGCACCTGCTGGACGGGCAGATCCATCTCGCTGACCTTCCAGAACTGAGCGGCCGCCTGCACAGCCGTCTGGCTGAGCTTCTCGCCTGCGGTGGTGGACTGCGGCATGGCGCCGATGCGTTCCAGGTTCTGCAGATCCGCAGTGCCGGGCTGCTGCTGCAGGATAAAGATGGCGGTGAGCTGAGGCTCGATGATCGAGTTGATCACCAGGGCGATCTCGCGGGCCATGGCGTTCTTGCCTTCGACCGTAGAGAGCTCTTGCATGGTTCTAGACGACAGCACCAGAATCACACGGTCACGCACGATGGGCAGGAAATCCTTGATGCGGCCCTCGGTGGCGCTATCCGCGGTGCGCAGCACCATACTGGCCTGAAGATAGTGCTCACCGCCCCGGCCAGGCAGATTGACCGTGAACTCGTCCATCTTGATGAACTGAGGTGGCTTGTTCTCTTTTTTGAACTTGAGCTGCTGCTGCAGCTTGTACTCAGGGGTCTGCTCAAGCTCGGCCTGTTTGGCTGCTTTTTCGGCGGCACCTTTGGCGTACATCATGTAACCCACGACAGCGCCGATGATCACGATGGCACCGATCGCACCAAAAATGATGAGCTTCTTTTTCTTGCTCTTGGCCGCAGCAGCCGCTGCTGCCGCCTCCTCGTTGACGGCCGCAGGAGCAGCTGCGGGCGCTGCCGCTGCCGCCAGCGCCTGCTCTTGGTTTTCGTTTTCGTCAGCCATGATGCTTTCTACTCCTTGGGTTTATGCGTACAGATTAACGCCGTTGTCAGTTGAGTTGGATGACTGGCCGCGACCGGCCGGTGCTGTCACGCCAACGGTGGACGTGCCCTGACCTTGATCAGTGCGAGAGGAGCCTGAGCCCCCCGATTGGTTGGATCCTGAGAACTGCTGAGAAAACTGCATGGCCGCCTGGCCATCGTTGCGCTCACGCAATTCCAGGTTCAGCGTCAGTCCCATGCCAGCCATGTCTTGGCGCAGGAAGCCGGCCGAGGACTCTAGCCGAGCCTTCATGCTGTCGGTCAGACCATCGACCACCAGGTTGGCCTTGCCATTGCCATCGAGCTGAAGATCCAGGCGAATGGGGCCCTGATTGGGCGGGGTGACCTCGATCACTGCACGGCCACCACCAGCGCCGGTGAGCTTGAGGACTTCCATGTTGATGGGACCCGAGCCCAGAGAAGCGCGAAGGGCCTCGACACGGGATTCAGTGCGAGCGGCCATTTGGGTGCTGGCCGATTCGGTAGCGGTCTGGATGTCAGCCACCACAGGGCCTGCTGGCGTCTGGGCTGCATTCAAGGCCTGAGCGTTGGCCTGTCCGTTGGCAGACAACTGGCCCACCAATTGAGCGGATTGGGTATTGGCATTGGCAGCCATGGCAGGCGCACCAATCTGCTTGCCATCGACGAGCAGGTTAAAGCGCTCGGCGCTGTCCTTGGTGGATTCATCGATCACTGCAGAGAGCAGGCCGGCGGTGTCCCCCGCGGCGGACTGCTGTTGATCGTCATTGGCCGCTTGTTGATTGGCCGTCTGCTGGCCGTTACCCACCTGAACCAGCCCCACCACGGAGTTGGCAGTCGTCGCGGCCTGCTGGGTTTGATTGGCGCCTGCGGGGGCGGCGACATTCGCCTGACCTGGCAGGTTGGCCAACAGCGCGGGATCCATATTTGAGGCCTGGGACTCGTCACCCTGCGCAACGGTCTGCTGAGCGGCTGCCGCCTGGGCCTGAGCCAATTGCTCGGGCGTTAGCTGAACAAGGCTAGCAGTCTGCTGTGCCTGGGCCGCAACCTGGGTTGTCTGACCGGTGAGCAACGCAGCATCCTGTGCAGCGGCGTTGGCCAGGGCCTTCTGATCTGTGCCGGCCTGGTCTGTCAAATCGCCAGCCTGTTGTGCCAGAGCAGCATTAACGGCCTGACCGGCCGTCTGGCTAGCCAGCTGAGCGGCAGCATCAATGGCTTGGAGTTGGGCATCCGAGGTGGGCATATTGACTGCAAAATTTGCCTGCTGGCCTGGCGCCATCACCAGGCCGTTCGGCAAGATCTGCCCTTGATTGGCCAGTCCAGCGGCGTCTAGCAGCGCTTGCTGCTCTTCCTGAAGGCCCGCGCCAACTCGCGATAGAGCCACTTGAAGAGCCGCCGAGAAGGGATCGTTGCCGGCTGGGCCAGAGGACTCCTTGCCAGCCTCTCCAGCCAAGGCCCGGCCGGCCAACAGGGCTTCAATGCCCGCATCAGCGCCGTTTTGTCCGCTAGAGCCAGCGCTGCCACGAGCGCTTGGGGGTAAACCAGTCAGAATTGCCATGTCCATTTGCCTTTAAAAAAGGGATGCAGGGGACATTAAGCATCTTCTATGCCAACTTTTGCCTTTCGGTTAGCCGCCAGCGTCAGGCGGGCACTGATGGATTCTTCGATTTCCTGGGCTTCGGATTCTTCCTGCTCCCGCAGGGCCGCCTGCTTTCGGCGGGCCACTGCGTCGTCCAGCCCCTTGGACTTCATTCGGGCCGCCATGGCCAGGGCATTGGCCTGCTTCAACTGCCGATTGAGTTCAGCGGAAGCTAGCGCCTGCTCACTTGCGCCGTCTAGGAGTCGGGTGCGAAAGGCCAGGGCGTCTTGCATCATCGCCACACTGGTGCCCGATGCGGACAGGCCCTGCTCCATGGCCATCTGGCCGTATTCGCCGGCAAAGCCGATGACCTGATCCTGCAGGTCTTTGGCCTTGGCGACCTGACTGGCCAGCCGCTTGGCCTTGGCCATGGCCACGTCTTGCTTGACCTTGGCCAAGCGAGCCATGGTCTGCAAGGCCTTGCTCATGCAGCCTTCCCGCCCATGAGGGTGGTCAGGGCCGCCAGGGTGTCCTCCAGGCCTACCCGCTCCTCGGGTGACTGCTGCAAAAAGCTCTTCATGGTCGGCCAGAGCTTGACCGCCTGGTCTAGCTCGGGGTCACCACCTGGCACATAGGCTCCCATTGAAATCAACTCACGGCCCTGCATATAGCGGCTGTAGAGCATCTTCATCTTGCGGGCCAGGTCTTGGTGTTGACGGCTGGTGACCCGAGGCATGACCCGACTGATGGACTTCTCGATGTCAATGGCGGGGTAATGACCAGAGTCAGCCAGGTTGCGAGACAGAAAGATGTGGCCATCCAAAATTCCCCGGGCCGTGTCGGCGACGGGGTCGTGGATGTCATCGCCCTCGAGCAGGACCGTGTAAAAGGCAGTAATGGAGGCATCGGTTCGCTCGCCATTGCCAACGCGCTCGACCAACTCCGGCATCTTGGCAAAGACACTGGGCGGGTAGCCGCGGGATACAGGCGCCTCACCCAGGCTCAGGCCAATCTCACGCTGGGCCATGGCAAAGCGCGTCAGCGAATCGATGATCAGGACCACATGACGGCCCTGGTCTCGGAAATAGGTCGCCACATCGGTGGCATAGGACGCCCCGCGAATGCGGGCCAGCGGGGAGGCATCTGCGGGTGCGGCCACCACCACAGCGCGGCCCATGGCCTGCTCGCCCAGGGTGTCCTCGCAGAATTCACGCACCTCTCGGCCTCGCTCACCCACCAGGCCAATCACAATCACATCGGCCACGCAGTTGCGCGCCAGCATGCCCAGCATCACGCTCTTGCCCACACCGGAGCCTGCAAAGATGCCCACGCGCTGGCCTCGGCCAACCGTGAGCGAGGCATTCACCGCCTTGATCCCAGCATCCAGTGGCTCATGAATGGGGGCACGTGTGAGTGGATTGAGGCGCTTGGTCGCCTGGCCACTCGGTTGGGAGAGGTCTACGGGCTTGCCATCAATCGGCCTGCCAAAGCCATCGACCACGCGACCAAGCAGGCTCTCACCCATGGGCAGCGCGTCGGCCGTCTGGTTGTGTTTAAAGCCTTGGACATCCCAATAAGGCGCCCCCTGCGGAAAGACTGGCGCACCGGGCGAGACACCGTCGATGGGGTCTACCGGCATCAGGTAAGAGACGCCCGCATCAAAGCCAATGCACTCGGCCTCAATGATGGAATGACCCAGGTTCACTGCCGCGCGGGCCCCGATCACCATAGGCAGGCCCTCGACCTCGTAGAGCAGGCCCGAGACCTTGACGAGTTTGCCTTCGCGCACCGATCGCGGTGCGCCGTCTACTCGCTGCTTAAGGGCCTGGAGTCGGCGACGCTGGGTGTCAAACAGGCTGGCCAGATGCATGGTCTAGCCCCAGGGCCCCGCGCACAATGGCACGGCGAGCCTGTTCACCTATGTTGAGTCGGGTGCCGGCGGCCTCTACAAAGGCATGGCCCTCTGGCAGGTTCTCGTCGATGACGATGTCGCACTTAAAGGGCAGGCCTGAGCCGCCCAAGGCCTCTTCCCAGGTCTGACGGTCCTCTGGACGAATTCGGAAAAAGAGGGTCTCGCCCGGTCGTGGCAGCCGCATGAGTGCTTCTTGAATCGCAGCCACCAGGGGGCCACGGTCAATGCCCTCTTTGCCACTTAGGCGCTCGGCCACGCTGTAAGCC
>Ga0208787_1000574_pt1 | contig 17328 bp, 10 predicted proteins | sample Wag4_2014_7_11_FD_187362 | JGI IMG/M metagenome (GOLD analysis project Ga0208787, IMG submission 187362) | Fresh water microbial communities from Ohio, USA - Utica-2 Time Series HT 2014_7_11 (SPAdes) (version 2) | ecosystem: Environmental > Aquatic > Freshwater > Water tank | place: USA: Ohio... | reverse complement strand
ATACATTACTGACGAGTCTCTCCGCAGAGCCACGAACAATCATTCTCTATGAATCACCTGTGAGGCTTGTGAAAACATTGCAGCAACTCATCACCTATTTTGGGGGAGACAGGCCATGTTCTGTTTCCCGGGAGCTGTCTAAGAAATTTGAAGAGACCATACGCGGCACCCTTCAGGAAGTTCATGATCATTTTTCAAGCAAAAGTGTTCGTGGAGAAATAGTCCTGCTCATTGGAGGCATACAGGACAAATAAGGTGCATAGCTTTGAAATTATATCATCATGGCTTGACCGGCAGGAAAAAAGTCCATTTCCATTTCAGGAGGAGGCCTGGAAGCTGATAGCTGAAGGGAAAAGTGGATTGGTCAATGCCCCAACAGGATGTGGTAAGACCTATGCTGTTTTTTTGGGTGCGCTTATCAGGTTTATGAATGCCTACCCGGACAACTGGCAAACCCGAAAAAAAAATAAAATCCGGCTGCTTTGGATTACACCACTTAGGGCCCTTGCAAAAGACATTGGCCGAGCGATGGAAGAAGCCATCAAATCACTTGAAATGTCGTGGCAGGTGGGTATCAGAAATGGAGATACGCCAACAGCAGAGAGACAAAAGCAGCGCAATAACTTACCTGAAATACTCATCATCACGCCGGAGAGTCTGCACATCCTCCTTTCCACAAAAGAGCATGGATTACTTTTTGAAAACCTGGAAGTTATTGCAGTAGACGAATGGCACGAGTTAATGGGTTCTAAGCGCGGCGTACTTACTGAACTTGCCATAAGCAGGATCATCCATTTCAATAAAGAAATCACACCCGCTGTATGGGGAATATCAGCAACCATTGGCAACCTCACAGAGGCCAGAGATGTTTTACTTGCACCTGTGCTTTTAAAAAATCCTGATGCAAATAACGGTATCATCATTCGAGCAGAAATAAGCAAGATGACCGAAGTGATCCCGTTGTTTCCTGAGGAGGTTGAAAGCTACCCATGGTCTGGACACTTGGGCATTAAACTTGCCAGTCAGGTACTGCCAATCATAGAAAATAGTCGTTCTACACTCATATTCATCAATACCCGTGGGATGAGTGAGATCTGGTACCAGACTTTATTACAGCTAGCACCGGAGCTTGCAGGCATTATCGCACTGCACCATGGGAGCATTGATAAAGAGCTGCGTTTCTGGGTTGAAGATGCATTGCATGCAGGTAAGCTGAAAGCAGTTGTTTGTACCGCAAGTCTAGACCTGGGAGTCGATTTCAGGCCAGTCGAAACAATCATTCAAGTTGGCTCTCCAAAAGGTATAGCCAGATTTCTTCAAAGGGCAGGCAGAAGTGGGCATGCTCCGGGGGAGAAAAGCAAAATTTATTTTCTTCCCACACATTCACTGGAACTGCTGGAAGCGGCCGCCCTGCAGGAGGCACTCCATGACAAACAGGTAGAGTCTAAACCACCGCTGTATTTGTGTTTTGATGTGCTAACACAATACCTCTGCACGCTTGCAGCAGGAGATGGGTTCAATCCGTCTGAGATATACAATCAGGTAACACATACGCATTGCTTTGCAGAACTGACTGTTGAGGAATGGCATAATGTATTGCAATACATTACAACTGGAGGCAATGCCCTCCTCGAGTATGATGAATACCAAAAAGTAATTATTGATTCAGGAACTTACAAGATGTCGGGGAGAAGGGCTGTCATGAGACACCGCATGTCAATTGGCACAATTGTAAGCGATGCCATGATGAAAGTGAAATGGATAAGCGGCGGATATGTTGGCGTAATTGAAGAATGGTTTATTTCAAAATTAAAGCCAGGTGATGTATTCTCGCTTGCAGGCAGAAACCTTGAACTTGTGTCGATAAAAGATATGACAGTGCAGGTGCGGAAGAGCAATGCCAAAAAGTCTATCATCCCATCCTGGATGGGCGGCAGGATGCCTCTTTCAGCAAACCTTGGTGCCTTGCTTCGGAAAAAATTAACGGATGCCAGTAAAGACAATACAACTGATTTAATCCTGCAGAAACTGCAACCAATATTTGCGCTTCAACAATCTATTTCAGCCATTCCAGACAAAGATGAATTGTTGATTGAGCTGATTCATACAAAGGACGGATACCATCTTTTCTGCCATACTTTTGAAGGCAGGCTGGTCAATGAAGCCATGGCAGCAGTCCTCGCCTGGAGGATTTCAGGGAAGCACCCCATTACATTTTCCTTTGCCATGAATGATTACAGTTTCGAGCTGTTGAGTGACCAGCCGATACCGATAGATGGAGAAAACGTGTACGAACTTTTTTCAGCAGAAAATCTAACGCAAGACATTCAACGCAGTGTGAATGCTACTGAGATGGCAAAAAGGAAGTTCAGAGATATAGCTGTAATTGGCGGCCTGGTGTTTCAGGGTATGCCCGGTGAACAGAAAAAAGCGAGGCACCTGCAATCATCTGCATCGCTGCTATTCAATGTATTCATGGAATATGATGCGGCAAATATACTGCTAAGGCAGGCCTTTCAGGAAGTGATGGACAGTCAGATGGAAGAAATGCGGTTACGCGAAATGCTCAGGCGTATTGCTAATTCGAGGATTATCATCACTCACCCCGATAAACTTACCCCCTTTTCTTTTCCGGTAAAAGTTGACTCCATGCGCGAAAGTATGTCATCAGAAAAGTTGGAGGACAGAATTAGAAAAATGCTCGCGGAATCACTTCTGTTGAAAAAATAATTGAGTTGACGCTAATTAACCAGTCCAAGTTTTTTCAGACCTGCCTTAGCCATAGCCCTGCCCAGTGTTTGTCCGTTAACAATGGCATCCTTGAAATGAATACCGCCTGCAAATCTGGATTGGCTAGCCTCTTCAGCCGCTTGCTGGAAAGATGAATACTTCCTGTCGGCAATACCATAACGCCTTTCCACGGTATCGGTGTATGAGAACCCAGTACCCAAAAACTTGGTCAGCACCTCTGCTGCTGTACTGGATACCACAGAGTGCCCACTTGGATATTCGGGAAATGGTGGAGTCTGGAGAAAAGGTTTCCAAGTGGGATCGATGAGTTTTCTTATAGCTGTTTCAGGCCTTATCCGGTCGGTCCGGTACTTCTCACGCCAGCACAACCAGAAACCATCCATCATACAAATAGCCAACACAGTTCGCAACTTCAAACTGTTTTCAAAGCCAAGATTGGCTCGGCGTGCAGCGATACCGGCAATACCCATCCAATGTGCCCCCGGTGAGATCTTTTTCAATCCGATCAGCAAATGGCCATTATCTGACAACGCAAATGGGTTGCAATCCCAAAACGCAGCAATATCGCGTCCGTGACCTTTTTTATCAGCCTCATAAACTGCCAGGGCCGACTGGTAAAATCCAGAATTTTGGGCTGTGTTGTATGAATCCGGGGAAGGAATTGCAAATTCATCCAGCTTACTGGAGTCAATTGTAAAAGGCCTGATTTTGGCGAAAAAAGGTTCAACTGCAGGGAAGTATCCCGGAGGTGTAGGATACCATTTGCCTTCCTTTTTGGAAGGGGCGTATCGGGTAAAGGCGCTTAGCTGCTTATAGCCATCAGTCCTTGCATATTGCAAGAGATGGTTAGCTATGGAATCAGCCAGAAGCTGACTAGCAGTAATCATTTTGTTTGAAAATCCGGCTTCGGCACAGGAGTCTTTGAATTGTGTCAACCATGCATTCATCATGGTTCCGGATGGCTGCAGTTTGCTGGACACCCCTGCCATGGCCATTATGGAGGTAAGCTGAGCATCAGCATCAGCAACCTTCTTTCCTTGGTAAGGGATATATCCATTCAGACTATCCGTAAAATCAGGACCTGCAGGATTGAAAAAAGTAAGTGCCTGGTAGCCTGCCAAACAAGTATAGGCATAAAAGCGGGCAGCGAGCGGCGGATTGGAAACATCATGCACCATCATTTCGGTAGACTGTTCCAAGACCCTGTCGATGGCATCTGTTCCCAATTGCTTGGGAGCTGTCACGGGTGACTGACAGCCGATAATGCAAAACAGCCCCAAGAGGACAAGATTAAACCGCATAGTCATTTCATTTATTGTATTGCTTGATGCCAATATTGTTGATGCCCACCATCAATGTGCGTCCCATTGATTGAACTGATCTGACATCTCCACGCAACCAGAGTCCGGTTTCTGCAGCTGGCATTGTTTTAAACACAAGATTGCCATTGCCCTTCAGCAACAATCCGTTACCCGCATCCATATTGCCCAAGCGCAAACGTGCATGGTGAATGTTCCCACATAACAAAAGATCCGTTTTGCCGTCATCATCAGCATCCCATGCAGCTGCTACAAATACCGGGAAACCCTGCACTTCATGGGGAAGTTCAACTTCCTTGAATTTTTCAGTAGTAGTCCAGGTAAAAAGGGTTGTTTTCAAAACCTTTGCATCGGCAACAGTGGCATCTTTCAATTCCTCTTTGGTGAAAACCCCATCCCATCCGGCATCAGCATAACTGCCATAGTCAGTAAACCTTGTCCGCATCATGGTAATCTGATCCAAAAATTCATCACGGGTAGGAAAAAGGACTTTCTTACCCATAACATAACTGGTCAGCATTGGATCCACGGCCCCATTGGCATCAAAATCTTTGGTGTACAATTCCAAAGGCTCTGCCGGCTTGACTTTCAGTTGTGCATTTTCTCCAAGGTTACCCAAAATAAGTTCAGGCTTGTCATCGCCATTGAAATCTGCTGACTCAATTGTATTCCACAGTCCGCTGGGCGACTCATTGAAAAACTGATCAGTGGTTTCTTTACAGGCTCCACCATTGAAGTTGAATATACGGATGGGCATCCAATTACCCACCAAGATCAACTCCTTTTGACCATCCTGATTGATATCAATACAGACACCATCAGCAACCATGCCTGCTGAAGCCACTGCCGGATAAAGATCCGTTGCGTCTTCAAATTTGCCTCCGCCCAAGTTTTTCAACACATGGCTGCGAGGGATGATTGGAAAATTACCCGGCAAAACCCTGGAGCCAATAAAAAGGTCTGGCAAGGGGTCTCCATCCAGGTCGATGCTAACCACACAGGAACGTGAAGTCTTTCTCATGGTTGGAAGTGAAGGTCCTGGTTTGAAATTCCCTTTGCCATCATTGGTAAATAACTGGTCTGTCAACAAGGGATCATCAGGCTCAAGTTGTCCGTATCCCCCGGCAGCATGATAAAGGTCGATATCCCCATCAGCATCCAGATCTTGTAAGAGGATTGCGCCGGTTTCTTTTCCGGATAGCTGCCCAAAACCTGGTTGTGGCAAGTTGCGGAATTGCCCACCAAGCAATTGTAAATGAACTACAGGTAAATTTGTTGCAGTTCCTCCAATAACCAAATCTGCCAAACCATCTCCATTGAGATCGGCCTGCTCCATCACAGGGCCCAAAAATGATAGTGGGGTAACCAATTGTGATTGCCTTTTGAAATCATTGTAAATGGCAGTTTGATGGGGTGCGATAAGTTTACCTGAAGCGGTAAATAAGGGTTTCAGCATACCCCCTTGAATGGGGGATGTAACAGCATCCTGTTCTCGTAACTGAATCAGGGTATCTGCCTTGACAAACCTGATGGTCTGGATTTTCCCTGAAGCCCAACGGACCACAACAGAATCAACTTTATTGGAAGAGTCGAGTCCGGCGTGCAATACAGTGCTCAAACTCGATTGGTAGCTCGCATGCGGTTGCTGCAAAAGGAGTTGTTGGCTACTGCCATTGAAAACCCTGATTTGAGCTCCCAATCCGGCAGTATTTTCACCCTCCCCTTTTAACCTGAAAGCCAGATGGTGTTTGGCGTTTACTTTTTGGCGGGAGGTATTCTCTAATAAAAAAGCGGGTTTGTTGATATTGTTTACGACGATATCGAGATCCCCGTCATTATCCAGATCTGCATGAACGGCCCCATTGCTATTGGCTTCCTCTCTCAAACCCCAGCTTTCCGTCTGCTGTTTGAATTGCCCCCCTTTTTCATTGCGAAAAGCATAATTCTGGAGGTTAGAAGAAGGCATTTTTTTGACCATCTCCAACACGTTTTCACGCTGGATATCCTGTTGGTTGTTTTGCACATAATCTCCCATATATTTGAGAAAATCCAGGTTGGTATAATCCCTCAAATATCCGTTAGTAACATACAGGTCTTTCCATCCGTCATTGTCATAATCACCGAACAAGGCACTCCAGCTCCAATCTGTATTGGAAATACCCAGCTGTTGCCCGACTTCTGCAAATCTGACCACATTGGAGACTGGATCTACTCCCTGATTCACATGCAGCATATTGCGCATGTATTGGTTGCCGAATCCAACCTGAAGGTTGAAGTCAAATTTTTCGTAATTGTCTGGTGCCATCAGCAGTTTTTGCCTGCGGTTATCTTCCGGAAGCATATCTAATGTAAGCACATCGGGCAGGAGGTCATTGTTGATATCCGCAATACCGTTACCCATTGAAAAATGGGAGAAATGCTCCATGCTTTTGTCGATGGTATTGGTAAACCCTTTTCCCTTTTGGTTGATATAGAGATAATCAGGTATTGTGTAGTCGTTCGAAATATAAATATCTTGCCAGCCATCCCCATTCAGATCTGCTATACCTGCTGCCAGTCCGTAAGATAAAGCTGAGCATCGTATTCCAAGTGCTGTTGTTTTATTCAAAAATGGCTGACCACCGCCTGGATTCTCAAAAAAAAGAAGTCCGTTTATTTCATCATGCTTCGACAATAAATCCAGTGTGCCTGCCTCATCCAATACAGGCAGGGATTTTATATTGTGATTAACAAGCAACATATCCAGGTCATTATCCCTGTCATAATCGAAAAAAACAGCATGTGTACTATTACCTGGATGGTCAAGTCCGTATGCCTGAGCTTCATCTTTGAACATTGGAATTCCGTCTGCATTATTCCCCAGATTTATAAATAATTGGTTACGTTTTTTCTCTGCAGGCAGATTACCTGAGTAGCATAAGTAAATATCCGGTAATCCGTCTGCATTGATATCTACTATACTGACACCAGTTTTCCAGGGGCCAGGCCGACCTTGTACACCAGCAATAACTGCAACTTCCGTGAATTGCATTGAACCTTTGTTGATGTAGCAATGGTTATTTTCCATGTTGCTGGTAAAATAAAGGTCTTCCAGTCCATCATTGTTAAAATCTCCCACACCAACACCACCCCCGTTGTAAAAGTACTCATACATGAGCACATTGGTATTGAGTCCTTCTTCAATCTTGTTGCTGAACTCGATTCCTGTTTTTTGGGCAGATAAAGATTTGAATAATGTGTCTCCAGAATGTTCTGATGTACATCCGGCGATGCCCAAAGACAAAACAATTGTTGCAGATAAGAGAGTGCTCCTCACGTTTTCTTTTTTTCAAACTTAAATAAAAAAAGGAATGGCGAGTAAAATAACTCGCCATTCCTTTTGCATTTTCTGGGATTAATATCCGGGGTTCTGAATCAGGTTTTTATTCCTATTCATTTCATCGCGATGGATTGGCAGAAAATACATCTTGTCTGCCCAAGCCCGGTTTTCTTTTCCGGGATCCATATTGACTACATTGTACGTATAATTGTAGTTCTCTTTGTCATACTTGTACAAGGTAACAGACTTTCCTGCTTTGAGGGTACCAATTACATTTACCACACGGACTTTCTGGCCTAGCGTAGAAGAGGCAATCATCCACCTCCTGGCATCGTGGTAGCGTTGCTCTTCAAATGCCATTTCGATTCTCCTTTCATTCCGATAGGCTTGACGGAGTGCATCTCCAGATGCTGTAATTTCTGGCATACCTGAGCGGAAACGAACTTTATTCAGCCAAGCCTTGGCTTCAGCCTCCTGACCCAGTTCGATACAGGCTTCAACATAGTTCAGCACTGCTTCTGTATAGCGCAGGAATGGCCAAGGAATCTGCTGCCATGTGTTTTGGTCGATAATTGCTGGATTCGGATCTGTGAATTTCCTGAAATAATAGCCTGTATAGCTGCCATTCCAATCCTCAACTGAACTTTTTCTGGTATCCAAACCAAAATAAGAAACTTTATTACCTCCTACAGTAATCTCATACTGACCTGCCTGAATTTGGTTGGCGGGATCTTTTGATGCAACATCAGCAGTCCTGGGTTTCCACCCTGCGCCATCATAAAGAATGGATGCATAAAACCTTGGATCCCGGTTTTCGTATGGATTTGCTGCATGAGTGGGATTGGCCCAATCGAACTTAGAACCATCCATCATCTGATAGTCGTCAACAAAATTCTGGATAGGTGCATTTCCGGCCCAATTGTGGTATCCGTTAGGCCCGTTGAAGAGTCCGATACGACCGCCATTTTCATTTTTGGCATTGATGAAGTATCGGGCAAAAATCAACTCTTTTTCACCGCCATTTCTGGCCAATGAATTGCTGTTATAGTTAGCAATCGCTTCCTCTCTCGCAGCTGGTGCGGTTAAGTTAAGCTTGTTACCGAAACCAGGAAGATCAAGCACAGCTTTGGCTGCATCCTTTGCTTTTGTCCAACGTGCCGCCCTGTCTGAACTGGTGTAACCTAATATTTCAGGCTTAGTAAATGCACTATGAGCAGTAGATTTGGCTTTAGCCGTGTTAACATCATACAAGTCACTAGCTGCATACAAAAGAATCCTGGATTTTAATGCCAAGGCTGCGGCACGAGAAGCGCGACCTGCAGCCATAGACTTGCCATTGAGTAAAGATGCAGCTTCATCAAGATCTTTAACGATGAAGTTTACACACTCCTCATATGTATTTCTGGCTGAAAGGAAACTGGTGTCGGTTAATCCAAAAGGCTTGTCAATGATTGGAACACCACCGTAATAGCGAACCAACTGTTGATAATAATACGCCCTCATGAATTTTGACTCACCATTCAGGCGCTCCAATAATGAGGCAGAAAACCCTGCCGGAGACTTGGAAAGGTTACTGATGGCAATATTACAGGCACGGATTCTCAGGTACATGTTGGCCCAGCTGAGGGTGCCATTGACCCATCCAATATCGGCAGGGTTTGACCTGGATTCAGTGATAGTGATGATTCCGCGGCCTGGATGGGTGAATGAAGCCTCATCGGTGAGTGATGCAAGCATCTGCTCATCGAATCCGCCGTTGCCCAGACCGCCATAGAGTTCCGTTACGAAAGCCTCTGTCAAACTCGGGTCTGTCCATACCGTCGACTCAGATAATTGATCGAGTGGCTTAGTGTTGAGAAAATCATTGTTACATGAAGCAAATAACAATGCTGATATCACCACTGTAAAAGATAAAAACTTTGTTTTCATTGTTTCTTTTTTTTACGGTTTATAAGGTGGCAGTGAACCCAAAATTGATAATTCTGGACTGTGGATAATACTGACCGGTTGCATTTACAGTTTCCGGATCGTAAACCTTCAGCTTATCAAAGGTAAACAGATTCAAACCATTGGCGTAAACCCTGCACTTTTTGAAACCAATTTTGCTGATCAGTTTCTCAGGCATGTTATAGCCAAGTTCGAAGTTCTTGAGGCGGATATAATCCGAGCTGCGAAGCCAATAGGTATTGTTACCGGAGAAATACTGGTCATTCCGGTTGGCAATACGGGGATGAACGCTGCTTGGATTGTCTACAGTCCAGCGGTTTTCGTAGATATCGAGCAGATAGTTACCTATATTTCCAGACTCACCAGCACTTACATATTGCAATGCACCTGCGGCACCTTGGAAGAGAACAGTCAGATCGAAATCTTCATAATTTGCACTCAGGTTGATACCACCCTGGAAGAGAGGAAGCTGAGTTTTATCCCAACGTACCTGATCATTCGGGTCGATTTTACCATCTTTGTTATAATCCTGATACTTCATATCACCAGGTCTAAGGTTATTTACGATAGCCTTGTAATTGACAGTATTGGCATCAATTTCCTTCTGATCCTTGAATACACCATCATACACATAAGATTGGAAAGTGTACATAGGCCTTCCTGTGGTCTTTTGCCATTCTGGCGCTCCGGGAGCCTCATCCCAGAACAATACCTTATTCTTGGCATAACCTCCGTTAACGGATACATTAAAGTTAACCTTACCTACCTGACCCCTATAACCCAACATCATGTCAATACCACTGTTGGCCACCTCTCCAATGTTCTGCGCAGGGAGTGTGAGACCAGTAGACTGGGGAACTGACGCATTTTTCACCCAAAGGATATCCGTGCGCTTGTTGTAGAAATAATCCAATTCAAAAGAAATCTTATTGTTTAGCAAACGGCCTTCCACACCGATGTTAGCGTTGTTGGCCACTTCCCATTGAATATTATTATTGGGGATCTTGGTTTCGAATAAGGTCTTGGTTTCTGTATTGCCAATGATATAGCTCCTAAAACCATAGGTAGAGAGATACTGGTAAGTAGCGATTTGATCGTTACCCATCTGACCCCATGAACCGCGTACTTTTAGGTAATTAAATACTGGCAATTTGTCGAGCATGAAATTCTCTTCCGAAAGTACCCAGCCAGCCATCACGCCTGGGAAGAAACCGAAACGGGTTGCTTCCGGGAAGATGTCTGAACCGTCATAACGCCAGAGGAATTCGAGGAGATATTTCTCTTTATAGTTATAGGCAGCACGACCGAAATAGTTTAAACGAGCACGCTCATAAGCTCCACCACCATTGTTTTTCTCCAAGTCTCCACCTGCAAACATCTGATCGAGTGCAGTAGAGATGAAATAACGGCGGAAGGCGTTGAAATTGTCGCCATCAATGGTTTCCTTATTGGCACCAGCCAAAACGAGTAAACCATGATCATTGAACTTACGCTCATAAGTGGCAATACCACCCAAGAGGATGTTCAGCTGATTTTCAGATCCCTGTGAAAGCCTGGGTTCTGCGGGTCCGCGCTTACTGGCCACCAAAATGGGTGTTTTACCATCAGCCTCAAAACCCGTTCCACGCTCATAAAGTGTCCATGGTGTCTCCCACCTTTTGGTAGACCTGAAACGCTTGTCTATAGAAGCGGTTCCTGAGAATTTCAAACCTTCAACAAATGGAATTTTGATATCCAACTGTCCGTTTGTCTGAAAATAACTCTGCTTATCGCGGTCATATCCGGTCTTGTTGGTGGTGATAACCACAGGATTTTCACCGTTCTCAATATCCGGACCGGGTCTACCGTCAGGCCAGTAGGCCTGTTGATGGGGCTTCCCGCGCATCTGCATCCTAAAGATGGCCGATGCTGGCTTGGTAGGAAAGCGTCTGTACTCTTCTCGACCCAGAACACCCATAGAGAAATTAACATTCTTGCTGATCTTGGCATCAAGATTTATACGCATATCATACTGTGAAAACCCTGTTGCCGAGTTCTTGTAGTAGGCATCTTGGTTGTTATAGCCCAACGAAGCCAGGTATTTCACGTTTTCTGAACCACCCGTCAATTGCAGGTTGTTGAGAGACTGTGGAGACCAGTTCTTCAATGTTGCGCCATACCAATCAGTATTGGGGTACAACCAAGGATCTGATCCATCACTATACTTTTGGATATCAGTGGGGGAAAATGGTGCTTTACGTCCATTATACACTCCTGTGCTTTTGTATGCCGCAGTAGCATCAGCCCATTGGCTTGCAGGCAGTTGATAAATATCCAAATCATTCAACATGCTAACATACTGTGCGGCGTTAGCTAATTTGGGAATAACCGTTGGCTGGGAGTAACCCTGGTTAAAAGAGTAAGACAATTCAGGCTTACCCATCTTACCTTTTTTAGTGGTAATCAAGATTACACCATTTGCTGCACGTGCACCATAAATGGCGGCTGAGGCATCTTTCAACACAGAAACACTTTCGATGTCGTTGGGGTTGATCCTGTCAATACCACCAGCCCTATTCGGGATACCATCAATTACAATTAATGCATCATTGTTATTGAGGGTATTGGCACCACGGATGCGAATGGATGAACCATCATAACCTGGTTCACCAGACCTGTTTACCGCTACCACACCCGCCATACGGCCGGCAATGGAGTTACTGAGGTTGACAGTTGGTGATTTTTGGAGGTCAGATCCCTTGACAGAGACAACCGAACCAGAAATGGTAGCCTTTTTTTGGGTACCATAACCTACTACCACCACTTCCTGCATCTTGGATTGTGATGATTCAAGTGAAATGTCCATAACACCCGTAGCAATCGGTCTCTCTAAAGATTCAAAACCAACTGAGGAGATGACCAGAGTTGTTGCTCCGGAGGGAGCAGTTAAACTAAAATTTCCAGTTTCATCGGTGGAAGTACCGACATTGGTTCCTTTCACAAGAATCGTGGCTTTAGAAACGGGAGTACCCGCTTTATCAACCACCTTTCCTGTAACAGTCTTGCTTTGAGACCAGGCAGCTGATCCAAGCAATAACAATGAAAGGACAAATGAGATTGTTCTCAATGCTTTTTTCATACGCAGGCTTTCGTTTAAAGGTTAAAGAATAGTTAACAAAATAATTAATTAAATAATACCTTGTTCAAAAACATTAAGATTTTTATTCAATACAATCAATTCTATTTATACAAATATTCAAATAAATAGAAATTGTTTAACAAATTAGCAAACTAGCTAAACAAGAATAATTTTAAAGCTAGCCAAAAAAGAATTATTAAACCAAAACCAAACGACTGCACTGAGAATCCTCAACAATAGCAAAAACTTCATCGCCAGCTAAGGGCTGTACCAGGTATTTACCTGTAAACCTGCTAAAGGCAGGCAGTATGCATTGATTTGCTGTAAAGTAAAAACAGTGGAGTGATATCGATTGCTTTCCTATCCCACTTAGCCTGATGCCCGGATGCATATGACCTGAAAATGAGAAGCTATCTGCCGGAACAATATCTGGTTTTTCATGAATAAAGTAGAATGGGCCAATCGTATAATCAGTTCCAAGCACTTCAATACCCAATTCTGCATACGCTTGATCAGACAGCACCTCATGATTCCCGCGAACCATACAGCAGCGCAGGCCCTTGTAATTACCTCGCCACTCTTTGAAAGATTCATGCTCTTCATTGGCAATACTGTGAAAAAAATCACCCGTTACCAGCAGTGTATCAGGCTTATAATGATCCAGTATAGAAGCCAGCCTGTTCATATCTTCTTTGAAGATGAGTCCGGGTACTGCAATACCTGATTTCCTGAAATGAGCTGACTTGCCAATGTGCAAATCACTTAGAATGAGTATGCTTTTATCCTCCCAGAAAATACATCTATTAGGACTCAGCCAAAGTTTTTGTCCGAATTTGCTAATCAGTAAATCATTTCTCATGCAAAGTAGGATCCTATCGCTTCTGGGGGATCAATACTTCCGGATATTGTTTTGCTATGGTGTCCATCACTGCAACAGACCAATTGGCAAGAGCAAGCTTTTCTGCTTCTGTAAGCACCGCATCCTTATGAATCCAGGTATAACTCTCCAAAGGCATTTCTCCCTCTTTAACCATTTCATTGACTTCCTCCATTTTATGATGCGCCTTCCTCGGTTTGTATGACAGGAATTCATCGAAATTGAGTTCACCTTTGCCTTCATCGATGTGGTGGTCAAGCCAGGCTGCAACAGGCTGAATGGAAGCGTACCATGGATAAACTGTGTTATTGGAATGACAATCATTACAGGCTTTGGAAAGGATAGCTTTGACATCTTCAGGTACTGCATAGGTGTTTCCTATGTTATTTGATGCAGGCCCGGAGGATACATTTTGAGCCGGACGATAAAATTGAATTGCCACCAAAACTACAGCCAGTCCAATCAGTATTTTCTTCAACATATATTTTTTTTGAAATTTATGAAATTTAAGCGAAAAGCAAAGCAGCCTTCTCCAGTGATTCGGGCTTCCCTACGTCCAACACAATGTCACCGGAATGATTGTAACCTAAAATTTTATGTTCACTGGCCAGTGTAAGGTATAAATCCGTAATTGAAAATTTACCTAACAATGGCATCATGTCAAAAATTGCAGGATCAATTATATGGATGCCCGAAAAGGCAAAAGCTTGCGTATTTTCTACTTCATTTTTGGCCCATCTAAATAACTCTGCATTGATATGCTGCCATCCTGCGAGTTGCATTTGCTGATCGAAAAGCAATTTACGTGAACTGTCCCTGGTTGTAACCGCCAACGTAGCCAATGGACGGTGCGCAAGATGAAAGTGCATCATTTTTGGAAAGCTGATATTGGTTAAAATATCTACATTCATCACAACAAATGGCGCTGTTTCATCCTTAAAAAAAACCCTTGCATAAGCCAATCCACCGCCAGTCTCCAATGGACCATCTTTTTCATGCGATAAATGAATTGTCAGTTCTGGCATTGCAATCGAACCAACTGCGGCTTCCACCTGATCCGCAAAATGATGGGTATTGATCACAATTTCTCTAATACCTGCCTGATAAAGGAATTGAATATTCCGCTCCAGCAGGGTTTTGCCATTTACCTGTGCCAGTGCTTTGGGATGATAATCGGTGAATGGCTTCAACCTTGTACCTAACCCGGCAGCAAAAATCATGGCTTTTTTCATGCAATTGAAGTTGTGTGGTAATCAGTAGCGCTCATTCACCCAGCCTTTGGCTTCCTGTTCAATATGGGTAACCACTGCTTTGACTTTGAATTTTTCTTCCAGATGGGCAACAAGTCTGTCTGCTGCAAAAACACTCCGGTGCTGTCCGCCAGTACACCCAAAGCTGATGGTTAGTCCTTCGAAATCCCTTTTCAGGTAATCAGAAACCGATATATCAACCATACCGAAAACATGCTGTAAAAAAGTAGGCATCTGGGTCTTCTGTAGCAAGAATTCCTGCACAGGCTTATCTCTTCCGGTTTGTGTTTTATATGCATCAATTCTTCCGGGATTGAGGATCCCCCTGCAATCAAAAACATAGCCTCCACCATTACCAAACCCGTCTTCTGGAATTCCCTTGCGGTAAGAGAAGCTGTTGACCTGGACAGTCAGTTTAGTATTTTCGTTGGCAAAAAGCGGTTCAAACCGGCTCATTATTTCGTCTGATACAATGGCCTGCAGCACTTTCTGCAATGCAGGAAGCCTGATTGGCAGTGATTTATTTTCCAGAAACCATTTCAGGTTTTTCAAGGCAAAAGGAATGCTGGCAATGAAGTGTGGCTTCCGTTCAAACAATCCCCTAAAACCATATGCACCCAGTGTTTGCAGCATCCGGATCAAAACAAAGCCATCGTAATTATCCAGAAAATCTTTTTTGCCAAGCTTTCCATCTAACTGCATGTTAACCTGCTCAAAATAATACATAGCCAGATCTTCACGCCATGCGTAAGGCATCTGTGCGCGGGCCTGCCAGAGTAAAGAAGCAATATCGTATTGCAAAGCACCCTGCATCCCTCCCTGATAATCTATAAAAAACGGTTCCCCATCTTTGATCATCACATTGCGGCTCTGACAATCTCTGTGCATGAAAAACTGATTTTCTTCTTGCATGAGGTAGTTGCTGAGCAACTCAAAATCGTTCATCAGCAAATTCTTGTCATATGGCAAATCCAGTGCCCTCACAAAATAATACAGAAAATAAAGAAGATCTGAGTAGATAGCCTGTTTATCGAATGAACGGGTAGCAATGCAATTGCCGTAATCCAGTTCTTTTCCACCCTTCACCTGAAGCAAAGCAAGTCCATCACATGTTTTCTTAAAAAGCATGAACACATCATCTGAAAAACCCTCCTTACGGATACAATCAAATAGCGAAAGATTACCAAGATCTGATTGCACATAGAATTCACGGGCCTCGCCTTCCAGCAAAATATTGGGAACGGGCAATGCCAATCCCGAAAAATGCTTTGTAAATTCTATGAAGGCATTGTTCTCCGGAATGTTGAGCGGATTATATGTGAGTATATAAGACTGGTCAGGATAATTTATCCGAAAATACTGTCTGTTACTGCCTGCCTGGGCCAACGTTTCAAGCTGACAGGCTTGTCCAGGCCGCCATGCATTAATCTGATCAGAAACCTTTTGAAATGGGTCTTGCATAAGTTTGCAAAGTTACCTTTTATTCCGGAAGGAAAAACCCCTTGGCGTATATTTGCCTCATGCTTAAAAAAGCCATGGATGAATTGCAAAGACTGAGCAGGGAAGAATTCCAAACAGCCCCTAAAACCAGCATCACTGTTTTGCTGGAAAATGTACGGAGCATGCAAAATGTGGGCAGCGTATTCAGAACATGTGACGGCTTCATGATTGAAAAACTGATGTTATGCGGGTACACACCTCACCCGCCACACAGAGATATCAACAAATCAGCGCTTGGAGCAACGGAAACAGTTAATTGGCTTGGCGTAACAGACATCTTGGATGCAATTAAAAGTTTAAGGGAGGACGGTTATACCATATTTGCAGTAGAGCAGGTACGTAACAGCATGATGCTGGATAAAACAAGGTTTAGCTCAAACCAAAAATATGCACTCGTCTTTGGTAATGAAGCTGAAGGTGTTCAGGAATCAACTATTGCGGCCTGTGATGGATGCATTGAGATTCCACAGTTCGGCAGTAAACATTCTTTCAACATCAGTGTTGCAACGGGAATTGTTTTGTGGGAAATGGTTAAACAACTTAAAGCATGAAAAAGCTGACAAACTACCTTTCACTGGTTAAATTCTCTCATACCATATTTGCACTTCCTTTCGCTTTGACCGGATTCTTTTTAGGTGTTCGTGGAATTTCAGATTTCCAGGGAGACGACAAGTCTGTATGGACTTCGTCGGTTGACTATTTGAGTAAAAATTACGACCTTTTTGTCTATGTGTTACTTTGTATGGTTTTTGCAAGGAGTGCAGCGATGGCATTCAACAGGTACCTCGATCGGGAATTTGATGCAATAAACCCAAGAACAGCTATTCGCGAAATCCCAAGAGGTGTTATTAGTCCGGCCGCTGCCCTACGTTTCACCATACTCAATTCGGTTTTGTTCACTGTAGCTGCAGGTATGATCAATATAACCTGCCTATACCTCTCTCCAGTTGCTCTACTCGTTGTCCTGGGTTACAGTTACACCAAAAGATTTACCCCCCTTTGCCACCTCGTTTTGGGTGTTGGACTGGCACTGGCACCGGTTGGTGCTTTTATTGCAGTTACAGAACAGGCCAATGCTGGTATCATCGTGCTTTCAATCGCTGTTGCCTGCTGGGTAAGCGGTTTTGATATCATCTATGCCCTTCAAGATGAACAATTTGATAAAACCCAGGGACTAAAATCGATTCCAACCTTGCTAGGCCCTGCTTATTCACTCCTTGTTTCCAAAGTACTCCACATCATAACAT
>Ga0208787_1000572_pt1 | contig 17350 bp, 20 predicted proteins | sample Wag4_2014_7_11_FD_187362 | JGI IMG/M metagenome (GOLD analysis project Ga0208787, IMG submission 187362) | Fresh water microbial communities from Ohio, USA - Utica-2 Time Series HT 2014_7_11 (SPAdes) (version 2) | ecosystem: Environmental > Aquatic > Freshwater > Water tank | place: USA: Ohio... | reverse complement strand
TTGCTACACAGTTGGCCATCGATGCACTAGAAAAAAATTCCGAAATATTCAGCCAGGTAGACCTGATCCACTTCCCAGCAGTAAAAATCAGCAATCAAGTCCCCAATTTTCTTTCAAAAAACTATGAACATTGCATCACAGTAGAAGATGGTTGCATCATTGGAGGATTTGGTCAATATCTTAAATATCTCTGGGAAACCACTTCAAACGAGCAATCATTGCCAAAATTTCATCATTTAGGCATTCAAGACCATTTTCCTTCACACGGAAGTATTGCCGAACTTCAAAGAGATGAAGAGTTTGACGCCGATGCCATTCTTACCAAACTCAACCAGTTATTGATCAATTCTTGACCCTTAGGGGTTAAAACACTCTCCGGGTGAAATTGAACACCAAAAATAGGTGCGCTTTTATGTTGAAAAGCCATAATTTCATGGTCTTCCGCCCTTGCTAAAACTTCCAATTGCGAAACTCCAACCGAAGCATCATCTACCACCAATGAATGATATCTTCCCACTTGTAACTCTTGAGGCAGGCCATTGAAGAGCCCGCTTCCCGCATCTCCTGAATGAGAAATAACCGAAGATTTTCCATGAACTGGTTCCTTTGCCCGTCTTAATGTCCAACCAAAAAACTGCCCCAACGCTTGATGTCCCAAACAGACTCCTAAAATGGGCTTCTTCAAATCAACCAACCGATCCAATATCCGCATTAAATCACCAGAATTTTCAGGTTCATTGGGACCGGGACCTATCAGAAATGCATCGCATTTCTCCAATTCTGACCATCGTTTCGATAATTCGTGATTTTCGAAAATAACCACATCTCCTCCTGCTTTGCGCAAATAATGCACTAAGTTGTAGCTGAAAGAATCAAAATTTTCTATAAATCCTATCACACCGAGAACTTTTGAGAAATACCTGCAACAAACTCCTTTAAGTAATACGGTTCAAAATATGCTACATCTTCAAATTCACCCCTAATGAGTTTTTGTGCTGCCGCCTTGGCAAACATATGAGCTTCAGGACCAGAAATTATTTTTGCATTTGGTGCAGACAATAATCGCTGCGCCTTATCACCGCTGTTTCCAATAAAAACTGTAGTTTCCAAATCAACTAAGCCGCTCAAACAGCCTTTGGTTAAAATCATTGCTTCCACGTTTTTCTTCACTTCACCTAGTTCATCTATGATGCAAATATAAACTTCATCACGGCGAGCATCGAGCATAGAACAAACAGACCTACCCAATAAGAATTTTTGATCTTGAGCCCAATGTGCCATGGCTAACAATCCATTAATAGACAAAAGTTTGCATCCAGAAGCGTAACAAAGTCCCTTAGCCAAGCTCACACCAATTCTTAAACCAGTGTAACTCCCTGGACCCTGATTTACGGCCACCCCTCTCAACTCCAAACCCTGATCTTTCAAAATGGAAAAAGCCTTTTCCACCAACACAGGAAGTTGCTCTGAATGTGATTGCTTCACAAAAACCGTTTCGCTCCACAACAAATTACCCTGTTCGTCCGTTAAACAAACCGACGGGTAATCAGCCGAGGACTCAATCACGAGAATCATACCTCAAAGTTAATTCGTAAATTCGCGTATCCAAAAGAATTGAACATGACAAGAGAAGTTTTCATCGTTGGTGCCAAAAGAACTCCATTGGGGAGCTTCAATGGAGCACTTTCTTCAGTGCCCGCCACAAAATTAGGAGCTGTTGCCATTAAAGCTGCCTTGGAACAAGCAGGATTGAGCGCTGACCAAGTAGAAGAAGTATTGATGGGAAATGTGTTACAAGCCGGAGTTGGACAAGCACCTGCCCGTCAAGCATCGAAGTTCGCGGGTATCCCAGATCATGTTCCTGCTACCACAATTAACAAAGTTTGCGCTAGTGGAATGAAAGCCATTGCCTTGGGAATGCAGAGCATTCAATTAGGATATGCAGATATAGTGGTTGCCGGCGGTATGGAAAACATGAGCCTTGCGCCGCATTACCTTCCCAATAGCCGTGCCGGTTATAAATATGGAAACTTCCAAGCAGTTGATGCTATTGTTCATGATGGTTTGACCGATGTTTACTCAAATGCCTTGATGGGAACTTGTGCAGAAACCTGCGCAGCAGAATACAACTTCAGCCGCGAAGACCAAGACAATTTTGCCATTGAAAGTTACAAACGCTCGGCTAAAGCTTGGGCCGAAGGTAAATTCAACGACGAAATTGCGCCTGTAACCATATCCACCAAAAAGGGTGATATCACCATTTCCGAAGACGAAGAATACAAAAACGTAAAGTTTGATAAAATCCCTGAATTACGTCCTGTTTTCAAAAAAGACGGAACCGTTACCGCCGCGAATGCATCAACCATCAATGACGGTGCTGCTGTAATGGTATTGGTGAGTGGCGAAAAATTGAAAGAACTTGGACTCACACCTTTGGCGAAAATTGTAGGTGTTGCAGACGCTGAACAAGCTCCCGAATGGTTTACCACAACCCCAAGCGAAGCTCTTCCCAAAGCGGTGAAACGCGCCAATTTGGAAATGTCTGACCTAGATTACGTAGAACTCAACGAAGCATTTGCAGTGGTTGGGCTCGCCAACATCAAATTAATGAACCTTGACCCTTCAAAGGTGAATGTAAACGGCGGTGCTGTTTCTTTGGGACATCCACTCGGTGCTTCGGGCGCACGTGTGATGGTGACGCTTTTGAACGTTTTGAAGCAAAATAACGGCAAAATTGGCGGTGCAGGTATCTGCAACGGCGGTGGCGGTGCTTCGGCAATGGTCATAGAAAATTGCTAATCTGATTTAATTATGCGCAATAGAATTCTTTTCTTTCTTTTTTTCGGGGGATGCTTTAACGCAGCCTTCTCCCAATTGAGTCCAAAAGAACTAGAAAAACGCATTTTAGAAATAAACCAAACCCCTATTTCTCAGTCGCCCGATAACGAAAAAATCGCGGCGGCTGAGGAAATTGTGGAACTCCTCTTGGAAGGACTCACCCACAAAGAATCGTTTGATTACCCATTTGATTCTCTACGATATTCTACGATGCCAGTGGTTACAGCACCCAAAGCCCCAGTTAGAATTTTTACCTTCAATGCCATTTTAGAAAACGGAAAATTCCAACACTATGGCGTAATACAATGGAAAACCAAAGGTGAAATCAAAACCTATGCCCTCATTGATACTTCTGAAAATCTTCCCAAAGAGCCCACAGCTGAATCATTATCTACATCCCAATGGATAGGTGCACTTTACTATCAAATGATTCCCTACAAGCGAAACAAAAAAAACATTTACATTTTATGCGGATTTGATGGACACAACATCAACAGCAACAGATCTATCCTAGAAACCCTGTACTTCGAAGATGGTGAACCTCTTTTTGGCACTGAAATGTTCCGCGATGGCGAAGAAGATCCCACACCTGAACCCAGAGTCATTTTCGAGTACCACAAATCAGCAAAAATGACCCTTCGTTTTCAACCCGAAGTCAACTACATTGTATTAGACGAATTGGCACCCGCTTATGAAAAAGTGAAAGGCAATCCTTGGTACAACATTCCCACCGGCGATTATTTTGCCTATTACCCTGAAAAATTCTCATGGGTGCTGAAACCGGTAACCGATGAAATGCCTTTTGCTGACCCCAGAAGCATTGATGCAGATAGACGTCCAGCCGAACTTCCTAAAGAACGCATGAAATTGAAACATGCACCTGAAATGCCGCAAAAAAGAGGTAAATACGGAGAAGGCTCTGAAGAAGATAGTGATGACACTCCCGCCGATTCAGACGACGAATAAATCACCCATTACCTTCATTTTCAATTCAGTTTCCTGCCATTCGCGCTCTGAATTACTTTGTGAATTTACTCCACATCCTGCATACAATTTTATACCATTACTGAAAACTTGCGCGCACCGCAAATTCACATACACTTCTCTGGAATCGCCAATAAATCCGGTATACAACTCTCTTTGATGCATCTCTAGTTCGTCAATCATAAGAACTGATTCGCTCACAGGATACCCAGCAACTGCTGGTGTGGGATGCAACATCGATAATACTTGTCCCAAATTTAAATCTGCCATATTCGCCTGATGATATTGAACCAAATGTCTAATACTTCCGTTGGTAATTTCTGTGACTTTGGAAATTTCTTCAGTCAATCCCAATGCAGATAAACACTCCGAAATATGTTTCGCCGTAATTGACTGCTCTAGCTTCTCTTTATCTGTCCATTCTTCTTCTTGATTAAACAAAGTACCTGCTAAACTCATGGTACGCATTTCGCTTCCATCTATTTCCACCAGTATCTCAGGAGAAGCTCCAATCCATACACCATGTTCCTTTGTGACAATCAAATAAACCAAGCTATTTGCATATTTATCACATGCCTCTTTAAAAATCTGCACTAAAACCTTAATAGTTAGCGGTTGTTCAAAGTCAATCCATTTCACCCTACTCAAGACAACTTTTTCGAATTTTTCCTCCCTAATTCCGACCTTAATTCTATCGATTTGAGTTGCAAAATCAATCCATTGAGTACTTTCAATATTGGCAGCTTCGGTCAACTTCAATTCACGTAATATGACCTCTATTTCTTCCCAAGTTTTTTTGCTGCCCGGTTCCTTAAAAGTTTGAATTTTATCTTCTTTCCAAGCTTTCAATAGGGCTATGGTACCATTCTCAACATTTTGTCCGTCCCAATCAATCAAAGACCCTGAATAATAATCAAATTCATTTATTTTGTTTTGCCGCATTCGCGGACTCCTTAAAATCAGAAACTGATTATCCATTTCTTTTAGGATTTGGAATCACTGCCATGGTAATACTTCCCTTACAAATCAATTTATTTCTTGAATTGGTCAATTCCACTTCCCAAATCTGTGATCTAGATCCTAAATGCAACGGCTTTCCTTTTGCCCAAACCTCTTCACCAATAAATGCCGGACGAAAATGACTGCCTTGAATATTCTGTCCAACGGCCACCCTCTCACTCCTGTTTAAAACCAAATTTGCAGCCATCGAACCTACTATTTCAATTGCTGCCATAGATGCTCCACCATTCAACATTCCCAAGGGTTGGCAATTGTTTTCACTAACCACCATTTTTGCTGTTAAACTTAGTTCATCTATTTCAGTAAAAAACAACCCTATTGCCGTATTCATAGTCCTATCACAGCGGGCATTCAATCCTTCAATAGTTATATTTGCGGCATCAAACCAAATTGATTCTGACATAATTACAAAGGTCAATGACTACATCCAAAAAAACAATTTATCTCATCAGACACGGACAAACTGACTATAATCTTCGAGGAATCGTTCAAGGTTCAGGTATTGACTCAATTTTAAATGAGGAGGGACATAAACAGGCAAAGCTGTTTCATCGTTCTTACCACCACGTACCTTTCAAAAAAATATACGTTTCAGAACTCCAAAGAACCCATCAGAGCGTTGCTCCATTCGTTCAAGACGGACATCAGCTCAACATTTTACCCGATCTAAATGAAATAAATTGGGGAATCTTAGAAGGTCAAGAACCAACCCCAGAAGGGTACCAACATTTTTTAACTATTTCTAAAAAATGGCGAAATGGCGATTACCACGCAGCTTGCGAAAACGGCGAATCAGCCCAATCGATGTATGACAGACAACGTTCAGCCCTTCAAATCATACAATCTGAAGATTTATCTCCTATACTCATCTGCATGCACGGCAGAGCCATAAGAAGCTTTCTGTGCCTTTTGACACAAACTCCTTTATCTCAGATGGATAATTTTGGTCATGAAAATTTATGCCTTTATATCCTAGAACAAGAGCCTCACAATCCCGAAAAATACAAAATACATTTAACCAACTGTACCCAACATCTTAAAACATGAACTCTATTAACATTACCATCATAGACCGAGATGGCCATTCTCAAACTTATGAGGCCCCAACCGATATGGGACTTAATCTGATGGAATTTTGCAAAGCGGTAGAATTACCGGTAAAAGGTGAATGCGGCGGAATGGCTATGTGCGCCACCTGTCAAGTATATGTTGAAAGCAATCACGAATTACCCAACCAATCAGACGCAGAACTCGATATGCTGGATCAGGCTTTTTACGTTAAAAACAATTCTAGATTGGGCTGTCAACTACATCTAAATAATGATCTACATGGCCTAATTGTTAGACTTGCACCAGAAAGTGAATAATTTTTTGAAAAAAATTGCTAATGAAGTCACTGTGTGTTATCTTTGCACTCCTTTTGTAAGAAGAAATGGCAAATCATAAATCAGCAATAAAGAGAATCAGAGCGAATAACGCGAAAAAAGAGTTGAACCGTTATCAACATAAAACCGCTCGTACTATTATCAAGAATGTAAGAAATTCAGAAAATAAAGCTGAAGCTGAAACTTTGTTGAAATCTGCTTTCACTGCCCTTGACAAATTGGCAAAGAAAAACATCATCCACAAGAACAAAGCGGGTAACTTAAAATCAAGTTTGCAAAAGCACGTTAATGCTTTAGCGTAAGCCTCATAAAATTTTATACAAAAAAAAGCCGCTAGTAGCGGCTTTTTTTTGATAGATACTATCGAAATTACTCGGTACAACTCCGGTATTTCAACATTATAATATCTCCTTCAAAACCACGCGTTTCAATTCAGGCTTTGATTTGGCATCTTTCCCCAACAATCCTTCATAATACACCAATCCTATGTCTTTAGCCCATTTAAATCGACCAAATCCTATCCCTTTACTGTTGGTTCCATTTCTATTCAACGGGCCACGGAAATTCTGATCTGATTCAATTACATCGTCATATACCTTCCAGGGTGTTGAATAACTTGCCAATTTTGTAGAATGCCCAACCCAATCCGTTTTGTGAAATTGTGCCGAACTGTCTAATCGAGGATAAACATATTGTGTTGGATCGTAGTAAGTCATATAAACATCTACCATAACCGATGGCGAATTCAAATACGAATAGCACCAAATATTAAAATTCAAAAGATCATTACCCATGCTCAATTGCATTCCCTCACCCTCAGTATAATCATCAAAATATTTTGGACTTTGATACACATAAGACATCATGATGGTATCAACATCTGTTGTATCATCTAGATTGGCATAAACATATTGCCGACCATAAACCTCGTTAAATGGAATAAAATATGATTTTAAACTTTCAGACAACGGCAAAACCTCAGGTCTATCCGAACAATTCATTCTAACGCTCAACAACCAAACAAGTGTTAATACCAAAAAATAACGAACCTTCATCTTACCAAAGGTACTGAAGTTTACTCGTTTACCACCAAGGTACCTATAGAAACACCTTGCAACAGTTTTAACAAATTACCAGGTTGATTCATATCGAATACCACAATGGGCTTATTATTCTCTTGACACAATGTAATTGCCGTTAAATCCATCACATTTAAGCCTAAATCATAAACCTCTTTAAAGGTAATCTGCTGGTATTTCTTGGCATTTGGATTCTTCTCAGGATCGGAGTCATAAATACCATCAACTCTCGTACCTTTTAGCACAATATCAGCCTCTATTTCAACTGCACGCAATGAAGCAGCAGTATCAGTAGTAAAATAAGGATTACCTGTTCCTGCGCCAAATATTACAACACGTCCTTTTTCCAAATGCCTAATTGCACGACGTCTAATAAAAGGCTCACCTATTTGTTCCATTTTTATGGCACTCAGCAAGCGCGTAATCAATCCAAACTTCTCAAAGGAACCTTGTATAGCCATTGCATTCATCATGGTGGCCAACATTCCCATATAATCACCTGTAGCGCGGTCTACAACTCCTCCCTGAGCTCCTTGAACCCCTCTGAATATATTCCCCCCGCCAATAACGATAGCTACTTCTACTCCTTGATCAACCACTGACTTTACTTCTTGAGCATATTGAGCCAAAACTGTTGGATCAATACCATAATCTTGAGAGCCCAAAAGGCTTTCGCCGCTGAGTTTGAGGAGTATTCGTTTGTATTTCATTTGATTAATCTTTAACAAATTTATTCGTTTTGATATATGCACAAAAAAAATCCCCCGATATCGGAGGATTTTTCTGTAATTATTTTTATTATCCTAATTGAACCCTTTTGAACTGCTTAACAGTCAATCCAGATTCTACTGAACTCAACATAGCTGCCACAGTCTTGGAGCTGTCTTTAACAAATTCTTGATTCAACAATGTTGACTCTTTGTAGAATTTTTGCAATTTACCTTCAGCAATTTTATCAATCATTGCCTCTGGCTTACCTTCTTGACGGGCTTGTTCACGACCAATTTCAAGCTCACGCTCGATAGTTGTAGCGTCAACACCATCTTTATCTACTGCCACTGGATTCATAGCAGCAATTTGCATTGCTACGTCTTTTCCTGCTGCGATGTTTGCATCAGAAGGTGCGTTGCTCAATTCAACCAATACACCCATACGATTTGCACCGTGAATGTATGGTACCACATTGGCTGCTTCAATGATTTCGTATTTAACTACATCAATTTTCTCACCAATCTTTGCAACTTCTTCCATCAAACGAGCTTCCAAGGAAGCTGAACCCACTGTCAAAGCTTTTAAAGCCTCAGCAGTTGCAGGTTTATGGGAGATTGCTGTATCAGCAATTTCATGAGCGAATGACACGAATCCTTCGTTTTTAGCAACGAAGTCAGTTTCACAGCTCAACACTATCACAACACCTACAGTACCTTCACTATTGGTTTTAGCAATAACTGCACCTTCGGTTGCTTCTCTATCAGCGCGTTTTGCGGCAATTTTCGCACCCTTCTTGCGAAGGAAGTCGATAGCTGCTTCAAAATCACCATTATTCTCAGAAAGAGCTTGTTTGCAATCCATCAAACCAGCACCAGTCATTTGGCGTAGTTTGTTTACTTCTGCTGCACTAATTGACATAATATTAACCTTCTTGAGTTTCTAAGTTTTCTTCTTGCTTTTCAGCTTTAACTTCATCGTCTGCTGATTTCTCACGCTTACGTTCAGCCGTACCTTCCAAAATAGCATTCGCAATTTCTGAAGCGATCAAATGTACGCTCTTAGAAGCATCATCATTACCTGGGATTGGGAAGTCGATGTTGGTAGGATCAGAGTTTGTATCCACTAAACCAAAGGTAGGAATACCTAAGCGAATAGCTTCAGAAACGGCGAGATGTTCTCTGCGAACGTCAACTAGAAACAAAGCACCAGGAAGCTTGGTCATATCTTCGATACCACCCAACACTCTAGATAACTTGATTTTTTCACGATCTAACATCAAACGCTCTTTCTTGTTCAAGCGAGTGAAAGTTCCGTCGTTAGCCATTTTATCAATACCTTGCATACGCTTGATGCTCTTGCGAACTGTTTGGAAGTTAGTTAACATACCACCTAACCAACGCTCAGTAATGAAAGGCATTCCAGCTCTTTGAGCTTCAGCCATAACAATTTCCTTAGCTTGCTTTTTGGTAGCCACAAACAAAATGCGCCTTCCAGACTTTGCGATATTCTTGGCAGCTGCTTTCGCATCTTCCAATTTTGATTCTGTCTTCTTTAGATCGATGATGTGAATTCCATTCTGCTCCATGAAAATGAAAGGAGCCATTTTTGGATTCCACTTGCGGGTAAGGTGACCGAAGTGTACACCCGCATCGAGTAAATCTTGTTGAGTATAAGCCATTGATCTGTATTATCTTTTTGAGAATTGGAAACGCTTACGCGCTTTCTTTTGTCCACTTTTCTTTCTTTCAACCACACGAGGGTCACGAGTCATGAAACCAGCTTGACGCAAAGCGCTTTTGTATTCTTCGTTGATATCAACCAACGCTTTAGAAATACCCAAACGAATGGCTTCTGCTTGTCCTGAAACTCCTCCACCATTCACGTTAACCATCACATCATAGTTTGTATGATTTGAAGTCAACACCAAAGGTGATTGAACAGAATTTTGGTGCCAAGCCAATGGGAAATAATCCGACAAAGACTTCTTGTTTACTGTAATCTGCCCATTACCTTCTTTAAGGTAAACTCTAGCTACGGCAGCTTTTCTTCTTCCTGAGTTGTTATTCATAGGATTCTCAGATATCGAATTTCAATTCTTTTGGTTGCTGTGCTGCATGAGGGTGTTCTGAACCTTCATACACGAACAGGTTATTAAATAATTTTCTACCTAAACGATTCTTTGGCAACATTCCGCGAACGGCGCTTTCTACAATGCGATCTTTCTTTACCGCTTTTGCTAAAGCAACACGCTGTCCACCAGGAAAACCTGTGTGGCGAATGTATTCTTTCTGATCCATCTTAGCTCCGGTTAACTTGATGTGAGATGCATTGATCACAATTACGTGATCTCCGCAGTCTACGTGTGGAGAGTAAGCTGGTTTGTGCTTGCCGCGAATAACGGTTGCAATCTTTGAAGCCAAACGACCCAAAGGCTGGCCTGCTGCGTCTACAACTACCCAATTCTTGGTAATTGTATTCTTATTTGCAGAAATGGTTTTATATGTACTTAACGGATTCACTTGCGTTAATTTTATCAATTTTGGGGTTGCAAAAATAGGACAATTTTTCGTGGATAACAAGATATCCACAAACTTTTTTAAAAACTATCAGAATAGACATCTACCAATCATCTTCATCAGGCTTGTAAGCCTCTTTCAAAGCAGCCGATATTCCATCTACCATTTTCTTAACTTCTTTGTCTGCAGATATTAAATATCGATCCGTAGATTCAAATCCTTTCTTCGTACTTCTGTAGTATTCATGATAGGTTCTTAGTCGATCATTAGAAAGACCAACAGGGTCAGTGACGTGAGCAAAGTTGCCAAACTGGTATTTGTACCGAGCCTCTTTAAACCTCAAAACCATCACATATTCCATCTCACCATCTCTACGTTTGGCATATTCACCCAAAGTAACAACCATGGGCATTACCACTTTCATATAAATCAACTGATTGGCTTTTTCTTCCACGATCATCTTCTTGTATTGCTTTTCACCAAAACGCTTTATCAAAAATCGTTTAGCTCTAGCAAACAAAGAATCTTCAGAACAAGTTTCACATTGCTCGTCATCTACCACACCTTCATAAAAGATTAGCTCTCGTAAAGAATCATACGGAGGCACAAACCTCACATACGGCTTTTTTTCAATGGGCTTGGGCGAATTATCTCCTCCACCACTCCATCCGCCACCGCCGGCAGATACTTCCATAGATGCAGTATCGTTTGATGCAGCTTCATCACCTTCATCTCCCCATTGGGCAGAAAGGCTATTTACAGCCATAAAAGCTGCAAGAAATAATAATTTATAATAGGCAACCCAGCGGTTGTCTTTGATTGTCCGTTTCACTCTTACCAATGACTAAATAATTACAATTGCGCGAATATAAAGGCAAGAACGAAAATTTCTTTTATTTATTGTACCAGCCATAACTATTGTTCAATGAATTAAACAGTTTTAGGAAAACGACCTTTGCTGAATATTCTTCCTGCTGGTTTGCCCTTGCGCAACTTAATTTGTTCAGCCTCTGGAAGTTCCAAAATTGACTGACATTCATTTGAACAGCAATGATTGTATTTTTCAGCACACTCAACACACTGAATAAAAAGTAAATGACATCCTACATTAGCGCAATTTATATGAGTATCGGCAGGTTTTCCGCATTGATGACACTCCGATAATACGTCATCACTAACTCTTTCATGCAACCTTTGGTCAAAAACGAAATTGACTCCTTTGAATTTATTCTCAATTCCTTGCTGCTTTGTTTGATTTACGTAGTTGATGATTCCACCTTTTAAATGATACACTTCGTTAAAACCGTTGTAACGCATCCAAGCGCTCGCCTTCTCGCACCTAATTCCACCTGTACAATACATCAAGATTTTCTTGTCTCTCGTATCATTATATTCATCAATTACCAATTTTAATTCCTCTCTGAACGTATCAGCATCTGGACAACTAGCACCATCAAACCTACCAACCTCGCTTTCGTAATGGTTACGCATATCAATAACCACCGTTTCAGGGTCTTCAAGGTAACGATTCCAATCTTTAGCCTCTAGGTACTTACCTGTATCTGAAGGATTAAAATCCGGATCATCAATTCCATCAGCAACAATTTTATTGCGCACTTTTAAATCCAACTTGATGAATGATTTTTGATTTTCTTCGATAGCCGTATTCAATCGAATTCCATTTAAAAAATGAATGGTGAATAAATCCTCCCGAAAAGCTTCAAAATGAACAGAAGGCAATGCAATTTGAGCATTGATACCTTCATTGGCTACATATACACGACCTACAACTTCAAATTGTTTCCAACGTAAAAATAACTGATCTCTGAACTCTTGAGGATTTTCAATCTGATAATAACGGTAGAAGGAGATGGTGGTATATTGCCGTGTATCGGCATCCATACGACGTTTTAACTCCTCCCGACTAACAATGTTTCGCAATAACATGGTGGGGGTAGTAAATTTCCCACAAAGATAAAAAAAAGAGGGAGCCAAGGCCCCCTCTTTCAAAAAAATCAAATATGGATTGAATTAGTGTTTAACCACTAACTTAGTATTCAATGTTGAAGTAGCAGATTTAACGCTAACCATGTACATTCCCTCACTCCAATCAGCAGTATTTACTTGCAATGAACCGTTATTCATGGTGGTGCTCATAACTACTTGTCCTTGGATATTGGTAATTACCACTTCGGAAGAAACATTGGCTAAATCAGATGCTTTAATTTCAAATGCATTGTTTGAAGGATTAGGATATACTAAAACTCCACTCTCAACACTTTCAACAGATGCCAAAGCAATTGCAAAGGTTTCTGATTGTAAAACCTCTTTGGTTACTGCATCTTGCACAAATACTACAACGTGCATATCATCCCAAGTTTCAACACTATTCTCAGAAGTGTGGTTGATGTGCTGTGCGGTAGTACCGTCTAATGATAAGCGATAGTTTCCTTGGAAAGCAAAACTCAATTTTTGATTCACAGCTGTTCCACGAGTCAATCCAGTTAAACCAAAACCTGTACTGTTTGGCATCATCTTCTTCATTACATCTTCAAACTGTGTTTCACCGTTTGTTTTCTTATTCGCAAATGTGGTACCCTCAGTAATTACAGCAAATAGCTTCAAATTAGAAGAAGCAAAATCAACTAAAGGATTTAAAGTGATATCAGCAGTAATGGTATTTTTCCAAGTATTGGTTGCAGTTCCAGAAATTTCTAAAAATGCAGGCTTAGCTGCAAACTCATCATATAAAGCTTTAGAATATGAACCTGCATTTCCACCCCATCCTCCATCAACTTCGATAAGAGGTGCCGAATTTGCGCCATAAAAAGCTACACGATTTCTAACTTCTTGTGTGCAATATGGATCACCTGTACCAGGCCAGTTAACTTGATACTTGATGGTAGAATGATTCGATTTTCCTGAAATTACGTTGTTGAAATTAATATTTCCTGAATTACAAGGAGGGCAAGTTGAGGATGTGAAAATTTCATGTAAAATTTTTCGTTGAGCCACTTTATCAACAACAGTAACAGTCTTTGAAATAGAATTTGTACCTAATGCATCTGCTGAACCGTTTACCTCAATTACACGAGCAACTACGGTGTATTTACCTAAGTTAGCAGGATTCCATTTGGTATTAAAGGTCATTGTTTTAGTTGCACAAGCCGCAATATCTAGTCCAGTAAAATCCTCAACTACTTCAGTTCCACCGTCTACAGCGTAACCTAATTTCATTGAAGTGATAGCTTTTCCTCCCAAATTCTTTACATCAAAATTCAAAGAAAATGGTGCTCCACTAATCAACATATATTCGTCTAGTGCCAAACTTACTGCATCAGCATTATTGTCTGCCAAAGTGCCTGGTGATATTGTGTAGTAAACGTTATCCACTGAAGCAGGATCATTTCCAGACTTCATTTCATAGTTAGACATACCATTTCCGCTTGTTGCATCAATTTGATAACCAACGGTCAATTTGGTTGTTCCACTGCACTGTGCACTACCTGTAGAACAATACCAACGTTGATCTACCAGATAAATGTTATTGGTTCCTTCTTCAAGTACTACGCTAAAATAAACCCAACCACTTTGAATGTTGGCTTCAGTAGCTGATGTAAACTGAATAAAGTGCTGACGTTTTCCGTTAGTGCCGAAAGTTTTAGTCAAAATATAATCGCCCGCAGTTTTTATTTCAGCTCCCCATACAACCACTGATTTATCAGGAATTGATGCTGATGGCAAACTTGAAGGCGTAGCACTTGGAGCTGCTGCAGTAGATGCAACATCAAATGTTATAATACCTGTGCTAGAAACCTTATATTGAGTAACTGCTTCACCATTAAAATAAAACGCGAACGGAATCGTCTGATTTCCAGTCCATGCGTTTGTTTGTGGTCCAGTCAAAAGGGTTGTCCAACCTGTAGCTCCACCCCCAGCCGGTGGGTACTCAGGATCTACATTCAATCCGCCTGGATTGCCAGTACCAGTGCAGGGAACCATATGATAACCTGTAACCTGGGCGTTTAGCGACAATAAACCAAATGCCGCTACAAAACTTAGTATTATTTTTTTCATATCTCAGTAACTGCCTCAAATGTAGGAGAATTAAATAATAACTCCAACTCATTAAAGATTTCTTCTATTTCAAGAACATCCATGCTAGAAACTAAACGCATTCTAAATTCTTTAAAATGGGGAATGCCTTTGAAATAATTCGCATAATGCCTCCGCATCTCAACCAACCCTACAATGGGCCCTTTCCACTCCAACGATTTGATAAAATGTGTTTTACAGGCTTCTAGTCGTTCCATCAACGTGGGTCCAGCCAAGGCCTGTCCCGTTTTCACAAAATGTTTAATTTCTCTGAATACCCAAGGATTACCAATACTTGCTCTTCCAATCATTACGCCATCAACGCCGTATCTATTTTTAAATTCCCACGCCTTTTCTGGGGTATCTATGTCGCCATTTCCAAAAATGGGAATGTGCATTCTCGGATTGTTTTTGACTTCACCTATTAAAGTCCAATCTGCATTGCCCTTATATAGTTGTACACGAGTTCTACCATGAATACTGAGTGCCTTGATTCCCACATCTTGCAAACGCTCTGCAACATCCACTATATTTTTAGTTTGATCATCCCAACCCAATCTTGTTTTAACGGTTACAGGAAGGTGAGTTGCCTCCACAATGGCCTTGGTCATGGCCACCATTTTCTTAGGGTTGGTCAATATGGCTGCGCCGCCGCCTTTGCAGACTACTTTTTTTACAGGACAACCATAGTTGATGTCAATCAGGTCTGGATTTACTCGAGATGCAATTTTGGTAGCTTCTACCATTGATTCTATTTCGCCACCAAAAATTTGAATCCCTACTGGGCGTTCATATTCAAAAATATCCAATTTTTGTGTGCTCTTGGCCGCATCGCGTATCAGTCCTTCCGAACTGATAAACTCAGTGTACATAAGGTCTGCGCCGTATTGTTTACAAACATAACGGAAAGGCGGATCGCTCACGTCTTCCATCGGAGCTAACAACAAGGGAAATTCCCCCAACGAGATATCACCAATTTTTACCACTTTTGCAGTGCAATTTAAACAGCGAATTTACAACAGATGAACGCCATTTCACACAATGATTCTCAAAAGCCCCTCATGAACCTCTGGGGACTTGCACTCTTACTCATCCTGATTTTAGCGTTCCAATTGGTGGGATATTTCATCTCATTATACGCACTTTCAGCCGCATTTAGTATTGATATTGAAGAAGTTAAGTACTTAATGAACGCCCCCGATGGCTCAGCATTGGGCATAAATATTGGTCGTTTTTCAAACCTCATCCAATTTGTGATTTATATGGGCATTCCTGCGCTGATTTTCACCGGTGCCAACAGAGTGGGATTTTCTTTTTTCGGGGGATATTCTAAGCGTTTGCAATTTCCCAAAATACTGTGGTCCATTCTGCTTGCACTTTCAGCACTGCCAGTTGTAGCAGTTTTAACTAAACTAAGTCATCAAATACCTTTGCCGGATTCTTTAAAAAGCATGGCCGACAGCCTTACTTCCAGTAGAGAAATGCTCTTCGAAAACATGCTCGAAATGCAACGTTGGGATGAACTTCTATTTTGCATTTTTCTAGCTGCTTTTTTACCAGCACTTTTGGAAGAATATCTTTTTAGAGGCATTGTTCTTAATATTGCTTTAAGTCAATACGCAAAGCCAGTTACAGCTATCATCTTCCAAGCTATTTTCTTTTCATTGATGCACCTTTCTTTGTATGAATTTGCCGGGATTGCCCTCATTGGAGCCCTTTTCGGATTCATTACCTATCGGAACCAATCTGTTTGGTATAGTTCCATTGCACATTTCATTTTTAATGCTACTACCGTTTCCCTTTATTTTCTGATTCTTCGAGAATTTGAACACAGTGGAATTAAATACAATGTAGACCAACTGCTTGCAAGCGCAACCCTTGCCATTCCAGCTTCAATTTTATTAGGACTTTCAGTTTATAATCTTTCAAGAAAATCATGAGTAACTTCTGGACCAGAATCATGAGCGGCACCGGACTAATCGCCGCAACCATCACCTTATTTTATTTAGGAAGTTGGGGACTCCTTGTATTCTCCGTTTTAGTGGCATTAGGAGGAAACTACGAATGGTTCAAACTTCGAAAAATGCGATTCAACTGGGGTTGGAAAGTTTCAGCATTGAATTCAATCATTACACTATTACTCGTTCATTTTGGTGAATTTAATTGGGCAATCTATCCTTCAATTGGGGTATTATTATATTCAATTTACTTAGCTAAAGACCACTATAGATCTGCAATCAGCCTTTTTGGAGCGCAGCTGTACCTCACCTTACCACTTTCACTTTTTCTAACCCTGCCCTATTGTAACTTCAACTTTAGCTTGAACAATGCAGATGAAGTTTTCAACTTTTTAATTCCAACTACACTCATGATATTGGTGTGGTCTTCTGATTCGTGGGCCTATGTTTCAGGTAAACTTTTTGGAAAAAATAAACTCGCTCCAAGCATTTCACCCGGAAAAACTTGGGAAGGATTTATTGGCGGAACACTACTTACAGGTGCCACTGCATTCCTCATTCAAAAATACTTGTTGCATCCCCACGGTGGGTTTGTATCAGATGGAAATTGCCATCTACTTTTTGACCCTTCTAAAGCAGTAATTATAGGCATCTTGGTTTCTGTCTTTGGCACCCTCGGAGACCTTTTCGAAAGCTCACTCAAACGAAAAGCCCACGTGAAAGATAGCGGCAATGTGATTCCCGGTCATGGGGGGGTTTTAGAT
>Ga0208787_1000571_pt1 | contig 17373 bp, 17 predicted proteins | sample Wag4_2014_7_11_FD_187362 | JGI IMG/M metagenome (GOLD analysis project Ga0208787, IMG submission 187362) | Fresh water microbial communities from Ohio, USA - Utica-2 Time Series HT 2014_7_11 (SPAdes) (version 2) | ecosystem: Environmental > Aquatic > Freshwater > Water tank | place: USA: Ohio... | reverse complement strand
AACATCGTGAGGATGGCTCTCTTGTAGCCCTGCTGCAGTAATTTGAATTAAGCGGCCTTCACGGCGAAGTGTTTCGATATCAGGAGCGCCGGCGTAACCCATTCCGCTTCGTAATCCGCCAACAAGTTGGTGAACAACTTCAGCAACTGGGCCGCGGTAGGCAACCTTTCCTTCGATACCTTCAGGGACAAGTTTGTCTTCAGATAGAACATCGTCTTGCATGTAGCGATCTTTAGAATATGACTTCTGTTCTCCGCGAGATTGCATCGCACCAAGTGAACCCATGCCGCGATATGCCTTGTACTTGCGACCATCGATTTCAACGAGTTGACCTGGTGACTCTTCGCAACCGGCAAGAAGTGAACCCAGCATTACTGAATTTGCTCCAGCAACAATTGCCTTAACAATGTCACCTGAATATTGAAGACCACCATCTGCGATTAACGGAATACCAGCTTTGTTACATGCCTTAGCCGCTTCCATGATCGCGGTAATTTGTGGAACACCAACACCTGCAACAACGCGCGTTGTGCAGATTGATCCGGGACCAACACCAACCTTTACCGCATCAGCACCAGCATTAATTAACGCCTGCGCACCTGCACGTGTTGCTACGTTGCCGCCGATAATGTCGATCGTTGATGAAAACTTTTTAATGCGTTCAATTGCATCTAGAACGGCGCGGTGATGGCCATGTGCAGTATCAACAACAACTACATCAACGCCAGCTTCGATCAACGCCTGGGCGCGGGCAAAGCCATCGTCGCCAACGCCAACTGCGGCGCCCGCAAGACCAACGTTCTTAACCAACTTAACGTGGGTAACTTGTTCTTCAATTGGAAGGTTGCGGTGAATGATTCCGATTCCGCCGGCCTTAGCCATAGCGATCGCCATCGTGGATTCGGTGACGGTATCCATCGCAGATGAAACCACCGGTACAGCAAGTGAAATATTTCGGGTTAACCAGGTAGCGGTATTTACTTCGCTAGGAACAACCTCAGAGGCATCTGGCAATAAGAGCACATCGTCATAAGTCAGCCCGAGCATCGCGACTTTGTCGTTATCGCTGCTCATGAGCCCTCCGTACTGTGGTTGAGCGCCCTAGTCTAACTTGAGTTTTAGGCTCCTAAAGCCTGCTTGATCTGTGCGCAGGCCAGCGATAAATCATCAGCAAATGCCACATCTCCACATTGATCGCGATCCCAACCCGGACCACCCAAGATAAAGCGGGGCGCTGGGCGGATTGCTGGGATATCACGGAAGAACTTTGGGTCGCCATTTTTTGAAAGCTGTGCCCAAAGGAAAACTGCAGGTGGGGCGCTGCGGGTGACGACACTTGATAACGCCTCTAGTGGAGTGCGCGCACCAAGGAAATGGCAATCAACTTTCGCTTCAGCAAGTGCGGCATGAAGTGCATGCAACGCTAAGCAGTGAAGTTCCTCGCCAACAGAAGCCAACAATACGGGGCGCGAATTTAGCGGTGTCTTTAACTGCTTTGAGCGCTCACGCAAAATCGCAGTGATCGTTTCAGAAAGCAGGTGTTCTACTTCAATTCCGGTGCCTGTCTCTTGCCAGGCATCCCCGACTATTACTAATACGGGAACAATGACTTCCTGCCAACTATCAATAACCCCATATTTTTCAATATCTTTACGCAAGATACTTTCTACAAAATTTCGATCAAGTGAATTTGCAGCCTTAACAATTGCGGCAACAACATCTTCACGAACTTCAAAGGTCTTTAAAATCTTTTCTACTTTGACTTCACCTTTATGAGCCAGCGCTTGTTCGGCCGCTTCAGCAGGTGCAACGCCTGCGGTGATTAGCCGGCGCATCAGAGTTAATTTGGCGAGATCGCTGGCGCAATAACGACGATGCTCCCCAGCCTCGTGGCTGGAAGGGCCTAGGCCATAGCGACGAGCCCAGGTCCGCAGGGTCGCAGGGGCTACGCCTATGCGGCGGGCGACAGCGGCAACCGTTAGGAGCTCTTCCATGCGCTTATGGTGGCTTGAAGTGGGCCTGCTCACCACTTGAAATGAGCGTTCTTACCGTTTTTTCTCAGGAAATTTGTGAGGAAACGAACAACTTATGACCCGATAGATACTTGAACAACCTATGGCGCGGTTGTATGGTTGGGCTACAACAAGGCAAGGAGAAGAACATGGCTGAACTATCACGTCTACCGCTTCCAATCGCAGATCATTGGGAATGGCAGTACAAAGGCGCCTGTCGCGAACTTCCTGCTGAGATGTTCTTTCATCCAGATGGGGAACGCGGCCCACGTCGTCGCAATCGCGAGAATGCGGCGAAGGCTGTCTGCGCAACATGCCCAGTAATCCAGGCCTGCCGCGCACACGCGCTAGCAGTGCAAGAACCGTACGGAATCTGGGGCGGTTTATCTGAAGACGATCGCGCAGTATTACTTGGCAAAGAAGAGCCAACGATTTACGAAGCATCATAAGAAATTAAAGAAAAATCCCCCGCACTCGGTGAGTGCGGGGGATTTTGTATTTACTAATTAGTGGCTTCTTAGTGTGAGTGCCCACCGGGACCATGGCTGTGGCCATGTCCGCCAGCTGCATCTGCAACTTCATCTGCTGGACGCTCGTAAACAACCGCTTCAGTTGTAATGAACATCGCTGCAATTGATGCCGCGTTTGCAAGTGCTGAACGAGTGACCTTAACTGGATCGATTACGCCATCTTTTGCAAGATCGCCGTAGACATCAGTTGCTGCGTTAAAGCCTTCGTGGGCCTTAAGCGCACGAACCTTTGCAACTACTACGTAGCCTTCAAGTCCTGCGTTCTCTGCGATCCAACGAAGTGGTTCATCGCAAGCTTTGCGAACTAGACGAACGCCTACTGCCTTATCGCCAGTGAATCCGAGATCGCCTTCAAGAGCATCAGCTGCATGCACAAGTGCTGCGCCTCCGCCGATAACGATGCCTTCTTCAACTGCTGCGCGAGTTGCAGAGATCGCATCTTCAAGACGGTGCTTCTTCTCTTTCAACTCAACTTCAGTGTGTGCGCCAACCTTGATTACGCAAACGCCACCAGCGAGTTTTGCAACGCGCTCTTGGAGTTTTTCGCGATCCCAGTCAGAGTCGGTGTTGGCGATCTCGTTGCGGATCTCAGAGACGCGTGCAGCAACAACTGCCTTATCCCCTGCTCCATCAACGATCGTTGTTGCATCCTTAGTGATAACGATGCGACGAGCCTTACCGAGATCTTCAATAGTTACCTGATCTAGCTTCATACCAACTTCAGCAGAGATCACTGTTCCGCCGGTCAAGATTGCAATATCTTGCAACATCGCCTTGCGACGATCGCCAAAGCCAGGTGCCTTAACTGCCGCTGATGTAAATACTCCGCGCATGCGGTTTACAACGAGAGTTGAAAGCGCTTCGCCTTCAACATCTTCAGCGATAATCAGAAGTGGCTTATTTGCTTGCGCAACCTTTTCAAGTACTGGAAGCAACTCTGCGAGCGCAGAGATCTTGTTGCCAGAGATCAATACAAAAGCATCCTCGAGGATTGCTTCCATACGATCTTGATCAGTTACGAAATATGGAGAGATGTAACCCTTATCAAATTGCATACCTTCAGTGAACTCGAGTTCGAGCGCTGTGGTTGATGCTTCTTCAACAGTGATTACGCCATCTTTGCCGACCTTATCCATCGCCTCAGCGATTAGTTCGCCGATTGCGCGGTCTTGGGCAGAGATAGTTGCAACGTCAGCGATCTGCGCCTTGTCTTTTACGACAGTTGCGTTCTCGGCTAAACGTGCAGATATAGCAACAACTGCTGCTTCGATACCTTGCTTGAGATCCATTGGCTGTGCGCCAGCGGCCAGGTTGCGAAGGCCTTCTTTAACCATGGCTTGAGCAAGCACGGTTGCTGTAGTTGTTCCGTCACCGGCAACATCGTTGGTCTTTGTCGCAACTTCCTTTACGAGCTGTGCGCCCATATTTTCTGCTGGATCTGAAAGTTCGATCTCCTTAGCGATTGTCACGCCATCGTTTGTGATGGTTGGTGCGCCAAAAGACTTTGAGATAACAACGTTACGTCCCTTAGGACCTAGTGTTACCTTGACTGTGTCAGCGAGGATATTTACTCCACGCTCCATCGCGCGACGAGCTTTCTCGTCGAATTCAAGAATTTTTCCCATTACTACTTCTCGATTACAGCGAGAATGTCACGGGCTGAAAGTACGAGGTACTCCTCGTTGTTGTACTTAACTTCAGTTCCGCCGTACTTGCTGTAGAGAACAACGTCTCCGACCTTGACATCCATAGGAACGCGAACGCCGTCATCGAAACGACCAGGACCTACGGCAACAACGGTGCCTTCCTGTGGCTTCTCTTTTGCAGTGTCAGGGATAACAAGACCTGAAGCTGTGGTTGTCTCAGCCTCTGAGGCCTTTACAACGATGCGATCTTCGAGTGGCTTAATGGCAACTGCCATGGTTTTTTCTCCTTCAATTAGCAGTGTGGGGCTTAGAGTGCTAACTCTAGTTCTAGAGCGCCACCCGCTCAACTTGGAGGGCAGAGTCAGCATCGAAGGCCTGTGGGCCAGGGGCGCGGCCGGCTGCGACCATCAGTGAGCCCAGCGCAGCGACCATCGCCCCGTTATCGGTGCAAAGGGCTGGGCTTGGGATCCGCAGGCGAACCCCGGCTTTGGCGCAGCGCTCTTCGGCTGCTGCGCGAAGTCGTGAATTAGCGGCAACTCCTCCTGCGATCACAAGTGAATCGATTCCGGTGGCTTTGCATGCAGCAAGTGATTTCTGCAGAAGTACATCGACGATGGATTCTTGGAAAGAGGCTGCAACATCGGCTTTCGCATAATCCGGTGTGCTTTCTAGATAACGAGCTACTGCAGTTTTTAAACCAGAGAATGAGAAATCGTAAGGACGAGTTGCCCAGTCGTTGCTAGTTGTTAAGCCGCGTGGGAAATCAATCGCAGTTGGCGAACCAGATTGTGCTGTGCGATCAATTGCCGGGCCTCCTGGAAAACCAAGTCCCATAACACGAGCGATTTTATCGAAGGCCTCACCGGCGGCATCATCCATAGTCGCACCGAGTTTTGTAATCGATGAAGTGATGTCATCTACTTGCAAGAGCGATGAGTGACCGCCACTTACCAAAAGTGCGATCGTTGGATCAGTTGGTTGATCGTGTGTTAAGAAATCAACGCTGACATGCGCTGCTAAATGATTAACGCCATATAAAGGTTTGCCAAGTCCAAGTGCCAGCCCGCTCGCTGATGCAACCCCAACAAGAAGTGCGCCAACTAAACCAGGGCCTGCAGTGACAGCAACTGCATCAATATCCTTTAGTGAAATCTTAGAATCTTTGATTGCCTTTTCGATGCTGGGCAGCATTGCTTCAAGGTGTGCGCGACTAGCGATTTCAGGTACGACTCCTCCAAAGCGAGCATGTTCGTCAACGCTGGAAGCGATGACATTGGCAAGCAGCGTGCGACCACGGACAATTCCGATTGCGGTTTCATCACACGATGTTTCGATACCTAAAACTATTGGCTCGCTCATACGCCAAACTCCTTACGCATCACAAGCGCATCAAGGCCTTGGCCGTAGTAATTCTTACGTGTGGAAATGCTTTGATAACCCAACTTTTCATACAAGGCGATAGCGCCACTATTTTCAACGCCGACTTCCAGCATCATCGCTGCTGCCTCTTTCGATTGCGACCATTTTTCAAGCTCGACCATGAAGTGCGTCGCGATGCCCTGGCGCGCGTACTCGGGCAGCACTGCCACCGTTAGGACATCTGCTTCTACCCCTGGTGCAACGACTAACACTGCGGCATAACCAACTATCTGATCTTGCTCATTTGTGGCGACCATAAAGTAACGAGAATTAGGAACGCCTTTGAACTCTTCTTTAAATTGCCCGGTTGTCCATGGTGAATCGGCGAAGAGAACGCGTTCCATGGAAACTAGAACAGGAAGATCGAGTTGGATCGCTGCGCGGTAACTAATCATTTGCGCTCCGCTGTTGGCACCGCATCAGGACGGCGCAAGTACATTGGCTCTGAAATATTCTGTGACTTGCTTAGCGCAACTAACTTCTTTAGATCTGGATACTGATCAATGATGAAATTCTCAACATCGGCAGGCTTACTAACTTCCGGGCCAGCAACTCGTTGTCCAACTTTATAACTTGCCCAGTAAATTTCTTTTCGCCGAGCATCAATAGCAACTGTGTATTCACTCTTTTCAACTGCAATTGCATCGAGTGAACAGATTCCGATTACCGGGATATCGCGGGCCATTGCAAAGGTGTGGGCAAAGGTGATGCCAACACGAAGTCCGGTAAATGGCCCCGGCCCCATGCCGACAACTACTTGCTCTGGCTTTGGGCATAGCGCTAAAGCTTTGGCAACGAGTTCAGTAACGGCAAAACCGTGTTCGGTGGCGCCTTCATGAAAAGCTTCGAATAAGACTTTCTCGCCATCGATAATTCCAACGATGGTGCGTGAGGTTGCGGTATCAATTACAAGTGAGATTGTCATAAATTGAAGCCCGCCCAACGTGGGCCAACTGTACGAATGGTGACTTCGCGTTGATCATTGGTGCGATCGATTTCAATCTCTAAGCGATCATCAGAAAGGCGAGCGGATTCGGCGCCGCCCCATTCGATAACTGTTACAGCGCTTTCGCGTGGAGTATCTAGATCAAGATCGTCTAAGTAAAGGGCGGCGTTACCGCTTTCAAGTAATCGATAAGCATCGACGTGAATTAGCGAGAGCGCACCTTTATGAATACGTGAGATGACAAAGGTTGGTGAAGTAACTTCTTTAAAGCCCAAGGCTGAACCAATTCCTTGCACTAGAACCGTTTTGCCGGCACCGAGCGGGCCATTTAGAAGAATCAAATCCCCGGCGCGCAACTGGGCGCCAATTCGTTGGCCCAGGCCAAACATCTCTTGCGCTGTTGAGATCTTCACTCACGAAGGATAGTTGGTTACAAAAGTTGGAGAATACAAAAGGGCCCCGAGTTTCCTCAGGGCCCTTTTGTATTTAAGGATTAACCGAAGTTGTACTTCAGATCATTTGGACGATAATCAAGATCATCGTTTAGGTAAGGAACCTTTGTGGCGATGTATTCGACATACTTGCCAGTTGGGATCTTTCCTGATTTAGCAGCGACTGCCAACATACGTACCCAGGCCATTGTCTGCGCCTTGGAGAATGTTTGGTGTCCAACACCAGATTCTGCAGGAGCTCCAGCAAGGTCAGGCAAGCCTGCTGCTGTGAACTTTGTGTAGGTCTCTGGTGTCATCGCATAGAGAGCAAGTGTGTTCCAAACTGGCTTCTTGCCAGTCTTGCTTGCTTCCCACTTTTCGAGCGCTGCTTCGTAAACTTCGCGCTTCTTATCTACGTAGCGCGCCGAGTTACCAGCAAATACCAAACGATCTGCTTCATTTGAAAGTGTGATCGTAGGAATTGTTGAGTTGAAGGCTGACTTATCGAGCGCCTTGAACTTAGCGATCGCATCAGCGTTTCCTGTAACTCGTGGAACTACTGCTAGAACTCCAAGCATTGCTGTGATTGCTTCATCACCTGAAAGACCGAGGTTGTAACGACCAGCATCGCCCTCATCGAGCAGCGCTGCCCAATCAGTCTTTGTGTTGTCGTAGAAACCAGGACCTGTGATCTCAGAGATTGATTGACCAGCAAGGGTGCCAGTTGCAACCGCTTCACCAAGATTTTCAAGGATTGCAACTGTTGCGTTAATGCTGTGTTCAGCAATAACTGCGTTAGTTGAGATTCCATCCATGTGTGCGCTCTTTGTTGGAACTCCAGTTAGGAGACCAGTTAGAAGAAGTGCTGAACGTTGTGGAATTGGTGAACCCTTGAGCGGTGCTGGGTATTCAAGTCCCGGTGCACCTAGGTTCTTGCTCCATGTTGTAAGTAGAGCTACTACCTTTAGAAGTTCGCCTACTGAAGCCATATGGCCAGGAACTCCCTTAACGCCCATCGCTGCGCAACCCTTAATTGTTGGGTCAGCAAAGACGCTCAAGAGATAGAAGATGTCGCATGCAGATTGCAGTGAATCCGCAATTGAAGGAGTTGTTCCAGCCATGATGCCGAGTGCATCAGCATAAGTTGGATACTTTTCAACAAATGGAGTCACGATTGAACCAGCTTGTGATGAACCGTAGACAACCTTGTGAGTGATACGGGTTGTGTACTTAGCCATCGCGGTATCGATAACTTCCTTGAGCATTTCTACGCGGAAGGTGTTGTTCCAGCCACGCATACCCTTGACGGTGCCGTCGTAGGCTGCAATGCCGTAACCAGCGCGCAGCATCTCTTTTGTGACATCAGTTTTAGCAACTGAATTTGCAGGTGTCATTTCTTCAATACCGGTTGGAACCGCTGATACTCCAGGATACGTTGGCTTGAAACCGTGCTCCCAGAAGAACATTGTTCCGCCGAAGTTAGATGGCACCATAAATCTGTATGTAGCGCCATTTGCAAGCGTTCCATTACATGTCTCAACACCTGCTGTAGTTGCGCAGACAGGGGCTGCTGATGCCGAAGGCGTAATCGCAACGCTAAGTGTCAGTGCAAGCGTTGCTGCACCAAGAGTTGCGATTGATTTACGCATTTTTAGTGATTTCATCTGATTAACCAACCTTTGGTAGGGCATCGGCTGCAATTGCAGGACGTGTGTACTTGAGTTCGGTAACAGCGCCCTTTGCAGAGTCTGTTGTCCAAACCTTACGAGTTGAATCAATTGGCTTTAGCACGGTTGTTGCATCGTATTTTCCGATCCAGAAACCAGTGAAAGCTTCGTGAGTCTTTGTGCTGTAACCAAGTGGTGATAGCGCAGCACTTGAAAGTTTCGCTGCATTCGCTTCGATGTACTTGATGATTCCTGGACGAGTTAGATTCTTACCTGCGCCAAGAAGTGCAGAGGTAGTTAGGTATCCAATATTCATTCCTTGCAGAACGTTGTTATCCCAAGTCTTACCTGAACCTGTTGCCTTATTGAAGTCATCATTGATCTTCTTAAATGCCTTTACATACTCATCATCTGCTTCTCCAGGTGATGGAGCGTGTGATGCTGAGATGGTTCCGGCTAGAAGTGCTGCTGAAACTGCAGGAGCAATTCCGCGAGCGCCAAGGATTGTCTGGAATGTCGTGGAATCAGCACCGACTGAGATAACAATCCATTGTGCTGGCTTGTAGCCAATCTTGTTTGCAGAAGAAACTGCTGCGGCGAATGCTGAGGCAACAGCGCCAACGACCACAACATCTACGTTGTTATCTTTGAGCTGCTGCATCTGAGCATCAAGGCCTGAACCCTGGGTACCAGCGATAAAGGTCGCTGCAGTCTTCTTAGGTGTGAATGTCACGCCTGCTGTTGCAAGACCTTCAACTGTGTTACGGCCGAAGTCATCTGTCTGATAGACGATTCCGACAGTGTTCTTCGCGAAGTTTTCCTTGATGTGCTTTCCAAGGATCTTAGCTTCAACGACATATGTGCCGAGGCCACCGAAAGTTGTTGGGTACTTCTTTGGATTGGTATAGAAGCCGCTGTACCCGCTGTTTACGAATAGATCTGGAATTCCACGACGGTTGATATCTTTGATAACAGAGATATGAGTCTGGGTTCCGACACTTCCGACCATTGCAAAGACTTTATCTTTGTTGATTAGCGCAGATGCAGTAGAAACTGTTAGGCCTGCCTTGTATGTGTCGTCTTTAGCGACCAAAGTTATTTTGCGTCCGTAAACGCCACCCTTGGAATTTACATAATCGAAGTAGGCGCGCATCGCGTCATCTACTTTGTTATAGCCAGGGCTAGCTGGACCTGTCTGAGGTAGTTGCATACCAAGAACAATTTCAGTGGCCGAAACACCAGGAGTACTTGCTCCTTGCGCTGGAACTGCTGATAGCGCTAACGCGCCAGCAAGTACAACAGCGGCAGTTGAAATGAAACTGCGCGGTGATCTAGACAGAGATGCACGATTTCTCACTACATTCACTCTTTCTCTATTCAATGAACGCAATGGAGAAAACGAGGTATCCCCATTGCCGCCAACCCTGAACTGGGTTTAACGGCTTCACTTTAACCGAATGTGAACGTAAAGTGAATGCTGGACAGCGAAACGCCGAAGGTTCTGGGGTGATCGCACGCCCGAGAGCGTTGCTTTATAACAATTATTTATGCTTATTTATGCTTGTGCAGGTGGGTACCTGCGACCCCGGCAGGATTGATAACCACGGTCAAAATCAATAAGAGGCTGGAGACGAGAGCAGGCATGAAGTTTGATACTTGCTCGCTTAATTCAAACTGGTGAAGCACCGCATCGATCCAATCAGGCAGGAATACAACGATCACCGTTCCAATAAAGGCTCCAAAGATGCTGCGAATTCCTCCAAGGACTGCAGCTGTGAGAAGTAATAGAGACAGTGAAACTGGGTAAACGCTGGGACCGACCAAACCGCGTAACCCATAAAGGGCGCCAGATAATCCGGCGAAGGTTGCTGATACGACGAAGACAAATATTTTTTGGCGAGAGAAATTAACGCCACTTAGCGCTGCTGCAGTTTCGTTATCTCTGATCGCACGCCACATGCGGCCAGTACGGGAGAGCAAAATATTTGAAGCAAGGAAGAGCGCAATAGCCGCAAAAGGAAGTGCGACATATAACTGCCACTGTTCGTAACTTGGTTCACCAAATAAATTTGTGAACCAGACCGGTGGATAGCCAACATCCACAGGTAGTCCTTCATCACCTTTTAGTACCGACATAAATCGGTTGGCCAAGGTTGGAATCGCAAGTGCGATAACGAGAGTTGTACCAGCCAAGTAAGGGCCGGTTAAGCGCGCCGCCGAAATTCCCAAGAGCAGGCCAGCTAGCGCCGAACCAACTAACGCCAACGGGATCGCAACCCAGAGGGTATAACCCTGGTTGGTCATCAATAGCGCCATGCAATATCCGCCCACCGCCATTAACGCGCCTTGGCCAAGTGAAAGTTGGCCAGAGATACCAGTTAATAAAGTTACAGAAAGGACTCCGATAAAGAGGATTAAAACTAAAGCTAACTGCGCTTGGTTATAGGCATCAAATGTGGATGCAGCAAAGAGAATTAGCGCGACAAAGAAGATTGTCCGGCGCAAACTCTTGCGAGCGATTGAGTGGTTCTTGGCTTTAGACACGGCGTGCATCCTTTGCTCCCAAAATTCCACGCGGGCGAATGATCAAGACCAGAATCAATACCGCCAAGATCGCTAAGAAGACATCTTCTGGTGTGTCATAGAAACTAACAAAAGAGATAACCATTCCGACTAAGAAGCCACCGATTACAGCACCTGCCGGGCTATCTAATCCGCCGACAACTGCTGCAGTAAAGCCGATGATTAGAACTAAATCTAAAGTGTTTGGGGAAAGGTTAGAGGTTGGCGTAATCAAAAGTCCGGCAAGAGATGATGCCGCACCTGAGAACGCCCAGCTAAGTGAGCGGGTGAAGTTGGTTCTAATTCCGCTAAGTCGTGCAACTTCTGAATTTAAGGCGGTAGCGCGCATTGCAAGTCCTACGCCAGTTTTCTTAAAGAAGAGCGTAGTTAAACCTAAGGTAGTAAGAACTACGCTAATCACAAATACATCGAATGAGGTAAATGGCATCACATTGCCAGCAACAGTGAACCCTTCTTGCGCGTATGGCGCTGGAAAACCGCGTTCTTCAGCAGCCCAGATAATTCCTGCTAACGCTTGTAGAACTCCCAAAATACCAAGAGATGCAATTACTGGAATTGCCGCGCGCATTGATTGGCTACTTAAAAGTTCGGTCTTCTTCTTATTTGATAATGGTCGCATCACCAAGATATCTAACAAAACACCCATAACGGCGCCAACTAAAATTGCTACAGCAAAAGCCAGCCAGTAAGAATTTCCATTGGTAATCATGGTCGATGCAATGTAAGTACTAAACATCGCTTGACCCATCTGGGCATAGTTAAGGATTCCTGCACCGCGCCAAACAATTACTAGTCCTAGCGCAACAAGCGCGTAAATTGCGCCTCGAGATGTGCCAGAGAAGAGGGCTGCTAGAAATGTATCCATTAGTACCCCAAATATGCGGCGCGCAAATTAGCATCCGCCCTTAACTCAGCTGCTGGTCGGTCGGCAACTACTTTGCCTAGCGCCAAAAGAACTCCGTGATCTGCAACCCCGAGTGCAGTGTTGGCATTCTGTTCAACCAATAAAACAGTTAGCCCGGTTGTTCGGCAGAGAATATTTATGGAATCGATAATCTGTTCAACAACCAGTGGCGCAAGCCCAAGTGAAGGTTCATCCAATAGAAGTAACTTGGGACGAGAAACTAGCGCACGGCTAATTGCCAACATTTGACGTTCGCCGCCCGAGAGTGTGCCGGCTAACTGCTTGCGGCGCTCCTTTAAACGAGGAAAGAGTTCAAACATCTCATCTTGCGCAGCGACAACATCTGCTTTGAATTTACGGCGGCGAAATAGTGAACCCATTGAGATATTTTCTTCAACGGTTAACTCTGAGATTACTGCATGGCCTTCCGGAACATGGGCGATGCCATCTCGCACAATATCTTCAGCGCGCTTACCAATTAGCGATTTGCCGCTCCAGGTAATTGAACCTGAAGCCGAATGTTCCAGGCCAGAGATGGTGCGTAGTAAAGTGCTCTTGCCAGCGCCATTTGCTCCAATGACAGTTGTTATCTTCGACTCTTGTGCTGTAAATGAAACGCCATCGAGTGCAATCACCGAACCAAAACTTGTTACCAAATCTTTAACTTCAAGCATTGTGGGCTCCTAATTGATCAGTTCCACTTTGATTTGAAGTTCCAAGATATGCCGCAAGAACTGCTGGGTCGCGCTTAACGGTATCGAATGATCCACTGGCGATAACTTTGCCAAAATTCAATACGTAGACTTGATCTGAAATCGAACCAATAAAATCAACATGGTGCTCAACGATGATGATTGCGCAGCGTTGCTTCAACTGCCTTAGCAATTCAGCGAACTTATCAATATCATCTTGGCCAAGGCCTGCCGCTGGTTCATCAAGAAGTAAAATCTTCGGTTCTGAAACTAGAGCTCTTGCAATGGATACGCGCTTTGTTTCGGGATACGTTAACTCCGATGGAGTCTTATCTGCCAAGGCAAGTGCTCCCGCCCAAGCCAGAGCATCTTCGGCTTTCGCACGGAGCTTGCGTTCTGATTTTGCAGATAGTCCGAAGAGATCTTTCAGGAAATTGCTGTCACTCTTCTTATCTACGCCCATCATGACATTTTCAATTACGCTTAAGCCACTAAATAGACCAACGCCTTGCAAAGTTCGGCTAATTTCAAAATTGGCTAACTCATAACTTTTTGGCCAATCAACTTTCTTGCCATGGATTGAGATCTCACCAGATGTCGGTGTAACTAAGCCTGAGATGCAATTGAATAGAGTTGTCTTACCTGCGCCATTTGGACCAATTAGCCCAACGATCGAATTAGGAGCAACGTCGATGAAAACATCATCGAGGGCAACGAGTCCACCGAAATTAACTCGTAAATTTGAGATCGCTAAGACGCTCATAGTTCGTAAATTCTAGGCACACGCGGGCCAATTCGGGTAACTATCTCGTAATTAATCGAGCCTGAAGCTGCGCCCCAATCATCTGACGTGTACTCACCATCTGCACCGCTACCGAAAACTGTGACCCAATCGCCAGATTGCGCAGTGGAATCCGCTCCTAAATCAACAACGAATTGATCCATAGAAACACGTCCAATTATTGGAGCCTTCTCTCCTAGAAAACTCACACCCGCACTCTGTGCAACACGTGGAATCCCATCGGCATATCCCATCGCAACCAGTCCTAATTTGGTCGCTGACTCTGTAACTGCCGTTGCTCCATAACCGACTGGGCTTCCGGCGGGAACTTTCTTTACCAGATGTAACTTGGCACGCAACGTCATCGCAGGAATTAAACCAAGTCCTTTGGAAGTGCCGAGGGTTTTTACATCTGGGCTTAAGCCATACATCGCAATTCCCGTGCGAACCATGTCAAAGCTAGATGCTTCATCAACCAGTGTGGCAGCAGAGTTTGAAAGATGGCGAATTAAATGTGGGTATCCAAATGATTCAAGTGAGGCAACCATCTTTTTGAATCTATTTAATTGACTTAAATTCTGCGGTTGTCCTGGTTCATCGGCGCGCGCAAAGTGGGAGAAGATTCCAACTATCTCAACCCCATGCAGATGGAGCGCATCAATCTTCGGCCATTCATCTAGAAATCCGCCACGCGTCATTCCGGTATCAACTTCTAAATGAACACGTGGGCGCTTGCTGCACTTTACTGCGCTAACTTCATCTAGCGCCTTTATAGACGCAACTGCAATATCGATATTGTTATCTACTGCGCTTTGAAAATCTGAACCTGGTGGAACTAGCCACGCCAAGATCGGAGCAGTTATTCCTGCGGCGCGAAGTGTGATCGCTTCTTCAAGGAGTGCAACGCCCAACCAAGTAGCACCGCCATCAAGTGCCGCTTTTGCAACTGGCACGAGTCCGTGTCCATACGCATCGGCTTTAACAACTGCCATTAAATCAACGCCAGCTTTCGCTTTTAACGTTGCCACATTGGCTTTAATCGCTGAAAGATTAACAACTGCTTCGGCACGGTTGGTCATCGCTCCACCACCACCATCGCTGATGCGATTCCGGCGTCATGAGAAAGTGAGAGATGCACGCGCGCACCATCTACTAGCTCGGCGATCTCGCCACGAAATAGAAAATCTGGTTTACCACTCTCGTGATTTATAACTTCGGCTTCGTGCCAAGAAAGGCCGTGGCCGGCGTTAAGCGCTTTCGCAAGCGCCTCTTTAGCGGCAAAGCGAGCTGCCAGTGAGTGGATTGGTTTTGCCTGCTCTGCAGGAGTAAAGAGTTTTTCGCGAAGTGATGGGGTGCGTTCGAGGGATTGCGAGAATCTCTCGATATCTACGACATCTATTCCAATCCCATCGATCATGAGGTGGAGTCTAATTGGCGTTAGGAGAGTTGGCTATTAGATGGGTAGTAACGATCGATCGCAATAACTAAGACCAACAGCGAGCCGCCTACAAATAATCCACCCAGCAAATCCGAGAACCAGTGGGTATCGCGAACCAAAGAGACGATACAAACCGTCAAACTTATTGCCGCAACGCCAGCGCTAGCTAAGCGACCACGATAGCGATCGACATGCGCATAGCGATAAATTAAATATGCAAGAACTCCCCAAGTCAGGAGCGCATTGGAGGCGTGGCCACTTGGATAGGACATTCCGCCGAAGTGAAGGAGATCGAATCCGTCCTTAGGTTTTGTGCGGCCTAAGCCAAATTTAAAGAGACCGACAACGACGTTAAGGAAGATCAGAGACAGGATCGCCAGATTAAATGGACGCCAAGTTTTAAAGCGGCGTGCAATATAAAAAGCTGCAATCAATAGAGCAGTTGCGGTTACTCCGCGCAGTCCCAGATCATCTAGGCGGCGAATAATAAAACCACCTACGCCACGAAATTCAGGACGTTCTAGACTATGTAACCACTTATCAATTTCAATCAGCGGTCCATTAATTATTACTTGATGGGTAATTAAAAGAAAGCCAATAAATAGCGCGGCCGACCAGCGCAGAGCGCGCACCATCTGGGCGCGACGCGAATCAAGGACTTCTTGCATAATTATTCGACCGTAACTGATTTAGCTAAGTTGCGCGGCTGATCAACATCATTGCCGCGCGCAATCGCCATTTCGTAGGCAAATACTTGCAGCGGAACTGTGGCCAAGATTGGTTGGAAGAGCGGTGAGCATGCGGGGATGCGGATGATGTGTTCTGCGCCAACAACTTCGGCGCCCTCGTGGGCGATCACAATTACGCGCGCGCCACGGGCTTTAACTTCTTGGATATTGCTCAACATCTTTTCATCTAACGAATGGCCGCTACCTGAAGGCAAGATCGCGATTACTGGCGTTCCCTTTTCAGCATCAATCAATGCGATAGAACCGTGTTTAAGCTCTCCCCCAGCAAAGCCTTCAGCGTGGATATAAGCAAGTTCTTTCAACTTCAACGCGCCTTCTAGAACAACAGGATAACCGATATTGCGACCGATAAAGAGAACAGTTTCAGATTTTGCAAAACTGCGTGTAAGCGCACGAAGTGGCTCAACAGTCTCGAGAATTTGTTCGATCTTGCCAGGTAGCTCGAGCATCTCGTTGTATAGATCTCGAACTTGGGTATCTGTAAGTTCGCCACGAACCTGCGCCAAGTGCAGAGCAATCAAATCAACGGCAACAATCTGAGTTAGTAACGCTTTGGTTGAGGCCACTGCAATTTCAGGGCCAGCATGTGTGTATAAAACCGCATCGGATTCGCGGGGAATAGTTGAGCTATTGGTGTTGCAGATTGCAAGTACGCGCGCACCGGCAGCCTTAGCATGGCGGATCGCCATCAAGGTATCCATCGTTTCGCCTGATTGCGAGATTGCAATTACCAACGTGCTGGAATCAATGATCGGATCGCGGTAGCGATATTCGCTAGCGATTTCTACTTCTACTGAAATTTTCGCCCATTTTTCGATTACATACTTTGCGATCATCCCGGCGTGATATGCAGTTCCACAAGCGATTACAACAATCTTCTTGAGAGCTTTAATTTCAGCGCCCGACATATGCAGCTCATCGAGTTCGATCTTGCCGTTATCTGTTAAGCGCCCAATTAGCGTGTCAGCAACCGCCTTTGGTTGTTCGAAGATCTCTTTGAGCATGAAGTGGGAATATCCACCCTTTTGGGCAGATGCAGAATCCCAAGTAATTGCATACTCCTTAGGAACAACTGCCTTACCATCTAAGCCAATGATGCTGATGCCGGTTGGTGTCATGGTGATGATCTCGTCTTGGCCGAGTTCTACTGCACGCTTGGTGTAATCGATAAAGGCTGCAACATCGGAGGCCATAAAGTTTTCACCATCGCCTAAACCAACAACGAGAGGTGAATTGCGGCGTACGCCAACAATTACTTCAGGGGCATCGGCATGAACTGCAACCAGAGTAAATGAGCCGCGCAAACGTTTAACCGCATCCACCATTGCTGCAGTTAGATCACCGCCATGAGATTTACGGAGTTCGGAGAGTAAATGGGCAACTGATTCAGTATCGGTATCAGATGAAAATTCGTGGCCGCGGGATTGAAGTTCGGCCTTTAACTCTGAGTAATTCTCGATGATGCCGTTATGGATTACGGCGAGCTTTCCTTCATTGTCAGTATGTGGATGCGCGTTGCGATCAGTTGGTCCGCCATGCGTTGCCCAACGAGTGTGGCCGATACCAGAGTGAACA
>Ga0208787_1000569_pt1 | contig 17379 bp, 13 predicted proteins | sample Wag4_2014_7_11_FD_187362 | JGI IMG/M metagenome (GOLD analysis project Ga0208787, IMG submission 187362) | Fresh water microbial communities from Ohio, USA - Utica-2 Time Series HT 2014_7_11 (SPAdes) (version 2) | ecosystem: Environmental > Aquatic > Freshwater > Water tank | place: USA: Ohio... | reverse complement strand
AAGTGTCATAAAAAAAGTAGTCCTTTGATTGTCAGTCCATTTTTCTAAAACTATGCCAGACATCCATTTTATAGTATCTTCCTCCTTTAGTATATATAAATAAAAATGAGATATGGCGTTGTAAAATTCCTTTTCAAGAATAATAGTAGGATATTTTTGCAGTCCTAATAATATTAATTTATACGTAAGTTCTTCATTTTCATTGTTAATAGCTTCGTATATAGATTTTTTTAAAATAGTGAAATTTCTTAAAGTATCTTTTGGGTATTTATGGATATATGCAATTTGCCTATCTAGTTCAGATGGTAAAGCAGGGTTGTTACTCTCTTTTCTATTGTCGTCCAAACCTTCAATCAATTGAATTTGTTCCGATTGACAAGATGAAAATAATAGTGAAAAATATAAAATGTGGGTTTTGAAATGATTGGTAATTAATCGCAAGGCGTTATTCATTTAAATGCTTCATGAAAGTACATGAAACATTTGATTATTTTGCTTGTTATTTCTGAAATAATATCAAATAATGTCGGAAATTTCACTTTTTTGGTTCAGAAGAGATTTAAGATTAGAAGATAACAGGGGCTTATTCTTGGCGTTAAAGGCAGGTTTACCAGTACTCCCATTATTTATCTTTGATTCAAACATACTTAATGCTTTATCTGATAAAGCAGATGCAAGAGTAAGTTTTATATACAAGCAGGTAAAATCTTTAAAAGAAAAAATTGAAAAACTAGGAGGAAGTTTTTACGTAACTTATGGAGATCCTGTTGAAATTATTGAAAGAATTACGAAAGAATTACCTGTTAAAAATTTGTTTACTAATAAGGATTATGAATCTTATGCTTTGCAAAGAGATTATGCCATAAAAGAATTTTTAGAGTCTAAAAATATTACTTTTCATCTATTTAAAGATCATGTTATATTTGAAGAGCGTGAAATACTATCAAAGTCTGCAGGTACTCCTTATACTGTTTTTACGCCTTATAGTAAAGCTTGGAAAGATAAATTAAAATCTGGGATGTTGGATGGGGAATATAGTCCCTTGTTTGCTTACAATTCAGAGGGTTTACTTCAGGGGAATTTATTTTCAAATGTGGCTGTACCCGATTTTCCACTTCTTGAATTTATGAATTTTCAGCCCTCAAAAATGGATATCCCTTCAAGAGAAATAAATTTAAAAATCATTGAGAATTATACTGAAAACAGAGACTATCCTGCAAAAGTGGGTACCAGTAGGTTAGGTATTCATCTTCGATTTGGCACTATTGGTATAAGAGAATTAGCAAGAAAAATTATAAATCTAAATGAAACGTTCCTAAATGAACTGATTTGGAGAGATTTTTATGCACAAATACTATTCAATTTTCCTCATGTTGAGAAAAATGCCTTTAGAAGTAACTATGATTTAATAAAATGGAGAAATAATATAGAAGATTTTGAGCGATGGTCCTCGGGACAAACTGGTTTTCCTTTGGTTGATGCTGGTATGAGAGAATTAAATGCAACGGGATTTATGCATAATAGAGTCAGAATGCTGACAGCTAGTTTCCTTACAAAAAATTTACTCATCGATTGGAGATGGGGAGAAAAGTATTTTGCAGAGAAATTATTAGATTTCGATTTGGCAAGTAATAATGGTGGATGGCAATGGGCTGCAGGTTCGGGAACTGATGCTGCTCCTTATTTTCGTATTTTTAGTCCGGAAGCTCAAACACTTAAATTTGATTCCCAATACCAATATATTAAGAGATGGGTGCCTGAATTTGGAACGCACCATTATGTAAAGCCTATGATTGATAGTAAGTTATCTAAAGATTTATGTTTGGCTGCTTATCAATTGGCATTAAAGGGTAATTCTTAAGGGTTCGATGAATTTTTAGAATTTGCGGGATCAAAAAATTCTTGCCATCATTTATAATGACAAAATCTGTAAGTTTTAATTTTTGTTCATCACTCCATTGATTTTTCATGCGAAGAGTAATATCTTCACCTGACAATCCATCTCTATTTTTAATTCTTTGAATTCTAAGTTTCTCAGGAGCAACAACTAGTATATTAATATGTAGTTGTTTGTATATTCCTGTTTCAAATAAGATAGCTGATTCTCTTAGGTAATAACCACCTTCTTGTGGTATATTTTTACTCCATATTTCAGCATCTTGTCTTACTGCAGGATGAACAATTTCATTTAATTTAGATAACAGTTCTTTTTGGTTGAAAACTTTTTGAGCTATAAATTTTTTATTTAAAGTAAAGTTGTTTAGGTAGCTTTCTTTGCCTAAAAGATTTATTATTTCTTTTCTAACTTCCTGATTGGTCTCCATTATTTTTTTTGCTTTCAGGTCAGAATTATATACCGAAATACCTAAAATTTGAAAAATAGTGCAAATAACCGTTTTTCCACTTCCAATTCCACCGCTAATTCCTACAGAAAGCATAATTTTGTTTTTTCTAACCTTAAGTCAGTTTAATTGAAATAGAGTGTATGGCGAAATTTAGAAGAAATCATGTTCGAACAAATAATTACAGTAAAAGAATGATAATCTTTTTAATACTGATAATGCTTTTGATTGTCGCAATATTTTATCTATCAAGATTCCTCTCTTAAATAAATCTCAATACGGTCATCTCCCAAAATATAAGAGGAAGATTTATTCAAATTTTTCAATTGAATTTCTTTACCTTCCTTTAACCTTTTTTTAGTAATAATAACTCGCAATTCATCCCATAAATTACACTGCAGGTAACTTTGGATGAGTTTTCCTCCTCCTTCAACAAGAAGACTACCTATATTTTGTGAATAAAAATAGGAAGAAATTTCATTTAAATCTAATTCTTGTTTCTCATTAAGACTGATTTGAACATCGTTAAACTTACTAATTTTTGAGGTAAATCTTTTTGCCACATCAGGCTCATTAAACATAAGAAGATTATCAGGTAGAGAATTATATTTATCTAAAACATATTTAAGAGGATTTTTATTTGGAAAATACCTGGTATTTAAGAGGGGATTATCTATTAATGCAGTATCCGTTCCAACTAAAATGGCATCAGACTCACTTCGCCATTTATGAGTTAATCGTGCCGTTATGGGCGAACTTAACCAAGTGTTAATTTTTTCATTTGATGCATAAAACCCGTCCTCGGAAACAACTAACTTTAGAATGGTATAAGGTCTTTTTTTAGTTACAAAAATACTTCTTTGTTTTACTAGATTTTTGCCGGCATTTGTTAAAATATTCTGAATAACTTCTATGCCTCCATTATGAAGTAATTTTACCCCGGCACCATTTACTTCCGGCGAAACATCTTGGGTTGAAATGACCACTTTTTTAACTTTTTTTTCGATTATTAAAGAAGTACATGGTGGTGTTTTACCAAAAATATTACAAGGTTCTAAAGAAACATATAAAGTAGCATTTTCTATTCTATGTAAATTTTTATTTTTTACATTAGAAAATGCATTAACCTCCGCATGGGCTTTCCCATAATTTTCATGATAACCCTCCCCAATAATTTCATTGTTTTCAACTAACAAAGAGCCTACCATTGGATTTGGAGAAACTTTTTGACCTCCATTTCTGGCTATTTCGATGCAACGTAAAATAAAATGCGCGTGAGTATATTGTTTCATTAAAAAATTGATTTATATATAGTTCTGTTAAAATTATTTTTAGTTAATTTCGATTTATAATTAATTTCCCCCAAATCAAAACAGAAAAATAATGGGGTTATTAAAATAAAATTGCTTTGAATGCTTATTTTTAGAAGGATATTTTATAACTATGGGAATAAATTATCATCAAGTTAAGATTAAAAACGCTGATCTTTTCGTTATTGTGGATGATCAAGGTTATCAATTCATTATGAAAGACGAGCAAATGCTATCTTTAAACCTTGCTGAAAATCTAAGGTTACATTCAAGCGGCTGTATTTTTTTTCAAAAAACAATAAAAATATCCCATTCCAATTACAAAACTACTACCATTTATCTTCATAAATTATTAGCTGAAACCTTTAAACTTAATGAAAAGACTAAAATAAACAATTTAGTTGGATTTGTCAATGGTAATAAACTAGATTGTAGATTAAATAATTTAATTTTTAGGAGTAGAGCTGTAGCTAGTAGAACCAGAAAAACGAGTAGTAGTACTGGTTTTACTGGTGTCTACAAGGAACATAATAAATTTCGATCGGTTATTTCCATAGGAGGTAAATCAAGGCATTTAGGTATGTTTAGAACAGCCGAAGAAGCAGCTAAAGCATTCAACGAAATGTCAAAAAAGTTATATGGTGATGAAGGAAAGCAAAATATATTAGATCAATAGTTCATCATAATTTTGTTGCCCTGGTCATTTCTCTTTTGCCTGGAGGTCCAGGGAGTGATTCAAGGGAAAATCCAATTTTTTTTAAGATTCTTTTCACCTCTCCTTTTGCACAATACGTTACTAAAACTGCTTGATTAGTCATAGATTCATATATTTTCTCAAAAAGGCTTGTAGACCACAATTCAGGTTGTGATTCAGGCGAAAACGCATCAAAATAGATAATGTCAAAATAATTTTTTGGCAAGTTCTCTGTTAAAATATCCTTGAAGGATTTTTTTAAATTGAAGCTGGAATCAACCTTTATGTTTTTATCCCATTCTGACATTAAAATATTTTGCGATATTTCAACTGGTATTTGTAGCCATTCATTATAGGCGCAGGCGTTTAAAACGTCTTTTGGCAAGGGAAAAACATCAAATGAATGATAATCAATGCTAGCCTTTTCTATGTCAGCAATATTTTTCCAGGTTAACAAAACATTTAATCCTGTGCCAAAGCCTAATTCTAGTATAGAAATTTTATCTTGTTTTTTTAAAAGAGGCAAAAGACCTGAATGTATAAAAACATGATTAGATTCCTGAATAGCACCATATCTTGAGTGATAGGTAACGCCATATTCCTTAGAATAAAGAGTGTAGGAACCATCCTGGGTCATTATTAAATCAGGAATGGAATAAATTGATTCCATTTTATTAGCTCAATATTTGAGCAAGGCTGGAAAATAGATTACTAACCATTACAGAAAGTTTGAAATTTGTCGGACAACCGTATCCGCGATTACAGGATAAGGTTGACATTAATACAAACAAAGAGAGAAGATATTGGATATTAATACTTTTTTTGTCCTTTTTCATGGGAAAAATTATTTAGTTTGTTTCATTTATTAACGGAAACCCAAAATTAATATTTTATAGCGATAATCCATTCAATAGAATTTGTTATTTTTGCATTCGTTATAGATAGTTTTTCAAATCAATCAGAAAATGAATAGAGAACTTGCACTGCGTGATGCTTTAAGGGAAGCCATTTTAGAAGAAATGAGGCTAGATGAAAATGTTTTTCTCATGGGTGAGGAAGTGGCTGAATATGATGGAGCGTATAAAGTTAGTAAAGGCTTGTTAGATGAATTCGGTGCCAAAAGAGTGATTGATACACCCATCGCTGAATTGGGCTTTGCGGGTATTGGTGTTGGTGCTGCAATGAATGGTTTAAGGCCAATTATTGAGTTTATGACTTGGAATTTTGCTATTTTGGCTTTTGACCAAATTGTCAATAATGCAGCTAAAACGCTTTCTCAATCAGCTGGTCAGTTTAGTTGTCCTATTGTCTTTAGAGGTCCGTCAGGTGCTGCAGGTCAATTGGCTCAGCAACATTCTCAAACTTTTGAAAGCTGGATGGCCAATGTGCCCGGGCTTAAAGTGATTTCTTGTGTTGATCCTGCAGATGCTAAAGGTCTATTAAAATCTGCCATAAGGGACAATGATCCTGTTTGTTTTATGGAATCAGAAATGCTTTATGGTTTTAAAGGTTTGGTGCCTGATGGTGATTATACCGTACCTATTGGATTAGCTGCTGTTAGACGTGAAGGAACCGATGTGACTTTAGTTTCATATAATAAAATGATGCTTGTGGCTCTCGAAGCTGCCGACGAATTGGCAAAAGAGGGAATTTCTGCTGAAGTTATTGATCTGAGAACCATTCGTCCATTAGATTATCATACTTTAGTTAAGTCGTTGAAAAAAACAAATAGAATGGTGGTTATCGACGAATCATGGCCATTCGCCGGCGTTTCTTCTGAAGTAACCTATCAAATGCAACGTTATGCTTTTGATTATCTCGACGCTCCGGTTATTCGGGTTAATGCAGCAGATACCTCCTTGCCTTATGCAGCTCCTTTAGTTGACGCTTACATGCCCAACGCTGCTAAAGTTATTAAAGCGGTGAAAGAGGTTATGTATGTAAAATAAAGCGCTTTATTTTAATAATTTTGTAAAAAGGTGTATTTTAAAGCATTATTGTTTAAAATACACCTTTTTTATGAAAACTCAGTTATACATTTTTTTTAGTCTTTTTCTATCCTATTTTTCTTTAATTGGTCAAAATACTATACCTCTCAATTCCTCATTTGCTTTCAGATCTTTAGGTCCAACTCGTGGAGGGAGAGTTACGACTGTAACCGGCCATTCTGATGTGCCAGGTGTTTTCTTTTTGGGTGCAACGGGTGGTGGTGTTTGGAAATCCTCTGATTTTGGACAAAATTGGTTACCTGTTTCTGACAAATATTTTAAAAGCCCCTCTATTGGTGCTATTAGAATGGCACCTTCAAATGCTCAAATCGTTTACTGTGGTACAGGTTCCGACGGTATAAGAAGTAATGTTATTGCTGGAAAGGGGATTTATAAATCTGAAAACCAAGGGAATACATGGTCTTTTATAGGTCTCGAAAATACAGCTCACATTGGCGCCATAGAAATTAATCCCACCAATGCTGATATAGTCTATGTGGCTGCTATTGGAAATGCATTCGCCCCAAATGAAGATAGAGGGATATTCAAAACAGAAGATGGGGGTATTCATTGGAAAAAAATATTGTATTTAAATGATTCTATTGGGTTTAGTGACCTTGAATTACATCCTACAGATCCTGATATTATTTATGCTGGCTCCTGGCGCGTTGACAGAAAACCATGGACCATTATTTCCGGTGCAAAAGAGGGTGGTGTTTTTAGATCTTTAGATGGCGGAAATACCTGGGAAAATTTGAAATCAGGACTTCCCGATGGATTCATTGGTAAAATTGATTTGGCTACTTCTCCAGCTTCTCCCAATAGGATCTATGCCCTGATTGAAGCTGATAAAGGTCAGGGTGGTGTCTATTTATCAGAAGATAAAGGTCTTAACTGGAATAAAATCAGCTCTTTTTCCCCTCTTTTAGATAGACCATTTTATTATTGTAATATAGATGTTCATCCGGTTAATTCCGACTGGATTTTAGTTAATTCTACTTCTCTTTGGTCTTCAAAAGATTTAGGTAAATCATGGAATACACTAAATACACCTCATGGTGATAATCACGATATTTGGATCAATCCTAAACAACCTGATATCTGGATTCAAGCAAATGATGGAGGAGCCAATGTAACGAGAAATGCTGGACAAACCTGGTCTCCTCAAGACAATCAATCTACGGCCGAACTTTATCAGGTTGATATAGACGACCAATTTCCATATTGGTTATATGCTGGTCAACAAGATAATACTACCATTGCCTTACCTGTTTTGCCTCCATATAATGCTTTGAATAGAACGGATAATTTTTGGATAGAAGTGGGAGGGTGTGAAACTGGTCCTGCTGTTCCGATGCCTGGAAATCCTGACTTGGTTTATGCAAATTGCAAAGGTAGATTTGGTGTTTTTAATAAAAAAACAGGCCAGGAAATGCAGTATTATATAGGTGCTTCAAATATTTATGGGCATGAACCTGACAAATTGACGTATCGCTTTCAAAGGGTAACTCCAATAGAAGTCTCTCCTTTTGATCCTAATACGGTTTATTATGGTTCACAATATTTGCATAAAACCATGGATGGTGGAAAATCATGGATGCGTATTTCTCCTGACTTAACAGAAAGAACTCCTGAAACACAAGTTATTTCCGGAAGTCCCATTACAAGAGATGTGACAGGTGAAGAGTATTATAGTACCCTTTATGATATTGCCGCTTCTCCTTTGGAAAAAGGGGTGATTTACACAGGTTCTAATGACGGCCCTCTGTTTTTAACCAAGGATGAAGGTAAAATCTGGAAAAATATTACGCCTGGGGATCTTCCATCAGGTGGTAGAATTGATTGTGTAGAACCTTCTGTCCACCTTAAAGGGAAAGCTTATTTTTCCGTACTCAGGTACCAACTTGGAGATTGGAAACCATATATTTATAAAACGTCTGATTATGGGCATTCCTGGAAATTATTGACAAATGGTGCCAATGGAATTCCTGCTGATTTTCCGGTTAGGGTAGTGAGGGAAGATCCAGAAGTGCCTGGTATTTTATACGCCGGAACTGAATATGGCCTATTTCTTTCCTTAAATGATGGAGAATCATGGTTCCCATTCCAGCTTAATCTGCCAATAACACCTATTTCCGATATAAAAATTAAAAATAATGACTTGGTGTTGTCAACCATGGGAAGAGGCTTTTATGTATTAGATAATATTCAAACAATCAGAACATGGAAGAAAATGGAAAATGTATCTGATTTTACTTTTGTTAAGCCAAATCCTCAATATAGAATGCGGTATCAGGCAAGTTCTTCAGCTGATATGACTAAATACCCTTCACCCGCTGTGTTTTTTGAGTATTATATACCCAATCAAAAGGATACTATTTTAACCCTTAAAATAAATGATGAAAAAGGTAGATTAGTTCGGTCGTTTTCCAGTGCGGATGATAATATCTCTGATGATCAATCATTCGGTAAAGTTGATATGGCAACTGGATATAGAACCAAAGGTTTTAAAGCAGATTTAAAAATAGAAAATGGAATTCATAGGTTTTCCTGGGATATGAGATATACCGGTTTTAGTGCAAATGGTAAAAATGGGGTGTTAGCTGCTCCCGGTACTTATCTTATTGAGTTTTTTTATGGTCAAAAAAAATATGCTCAATATTTTCAATTGTTAATAGATCCCAGATTACAAACGAACCAAATAACTCCTGAAGTTTTAAAACAACAGGTTGAATTATCTTTACAAATTCGAGATTTGGAATGGCAAGCAAAAGATCTTGATGATCAAATAAAAAAATCGTTACCAAACTTAGATAAAGAATCAAAGGCATATTCTTTTTGCATGGACATGGAAAAGGAGTTAATTACTTCTAAATCGGTTGCATACAGTCAGCCAATGATAATAGATCAAATTTCATATTTACGTGAAATGTTGAATACAGCAGATCAACTTCCAGGTAAAGATGCTTATGATAGATTCAATTCATTAAAATTAGATGTGGAGAAACTCTTGAAGAAATGGCAGGATAAATCAAATATTCCCGGTTTCGCCCATTAAGATAAAAGGCGCCCAATAATAAGGCATTTTATTCATCATTTTCTTTTTGGTGAATTGAAGTGCTTTATCTTTTGGGAATCCTTTGGATAAATAACCATAAAATATTTCCATAAACTGCGCAGTACTTCTATCGTCCACTTGCCACAAACTTGTGACTACAGATTTTGCCCCCGCATTTAAAAATGCATTAGCTATACTATTCATTCCTTGAGTAGGTGTATAATGTCCAATGGATGATTGACAAGCAGACAAAACGACTAAATTTGCCCCAATATTAAGGGAATTAATCTCATTTGCATATAGAATGGAAGGTTCATCTTTGTACCTATTTTCAGAAAATATAAGTGCTCCTCCTTCTTCAGAATTTAAATTTGGATCACTATGTGTAGCTAAATGAATCCATTTATAGGTTGTTGCTTCTTTTATGAAATTTTTTACACTCGCCTCATATTTTTTAAATTGAACAGTAGGATAGTATTTACCTATTTTTTTTATTTCAGTTTCACTATACTTTAAATTGGCAAAACCTCTGGAATCATTTTGAAAATCAGGTGAAAATGCTAAAATTTTTCGCTTTAATTCTTTTTTAGTTTTAACAATTCTTTCAGATGTAATGAAATGATAGGAAATGGAATAATTTTCTATCAAGCTTTTTTTATGGTCTTTTGGATTTACGAGGATCTCAAAGGGTAAAATAGAAAGGATCTGGTCTGGGAAAAACAGGATGCTTTCTGTTTCAAATGGAATATCAGGTATTAGGGTTGAACTTAATTTTTCAATCAAATTTTGATAAATTTCCTTGTAATTTACCTTAGATTTCTCCCCAGCCTGGGGCATTTCTCTAATGGCATTTAAAATGGAAAAAATAGATTTATCCAATGGATTATCTATTTTCTTAACGAATACATCCTTTTTACCATTTATTTCTGTCCAAATGATTATTTTATTCTGAGTAACTCTGTACCTTATGAATAAGGCATTTGTTTTGCTTTTAGGGAATTTATCTTTATCGTAAGGATAATAAAATGAACTTAGTAAGGCTTTTTTATTATCTGATTTTGCAATGAAATAATAATCTATGAAGGATGATTTGAGTTCATTAATTATTTTATCCTTCTTTAAGAAAGGCTTATTTATTTGCATGGTGTCAATCCACAGGTATTTTTCGTTTGCCTTTTTTGAGGCCATCGAATCATTTTGTTCATTTAAAAGACATTGAATTTCCATTAACTCATATTTCAACAGATTTATGTAATAGGAAATATCGTTTTTTATTGATAATGAATTCATTAATTTAAATGCCTGGTTATTTATGTATCTGGATTTTCCTGTTTCATTTAGTTTTACATAAAATGCTGCTATTTGTAATTTTATTTCTATTTGTTTTATAGGATTTTCAAAATTTATCTGCGATTCAACCTTCAATATTCGATTTAATTTAATTTTTGCCTCATTAAATTTTCTAAGATTTATTAATATGGAGGTGTTAAGTAAAAGGGCTTCTAATTGGAGGAGTTCAGAGTCAGCTTTACTTATTTTATTTAAATAAAAAAATCCTTTAAGGGTATCCCTAAATGGAGGCATCATATACAGATTAGCTAGTGTTAAATACCTGTTACCACTTTCGATGGCTGGTGTGTTTAAAATGGAATCATGAAGAAATTGTGAATGCTCATAAGATTTTAATGCGGATTCAACATCAAACCTCTTTAAATGATACTGCCCAATCCTTTCCTCTATGTTTGAAATAGCTAATTGGTCAACAGGATTATTATTGAGATAATATTTTTTCGCCTGTTCTAAATGATAGTATGCTTTTTGCAATTCATTTAGATTTAAATAAGATGAGGAAATATTTGCATGTACCTCCCCCAACTCATTATTGGAAGCATGTTGATCATTATTCCTTATTTCCAGCGCTTTTTTATAATAGGAAAGTGCCTTAGTTTCTTGATTGATGTTACTGTATGCGTTGCCAAGGTTATTAACCAGTTGTGCTTTTCTTAATAAATTATTATTAAATAAAGGATACGCTTTTTTAAAAAAGTAAATGGATTTATTAAAGTCCTTTAAGGACATATAATTATTGGCTTTTGCAAGGTAAATATTTCCTATATTTTCATTTTCCAGGTCAATCGGCAAATTATTTAAAAGTTTTAATGAGGTATTAAAATCTTTAACCAAATAGTAGTTATTACTTAAATTCAAGGTATATTTATAATATTCCTTCAGGTATTTCTGGTAATCCTTAACCATAGAAATAGCTTCTGAAAAATATACTTTAGCCATATTATATTCTGAATATTTTTGAAATAATAATCCCAAATTATTAACTGATTTTGAGGTTTCTGGATGATTTTCACCGAAATAATGGAATCTATCCATATATGCCAATTTGTGATAAATCATGGCTGAATCAGGTTGATTCATATCTTCAAAATAAAATGCCATCAAAGTATTTGGTAAACCTACCAGAGTGGAATCAATATCTTTTGGTGGGGTAGGGAAGAATTTTTTAATTTTCAACAAATAATAATAGGCTGAATCAAGCTGATCGTTATCATAATATTTTTCAGCCAAAACCACGTAACCTTTATAATTTTGAGGAACCTCTTTTTCATCCAAAAGGTTTTTTTTACAACTGCTGGTAATGCAAATTAAATTCAAAAGCAGGAGTAGATTTATCCAGCTATTTTTTTTGTAATATTGAAAATATCTGTCCATGATAAGCGATTCAATCATACTAATTTACAGGGATTAACCATTTAAAATAGTATAAATGTATCAAAAAAAGATTTACAGAATTATTATATTTTTGTAGTGTGAAACGGAACATTATTTAGTCTTAAAAACATATTAACTATGAATGGTAGTTTAGAAACAGTGGATTTAGCTGCTGCCATACGTTCTGGCGGTCCAAAAAGAGAGCAAGCATTGTCGAGTCTGTATAACGTTACAGGATTGTTTTTTAGGATTAAGCAAATGGTAACCAATCATGGTGGAAACGAAGAAGATGCCAGGGATGTGTTTCACGAAGGTATTATCACACTGGATCGAAAAATTCGACAGGATGAATATGAAGATCGTGGGACCATTGAAAGTTATCTTTTTGGTGTTTGTCGCTTCATTTGGTCAAACCAGCAAAGAAAAAATAAACGAGTGGAATTAAAGGAAGATTTTACACCTTATGATCAATCCACCGGTGAAAATCCTTTGGATACCATGCTTAATAATGAAGGACAAAACTTGGTTGCTAACTTATTTGGACAGTTAGGCGAAAGTTGTAGCAAAATATTATCCTTATGGAAACTTTCCTACTCAATGAATGAAATAGCAGAGGAAATGGGACTTCCATCAGGTGATAATGCGAGAAAGCATAAATTTCGTTGTTATCAAAAATTACTTGGACTTATTGATAATTCGCCGGAATTGGCACTCAACTTAAAAAATTTAGGACAATGAATACTTCTGAGTATAGTGAAAAATTGATGGCATTGGCCAATAAAGAGTTATTTGGTGATGAAAAAATGCAAATTGAAAAGGAAATCAAGGAAAATCCAGCATTAGCTGAGGAATTTAAAAAACACCTCCTTGCTCAAGAACTGCTGGAAGCTTTTATTTCCCAGGATTTAAAAAAGAAATTAAACGCATTTCCTTTACCTCAAGAGAAAAATGAATCGTCCGGAGCAGTTATTAAAAAAATGAATCCTTACAGGTACAAGTGGGCTATTGCCGCATCTGTCGCCTTAATTTTAGGTATATCCAGTTATTTATTTGTTGGAAATGAATTCTCATATCAGAACCTGGCCGATAATTATGTTTTGCAAATGCAGGAAGTTCGTGGAACGAATATGGTAGCTGATGATATAATAGAGAAAGCTTCTTCCTTAATCTCAAATAACAAAAGTGAAATGGCCATAACATTATTAACCCCAATAACGCCTGATGATGATCGATTTTTTATGGGTCAACTTTTACTCGGAAATGCATATTACCAAACTAAAAATTTTTCAGCTGCTTCCAATGCTTTTATTCAAAGTTCAAAGTCAGCAGATGAGGAGGTTAAATATAAGGGACAATATGGTTTCTTATTATGTGAACTAAAAATGAAATCCTGGTCGGAAGAAAATCAAAAATTATTAAAGGAACTATCTGATAATGAATTTTTTATAAATAAAATGGAAGCAGCAGATCTTTTACAAAAATTGAAGATTGCAAAATATTTTAATTAATTTTTAATCATAACCCATCATGAAAAATGGAATATCAATCATCCTACTTATTTTTCTATTCCTAATGACTCATCCATTTGTTGGTTTTACTCAGAAAAGGGAAAAAATGGACGGAGCTTTAAGGGCGTTTATAGAAACTCCTTTTATGAAAAAATTTAAGGATTTGCGATTGGAATCTGAAAATTTGGTGCTTACTTTCAAGGAGAATAAACAAAATTATTCTTCCGCAGAAATCAATAAGGTTAAAACAGCTTATCAAAAAACGGTAGATAGATTCAACACCCAACTACTTGATATCAAAGCTGATTTCATGAATGAAAGAAAACTTCAATATATTCAGGATTTTCCCGAGGATTACACAAGTGGCCTAACTTCAGATATCAATGATTTGACCTCATTTTACCAAAGTAATCTTCAAATGACTGTACAGGATGTGACAGACGCTACCGTTGATGGAAATTCCTTGCTTACTTTAGTGGCAGAACTGGCAAAATTAGTGCCAGGCATGGTTACAAGTATTTCAGAATTAAGATCTTCCGTTAAAAAATTTGAAGATACTTATTTGGAAGAAAAATTAATTATGCCTTACAAATTTAAAACTTGGGATGAAATCAATTATTAATAATTTTAATAATAGAAGGTCATGAAAAATCTATCCATTTTAATTGTTTTGGTAATCATATTTTTGAACCAAACCATAGCTTTTGCTCAAACTTCTACCAATAAGCAACTAGACCCGGCTTTAAGGAAATTTGTTCAATCTGAAATTATGATTAAGTTCAAAGATTTAAAAAGAGAAGCAGAAAATAGTGTTTCCTCTTTTAAATCGGAAATGAATAATTATAAACCCGATCAAATTCAAAAGGTTAAAACTGGCTATGATAAAACAGCCGATAGGTTTAATCAGGAGTTGGAGAATATGAAAATGGATTTTCTCAATAAAAAGAAACTTAAGTATATCATTGAATTTCCAAAGGATTATGCTCGGTCTTTGGAATTGAATTTTAGAGAATTAGCTCAATATTATGCTGAAAATTTTCAACAACCTTTACAGGATGTGAGACAATCCAAGGAGGATGGCGGTATTGTTATTGCTATTTTTATGGAATTATTTAAATTAGTGCCAGAGGTTATCAACCATTTTAATGAAATGAAAGAAATGGCAACCCGATATGATGATGCCTATCTTGATAAATGGTTAGTGACCCCTTTTAAGTTTTTAACCTGGACAGAAATTCAGACCGAAGCTGGCTATATTAATATGAATAATACCAATAATTTGTATAATAATAGCTTGAATACAAATCCCAATCCATATCCTGTATCACCAGATCCAAATACAGCATATCCTCCAGCGACAAATCAGCCTGCAAATGCTGGTATGGATACAACCAAAACAAATACACAAAATTGGTGGGAAACAAATACTACATTGCCTGTACCAACCAATATAGATGGTTCAGCACCTGCTAAAAATACAAACGTAAAATCTACACCTGTTAAAACCAAAGCACCCGATCCGTTTGCTCCGATTCCCGTTCAGAAAGATACCTCAAAGATAAAATCATCTTCAGTAAAGGTAAATTAATATGAATATGTTAAGGTTTAATATTTTCATTACCATTTTCTTATGCTTTAATGGATTTTTAAAGGCACAGGATTATCCTACAGGTCTTGAATTTGAAGATGATCGCTACAAGAAGCAACCTTTGGTTTCTATGCAAGATGGTGGAAAATCAATTCCTTCTTCTATTGATTTATCTATTTACGCTCCTCTTCCCAGGCATCAGGGAACTATTTTTAGTTGTGTCGGTTGGTCTGTGGGATATGGCGCTTTAACTATTGAAAGAGCCATTCAAAATGGATGGACAGATCGTGTTAAGATTACCAATGAATCCTCTTCTGCCTTGTTTCTATACAATCAAATTAAAATTGGGAATTGTAACAGGGGTGCCAGGATTTCAGATGCCTTGATTTTTTTGCAAGAAAAAGGGGATTGTTTGGCAAAATATTATGATAAAAATCTGGATGATTGTGAACAACCAACTACACCAGAATTAATAAAAAATGCAGGTAATTTTAAAATTTCAGATTACGCTGCCCTATTTGATGGTGATCTTGATCAAATTGACAAAATAAATAGAATTAAAAGAGTACTTGCACAAAATAAACCCGTCGTAATAGGGCTTAGAATTAAAAATAATTTTTACAAATTAGAAGATGCTGCTTTTTGGCATCCTGATTTAGGTGATACCACTTATGCTGGAGGACATGCTATGGTTGTTGTGGGTTATGATGATAATTTGGCTTCTTTCCGGGTTTTTAATAGCTGGGGTTCAAAATGGGGTAAAAATGGTATGATTTGGGTAAAATATAATGAATTTGCAAAGTATTGTAAATACGCTTATATCATTTATGTTGGTCAAAATAAACCTATTCAAACCTCTGAAAATTTGACCATTAAATCCTCGCCAGTAGTTTCTTCACCTAAAGAATCATTACCTGAAGGAAATTTGAATGCTTTACCACTTAGAGAATTATCTGGAAAATTTAATTTATTACGATTTACAGGCCAATTTAATGCTTACAGTGAACCTGTTTTTGAAGATGCAAAGGTCCTTGGTGAAAAGAATACTTATACTTTGACCAATAGATTATGGAACGTTGGGGACAAATTTCAATTACAGGTAGTTCCTTCCTATTCAAATGGTTATTTCTATGTGTTAAGTTTGGATCCAACTAATAAAAAGGAAGTTCATTGGCCAAAAAATGAATTATTTAATGCAAAATTTAAAGGGGAATATCAATCAGGGCTCTCTCCTTTTTCAGAAGGAGTAATTAAAATTCCAGATGCCAGTAGTGTCTTAAAACTAGCTCATCCAGGCACGGATCATTTGATTATTTTATTTTCAGAAAAGAAGATAAATACTCCCTTTATGGAATATTTGTTAGATAATCTTCATTTTAATGGATCAGAAAATTTGTATCAATCCCTATCAGAAATATTAGGAGAACATCAAATTCCTACTTCTGAGGTGCATTTTGATAAGGAAGAGATGCAATTTAAGGCTATAACAAGAAATCCTGGGGCAATTATTCCCATTATATTAAAAATTTCAGTAAATTAGAATACCCTTTCGCAAAATTTTATTTGTCATGAAAAATAGTTGTCTTTTTACTTTCTTACTTTTTGTAAATACTTTATATGCTCAACCAGCCCTTATTAGCTGGGAAGTAAAGGAAGGAAATAAAGGAGAGGATTTTTTTATCAAATCAATTCAACTTTCTAATGGTAGCCTAGCGGTTATTGGAAATATTACCGCTCCTGACGGACTAAAAAAATATGGGAACTTATCTCTCATTGATTTCAGTACGGGTAAAATCATAAAAAAAGTTACTTTCGGAATCCAAAATGAAATTTTCATTCATGATCTCATAGAATTACCTGATGGAAATATTTTCATGGTGGGTTATTCCACTTTTAATAAAACCAATTATCCTTGGTTAATAAAATTAGATGCGTTAGGAAATAAAATACTAGAGAAAGTTTTACCCTTGCCAGAAAATTCTATTTTAACATCCATACATTCAGATTTGGAAACCGGCTTCTATTTGACGACAAAAATTAATAATGGGGAAATTTTGCTTGTTCATCTCAATAAAGACGCTGATATTAAATGGCAAAAAGTTATTCCTTCGGGATCTTTTGGTGATCTTAGAAAAGTTACTATTGGTCTGAATGGATTAATTTATCT
>Ga0208787_1000567_pt1 | contig 17407 bp, 17 predicted proteins | sample Wag4_2014_7_11_FD_187362 | JGI IMG/M metagenome (GOLD analysis project Ga0208787, IMG submission 187362) | Fresh water microbial communities from Ohio, USA - Utica-2 Time Series HT 2014_7_11 (SPAdes) (version 2) | ecosystem: Environmental > Aquatic > Freshwater > Water tank | place: USA: Ohio... | reverse complement strand
TAGACAGATCTGTTAATATGGTTTGTTGTTGGAGTTTGCTGTTCGTTTATGATTTTAGGGGAATGGGGACAAGAATAGTTGAATAAGCGGATAAAAAAATTATTTGGGCAAATGTAATAAAGACCGACTTTAAGGACAATAATGCCATTAACTTTGTGCGATATTATTCTCAATATAAAGTAGGGTATGCGATTTCGTATAGTAGTGGGCCTCATGCTGGTCGTATTTAGTCAGTTGGTAGCCCAAGGGAATACCAAGGTAGTTTCAGGCACCTTGCTGTTAAGTGACAGGAAGGCACCTGATTTTAAGGCAATATTGAGTGAGTTGCCATCGACGTGGTATTTGCGGATAGATTCGTTGGTGGTAACGGAGAAAACTGCCATTTTTTCAACAGCGGGGGCTACGGTCATGTTGGCATGGCTAGATTATCCTGCGCCGGTGGAGGATATTCAGATTTCGGCTGCAATTTCATGGCTTTGGAAGGATGCGGAGCGGGTTGCTACTACCCATACTTCCCAGATTGTTCTTTCGGTAGTTGGGGAGTCTGATCCGATTTTGATGCGGCAAGTGTTCATGCGGACGGCTGCTGGAGTACTTGCTGGGCTTCCAGCTTCTGTGGGTGTTTATATTAATGATTCCTATTTATTATTATCGAAGGGGTATTATGAGGAGGTGGTCCGAAACATGAGTCGGGAGGAGTTTCCGCTGTATTGTTGGGTTTATTTTGGGGTATTACAGGAAGGAACCACAAGTAGTGGCTACACTTACGGGATGTCCGAGTTGGGATGGCCGGAGATGGAGATAGTAAATAGTGCATTGCCTGTTCAGGAGTCGCATGCGTTGTTGTATGAAGTTGCGCAGCAGGCCATACTAGCTGATTCTATTTGGAAAGATGGCCAAGTTATTCCACTTACTGAGGATCGAAAGGTAAAAGTTCGATTGTCGGCGGCGAAGTTAATAAAGGATACTATCCAGACATTTAAAGTGGAGTGATTGGTATTATAAGTAAAATATGGTCAAACGGCCATGTTCAGTTGTAATTGATTGGGAGTAGATGTACTCCTGTCTATATTCGGTGGCAAATTCCGTTCCTATATAAAAAATACATTACCTTTGCGGTGAATTGATACGATTACCAATTTTTTCTTTTAATCTAGGACCTATTGGTTTATTTTTCGTCATCCCACGCGATATCCCCCCGTCGCACGACAACCGGTATTTCTATCAATTATTTATTTGGTGCCCTTAGGTGCCCTCTTGATTTGGCTACAATGGTAGTAGGCCACATTGTGCTTTATGTACATGTGACTTCCCGTTTTCTGGTTTCGACCATTATAATCTCATGGTACGCCCCTCCGGCAGGCTCGCAGCGAGGGGCATTTTTTTTTGTAAGTCGTCGACTTGTTCTATTTTTGTGCCGTAAATCATTCAAACTATATAATTGATGAATAAGTCGCTATTTTTTGCTCTTTTGGGCCTCTCTTCGTTTTTCTTTGCTTGTAAAAATGATTCGCCTACTACTACGGAGGCTCCCGTGGAGCATGCGGATAAAAATAATTTGGAAGGATATTGGATAGCTATTGATTTTTGTACCCGTGCTGGGGAATACGGTTCTGTGTTGACCGCGATGAATACCTCGCATCGGCCCTATTTTTATGCATTTTCTTTTAATCAAAGTGAGGATAGTGTTGTTTGTTTTAATGGTAATGGAGCCATCAAGTTAGCGTATCAGATTAATGTTGATACGATTGAACTAAAAAATGCATTTGACGGAAAATCTTTGTTTTTAGGGTACAGTCCAGTATCAAAAGATTTAACACTGTATGATGTGTCGGTTTCACCAGCACAAACTGATCGATTTATCAAGTCGGGTGTTAAGGTTTCCAATGGATACCAAGCATTTACGTCTTTATTGAATCGCAACTTATTTGAAGGCAACTGGAAATTAGTTGCTGGAGGCAAGTCAGATCAGCCAGTTGGCCTTACTCCTGATGGCAATATATTCAACTTAGGGGATTATGATCGGTACGGGGTATGTACGAATGGGGATTGTTTTCGTTTAGGTAGTCAGATGGATATAATAAGCTTGGGAGCATCTAATCGCGATAATGCTATTACCCGATTTGGATTTAAGTTCAGCACTCAGAAAGACACCTTGAGTTTTTATCATTTGAAGGAGACGGATCCGAAGATGGTAGCTGAGTTGGGCGGCTTGGCCTATCGCTTAGTCCGCTTAGCCCCTAAAAATGTATCAACCAAAACAACTACCCCCGAATAATGGCTTCAGCGCTCAAAAATTTGTCGCAGTATGTAGTGGAAAACATCCCAAATGCCTCTGATTTTGTATTTGGAATTGTGGTGGCTGATTGGAATGCAGAAATTACACATGCTTTATACGAGGGTTGCTACGATACGTTGGTTCAGCATGGTGCGAATCCAGACAAGATTTATACCTTTCAAGTTCCTGGTTCGTTTGAATTGCCTGCTGGGGCAAGGATGCTTGCAGGGCAGCACAACCCTGATGCTGTCATCTGTTTAGGTTGCGTTATAAAAGGAGATACGAACCACAACGAATATATTAATCAGGCGGTGGCGAATGCATTAGCCCAGATGAGCATTGCTTCTGGTCGGGCTTTCATTTTTGGATTATTGACAACCAATGATCAGCAGCAGGCGGTTGATCGATCAGGCGGTAAGCATGGTAATAAAGGGGTGGAAGCTGCGGTGACAGCGATTCGAATGGCCGCGCTTAGGAAAAACAGTTCTGGAGGGAAAAAGAGTATTGGTTTTTAAGTTGTATGATATGTTAAAAGTAGCTTCGATTTCGGCGGGGACCTTAGAGTTAGACGGTGGTGCCATGTTTGGTGTGGTCCCCAAGCGGATGTGGTCAAAGCTTCATCCCCCGGATGTCCATAATATGTGTACTTGGGCGATGCGCGCCATGCTTGTCCAAACCTCGGATGGGCGTAATGTGTTGATTGATACGGGTATTGGAAATAAGCAGGATGAGAAATTCCGGAGTCACTTTTCACCCAAGGGGGAGTTAGAGTTATTTGATTCTCTTCGTTCGCTTGGGGTAAGTAGGGAAGATATTACGGATGTATTTCTCACGCATTTACATTTTGACCATTGTGGTGGGGCTATTTGGCGAAATCCGGATACGGGCGTAACAGAGCCAGCCTTTCCGAATGCGATTTATTGGACGAATGAGGTACATTACCGCTGGGCAACGCAGCCCAATGCGCGGGAGAAAGCCTCTTTTTTACAGGAAAATTTTGTTCCCTTAATGGAGTGGGGCATTTTAAAAATGGTTCCTGTAGAGCAGGATATTGTTTTTTTGCCTGGATTCCGTGTTCGATTTTATTATGGCCACACGGAGGCGTTGATGGCCCCTGTCTTAGAGGTGGGTGGAAAGACGGTGGTGTATTGTGCAGATGCACTGCCTTCGCAGTGGCATATCGGTATGCCCTACGTGATGGCGTACGATGTTCGTCCCTTGATTACGATGGAGGAGAAAGAAGCGTTGTTGACGACTGCGGCGGATCAACATCAGGTATTATTTTTGGAGCATGATCCATTTGTGGAATGTGCCACTGTTCAGCGGGATTCTTTCGGCCGTATTGTGCCGAAGGCTACAGGTCGTCTCCTTGATTTGTTAGCTGAGTAAAAGGTATTCTCAGTCTATTTGGCTTCATTATTCAAATGTGACGTTGGGCTGTGTAGGCACTTACAGTTCAATTACGAGGCCGTCGTATCCAGGGAGAACACCTGCAGGAAGCTCTTTAGTGAAGTCTTTTTCGAGTCCGATATGATGGCTCATGTGGGTTAGCCATGCATGGGTTGGATCAATTTGTTGAATTAGTTGGAGGCATTCTTGCACATTGAGGTGGGTAGGATGGGGATGATGGTGCAAGGCATTGATTATAAGATGTTCAAGTCTGGTCAATTTGGGGAGTTCGGTTTCTGGGAGGGTTTTTACGTCGGTCAGATAGGCCATTTTACCGAATTGGAACCCTAGAATGGGAAGGTTTCCATGAAGTACATTGATGGTTTTGACTTGAAGATCCTGGAATTGCAGGACGCTATTCTGATCGATATGGTGGAGTTCAATTCTGGGCAGGCCTGGTATAGTGTCTTTAAATACGTATTGGAATCGGTGCTTTAGGTCGTTTGCCACCCTAGGTAGCGCATATACTTTCATTGCTTCTCCGGAGGCGAAATTAAAAGGTCTTACATCATCGATACCTATGATGTGGTCATTGTGTTCGTGGGTAATGAGAATAGCATTCAGGTGTTTTACATTGGCTCTCAGCATTTGTTGGCGGAAATCGGGTCCTGGGTCAATGACAATATTCAGGTCGTTATGTTGTAAAAGTGCTGCGGACCGAAGTCGTTTGTCATGGGGATTTTGCGACTGACAAACGGTACAATCGCAGCCGATGACTGGAACTCCTTGAGAGGTGCCGGTGCCGAGTAATGTCAGTTTCAAGGTTAGGATTGATTTGGGGTGACGGATTCCTCAGGGGTATCATCCAGAGCTTTTTTCCATTGTTTCAATTTTGCTTTTGAATCATCGGATAGGGCTGTTTCGTCAATAGGAAGTGTATTGAGAATATCCAAAAGCGTATTTATGCGGGCCTCTGTATCGAAAAATTTATTGATCACGGCAATTTTACGGTTTTCCACTAGGCAATAACCACTTTGGAAGTTACCTTTTTCGTAGCGTACTGCATAGCCGAGTTCGGAGAAGACGGCCTCCATTTTTTTCAGCGTAGTTTGAGTAAAACGCATAAGATTGGAAATTATAAGGGAGCGTAATTGGGCAAAGGTAGCCATAATATTGTTTATTTGATTGAATTAGGGAAGTAAATGGATGCTTGTTAGCCTATTCAATTAGGATGGTGTGGAGCAAATGAGTGGTCATTGAGTTTATTTGCTGTTTCTTCTACTATCTTTGCCAGAAACAAATCTTAATTTATGGTTGGATCATACAATTCTGATATTTTGCACTGCACTGTTCGGTGGGTATTTGTAATTAGCCTAGTGGGGGCTGGAATTTCGTTGGGTGCCCAGCAGCGTTTTGCAGCGAAAGGTATTGCTGGTTTTACGGCTTCTCAAATTGATGGGGATCAATCGGCGGGTTATCACAAAGTTGGATTACAAGCGGGTTTAGGGGTGGAGGCTGCGTTAAAAGAGAAGCAATCGGCTAGTTTAGAGCTGTTATTCAGTCAGCGGGGCGCTCGTAATCAGCCACAGATTCCACCTGCTTTCAGTGTGACGCTTGATTATATTGAAATTCCTGTTCAGTGGCATTATTCGGACTGGTTAATGGAAGGGGAGGGCCGTTCGCCAGACTGGTACCGGGTGCGGTTCAATACGGGGCTTTCGTATAGTTATTTATTGGAGATCCGTGATAAGTACGAAAATACGAGTTTTCCTGCTGCTTTTCCTTATTTTACTCGCAATACAGTGGCCTTTGTAGTAGGTGCTACTTTTTATGCAACGGAGCACTTTGGATTCACTTTTAGGTACAATCGTCCTTTACATTTTTTATATCGACCTGGAGAGGGACGCCCACTGCGCAATTCGCTGTATGAGCATTATCTAGCTTTTCAGGTGAATTACAAACTATAAAGGAGGAGGTTTCTCTACCAGTTACTTGTGTAATTGGTAGAGAAACGAGTGGGCAAGGTTATTCTTTAACGACTCCTTTTAGTTTGACGGTTGTTTCATTTGGGAAGGTATTGGCGGTTACGATGACAAGTTTGGACTGTTCGCCAATTCGGCCTTCGCTATTGAATTTTGCGACGATTTCGCCATTTCCGCCTGGCGGTATGGGTTCTTTGGGCCATTCAGGTGTGGTGCAGCCACAGGAAGAGCGGGCACTTAGGATGGTAAGCGGAGTCTTTCCTGTGTTAGTAAATTTATAGCTGTATTCAACGACATCTCCTTCATCGATTGTTCCGAAATTATATTCCGTTGTTTCGAAGGTGATTTTTGCCATTTGTTGGGTGTCGAGGGGGCTATCGGCAGAAATAGGATTGCGAATGAGGTCTGCGTTGGCACCTCCTCTTAGTTCTTGTACCTTGTTTTCTGGCTCATCCTTGCAGGCGATTAGTCCTAGTAGGAGTAGCAATGGGAATAGTTTACTCATAGCTGTGGTGTTTATGTTTAAGTAGCAATTTTTTGTGAAGGTCATTGGCAACTGGGAAACGAGGATGGGTGTCGTAATTTTCTTTTTGGGTTTATTTGAATAAAACAACTAAAAGTTGGGCGTAAAAATACCAAATATGGTGGTAAGTTTCATCATTAACTAGGAAGGTGCGTTATCTTTGCTAAGTGTAAGGTGTTGTGTATGTCTATTATTGCGATAAATTCCATAATAACTTCAGAAAAGTAATGTATGCATGTTTACCGATGGTATTTTTTGTTCGTCCTCGTTTTGTTGGGATCGAGCGTTCGTAGTCAGGATATTGCACAACAGATCAGGCGCTTAACAAATGCCCAGAAAGTGCAAGTATTGAGCTATTTTCGTTCCATAGGATCCAATTTGGACAGAGAGTTACTGATTGGGTATCAACAGTTGGATCAGGAGGGGCAATCCAAGGCGCTTCGGTATATTAAGTCTTTGCAGCCAGGAGTGGCGGGTCGTCCGGATCGGACTACGGTGAGTTGGAGTGTAGATACCCTTAATTTTGGGGTGATAGAGGAGGGTATTATTTATATTGATTCTGTTAAAGTAACCAATACGGGGTCTACACCGTACAGTATAGTAGGGTATCAGACTTCATGTGATTGTGCGGTGCTTCAAGCGCCAACGTATTCGTTGTTGCCTGGGGAGGCTGCGGTGGTTCGGGTGGAGTTTAACAGCCTTGGGAAGGCAGGTAGGGTCCAAGCGGGGATCGTTCTTCAGGATAATTCCATCCCCAATAGTCGGACTATTTTATACATTAAGGGCACAGTTAGTCCTAAGCAAGGCGTTAAAAAGCGGCCTTGGGATTGATTATAGGCGCTTTCGTTTTACCAAAAACGCTCTTGCATGAACTGTTCTAAAATAATGGCGGCAGCTACTTTATCAACGAGTGTTTTATCCTTTCTTTTTTGTTTTTTCACACCGCTTTCGAGTATTATTTTTTTTGCAGATTCGGAGGTATAGCGTTCATCTTGGCGGAAGACGGGGATATCGGGAAATTTTTTTTCAAGTTGTGCGACGAATTGGTTGACCTGATCTGCGATTTGGGCGGGATTTCCGTCTGGATAAAGCGGGAGTCCAACGACAAATGCTTCTACGGGCTCGTTGGTGCAATATTGACTTAGGAAGGGGAACAGGTCGTTGGTAGGTACAGTTGTGAGGGGGGAGGCAATGATTTTAAGTGGATCAGTAACAGCGATACCGGTTCGTTTTAGGCCGAAATCAATGGCCAAGATTCTAGACATAAACGATAGATGTTGGGTTGGGTGTGGATTTTTGTAGGCACCTTGTGAACTGTAGCGTATTAACTACGTTTTCCGAACTGCAAGTTGGCAAAAAAGTTAAAGAAGAGTGGAGTATTTCGTTCGCCGACCAAGAGTGGAGTGTTGTTAGGAAAAACATCTAGCATAACGCCCAATTGGAGTGCTCTGACCCGTTGATCGAAGGCGCCCCAATCGAGTTGAAAAGCGAGGGATGCGTTTGCCCCTGGAAGGAGGCCAATTTCGGTTAACCCTTTGGTAAAAGGGGCTGCGCCAAGTATGCGGCTATTGGAAAGGAACACATCTGCATTATTTTCGGAGTATTTTTCGAAGCGGATAGAATAATTAAGTGGGTTATCTGGATTGAACCGAGTGAGGGCCAGGTAATAGGGCTTGAGTAGACCGAGTGTTGGGCCTAGGCTATAGCTCATGCCTACGGCTACTCCTTTTACTTTTGCTTTTTCGGAAAAATACTTCTTTTTGCCCCATCCTGCGCGCAAGGCAAAAAGGCTATTTTGCTTGCCATAGACAAAGGAGCGGTATCGGGTTTGGGGTGGGGCACTTTGGCGGACCTCTTTAGGGTGATGGATTTCTCCTAGGCTTAGGTGGTAGAAGGTAGTCAGGTCATACGTTCGGAGTTTTCCTTTTTCCACACCGAAAATCAGTCCTCGATTGGTAGTTACCTTTAAGTTGTAAGCTGTTTCCCTTTTATAAATAATACCCTTCAACGGTTTGGCTGTAGATTGCGCAAACACGGACAACGAGCTCAACAGCAAGAAGCTGAATAAAAGGGGGATTCGAGTCATGATTTGGGTGATTTGATAAACCGCTTCAAAAATAAGGGAATACAATGGATATCCACCTGATTTGGCAAAAAAAAACCGCTGTGGTAGTACTGAAGCGAAAAATTCGACCAATTTAATGTTAGGAGGTTTAAATGTAGTTATTTGAACAAAAGGGACGATGGTCCTTTTTTGAAAAGAGCTCTACTATTTAAGTGACAAAAGGCACAGAGGAGATTATGTGGATTGGAGAAAAGGCTCGTCTACTGTTATCTTTGAGCTACTTATGCCCGTTATGGGCGGTGGATATTATTTCTTAAGACAATAGAAAGGCATTTATGAATCAATTTTGGGATGATCGGTATCGGAATCCGGAATATGCGTATGGGGAGGCACCCAACCTGTTTTTTGAGCAGCAGTTAGGGGCATTACGGCCTGGGGTATTGTTGTTGCCGGCAGAGGGAGAGGGCCGGAATGCGGTGCATGCTGCTAGGCTAGGTTGGGAAGTTCATGCATTTGACCAGAGTGTAGAGGGTCAGAAAAAGGCCTTGTTATTAGCTCAAAAGCATGGGGTAGAAATAGCCTATCGGGTGGGTGATTTTGAGGAGATGAGGTATCCGAAGGAAATGTATGATGCGGTTGGGTTAATTTTTGCACATTTTCCAATTGAAAAGAGGCGATTATTTCATGAAAACATTGATTTAGCCTTAAAGCCGGGAGGGGTTTTGATTATAGAAGCATTCAGCAAGCAGCATTTGGAGTATGTTACAACGAATCCCAAGGTAGGAGGTCCACGGGATATCGATCTATTGTATTCTATAGAGGAAATACAACGAGATTTTCAACATTATGAGGTGTTGAAGTTAATAGAGCAAGAAGTATTATTGAAGGAGGGTGCTTTTCATGACGGGCTTGGATCTGTATTGCGTTTTGTGGGCAGGAAGCGCAAGACCCAATAAAAGAGGGGTAAGACAGATCCTGCAGGGTATTGTTTACAGTTTGAGCGGACATTGAGTGAATAAAAGGATAAAAAGGAAGAGTTTTTCAATTGGGAGTAGTCGGTTTGCTTATAATTCTCGCTATTTTTGCGGCTTTTAATGGTAGTTCCTAGTGATCGAGTATAACTGTTTAGGCTTAGGGGCTACTTTCACCTAGATTGTACGACGAGCAACCGACGTTTTATGGAATATCAACCGCGCAGTATTGAAAGAAAGTGGCTTAAGTGGTGGCAGGAGACAGGCACTTACAAGGTCTCTAGTGAAAGCCGTAAGCCGAAGTATTACATTTTAGATATGTTTCCTTATCCTTCTGGGGCGGGCCTACACGTTGGGCACCCTTTGGGATATATAGCCTCAGATATTGTGGCTAGGTTTAAGCGGCTGCAGGGGTTTAATGTATTACATCCGATGGGTTATGACTCTTTTGGGTTGCCGGCGGAGCAATATGCTATTCAGACCGGTGTCCATCCTGCGGAGAGTACGGAGCGCAATATTAACCGGTATCGGGAGCAGTTGGAGAATTTAGCCTTGTCGTTTGATTGGAGTAGGGAAGTTCGTACTAGTGATCCAAGTTATTACAAGTGGACACAGTGGATTTTCATGCAATTGTTCTCTCATTACTATGATTTAGATGCGCAAAAGGCCCTTCCTATTTCCCGGCTGGTAGAGTGGTTTGGCGAGCATGGAAGTGAGGGTATTCTAGCGGTGTGCAACGAAGATACGCCGTCATTTACGGCATTGGAGTGGCGAGCCATGACGGAGGCACAGCAGCAGACACTTTTGATGTGTTTTCGGTTAACGTTTCCAGAAGAGTCGTATGTGAACTGGTGTCCTGGATTAGGTTCTGTTTTATCGAATGATGAGATTAAGGATGGGGTGAGCGAGCGAGGAGGGTTTCCTGTGGAGCGGAAGTTAATGAAGCAATGGACGATGCGTATCACTGCGTATGCGGATCGATTATTGGAGGGATTAGATTCTTTAGACTGGCCGGATTCGATTAAGGAGCAGCAACGAAACTGGATTGGGCGTTCGCAGGGGACTTCGGTTCGTTTTGGGGTAAGTGGGTATCCGGAGGACCAGATTGAGGTATTCACCACTCGGGTGGATACGATATATGGAGTTACCTTCTTGGTGTTAGCGCCGGAGCACGAGTTAGTATCGAAGATAACGACTGATTTGCAGCGGGACGAGGTGGAGTCTTATATTAAGTGGGCTGGAAGTAGGACGGATGTGGAGCGTATGGCGGAGGGGAAAAAAGTGAGTGGTGCATTTACGGGGGCACACGCAGTGAATCCCTTTAATGGTGCTCTAGTTCCTATTTATATAGCGGATTATGTATTAGCTGGATATGGGACGGGAGCTGTGATGGCGGTTCCTTCTGGGGATGAGCGTGATTGGAACTTCGCGCAGCATTTTAAGTTGCCAATCATTCCGATATTAGATGCTCAGCGAGGGCTTGACCAGTCTGCAGATGCTACGAAGGAGGGAAGGTATATTAATTCTGGGATGATAGACGGGATGCGGTATGAGGAGGCGGTGCCTACTTTGGTACGGTGGTTGGAGGAGCGGGGCCTAGGAACGGGCAAAGTTCAATATAAGTTAAGAAATGCTATTTTCAGTAGGCAGCGGTATTGGGGAGAGCCAGTTCCTGTTTATTGGAAGAATGGGTTGCCTTATTTGATTGAAGAGCGTGATTTGCCTTTGGAGTTACCGCCGGTGGATCAATATTTACCAACGGAGACAGGGGAGCCTCCGTTGGGGCGGGCACAGGGATGGCGGTATACAGCTCCTGATGGTCAGCGGTATGATTACGAGTTAAATACGATGCCTGGTTGGGCTGGATCCTCTTGGTATTTTTATCGCTATATGGATCCTAACAATTCTTCAGAATTTTGTGGAAAGGAGGCGTTAGAATATTGGAAGCAGGTAGATTTTTATATTGGAGGGGCGGAGCATGCTGTTGGGCATCTTTTGTATAGTCGTTTTTGGAACCATTTTTTATTTGATTTGGGTAAGGTTCCCGAGCGGGAGTTTGCTAAGAAATTAGTGAATCAGGGGATGATACAGGGACGTTCTAATTTTATTTTCCGAGCGAAAGAGCGTTTTTTTGAGGAGTATGTATGGATAAAAGTGTTACAGCCCTTTTTTGAGGAGGAGGAGCCAATAAACATGGAGAAGATGGGGCATGAAGAAGGTATGCACTATGATTTTGCATTTGCGTCGAATGATTTGGTGATTGAGGTGACCTCCCGTAGGCAGGAGGATAAAATTGAGCGGGTAAGAAAATCAGCTTCTGCAGATGGAAAACGTTTGTTGGTATTGACGAATGAGGAGTTAGCAGACCACATTAATGATCCGTCGGTGACAGTGGAGAAAATACGGCGGGCATTAAAGGGTAGGGATACGTATTATTTTACAAAGGAGGAACCTCAATCTGACACGTTGTATGTATCGTGCCATTTGACCTCCAAGTATACGCCGGATGCTTTTTCACGCTTACATGTTGATGTGAACATGGTGGAGAATGATATTCTTGATTTATCGAAGGTTGGAGGGTTACCTATGTTTGAGCGAGCGAGTTTTAAGTTGGATGTTGACGGCAAGTTTCATTGCACAAGTGAGGTGGAGAAGATGTCTAAGTCTAAGTACAATGTGGTGAATCCGGACGATGTAATTGAGCGGTATGGGGCGGATTGTTACCGTATGTACGAGATGTTTATTGGGCCAATTGAAGTGGCAAAACCTTGGAATACGAATGGTATTTCGGGGGTTTCGGGCTTTTTACGAAAGTTTTGGGATTTGTATTTCAACGAGCAGGGTTGGAGAGTGGTAGAGGAAGAGCCAAGTAAGGAGGAGTTACGGCATCTGCATCATGCGATCAAGAAAGTGACGGAGGATATCGAGCGGTTTTCGTTGAATACCTGTGTGAGCCATTTTATGATATTGACCAATGAGTTGAGGGCATTAAAGTGCCATAAGAGGGCTATTTTAGAGCCGGCGGTTATTTTGATTGCACCGTTTGCTCCCCACTTGGCAGAGGAGTTATGGCGTCAGTTTGGGTATTCGGGAACGGTATGTGATGCTGAATGGCCTTCCTATCAGGAGGCTTATTTGCAGCGGGAGGTGGTCGTATTGCCTGTGCAGATTAACGGCAAGCACCGTGGTAACATTGAGGTGGCAGTTGGAATGGAAGCATCGGCATTGGAGCAGTTGGTGATGGAGCAGGAGTTCGTTCAGCGAAATCTTGGAGGTGCTGCGGTAAAGAAGTTTATTTTTGTTCAAAATCGGATTATTAATATTGTCATCTAATTGATAGGAATCGGACTATGTACGAGATTAAGATCGTGCCTTTTGGCGAATACAATAAATATATTCTGGAGGATACGGCACTGGGCAGTGGTTTTTCGATTGTGCCAGAGGTTGGAGCAACGATCTTGGATATTTGGGTCGCTGGCGCCTCTATTTTAGATGGATATGAGGGTCCGGAAGCCCTGAAGGCGGGTGCGTGGGGAAAAAGTGCTGTTCTTTTTCCCTTTCCAAATCGATTGCGGGATGGCCAGTACACGTGGGAGGGGCATGCCTATCAGTTTCCCATCAATAATATAGATACAGGGAATGCGATTCACGGATTTGTCCGAGCAATGCCCTTTCGGGTAACTGATAGCACAGCCACTATCCATTCGGCCTCCATTACGGTAGCGTATTCCTACGATGGTCATTTGTCGTACTATCCTTTTCCATTTGAATTAGAGCTCACCTTTGCGATGGAAGTGAATCGGTTTTGGATGCAAGTACAGGTGCGCAACCACTATGAGCATTCGATCCCGATGGGTTTTGGTTGGCATCCATATTTTCGGTTGAGTGAGCGGGTGGAGGAGTTGGAGTTAGAGGTTCCAATGTGTGATAAAGTAATGATTGATGACCGTATGATTCCAACGGGAGCTCTTGAGTCATTTACAGAATTTGCTGACGGTAGAGTAGTGGGTGATTCCTTTGTAGATAATTGTTTTTTGGCGGGTGGATCTTACCAGTTGATAATAAGAGGAGCACATCGGAAACTATCGGTGTTGGCAAACAACGATGATTTTCCTTACTTTCAGGTATTTACACCGCCTCATCGTACCAGTATTGCCTTAGAACCCATGTCATGTACCATTGATGCTTTTAACAATGGTGGCGGGCTAGTTCGGTTGGCTCCAGGTGCTACTTGGAGTGCATCCATGGAGTTAATTGTTACCGATTAGTTCGTTCGTTTTCCATTATTATATACGTTAAGGAGATGTTTCCAGAGGCTTTTATTCGACAAATGCGTCAGTCTATTGGAGATAGCTCCTGGGCTGCTCTTTCAGCTGCGTTGGGGCAGCCAGCACCGGTCAGTATTCGGTTGAACCGGCATCGGCAGCCGGATAATGTGGCATTACTTCCGGAGCAAGATGGTCAAGTTCCATGGCATCCAGATGGGTATTATTTAGCAGAACGTCCTGTGTTTACCTTAGATCCGTTGTTTCATGCGGGGGCCTATTATGTTCAAGAGGCCTCTTCGATGTTTATTTACGAGGTATTGAGGCAGACGGGAAGGTTGGGCAGGACTGGACTTCGGGTGTTGGACTTATGCGCGGCTCCGGGAGGGAAAACCACCTTATTATACGATGCACTGGGGGGGCAACTAACGGCCAATGAGGTAGTACCACAGCGTGCGGGTATTCTTCGGGAAAACTTAGAGCGTTGGGGGGCATTGGACGTTGCGGTATTGAGTGGACAGGTGGAACAGTTTGTGGATTTGCCGGTTCAGTATGACGTAGTATTGGTAGACGCGCCTTGCAGTGGGGAAGGGATGTTTCGGAAAGATCCAGCCTCGATTGGGGAGTGGTCGTCGGAGCAGGTGTTCGTTTGTGCTCGTCGACAGAAAGGCATATTGGATGCTGTTGAATCGCTATTGGCTCCGGGGGGATTATTGATTTATAGCACATGCACGTACAATCGGGCGGAGAACGACGATAATTTCTTATCTTTTTGTGCGCTGCATTCGTTTTCTCCTATTCGGCTGCTTATTCCGGAGGATTGGGGGGTGGTGGAAACGGAAAGTGGCTATCAATTTTATCCGCATCTGGTTCGTGGGGAAGGTTTTTTTGTAGCTGCCTGTGAAAAGCCGGGCAATTCGGTTGTAAGTAGTCCTACGGGAGTAGGCTTTCGGCAGTTGGTTCCGTTGCCCAAGCGGCAGCGAGGGTTGTTAGAGGGTTGGCTGGACCGTCCGGAAGAGTTGGCTTTTTGGCAGACCCCAAGTGGGGAGATCCTTACATTTCCTATTGCACAGGAGCCCTATCTTAAGTCGATTGATCCTTTTTTTAGTGCCAAATGGTTTGGGTGTCCGATTGGACAGATTAAGGGTAGTGATTTTATTCCTTCTCATTCATTGGCGCTGAGTTTTTACGTAAATAAGCAAATTCCACGGGTGGCATTGGATCGAGAACAGGCTTTGATTTTTTTGAAAAAAGAGAATCCTGTGGTGGAGCAAGCCCCTCGAGGATGGGTATTGGCCACTTATGCGGGCTTGTCTTTAGGTTGGATGAAAGTACTGCCCAATCGGATCAATAACTACCTTCCAAACGATCGACGCATTCGTATGCGCTTGGATTAGGTATTGTTAGGTAAAGAAAGTGGCTAAGGTTTGTGGGGGACAAGCTGAAATTCTGGGGCCAGTTTATCTTAGATTGGTATATTCGAGAGTAAAGTACCGCGTATTTTCTTGAGGTAAATACTTACATTTACGGCAAATACACCCGATATGTACGATACAGCCAACTTTCAAAAGAACGATACTTCTACTATTCGAGCCTGGGCATTTTTTGATTGGGCCAATAGTGCGTATGCTTTAGTCATTACGGTTGCCATTTTCCCTGGATACTTTGAGGCGATGACTCCTGATCGGATAAGTTTGGGGGGGTATCTGGTGTCGAATAGTACCATCTATTCTTGGTCTATTTCGTTTGCGTATTTACTTATTGCTGTTATATCTCCCTTGTTATCGGGTATTGCTGACTATGGAGGTAAGCGAAAACGGTTTATGCGGATATTTACCCTGTTGGGTTCTACGGCGTGCATGTCATTATTATTTTTTACGGCGCCTTCAACGATGTGGGTCGGTGTAATTGGCTTTATTTTAGCGACCATTGGTTTTGCTGGCGGGCTTGTCTTTTACAATTCTTTTTTACCAATTATTGCCACGGAGGATCAGTATGACAAAGTATCGGCGAAAGGGTTCAGTTATGGATTTATTGGGAGTGTTATTTTATTAGTGACGAATTTGGTGGTGATACAGAATTACCAGTGGTTTGGTTTTTCGGAGGGGATAAAGGCGGTGCCGGTTGCTTTTGTGATGGTGGGTTTATGGTGGATCGGTTTCTCTCAGGTTTCGTTTAGGCGGTTGCCGGAAGATCGAGAGGGATCGATGCCAATGGGAGCTATGCGCAAGGGGTATGACGAGTTGCGGAAGGTATGGGGTATCGTTCGTAAGCATACGCCTACGCTTTCTTTTTTAGGCTCTTTTTTCTTTTACAATGCGGGTGTTCAGGCTGTTTTATTTTTGGCAGCGATTTTTGCGGAGAAGGAGTTGGGCTTTGACACGGCGCAGCTAATTTATTTAGTGTTGATTTTGCAATTGGTGGCTATTGGAGGGGCGGAGTTGTTTGCGTGGGTGTCAGGTCGGATTGGAAATCGAAAATCATTACTTATAATGATCGTTATTTGGATTGGGATATGTGTAACGGGGTATTTTGTTCAGACGGGGCTCGATTTTTATTTATTGGCGGTAGCGGTAGGAGTAGTGATGGGGGGGACGCAGTCACTTTCTAGGAGTACGTATGCCAAATTTTTGCCAGAGGGTACATCAGATACGGCTTCTTTTTTCAGTTTTTATGACGTTACGGACAAGTTTTCTACGGTTGCTGGAACCTTTATTTTTGGTTTAGTAGAGCAATTGACGGGGAGCATGCGATTGAGTGTGTTGGCTTTGGCGGGTATGTTTTGTATTGGCTTGGTGATGATGTGGTTATTGCGTATTCGTAAGATAGCTTAAGTAGTAGTTGGTAGGGCTTGTAGTAAAGGGGGAAGGGTGTTTTTTAAACCCAAACGGCCTTCCCCCCCCTATAAATTAATAGCCGCTGGCGCTATCGTCGCCGCGGTTATCGGCTACGCCCTTTAATTTTCCATTAGGCATAACCATGATTGCTTCTACACGGCCAAAGGGGCCACGTGGATTTATTTTATGGCCCATTGCCTCTAGTTTTTCGATGACATCCTGTGTGAGGGCTCCTTCTTCAATGGAGATATGGTCGGGCATCCATTGATGGTGGAATCTTTTTTGGTGGATGGCGTCTTTAAGGGGCATTTTAAAGGTATAGACATTAACGAGAGTTTGGAAGACGGAGGTAGGAATGGTTGTTCCGCCTGGGGTTCCTACCACCATACTTAATTTATTATCTTTAGAGAGGACGATAGTAGGCGTCATACTACTGAGCGGTCGTTTTCCAGGGGCGATTGCGTTGGCTTTGCCACCGATGGCTCCGTACAGATTAGGTGTTCCAGGTTTTGCGCTAAAGTCATCCATCTGATTATTTAGAATAAAGCCGGCGCCTGGGATAACAGTTCTGCTACCATAGCTATCATTGAGGGTCGTAGTAACAGATACGGCTGTTCCATCTTTATCTACGATACAGTAGTGGGTCGTTTGTTCACTCTCTGGGATATTCCCCCCTTTTATTTCGGAGCTTGGAGTAGCTTTTTCTGGATTAAAATCGGCCATTCGAGTGCGCAGATAGGCGGTATCAATTAATGTTTTGACGGGCACCTTCCAGAAGTCGGAATCTCCCATATGTTGGGAGCGATCAGCGAAGGCACGGCGTTCTGCTTCGGCCATTAAATGGACGGCTTCAGTAGATTGAAATCCATAAGATGCCAGGGGGAAGCGGCTAGTCATGGTTAGGAGTTGTTGGAGAATAATACCACCGCTGCTGGGAGGGGGCATGGTGATAATCCGTTGGCCGTTCCACTTGAAGTCGATGGGTTTTCTCCAAACACTTTTATAGTCATCTAGGTCTTTTTGAGTGATGAGGCCTTTTCGCTTTTCCATATCTTGGAGGATAAGTAGAGCGGTAGGGCCTTTATAGAAACCATCTC
>Ga0208787_1000566_pt1 | contig 17411 bp, 17 predicted proteins | sample Wag4_2014_7_11_FD_187362 | JGI IMG/M metagenome (GOLD analysis project Ga0208787, IMG submission 187362) | Fresh water microbial communities from Ohio, USA - Utica-2 Time Series HT 2014_7_11 (SPAdes) (version 2) | ecosystem: Environmental > Aquatic > Freshwater > Water tank | place: USA: Ohio... | reverse complement strand
CAGCATTGATTTAATGAAGTCTTACCCTGCTCAAATAGCCCAAGATTTATTAAATGGAACCATTGACATAGGCCTTATTCCTGTGGCCATTATGCCTTTATTATCCAACCCTCAGATTATTTCAAAATACGTGATTGGCACAGAGGGGGAAGTGGCTTCAGTGGCTTTATTTAGCCAAGTGCCCATGGATCAAATTGAGAAGGTGTATTTAGACTATCAAAGCCGAACCTCAGTTCAATTGGCCAAGATTTTACTTAGAAAGTATTGGAATAAAGAGGTAGAGTTTTTAATAGCCACCGAAGGATACATAAATGAAATATCAGGCACTACCGCAGGGGTTATTATTGGAGACCGCGCCTTGACTAGTTTAAACCATTTTGAGCATATTTATGACCTAGGTTTAGCTTGGAAGGCACAAACAGGACTTCCCTTTGTTTTTGCTGCCTGGGTGGCGAATAAACCCATTCCCTCAGAATTTATAGAGGCATTTGATGCAGCTAATGGATATGGCTTGAAGCATTTGGATGAAGTAATTGCTTTAATACCTTCTACTGAGCAAGTATATGATTTACATAAATATTATACTGAAAATATTAGCTACGAATTGACGCCCGAGAAGAGGGCGGGGTTGAAACTGTTTTTAGAAGCGATTTAGGGATTCCTATCTTCTTCAATACACTATTCCCGATTTTTAAAATTAAGTTTAGCTTTTTCTTTTAAAGAAGCCAGGGATTTTATTTTTTATAAGATCGTTGAAAAAATTTAAAATTTCTGGAGCAGGGTTAATCCAATAAGCTAGCCCGTAAAATGCAATTCCAAAAGTAAAGGACTGAATAAGAATATTCACTGCAAAATTATTTGCAGTGGGTATCATATGTATTAAAAGCATAAGTGCAATGCTGGATAATAAAAATAAACCATGTCTCCAGGTGTAGGGTTGTAAATTAAATTTCTTGTACAAAAATCCAAAGCGAATGCTATTGTATAAAGTTAGCGCTATTAAGTTCGAAAAGGCTAGTCCCTCAAGTCCAAAACTATTAATTAAGAAATAGTTCAAAGGAAGCGATAGGATAATATAGAATAGGTTCGTATAGAAGTCAAATTTCCAGAAATTAGATGTACCAATAATTTGTCCACTGACGCCAGTGCCTATATCAATTAATTTGGCTAAGCCTAGAATAAAAATAAGTTTGGGCAACTCGTCATAGCCACCTCCGTATTTATTACTGATAAAATTTAAAAAAGCAACCAGGTTATCAATGTTTAACCAAATAAGGCCAAATAACAAAAGGCCAATGGCTAGTAAGTTAGATACACTTTTATGGTAAATGTTTTTGATATTGACCATATCTTTATTTTTCCAAGACTCTGCTAAAATAGGAATGGTAATGGAGTTTAAGCTACGCTGAGGAATTTCTAATATGGCAGAAACATAAGTGGCAATAGCGAAAATGGCTGTATCACTTAAGCCTTTTAGACCAAATATTAAAACGGTGTCACTTGTTTTGGCTAATAAATTAAAAAACTGGCCAGCGAAAACAAACAGCGCAAAATTAATCATCCTTCCTTTTAGTCTTCTAGTAACACTGCTTATTTTAAAATTCCTAAGCGAAAACTCTTTGGTTTGAATTAGAGTATATAAAAGAATTAAGGCAGGGATTAAATAGATGCCACTAAATAGCATTATAAAAACGGGAAGGCTAATAAATTTAAAACCAAAGGCTAAAATAAGTACAGTAGTTAAAATTCTTATGAGCGTCTCTTTAAGAAAATTAGTAACAACTCCTTTTCTTAAACCCCAGGCAAAACCTTCTAGCCATATAAACATTAAAATGAAAAAGGTATAGGGATAAACGTAATTAAAGTAAATAGCTAAGTCGGGCGATTTTCCTAATTTTCTTACAATAAAATCTTGCTGTTGCCAACCTATTAGTAATAGCAAACCAAACCCCATTAAATTTACCATTAAGGTAATAAAAGGCAGATCGTTTTTTTTAGGGCCTAAGTACTGGTTATAAAAAGGGTAAAATTTATAAACAACGGGAAGTGTACCTAAAGTGCAAAATACAGATAGGGTAGCTCCAATATCAATCATAGCTCTTACAAGACCCTGGTCCGATTTTGAAAAGAAATAAGGGAAAAGCACCAATAAATTAAAGGCGCCAATAACAAAGCCAATCATTATAAATAATGATGATTTCATGCCTTGTTTTTGAATGATTCCCATATTACAAATATATTGAAATATGCCTTTGCTTATAGAACTTTATAGAAATAGGGCTTATTGAGTATAATTAATATTGAATAGCTCCAAACAATACATACATTTTTTGCCAAGCCTAATGCTTTTTTAATATCGTTGAGGGGGCTTCTACATTTTAATATATTTTCAAGAAGTCCTAATATTAAATAAACAGGTACAGCGCAAGTGTAGTTTAATAATTGAAATAAAAACCAGAAGATCCCATACTGCTTCCTTATTCTTAAATGATTGCTCAATATTAATTGAAGTCCTTTTCTGTCGTATAAATTTAGATAACTGCTATCGTTTGAATTAGCCGCTTTTGTGATGGTTTCACCTATGAGATGTATAACATGTATATTGCCATAAATCATGAGGCCTCCTTGTTTATATAATCTGCTACACCATTCAATTTCTTCTGCGTATAAAAAAAAGTCTTCATCCATTAGGCCCGCTTTATTAATGGCTTCCTTTTTAACCATTAAAAATGCCCCGTTTATCCATTCAACTTTTTCGAAAGCTGAGGCAATATCTACGCTTGGTTTTTTTATTGAAAACAGTTTTGAAATATTTTTCAATAAACTACCCCAATAAGGTAGGGGTAGTAATTGGTTAATACCCCCTTGCATAAAATTACTACCAGAAAATTGGTTTGATAAATCCTTATTTAATAATTGAACGCCACATGCAATATTAGAGGAATTAGCAAATTGATCTAGGCATTTGCCAATGGCATCATTGAGAATTAGGGTATCTGGGTTTAAAAATAAAACAACCTCGCCCTTAGCTATTTTTATGCCTGCATTGTTAGCTCTTGAAAATCCAGCATTGTATCCCATCTCAATCCATGTTAATGCTGGGTATTTTGAAGTTAAAATTTCTTTACTATTGTCATTAGATTGATTGTCTACAATAATCCATTCGAAATCATTAAATGAATCAAAAGCCTTTGCACTAGTAAGGCAATCATCGATTAGTTGAGCTGATTTATAATTTACTATGATGATGGAAAGCTTCAATATTTACAAGTTTGATTTAATTAGATTATAAATATAAGAAATGCCCATTAATGTTTTAGATATGACCCCGTTTCTTAAAGTACTTTGGTTAAACTTAGACTGTAATTCAACCATACTTATGATAACAGCTGGCCAATTGGTATGTCCAAAGGATTCAAGTTTGCTTTTAGAATGAATATGCGTGTTTCTAAGAATTCTCCAATAGGCATCATATACCATTATATTCTTCAAGGGACTGGTACCATACTTGGATAATAAAATGTACATTTCTGGTATTTCTACTGAAGGGACATTTAAGCAATAATTGGTTACTTGGCTTTCGCTGACCCCTACATTAATTAATGGCTCGTTAATATAGATAAAGTCAATTCCTTTACTAATATTTCTGATATAATATTCAATATCAACTCTCCATTTTAGACCTTCGTCATATGTATCCTTAATACTATTATGAAATAAAGTTACGCTTGGAGGTCCTATGATGTTTTTAGCTAGAAGTAATAAAGGATTTTTTAAAATGGTAGTTTTTAAATTTTTCTTAAAAAACATCATTTCAGTATCATTAGTTATTTCAGTCTTATTACAATAGGCAGAGAAAATAAATTTATTATTATTATTATTTGTGGCCAATGCAAATTTTTCTAAGGAATGCTCATTACTGAACCAATCATCATCATGCATTAATTTAATCCATTCTCCTGTTGCTTTTGAAATGGCATGATTCCAGTTGGCTGGGGTGCCAAGTGCTTGTTCATTTTTAAAATACTTTATCTCGAATTTCCCATTAAAATCTTTCAATAGTTCTTCCACAGAATGGTCATTGCTATCGTCAGAAATTATTACTTCGTAATTAGTATAAGATTGATGCTGGATGGATAATAGTAACCTTTTTAAAAAATGTGTTCTTTTATATGCTGGGATGCAAATAGAAATAAATTTACTATTCATGGGTATAAAACAGTGTTTATATTGATGAAATTAGCATTTTTTTATCATTTATCTTACTTTTGCATTGATGAACTGAGCAATTAAATTTAAAAATAGGTTTGTTTTTGCGGGTATTGTCTTAAATAAAATAGGTAAAAAATGAAAATAATTCGTCTTGCAAATAAGTTTAATAATTTTATTTATTATTTTTTTTATTTTAAATCTATTAAGCTAGCTTTTTTATTGTCTTATTATAAAGTAGACATTAAAAATGCCGATTTAATTTCTAAAGATGGAAACTCCATTGTTTTTAATAAGAATGGAAATAAGATTTCTATAAAGCAATTGTCAAATTTTAAATTCAATATTGATTATGTATTTACAATATTAAATTCAGATTTTGCTAAAGTGACCTATTCTAATTCGGAATACATTTTATTAACGCTCAATAACATTAATTTTAAAGTTACTTCTTTATCTAATTTGGCAGTACTGTATGAGATCTTTGTACAAAATATTTATAATGTAACTCCATCAATTAATAATATCATAGTAGTGGATATAGGTATGAATGTAGGCGCAGCAACTTTGTATTTTGCTAATCAATCTTTTACAGAAAAAGTATATGGTTTTGAGCCCTTTCCGGAAACATACAATGAAGCTTTCTCGAATGTTAAATTAAATGAATCGATTTTAGATAAAGTAGTCCTTTTTAATAAAGGGGTTAGTAGTGTTACGGAACAAAGGACGATATATCAATACGAAAGCGGCTTATTGTCGGCTTCTACTATTCATTCAGATGAAAATGGTGGCAAAAAAAATGGCGAAAAGATTGTAATTGATTTAATATCCATAACAGATTTATTAGACAACATTAAAAAGAATCATCCTTTAAATAAAATCATGTTAAAAATTGATTGTGAAGGGGAGGAGTATTCTATTTTTGAATCTTTATCTAAGACAGAATATCTTAATGATGTTTGTTCAATTGTTGTAGAATGGCATGAATACGGACCAGAAAAAATCAACGCAGTTTTTAATAAGTTTAAGTTCCAATATTTCGAAGTAAAAGACGCTTATTTTAATGCAGGCATCATTTATGCCTTTAAATCATAGTCCTATTTTAAAAATAAGACTATTCTAATTTTTAAAACAAGAAGATAATTTCTTGGATTAATTTTACTTTATAAAAGTTTATAATTTCGTAATCTTTAAAACTATAATTACATTGTAATCTACAATGCAATTATTTTGTAACAGCAATTCATACTTTATGTTGCTAATTGAGTTAATTACATTTAGCATATAATCCATGCCCATATCTTGATGAATATGGTAGGTATTTAATGGCTGACCTGTTTTTATACAATGTTTTTCATAAACTCTTTGATCTGGGAAAACTAAAATTAAATTACCGTTATTTTTTAAAACTCTTATAAAGTCTAATAAAACATGTTTTGTATCCTCAAAGTCTTCGATTAAATGACTACTGTATACATAATCAAAACTGTCATTAGCAAAAGGAATAGGTTCTTCTCCAATTTTACAAGCAACATCTACTGTATCAATGCCTGTTTTTGTATAGGGTATTGCTAAATCTATGCCTATACATTTTTCTTTTTTTATTTTATCTCCACCAAACCCAATATCACAGCCATCGCCTACACAAAACTGAATTACAGTTTGTCGGACTTTTGAAGTTTCAGATTTATAAGAAATACCAATCCCTAATCTTCTTTTAATTTTTCTTATTATCTTTTTTATCATTTATAAATTATATTTTGTTATTAATTTTTCAATACTATTTATTACATAACTATTATTGTGAAAAGCGCATTTTGGAATCCCTTCATTCCCAACCAATTTACAAGTTACTTCATTTTTTTTATCTGTGTGGTAGCAACCATTGAATTCACATTTTTGTTGTAAAAATTCACCTTTGAATTTACTGATGAAATGTCTATATTCTGGTTTTATGGCTCCAAAAAATATCAGTGCTGGAATTCCTAAAGAAGCTGCTACGTGACTTGGAAAGGAGTCAATACCTATAAAAAATTTTGCTTTATTAATTAAAAGCATGGCTTCTCTTAAGTCTGTTTCAATATAAATTGTATTATCAATTTCATATCTATTCTTACCCATTAAAATAACTTTATATCCTTTTTCAGCTAAATAGGAGGTTATTTGATTCCAATCAACTCCATATATTTTTCTGTAATTTCTTGTTGAAAAACTTTCCAAATGAATTATTACATAATTATCGAAATTGACAATATTTCTATTTCTTTCTTCTTCTGAAAAATATATTTTCGGATATTTTTCACTTAATGCTAGTGCTGATTTTTTTTGATAAGCATTCAATATATGCTTATTTGAATCTTTTTCGTAAGTATTTTCCAGTGAAATAAATAAGATGTTTGTATTAAATAAGTTTTCTAATGCGCAAATAATTTTTTCTAAAATGTTTAACTCTTTTTTGAAGATTACATTTTTATGTTTATAATTATTAAAAATTTCATTATACTTAGTATGTACAATTACTTTTTTATAATTTAATGCAATTTCGTCAATAATTGGTTCAGCCCAAAGTACATCTCCTAATTGCCTCTTTCTTACTATATATTTTAAATTCATTTATTGAATAAGATTATTACTCGTTAGTTATTGTATACTTTCAATTTAATAGGCTATTCTAGCTCCCACCTTTTTAAGATATTCTAAACTTGGCTTACTTAGTTTATTTCCTTTCTCCTTAAATGGAATAGTAACAATAGCTGCCCAGCCTTTCATTAGCCCAATGATGTCAAATTTGGATTTTAATAGGAAAAATATTGACCACATAATGGCTGTTGTAAAGTAACTGAATAAAGGTAAATATCTCCAAGCTACTTTTGTTTTATTCACCCACATACCTCTTAATTTGTCAGACTTTGTCTGACGTCCTTCTGGCGATTCTTTATGCAATAAAACAATGTTGGCTATATATTTTATGGAATAGCCTGCCTCTATGACTCGGTAACTTAAGTCGTATTCTTCCATACCATAGAAAAAATCAGTAGGGAAGGCCCCTGCTTTATCAAATGCTTCTTTTACTATTATATTTCCACATCCTGCAAAATAATATGTATCAAATGAATTTAGGTCCTTTCTTTTTTCAAAAGATTTATGCGGAAAGGCATTCAGTTGAAATTTTCTATTTTGAAAGTACAATATTTTCATAGCCAAAATGCCTGTATGGGGGCTTTCAATTACAGCATCATTTATACGTTGTAAAACATTTTTATCTTGAAATTCTGCATCATCGTCAATTAAAACTAATATAGGTGCCTTGGATTGCTCAATGGCAAAATTACGCCCTCTAGATACCCCTAAATTTTCTTTAGCTGCTATGAATTTAAAAGGGGTGCTGGGATGTTCCTGTATAAATGATTTTACTTCATCATAAGATTCAGTAGAATTATTATTTACAATAATTACCTCTTCTAATAAATCTTTTTGCGAACTAAGCTTCTCAATATTCATTGCTAGAGCCAGCATATCTGCTGGCCTATTATATGTAATAATAATAATAGCAATTTTATTCATTAGTGCTTAAATACTTTTTTGTTTATTTCTGAAAGCCATTACTATCATAGTTACTATACTTAGCCATAGCAAAATAGATGCAAATGTACTTGCTACTATAGATGTTTTTATGGTGGTCGGTTTAAATTCAAAACGAATTGTATGTGTTCCGGCAGGAACCACCAAGGCTCTTAATACATAGTTGGCTTTTACAATAGGAGCTTCTATATTATCTATGTAGGCTTTCCAACCTTGTTTATAATAAATTTCGCTAAATATAGCTAGTTGCTTTTTGGTACTATTAGTTTTGTAATTGACTTCGTCATTATTATTATTCACTAAAGTAATTTGGGCAGCTTCGTCTACTTGAACGTCATTTAAGCTTTCTATTTTATCTTTTAGTTCAATGATAGCTGTATCCTTTGGGTTAAAATTATCTAAGCGTTTCATTACCTCTGCGGGGCCTTTTTCATACTGAATACCTTTTACAAACCAAACATTACCAAGTGCCGCTGTATTAACCACTGTGTCTAAAGCAGGATCACCTGATATTACATACTTTGTGTTTAACATATTCATGGTAGGCATACAGTTAGGAAACTTATACCATTGGTTTTCTATAAGATCTTGATAAATGCTCAGCTTTGCAGGGTTATAACCACCCACGGTTTTATGATGATAAGCAATTAAAGCGCCACCATTAAAAGCGTTGCTAATGCCTCCTCTTATATCTAGTACTCTGTATTGGGTAGTGTCTTGTTTCAAAGTAATGTCTAATGGGCTTAAAGCAAATACATTTTCATTTTCATTAGCCTCTACAAAGCTATCTGATTGTAAATATTTGACATTCACTTGAAATAAATCAATCATGGATAAAATTCCAAATGCAACTAATAATACTGTTTGGTTAATTACTTTTTTAATAGCTAAAAATACAAGGGCAATAATTAAGCCCATGAATAAAAAGAATTTGACGATATCTCCTTCAATTAATGATTTTCTGTCGGTAGCAATGGCATTGACTAAATCATTTGCTGGAGTTTCAAATGCAGCTTTTTGATTTATGTCTGGGATTTTAGCAATTTGAGTTAATAAATTTAATTCACTCTCGCTCTTGAAATTACTAGTGAAGTAAATATAAAATACTGTAACTAAAATTAAACCTGTTACAATAAAACTTGGTTTATATTTTTTTAATATAGTTCTAAAATCGCTTTCTGCACTAATGGCAGCCATTCCATATAAAGCCATAATGCCCAATAATAGGGTAGGGATAATCATGATCATACTAGGGGCTCTAAATTTATTATATAAAGGCAGATGATCAAACATAAAAACATTAAAGGCTTCAAAATAACTTCCAGCACTTAACATGAATGAAAAAATAATAGTAGCGCTTATCCACCAACGATGTTGGTTGGTAGCGCTTGATAAACCTATCAATGCAAATAAGCAAATAACTAATCCAGCATAAGGGGGACCGGATGTGCCACCAATGCCGCCCCAGTAAAGAGAGGCAAAGCCTTGAAGTTGTTGCCCTATTTGTGGTGGCATTTGTTGTAAAGTTTCTAATGCTTTTGAATTTGCTGGATCGATTTGGTTTAATCCACTAGTGCCTCCATAAATTCCTGAAAACATTAAAACCAAGGGCTCTGTCATATACATGCTATAGGAAAAGGCATAATCTTTATTTAGTCCAGTGGCAGTTGTTTTGCTGTCCTTATTGACTAAAACACTACCGCCCCTTATAGATTCTTTGCCATATTCATAAGTGCTTACTAATGTTGGTGCATTTACAGCTATGCCCAATAAACCACCTATACAAGCTGCTGCAAATGTTTTAAGTATATGATTGTAGTCTTTTTCTTTAATCCATTTTATTAAAAAGAAAATAGACATAAACGTAATAATAATTATTCCATAATAAGTTATTTGTAAATGGTTGGCTGCCACAAATAAAGCAGTAGCAATTCCAGTTAGCGCGGCACCCCATAAATACTTCTTTTGAAAAATTAATAGTATTGCTCCTATAAAAAACGGCAAATAAGCAATGGCATGCATTTTAGTGATATGACCTACAGTAACAATTATGGGATTATAGGTGGCATAGCTATAACCCAATGCGCCTATTACACTTATGATGGTATTAAAGCCAAGAACTTGTGCTAAGAAATAAAAACATAAACTGGCTAAGAAAAATAAACTAATGGGTTCAGCTAATTGTAGGGTAAAAATTTGGTCTAAGATTCCAATAGAATAGGCGAAGCCTGGAACTCCAGTTATTTGATAGTTAGGCATACCTCCAAACATACTATTGCTCCATAAAGGGGTATAGCCATATTTTTCTTTATATGAAAATGCGTCCTGCGCCATTCCTTTCCACTGGGTAATATCTGATTGCTGTAAAACCTTGCCTTCCAAAGCAGGCTTACAATAAATAATGGCTACAATGGCGAAAATGGCTACTGCGATAATATGGGGTAGGGCCGACTTGAAAATAGACTTCAACATATTCATATATTTATACCAACAAACCTACGACTAAAAAGGCTTTTTAAGTAATTTTAGTACCTTGTAAATATTAACAAATAGAATGAAAAACAAGACCTCTTTTGCCTTTATCTCCAAGCTTGCCGTTATATGTAATGCCTTCTATTTATTTACAACCGCCTTTTTGTTTTTATCATGGTTGAAAATACCTGCAGATATAGCTAATTTCATGGCCGTTTTAGGACTTGAAATGGCCCCTTTTGTGAACTTAGTATTTGTCATTTGGTTTATCATTAATCTTCTCAGAAAAAAACAGATGGATTTACCTAAATGGCAAACAATTATTAACTTTTTGATGTTATTGTTACAAATAACCTTACTAATTATTTAATTTGAATTATGATTCATTCCATTTTAAAAGACAAACCCACTAAATTATTCCTAGGTATCACGGCTTTTTTTGTGGCCAATGCCTTAATAGCAGAATGTATTGGAGGTAAAATATTTTCTTTAGAAAAAGTATTTGGGCTAGCACCTTCTAATCTTAATTTGTTTGGAGTGCCTAATCTTTCTTTTAATTTAACCTGCGGTGTTTTATTATGGCCGCTTGAGTTTGTGATTACAGATATAGTGAATGAATACTTTGGACCAAAAGCAGTACGTAGAATTAGTTATACTGCCGTGGCTTTAATTAGCTATGCATTTTTAATGTTTTATTTAGCCATGCGCATTGCACCTGCTCAATTTTGGGTAGATTCTAGAACAGCGGACGGCATACCTAGTATGCAATTGGCATTTGAATCTATTTTTGGACAAGGTATGTGGATTATACTTGGAAGCTTGATTGCATTTTTAGTAAGCCAATTAATTGATGTCTATGTTTTTCATAGAATTAAAAAAATGACTGGAGAAAAAATGATATGGTTGCGCGCCACTGGTTCTACCTTAGTTTCTCAATTGGTTGATAGCTTCGTGGTTTTATTTATTGCTTTTAAAATAGGTAATGGCTGGAGCTGGTCTACTGTACTGGCAGTATGTGTAGTTAACTATATTTATAAGTTTACTATGGCTATTATTTTAACACCCTTAATTGCTTTTATACAAGGCAGAATAGAAAATTATGTGGGACATGATCTTGCTAAGAAAATGAAATTGCAAGCAATGGGCTTGGAGAATGAGATTTAGAAGCTTTGCTTTAATATTTGAATAGCCACTTTATCAATTGGCAGGCTCATGCTGTCTGCATTTAAACTTTCAAAATCAACCCAACGGAAGGATTCAAATGTTCCTTTTTTATCAGCAATTTGTGCTGGGCTAAAGTCAAAATTTTTCTCACTGGTTTTAATCTTTGCAGTATCAGTGCTATGCACTATATAATATATAGAAATGATCTGGTCTTTTTTATTGAAGGCTGATATTTGAAAAAAATCGGTGGTATATAAATGAGCACCTACAGTTACTGAAATACCCGTTTCTTCCACAAATTCTCTAGCCAAACCATCGCGGGTACCTTCCCCAAATTCAAGCCCGCCTCCAGGAAGTTTGGTAAAAAACTCACCTTTAATATATTCGTCGCTCACCAGTAATCTATTTTGAGGATCTAGTAATAAGCCATACACACGAACGTTAAATAAAGCCATAAATAACTATTAAAGTTTGAATTAAATTTTCAGTAATTTATTTTTCAGTAAATTTTTCGATTAGTTTTTTAAATATCTAAAGCCCCACTAAAAACAAAAGTACCAGGGCCCATTAGATAAATATTGTCAAATATATTATCACCACTATTGTTAAAACTTACGGCTAATTTTCCGCCCAAGGTTTCAATATTAATTCTTTGCTCTCCTAATTTTTCAATACCTGCAATTAGGGCAGATGCGGTTACGCCGGTGCCACAACTAAATGTTTCATTCTCCACGCCACGCTCATAAGTACGAACAAAAAGTTGTCCTTCCTCTTGCTGAACAAAATTTACATTTATGCCTTCTGCTTTAAACCTTTCGTTGTAGCGAATCATTTGTCCTAGTCCTAGCATATCCACACTATTAACACTGTCCACAAATTCAATATAATGAGGAGAGCCTGTATTCAATACATAAAAAGTTACATCGCCTTCAATATTTTTTTCAACTGATTTTACATCAATCATTTTTAGATGCACCCAACCGGCTGCATCTATCTTTGACTCATGTGGGCCGTCGATGGCTATAAAGGAGTATATATCTTTTTGTATACCTTGGTCAAATGCATACTGGGTTAAACAGCGGCCACCATTACCGCACATAGAACCTTCCTTACCACTGGAATTAAAATAAGTCATAGAGAAATCATAACCAGCGGCAGTGCCCAGTAGTATTAAGCCATCGGCGCCAATGCCTTTTCTTCTATCACAAATAAATTCTATTTGGGCTTCGCTTAATTTGATATTGCCAGAACGGTTGTCAATAATTACAAAATCGTTCTGTGTGCCTTGGTATTTTGAAAAGTGTATATTCATTTTAGTATTTAACTTTTTATATTAACTCGGATCTTATTAATAATTTTTTGTCTACTAGTTATTTAGCGGCTCTTTTAAATGCCTGCAATAATGCCCAATGATTTTTGTATCATATGATCAATGGCCTTGCCCATATCCTTGCTATATTCTTTCTTTACTCTATTGGCAATTATTACATTAATACTTAAGCATTGATGTCCTAATAAATTACATAAACCATAAATAGCAGATGTTTCCATTTCAAAATTAGCTATTCTATGTTGTCCGTATTTAAAGCTGGTCATTTGATCCACTAGGTTGGGCATTTTTAAAGGAAGTCTTAAGATACGTCCCTGAGGGCCATAAAAACCAGGGCAAGTAACTGTAATGCCATGACTATATCCTTCTGTAAAATGTTTTAGTAAACCTGCACTTGCTGTAGCAATATAAGGTTGAATTTTATGAGTATTAATTTTTGTATGCTCCTCAAAAGCTGCTAAGATGGCTTTTTCTTCTTCGTTATTTTCTTGAGTATAAAAATGTAAAACATTATCAATACCTAAACCATAGGTGCCGGCTACTAATTCATTTACACCTACTTCGCCTTGTAAAGAACCACAAGTACCCATGCGAATAATGGAGACCGATTTTTTTTGATCATTAATAGTTCTAGTATCAAAATTAATATTGGCTAGTGCATCAATTTCGTTTAAGGCAATATCAATATTATCTGGACCAATGCCAGTGCTTAAGACTGAAATTCTTTTTTTTCCAATAGTGCCGGTATGGGTAATAAATTCTCTATGTGCTAGTGTATGTTCAATGCGGTCAAAGTATTTACTCACTTCTGCAACTCTTTCAGGGTCGCCTACGGTGATAATAGTGTCCGCAATCTCTTCTGGACGTACATTTAAGTGATAAATGGCTCCGCGGTCGTTAATGATGAGTTCTGATGCACCAATTGCCTGCATATTGTTTCATTTATGACACAAATGTCGTTTAAATAGGAATAGCTGTAAAATTCTTTTATAATTAAGTTCTTTGCGTTATTTTCGCGTTCTAGTTTAGGGTCGGGTGGCCGAGTGGCTAGGCAGAGCTCTGCAAAAGCTCCCACAGCGGTTCGAATCCGCTCTCGACCTCACTAAAAAAGTAAAACCCTTACATTTTGTACGGGTTTTGCTTTTTCTAATCGAAGCGATAATTAATTAATATGAAATATTCTCAACCCATTGGCATTCTACTTTGCTTATTACTTATTTATACTACTACTCAACCTTTAGTAGTAATTGAAAGTAGAAATTGGATAATAACAGGATGGGATCCTGCAGGAAGTAGTTTTGGTCAGGCAGGTAAGTTCTTAAGTTTTTTCTCACTTATATCTTTAGCTTTTTTTGCTTTACCTTATATATGGGCAAAGCGTTTCAATATGGTATTCGCAGCAATGCTTTTAGCATGGAGCTATAGAAATTTTTTAATTATGTCTACCTGTCTAATGGGAGAGTGTCCGCAAAAGCAGTGGGCCTTGTATGCTTGTATACTAATTTCTGCAGGCATATTAATTATGACTTTTTTACCTAAGATAAAAGTTTCAAGCCAGCCCCAATAATGGCGATTGCTTCGTCAATTTGTTTTTCAGTTATAATTAAAGGAGGTGCAAATCTTATTTTATCTCCATGGGTTGGTTTAGCGAGTAAGCCTAAATCTTTTAAGTGTAAACATAAATCCCAACTAGCATCAGGGTTCTCATGTTTAATTACAATAGCATTCAATAAACCTTTACCACGAATGGTAGTAACGAATGGAGAGTTCAAATTCACAAGTCCTGCTCTTAATCTTTCTCCCATTTTTTCGGCATTCTCTGCCATCTTCTCTGACTTCAATACCTCTAAAGATTTTATGGCCACTGCACATGCCAATGGATTTCCACCATAGGTAGAACCATGTTCACCTGGTTTAATTTGCATCATTATATTATCGTTGGCAAGTACTGCTGAAATAGGAAGCGTACCACCACTTAATGCTTTACCTAATATTAAAATATCGGGTTTTACATTTTCATGATCGCAGGCTAACATTTTCCCCGTTCTGGCTAAACCCGTTTGAATTTCATCAGCAATAAATAAAACATGGTACTTATCACATAAATCACGCACTGCTTTTAAATAGCCATCATCCGGAATGACAACACCGGCTTCACCTTGAATAGGCTCTACCATAAAGCCAGCCACCTCTTTATCTTTTAATGCTTCTTCTAAAGCTACTAAATCGTTATAGGGTACTAAGCCAAAGCCTGGCATATAAGGGCCAAAACCTTTAAAGCTAGAAGGGTCGGTAGAAGAAGAAATGGCGGCTAGTGTGCGTCCCCAAAAATTACCTTCAGCAAAAATTATTTTGGCTTTATTTTCAGCAATGCCTTTTACATTGTATCCCCAACGACGTGCTAATTTAATTGCCGTCTCTCCACCTTCCACACCTGTATTCATGGGAAGTACTTTATCGTATCCAAAATAGTTGGTGATGTATTTTTCATACTCGCCCAATAAGTTATTATGAAAAGCGCGAGAAGTTAAAGTGAGTTTGCTTGCTTGTTTTTGTAAAGCATCAATAATGGCTGGATGACAATGCCCTTGATTTACGGCAGAATAACCACTTAAAAAATCGAAGTATTTTTTACCATCTACATCGTATAAATAAACACCTTCCCCTTTTTCAAGTACTACTGGAAGTGGGTGGTAATTATGTGCGCCATATTGTTCTTCTAGTGCTAAATATTTAGCAGCATTAGAACTAACTTTTGAATGAGTCATTTCTTTAAATTAAAATAATGGAAATTATATTGTTGAGAGAACGGGATACAATTACGAAAAATAAATTTCGCTTGCATACAAAAAATAGGAGGTAGTTGAACTACCCCAAGGGATGATTGAGTAAATCTAGGTTTCTATGTAAAAAACTTCCCGTGTTCATAGGGCTAAGTTAGTTTTTTTACTTCAAATTCCCATATTTTGGGCTTACATTCGCAAAAACAATTACATTGAAACCGCTTGTCTCTATAGTCATACTAAATTATAATGGGGCCGGTTATTTAGAAAAATTCTTGCCATCTGTTTTAGCCACTCAGTATGAAAACTTTGAAGTGGTGGTAGCCGATAATGGTTCTTCCGATAACTCCATTTCTTTAGTAAAAGAAAAATTCCCTTCCGTTAAAATAATTACGAATAATACGAATGAAGGTTTTGCCGGCGGTTATAATTGGGCATTACAAAAAGTAAAATCCAATTATTATGTTTTACTCAATTCAGATGTGGCAGTGGATCCTCATTGGATAGAGCCCATGGTGAATTTATTGGAGTCTGGTAAAACTATTGCAGCTTGTCAACCTAAAATATTATCTTATAATAACATAGAACTGTTTGAATATGCAGGGGCTGCAGGTGGTTGGATAGATGCTTTAGGTTATCCATTTTCAAGAGGACGCGTATTTGATGTATGTGAAAAAGATAAAAAGCAGTATGATACAGCTGCGCCTATATTTTGGGCCACCGGTGCTTGTATGATGATTCGCTCTGAATTATTTCATGCAATGCAAGGTTTTGATGCAAGCTTTTTTGCACATCAAGAAGAAATAGATTTATGTTGGAGATTGCAATTAGCAGGGTATAAAATTTATGCTTGTCCTGAAGCCATCGTATATCATGTAGGAGCAGGTACCCTTCCGAGAGGGGGTCGTAAAGTGTTTTTAAATTTTAGAAACAACTTAATCATGTTAACTAAGAATTTGCCCTTATCCTCACTTATATGGAAATTGCCTGCTAGGTTTAGTTTAGATGCTATTTCAGCCTATAAGGGCTTATTAAGTGGTGATACTAGCTTCTTTTTTGCTATTGCCAAAGCACATTTTGCTTATATGGCATATGTATTATCTGGTAAATTGAAAAGAAGTTCTTCTCCCAAGGCCTTGGAAACACTAGATGGTGTTTATCCTGGATCCGTGGTTTATCAATACTTTATTAAAAACAAGCAATATTTTAGTAAAATAGTGGCCAAACTAGCTCATTATTAAGAACTTGTTGCTATTTTTGCATCCGTAAATAAACATTATGTCACACGATTTACAAGATAATACAGCAGAAAAAGATATCGCCACTAACTGGGTAAGTTCTTCTCGATTCTTTTTTTATGTGTCTATTTTTGCTATACTAGCATTGGTTTTAGGTAATTGTACTCAACTTTACAATAGCCGTTTCGTTAAACCCAATCCAGAAGTACAAACTAGCTCACAATACAAGCCTGAGTATAAGTAAGAAAAAAAATTTGTTTAAGAGCGCTGTTTCGTTATTTTTGCAGTCCTAAAAATAGTTCTTATTCAAGCGAAAGTAGCTCATTTGGTAGAGCACGACCTTGCCAAGGTCGGGGTGGCCGGTTCGAGCCCGGTCTTTCGCTCCAAAAATCCCGTTCTTCGGACTGGGATTTTTTTAAGTCAGATGAAGACGCCTTGGTGGTGGAACTGGTAGACACGCAGGACTTAGACATTGTTCTTTGGTTGAACAAAATTTGAGTGCGCTTCGAGAAATTGAAGATGTAGAACTCCGTAAATTCGGCGAACCCTTTAAAATGGGAATACCGAGCGAAGCCCGAAAGGGAACGTGTAGAGACTAGACACGGAGCACCTAATTCGAAAGAAATGGTGAAG
>Ga0208787_1000564_pt1 | contig 17434 bp, 16 predicted proteins | sample Wag4_2014_7_11_FD_187362 | JGI IMG/M metagenome (GOLD analysis project Ga0208787, IMG submission 187362) | Fresh water microbial communities from Ohio, USA - Utica-2 Time Series HT 2014_7_11 (SPAdes) (version 2) | ecosystem: Environmental > Aquatic > Freshwater > Water tank | place: USA: Ohio... | reverse complement strand
GCGCGCATCTTCCGCCCGCTCAAGATGGTCGATACCGGATTCTACGTGCCTGCAGGCAAGACGGATCGTCTGGCGACCCTCTACATGACGGATCCCAAGACCCGACAAAACGCGCTCGCCACCGCCATCTTCGACAATCCGCCCCCGGATTACACCAAGGCTCCGGCCATGGAGTCCGGCGGTGGCGGCCTGGTCTCGACCACCAGCGATTATGGCCGCTTCTCGCAGATGCTGCTGAACGGCGGAGAGTTGGACGGCGCCCGGATTCTCTCCCCGGCCTCGGTGGAGCTGATGGGTACCAACGTCATCCCGAAGAGCGTCCTGGTCACCACCAACGGCACCTCCGGTCCGCGCCCAGGTAACGAGGCCGTCGGCTTCGGTCTGGATTTCATGGTCAGTATCGACCCCCGGGCGGCGGGTAGCCTGGAAGGCAAGAACACCATGAGCTGGGGCGGCGCCGCCGGGACTTGGTTCTGGGTGGATCCGACCAACGACCTCTACTTCGTGGGCATGGTCCAGCGCCTCGGCGGCACTGGCGGAGAGGACTTGGGCACGGCGGCCCGGACCCTGACCTACCAGGCCCTGGTCGACCCGGCGAAGTAGGCGTCGGGCAGGGCTCCAGACCGGGCTTGCGGGGGCGGAAACCTTGACTTTCCGCCCCTTGCGTGCGCCCTTCCGCGCCTTGGATTCCGGAGCCCTTGCGACCCCATGCACGCCTATCGCACCCACACCTGCGGCGCCCTGCGCGCCGGCGACACCGGCCAGTCCGTCCGTCTGTCGGGGTGGATCCATCGCAAGCGCGACCATGGCGGCCTGGTCTTCGTGGACCTGCGCGACCATTACGGCCTGACCCAGCTGGTCTTCGCGCCGGACACCCCCGGCTTCGCCGCCATCGAACGCCTTCGTGCCGAGAGCGTCATCCGGATCGACGGTGAGGTGGTGGCCCGCACCCCCGAGACCGTGAACCCCAACCTTGGGACGGGTGACGTCGAGGTGCGGGTGCGCGCCGTCGAGGTCCTGTCGGAGGCCGCCGAACTGCCTCTGCCGGTCTTTGGCGAGCCCGACTATCCGGAAGAGATCCGGCTCAAGCACCGGTACCTGGACCTGCGGCGCGAGACCCTGCACCGCAATATCGTCCTGCGCTCCAAGGTCATCCACTCGATCCGCAACCGGATGATCGGCCAGGGCTTCCTGGAGTACCAGACCCCGATCCTGACGGCCTCGTCGCCGGAAGGCGCGCGGGACTTCCTGGTGCCCTCGCGGGTGCATCCCGGGACCTTCTACGCCCTTCCCCAGGCGCCCCAGCAGTTCAAGCAGCTGCTGATGGTCTCGGGCTTCGACCGCTATTTCCAGATCGCGCCTTGTTTCCGGGACGAGGACCTGCGGGCCGACCGCAGCCTGGAGTTCTACCAGCTCGACGTCGAGATGAGCTTCGTGACACAGGAAGATGTGTTCGCCGCCATCGAGCCCGTCATGCATGGGGTCTTCGAGGAGTTCGCCGAGGGCAAGCCGGTCACCCCCTATCCCTTCCCGCGCATCCCATATCGGGAGGCCATGCAGAAGTACGGCTCCGACAAGCCGGACCTGCGCAACCCCCTGGTCATGCAGGATGTCTCCGAGCCCTTCCGGGGTGGCGGCTTTGGCGTCTTCGCCCGCATGCTGGAGAGCCCGAAGGCTGCCATCTGGGCCATCCCGGCGCCGGGCGGTGGCAGCCGGGCCTTCTGTGACCGCATGAACAGCTGGGCCCAGTCCGAGGGCCAGCCGGGCCTGGGCTATATCTTCTGGCGCGAGGGCGAGGAGGGCGGGGCAGGGCCGATCGCCAAGAACCTCGGGCCTGAGCGCACCGAGGCGATCCGCGAACAGCTGGGCCTCAAGGTGGGCGATGCCGCCTTCTTCGTGGGCGGGGACCCCAAGGTCTTCACCAAGTTCGCAGGGCTCGCCCGTACCCGGGTCGGGACCGAACTGGGCCTGGTGGACGAGAACCGCTTCGAGTTCGTCTGGATCGTCGACTTCCCGATGTTCGAGCTGAACGAAGAGACGGGGCTGGTGGACTTCTCCCACAACCCCTTCTCCATGCCGCAGGGCGAGCTGGAGGCGCTGAACACCCGCGATCCGCTGGAGATCCTGGCCTACCAGTACGACATCGTCTGCAATGGCTATGAGCTGTGCTCGGGCGCTATCCGGAACCACCGGGCGGACGTCATGCTGCGGGCCTTCGAGATCGTCGGCATGGGCGCTGAGGATGTGGAAAGCGCCTTCGGCGGCATGCTCAACGCCTTCCGCTACGGCGCGCCGCCGCATGGGGGCCTGGCGCCCGGAATCGACCGGATTGTCATGCTGCTGGCCGGCCAGACCGCCATTCGCGAGGTCATCGCCTTCCCGATGAACCAGCAGGGCCAGGACCTCTGTGGTGGATGAGCGTCAGCTCAAGGAACTGCACATCCGCACGGCCCTGCCGCTCAAGGCCTAGCCCCCGGGATCAGCGGGGCGACGGGGTCAGCGGGGCGAGGCACCCCCGGCACAGGCCCTGAGGATCATTCCCTTGGGAAGCTTGACGGCGCCCTGGGCGCAGGCGGCATCAAGCTGTTCCTGCCTGAGGTTCCGAGCGCCGCGCAGGTCGACGCCCGAAAAGACCACACCCTTCAGGCTGGCCCCTTCCAGGTCGCTACCGGAGAAGCTGGCCCCGCGGATCCAGGCGCTGTCCAGGCGGACTTCCCTGAGGCGTGCGCCCTCGAAGTCAGCGCCAGTGATATCGGCGCCGGTCAGGTCACTGCTGGAGAGGTCTGAACGGCTGAAGTCCGCGCCCCTCAGGCTGGCGTCCCTGAGGTCAGCGCCGATGAGGATCGACCCCGAGAAGTCCGCCCCCTGGAATCGGGCGCCGGAAAGCTGCCGTCCGGAAAGGTCGCAGCCGACGCAGGCACCGCCGAAGCTGACCATCCGGGGAATGTCGCGTTCGGGAACCACGGTCAGGGCCTGGGCCGCCATGGGCACCACGAGGAGACCTCCGGCGAGGACCGGGCAAAGCCGTCTGAAAACAACACCGAACACATGCGAGATCATGCGGATGCCTATGACCGCCACCCCGGTGGCGCGCCACTTAAAATGCTGTAACTCTGCAGGGATTGCCTATGCGGAGCCGACCTGATGAGCCTGCGCCTACCGGATCTCGGGACCTCGACGCGCCTCGCCCGCGAGACCGGCTTCAGCGTCCTCGAGGCCGAGCTGGTGTCCGAAGCCGCCGCCGCCCTCGGCCGCGCAGGCGCCCGTGCGGAGGCTGCCCTGGCCCGGCTGACCGATGAGGCCAGCCTGGCCTCGGAGGGTCGGGAGGCGCTCTTGAAGGCGGCGGCCGAGGCGGTCTGGGCCCTGTTTATCCAGCGGGAAGCCTGCGGCATGCGCGACCAGAAACCGGTGATCGCCGACCTGGGAATCCCAAGGGCCGTACTGGTCCGCCTGGGTGCCCGCTAGGGGATAGAACCTGACATTGGAGACCCGTTTGGGACGGCTCGGCGAGGGTCCGCTTGCGGGCGCCGAGGCAACGGTAAGAAACGACCCCAAGCAGACGATGGGATTGTCCGTTCGTTGGCGGGCGGGGCAAGGGTCTAGGGCCAGCCTCGACCCTTAGCGGACCAAGGTCGCCGCGACGTTACAGGACCTCTCCTGTCAAGATTTTGTCTAGAACAGATTCAACATCCAGCCGAATCTGATCTCCTATTCTGGCATTCGTACCCTTCCGGCCCAATCTCACGGTGAATTTACGCCTTCAACCCAGGCCGCCCGAACTTCGCAGCTAGAAGAGTCCTTCTTAGATTTGCTGAATTAAGTTATCAGGTTCCGTCGGTTAGCGTGAATTGATATTTGGTCCGACTGTGCCCACACGGCTCATGGCATAGGCGTCCCCTTGGCTGGGCTTGAACACCACCCGCATGAAGAATAGGCCCGTCTCGGGATCTTCGTATTGCTAAGCGTCTAGTATGTTTGTCCCGCGCTCGGACATGAGTCCGGGGACCCGGGCAACAATACCGATTCGGTCAGGACAGCAGTGCGTTAGGATCACTGCAGCCGATTGGACTCGCCCAGCACCACATTATCGATGAGCCGCGTGCTGCCCAGTCGCACAGCGATGAGGGCCAGGGCGCTCCCCTCCACCACGCTCAGCTCCCGTAAGCTTGAAGGGTCGGAGATACTCACATAGTCGATCTGTATCGACGGCTCAGCGCTCATCGCGCTGCGCATGGTTTCACGCAATACGCCAGCGTTTCGCTCGCCGCCGTCAAACAGCGCCCGGGCGGCACCGAGCGCCCGATAGACGGTAGAGGCCGCGGCCCGCTGGTCGGGGGTCAGGTAGCTGTTGCGGCTGGAGAGGGCTAGACCATCGGCCTCGCGCACGGTCGGGACCACGACGATCTCCACCGGGATATCGAGGTCGCGGACCAGTTTGCGGATTACCGCGCACTGCTGGGCGTCCTTCTGGCCGAAGTATGCCCGGGTCGGTCGGACGATGTTGAACAGCTTGGCGACCACTGTGGCGACGCCGCTGAAGTGGCCAGGGCGGACCGCACCCTCCAGCACGTTGGTGACGCCGCCGACCGCGATGCTGCTGTCGAAGCCGGGCGGGTACATCTCCGCCGCGTCCGGCGCGAACACCAGATCAACGCCGGCCGCTTCCAACAGGCCAAGGTCGCGCTGCAGGTCGCGCGGATACCGGGCCAGGTCCTCGTTAGGTGCGAACTGGGTCGGATTGACGAAGATGCTTGCGGCGACCGCGGCGCATTCAGCTTTGGCCCGCCGCACGAGGCTGAGATGTCCCTCATGCAGGTAACCCATGGTGGGCACTAGCCCCAAATCGGGAAGGCGGGCACCTGCCGCGCGCATCTCAGCGATGGAATTGAGGACTTGCATCCGGAGGTGCTTAGGCGAGCGCCTTCGCCAGCTCGTCGGCGTCCATGCCAGCGCTCTGGGCCTTGGTGGGAAAGCGCTTGTGCGCCACGTCTGAGACATAGGCGCGGACCGCGTCTTCGATAGCCGACCCGATCTCCGCATATCGCCTGGCGTGGCGCGGCGAGGTTTCGAAAAGGCCCAGAATGTCGTGCCACACCTGCACTTGCCCATCGCATCCGGCCCCAGCTCCGATGCCGATGGTGGGGATGCGCAGGCGCGCCGTCACCTCCGTAGCCAATGGAGCGGGCACCAGCTCCAGCACCAAGGCGAAGGCGCCGGCGGCCTCGAGCGCCAAGGCGTCCTCCAGCAGCTGTTTGGCGCCGGGTCCCAGCCGGGCCTGCACGCGGACGCCCAGCGTGTGCTGGGACTGCGGGGTGAAGCCAAGGTGGCCCATCACGGGTACACCGAACTGCACGAGATGCGCGACGATTGGCGCGACAGCCCCGCCGCCCTCCAGCTTGACCGCCTGGACCTGCGCCTCCTGCATCAGCCGCCGGGCCGCCGCAGTGGCTGAGGGCTTATCGGCATAGGTCAAGAACGGCAGGTCGGCAATTACCAGGGCGTTCTCGGTACCCCGCACCACGGCCTCCGCATACCGGACCATGTCATCCAGTGTCACCGGCAAGGTCGTGTCATGACCCTGCATGACCATGCCCAGGGAGTCCCCGACCAGGATGAGGGGCACACCTGCGCGGTCGGCGATCCGCGCGGCTGCATAGTCATAGGCGGTCAGCATCGGAATCCGCCGACCAGCTGTCTTCATTTGGAGAATATCGAGAAGGGTGGTTCGCATCTGGAGACTCCAACGCGGGCTGCGCCAGCCCGACAGCGGGATGTGCCATGCCAATAGAACTCCCGCGGTCTTGAGGAAACCCCCTGCAGTGCTCTCAATCTGACGGCAATCCGTCAACGGGCAGGCGCAATTTCCTCAACTCCGACCTGGCTCTAGCCCATGAACATCCGCAAGCTAGCGAGGGCGGCTGAGGTAATCCGTGCAACGTCGGCTTTGGGGTGCCTCGCTAAGGGCCGTTTCCGACCCGTGGCGGACGTTGACAAGGGCGGTTCGTCACGCTGAGCCGACAATGCATGTATTCAGGCTACAGTGGTCACGATCCGGATCTCTGCTCGAAGCTCAACACAGGCTGGATCGCCCAGATTGGCCAAAGCATGCCGCAGCCTCTGCTCGGCTTCGCCACGGAGATTGGGGGTGTCGCGCACGATCTTGCCCAGCGCGCAGACCCCCAAAAGCACGGAAGTCATCGCGTCCATGCCGCCGCTCGACACTTTCTGGTCGTGTGCCCGGATAACGATTTCGCCAAAGTCCGCCGCCGCCCTCGGCCGCGCGGGCGCCTGTGCGGAGGCTGCCCTGGCCCGGCTGACCGATGAGGCCAGCCTGGCCTCGGAGGGTCGGGAGGCGCTCCTGAAGGCGGCGGCTGAGGCGGTCTGGGCCCTCTTTATCCAGCGGGAAGCCTGCGGCATGCGCGACCAGAAACCGGTGATCGCCGACCTGGGAATCCCCCGGGCCGTACTGGTCCGCCTGGGTGCCCGCTAGGGGACAGAACCTGACATTGGAGACCCGTTGGGGACGGCTCAGCTAGGGTCGCTTACGGGTGCCGGGGCAACGGGAAGAAACGCCCCTTAGGCGAGGTTCAGACCTGCGTCTGGACGTCGTGCACTTCCGAACCTTGCGTCGGAATTCAAGCGATCAGAAGTTGTAGCGCAGGCTTATGCGGAGTTGGCGGGGCTCCACCGGGTGGAAGTGGATGTCGTCGACGCCTTCGGCTGGCTCCCTGGGGAGGCGAGAGGTGTAGAAATAGGTGATGTCATTGTCCTTGCTCTCCAAGAGGTTGAGGATGTCCCCGGTAATGGTGACCGGGCCCAGTCGGTGGCTCAGGGCAAGATTGACGATCGTGGAGCTTTTCGACCGGGCGCTATCATCTTCGACCAATGGTGCTGGACCGAGGTGACGAACCGTAACCTGCGCCGTGGTGTCCTCAGTGAGTTTCGCGATCGCCCCGGCGGTGAAGACATACTCAAGAGCATTGGGGATACGGTCGCCGCCGGGCGGGTCGCCGCTATAGCGGGCGCGGGTGGCCGCGCCGGAGACATCAAGGTTGATTCCCGGAGTCGGAGTCCAGGTGAACAGGGCCTCGACGCCCATCCGCTTCGTGCCATCCGTGCTCTCGGTTTCGCCAGCGTCGCCCACATACACCAGCTCTGACTCCAGGCGGAGCGCCCAAAGCGCGACGCTGGCCGTTACGCCACCGCCCTCGAAACGCGCGCCAACCTCCGCACCATCGGCTGCGGCGAAGATCGGCACAGTATCAACCGGGTCGAGGCTGACCGGGGAGACGCGCTGGACCGAGCCGCGGACGTCGTTGGAATGGAATCCGCGACCCGCGTCGGCATAGAACTCGAAGTTGTCGGAGACGCGATAGGCCAGGCTGAGCTTAGGGCTCACGATCGCCTCGCTCTCCTGGCCGGAATTCAAAGGGTTGTCGGAGTCGATTTCAGCGAAGATGGCGTCCGCGCGCACGCCGAGTGTCGCGCGCCAGGGGCCGGACGCCCACGCAGCCTGACCGTAGAGAGCGCCGGAGAACTCGCCCACTTCGTCCTGACGGTCGGTGGAGAGGCGCGCGCGCGCACGCGTACGATAGAGGCCGAGGGGGTCGATGCGATCGAATCGGGTCTCAGCGCCGAGTGCGAAGGTCCAGGGACTGTCGGGCGCGGCCCAGGTGCGGGTTGCCGAGCCGCCCAGGATCCAGCGCCGCTCAGCCTGCTCGAACTGGTCGCCGTTGATCGGATCGTCGAGGAAGTAGGTGAAGTTAGACCACAGGTTCAGCGTGTACCGCTGGGCATAGAGGACAATGTCGGTGTTGTCGTCTGGACGGTATCTTCCAGAGAGGATGAAGCGGCGGGTTCGGCCACCGTCGGTGGGGTCGATGACGCCGAGACGGGTAATCTGGCCGGCATCGACGGCGCGCTGCGGGATTTGGTCGGTGGCGTCCCAGCTGGCACCATAGGCCAAGGCGGTAACCGACCAGTCGCCGAAACCAAAGCGGGCGAGCGCGGTGGCTTTCCTCAGGTTCTCGTCGCGCACCCAGGGGCCGTCAGCCGTGTTGACGTCGAGGGCGATCAGGCCGTTGCCGACATTTACGCCGGCGACGACGCGACCGTAGTTATGTTCTCCGCCGGCTACCTCGATGAAACTGCGTGGCAAGGTCTGGAAAGTGCGGAAGCCCGCCGTCCCGGCGGCCGAGAAGTCTCCCGCCTCCGCGAAGTAAGGCCCCTTGCGGTATGAGATCGTCTCGACCAGCTCCGGGACGACGCCGTTGATGTCGAGATAGCCCTGGCCGTGGGCGTGGGTGCGCAGGTTGAGCGGCACGCCGTCTAATGAAATGGAGAAGTCGGTGCCGTGGTCGAGATTGAAGCCACGCAGGAAGAACTGATTGGCCTTGCCAGAGCCCGAGTGCTGGGTGGAGGCCAGCCCTGGGATCACCTCGGCCAGCTCGCCGGGACGTAGGATCGGCCGAATGGCGTAGGCGCTGAAGCTGACGGTCCCCTCGCTGGCGGAGGTCGCCTGACCGATCCGGCCCTCGCGTTTGCCCCAGACGTAAACCTCATCCAACTCGGGCGCCGCGGTCGCGATCGGCGGAGCCTCGTCCGCGGCGAACGCTACGGTTGGCACGGCGTGGGCGAGCATGAGGAGGGATAGAATTGCGCTGCGCCGCATGAGGCTCTCTCGGTAGGAACTTTGGTGTGATAGTTCCTACTCCCACGTCGAAGTCAAACCTGGGTTTCTTGGCAGGGGCAGTCCCGACGCCTATGGTTGGGCCGTTCAGGAGGCACCGATGCAGCGCGTGACGATCTCTCTGGAAGAGACACTAGCGGAGGCGTTCGACAGCCTCATCGCCGGCCAGGGCTACGAGAGCCGTTCCGAGGCCATGCGAGACCTCGTCCGCAAGGCCATCGCCGAGCGCCAGGACGCATCCCCCGACGGGGACTGTGTGGGCAACCTCTCCTACGTCTACAACCACCACGTCCGAGCGCTGGCCCAGCGGCTGACCGAGATCAGCCACGAGCATCACGACTTGGTGGTCGCGACCTTTCACGTGCACCTGGACCATGACCACTGCCTGGAAAGCATGATGCTCAAGGGTCATACGGCACAGGTGCGCGCGCTTGCCGACGCCATCCGGGCCGAGCGCGGGGTCCGGTTCGGCGAACTGAACCTGATCGCGGTAGCGCCGAACGGTGACCATGGGCCGGAGGCGGGCCACAAGCATGTCCGGCACGAGCATCTGACGCCGGAGTTGGGTTGAGTCGCTAGCGGATAGAACCTGGCATTGCAGACCCGTTGCGGACATTGTCAGCCGCTTGCAGCTGATTCAATGTCCAGGGTGGGGAGCAAACTTGGAGGCGTCGTGAGCGATCCGGAACAAGCAAGAGCGAACCCGCTCAGAAACATCGAAGCGAAGACAGGGTCGTCGATTAGCGGGATGCGCGCGGCAGTATCCGCGGCGGGCCACGATCTTGACCCCTCGACAGGTGACCTCCCATGATCAAGCCGATCTCGACTGTTACGAACAAGCCGGACCGTACTCCTCGTCCGTGGGCGATTGCGCTCGCCGCCGCATTCGTGCTGACCGGCGGGGCCGTCGCCGCCGGCGCGGCCCTGAAAGCGCCCTCAGCCCCACCCAACGCGCCGTTCCGGATCGAGGAAGTCGCCGACCTCGACCAGCCCTGGGCCATGACCTTCCTGCCCGACGGCCGCATGTTGATCACCGAGAAGGCTGGCCAGCTGTTGATGCTCTCAGCAGACGGCAAACAGCGAAAGACTGTGACCGGCACCCCCGCCGTGACATCCCAGGGACAGGGCGGGCTGATGGATGTCGTGCTTCACCCCCGGTTCGCCAATAACCGGATGGTTTACCTCAGCTATTCGGAAGCCGCCGGTAAGGACACGAGCCTGGTCCTGGCGCGCGGCGTGTTCAATGACGGAGACGCCCCGTCGCTAAGCAACGTGCAGACGCTTTTCCGCGGCCCCAAGTATGACGCCAAGGCGGGCCACTATTCTGGCCGCATCGCGTTCTCGCCCGAGGGCAAGCTGTTTTTCGCCGCCGGTGATCGCCAGCAGTGGGACGGTTTCCAGCGCACGGAGCCGCAGGATATCAAGATCCTCTCAGGCAAGGTTCTGCGCCTCAACGACGACGGCACGCCGGCAGCTGGCAATCCCCTGGCGGCGCGCGGCGGTGATCCCGCCATCTGGACCTATGGCCACCGCAACCTCCTCGGCCTGGTATTCGACGCAAACGGCAACCTGTGGGAGCAGGAGATGGGCCCTCTGGGTGGGGACGAGGTCAATCTGATCCTGCCCGGCCGCAACTACGGATGGCCGGTCGTCTCCAATGGCGACAACTACCCGGGCCCGCCGACCAATGGGGCGGCGATCCCGGATCATAGCCCTGGCGACGGCTTTGTGGCGCCGAAGGTCTGGTGGAATCCCGCGATATCGCCCGCGGGGATGATGGTCTATTCCGGCAAGCTCTGGCCGCAGTGGCGTGGCGATCTCTTCATCGGCGGTCTGTCCAGTCAGAGTCTGGTCAGGGTCGATGTCAACGGACCCGAGGCCACGAAGGGCGACCAGTTCGCGCTGGGTACGCGCATTCGCGAGCCGGAGGAGGGGCCTGACGGCTCAATCTATCTTCTCATCGATGGCCGGCGCGGCTCGGACGGGAAGCTGGTGAAGCTGACGCACAAGAGGTGACACAAGGGGGTGCCCAAGAGTGACGCCTGGCGCACAGCGGACCGGCGCAACCTTGTGTTTTGCCCAGCGGAAGCGGGAAGGCCTGCTCACGGGTAGAACGCCCAAGCGGCCGCGACGTGCTCTTGCGCTCTTGATGCAGAGCCGTCAGCCGGCGAGGTCGCCCTCGGCGCGGACGCCGCAGGTCTCGCAGATGAGGTCTGCACCCTTTCGCACGAGGGCCGTGTCCCCGCAGGCCGGGCAGACATCCGCGTCCCTGCGCAGCCCGCCCTGGGTTCCGCGCTCCTGCGGCGTCGGCAGGAAGACGAGGTTGTCGGGCGCGGCTCCCCGAGAGAAGCCGCGGGAGATGAACCGGGACACGGGCTGGGGTTCGGGCGCCTCCAGGGGCTGGCCATCGGCGGAACCGCGGCCCAGGCCGTCCGCATTCAACTCTCCGTCGGCGTTCGCCAGGTCATCCCGGCCGAGATAGGAGATGCCGAGCTCGCGGAAGATGTAGTCGAGGATCGAGGTCGCAGAGCGGACGGAGTCGTTGCCGGTCACCTGGCCCGCCGGCTCGAAGCGCGTGAAGACGAAGGCGTCCACGAAGTCGTCGAGGGGCACCCCGTACTGGAGGCCGATGGAGATCGAGACCGCGAAGTTGTTCATCAGCGAGCGGAAGGCAGCGCCCTCCTTGTGCATGTCGATGAAGATCTCACCCAGCTCGCCGTCATCGTATTCGCCGGTGTGGAGGTAGACCTTGTGGCCGCCCACTGAGGCCTTCTGGATGTAGCCCTTCCGGCGATCGGGCAGCTTGCGCCGGGTGGGCGGGCGCTCGACCTCGACGCGGCGCTCGATGATCCGCGCCTCCGGCTCTGGTGCCGCCGCCGCCGCCTCAGCGGGGGTCGGATCGCGAAGCCGTTGGCGCTCCAGCAGGCCTCTTTTGATTCGGGGGCGCAGGATGACGCCCGGCTTATCTCCCAGGCCCTCCAGGACGGCGTCCAGGGCCTCGGCTTCGGCCTCGAACGCCACCACGGGCGGCGTCGCCAGCAGGGGGGCGAGGGTTGCGGCCATGGCGACGGTGTCGGCGATGGCGATCTCGGCACCCGTCGCCAGGGCTGAGGCCTGGGCCTCAGTCAGGCCCGGGAGATCGGACAGCCGACCCGAACCGGCGATGGCGGCGTCGCTGAGGGCGACCTGCTCGGGGCTGAAGCCCATGCGCTCCGGGAGATCGAGGGCCGGGTCGGCCAGCTCGGCCTCAGTCAGGCCGAGGACATCGGTCAGGAATCCAGGGTCGATCACCCGCGCGGACAGGACGTCCGACAGGCGGGCGGCCATGGGAAGGGCCGACTCGACGGCGGCGATCTCGTGGTCGGTAAAGCCGCGAGCCTCCAGGGCGGCCCGGTCGACCCCGGGGGCACCCGAGAGGTCCCGCAGGCCCAGGGCGTGGAGCCGGGCGGCGGCGACATCAATCCCGAGACCATCCAGGGCCCGGAGCGAGGCTCCGGAAAGGGTGCGGTAGCCTTCAGCGTCGGCGGTCTCGACGGTGATCACGGGCCCGGGGGAGGGGGCGCCGGAGGGATCCGCACCGCCCAGTCGAAGGGCGAGCTCTGGGTCGCTGAACAGGGCCAGGCCTACGTCCAGGCCCTTGGGAATGGCCCCCAGCGCCGTCTTGAAGAGGTCGCGGGCGGCCTTGCGCGCGGGCTCGGAGCCATAGCCAAGGCCGCGGGCCAGCAGCCAGTCGCCCAGTCCGCCCAGGCCGATCAGGCCTGGACGCCCGGACGCCGCCAGGGCTGTGGCGAGGTCGGTGACGGCGGCCTCGAACCGTGAGGCCTCAAAGTCCTCGCCGAGGCCGAAAGCCCCCAGGTTGACGGCACCGCGCACGCGGCCCGCCGTGGCGGCGAGGGCCGCCGCAGTCCCGGCGTCCGGTGCCAGTCCCACACAGCCTGTCAGGGCCAGGCGTCCCAGGTTCGGGGTCGCGGGAGCGCCTCGTGAAACGACCATCCGCAGCCGGTCTCCACCCGATGGCGGAAGCGCCTGCCGCCAGGTGGTCTCGCCGCACCGGGCAAGGTCGATCGCCTCAAGGATCAGGTCGTCCGGAGCACCGGCGGTACGAGCGCGTTCGATGGCCCGGGCCAGGACGGGATTACCGGCCGGTGAGGCGCAGGCCTCCCGGTCGCCCTCGCAGCGGGAGACGGCGTCAAGGACGCCCTGCATGGGACCCGCAGCCGCCTCTGCGGCGGACCATGCCAGGCGCTCGCCCCGGAGAGCGGCGGCCAGGGCCTGGAGTCGTGCCTCGAGACCCGGGTCTGTTGCCTCCAGGATCTCGGGCGCGGGACCCGCAGGAAGGCCGATCGCCGCGGCACCGTTCAGCATCAGGGCGGCCAGGCGATCCCCCAGCCCCCGGCGCTGAGCCTTGCGGGCGAGGTCTGCGGCCAGCCCATGGATGGCGTTGCCCAGGTCCTCGGCCCCCCCCAGCGCCTCCATCCAGGCTTCGACCTGGGGCTGGGTCCAGTCGGCCGGTGCCAGGACCTCGACGCACCGGTCGCTCAGTTCGACCTGCCGGGACTCCAGAACGGGCGGGGTGTGCATCAGATCGGCCTCCAGTCCCGGCAGGTTAGGACTGTGACTGGCCATGGGCAACAGATGTTGCGGGTCAGATAGCCCTGATCCACAAGATGTTGAGGTTTCCTGATCGCTGGACGCTTGGGGGCGGGCGACCTATAGTCCCGCCCAGTCAATCTGAGTGGACCGGAACGCGCATGCTGAAGGCGATCTTCACCTGGTGGAACGGCGCAACCATCGGCGCCGGGTTCCATATCAAGCGCAGGGGCGTCCTCGTGGGCCAGGACGACTACGGCAATCGCTATTTCGAAGCCCGGGATGCCAAGGATTCCTATGACGGACGCCGCCGCCGCTGGGTAATCTACAAAGGCTACCCAGACGCTTCCAAGGTGCCCGCGGAGTGGCACGGCTGGCTGCATTACACCTTCGACGAATTGCCAACCCCGACGTCCTTGCCCCGGAAGTCCTGGGAAAAGGATCATGTTCCCAACATGACGGGCACGATCCACGCCTGGCGGCCCAAGGGCTCGATCACTCGCGGTGGAGAGCGTCAGCGCGCCGCCGGGGACTACGAGGCCTGGCGGCCCGAATAGCATGGCCCTGAGCCCAAATAGCCGACGCCTGGCCGCGATCGCTCTTGCGGTGACAGCGGGTCTCGCCCCTGCGGCCTTGGCACCGGCCCAGCAGGCTCCTGCTCCCGCACCTGACACACCAGCCGCTTCTCCAGCCGCTTCTCCAGCCGCTTCCCCACCCGATTCCGCCGAGGTGCCTGTGCAGGCTCCGGAAGGCGAGGTGGCCCCGCCGGCGGTCGTCGAGGAGGAGGCCCCGCCTGCCGTGGTCGAAGCGCCGCCGCCTGCCTTGACCGCACCCGTGCCCGCCTCCCAGGTGGCGCCGGCTGTACCGCCTGAGCGCAGGGTCGCCGACCTGCCTGTCGAAAGCGTACGCCAGAGGGAGAGGTTCGCTGTGGCTGTCCTCCAGGCCGTGGACAAGGTGACGGCAGAGACCATCCGCTTCGAGGCACCTGTCGGCCAGCCCGTCCGCTACAAATCTCTGATCCTTACGGTCCGCGCCTGTGAGCATACCGCCGGCGATGAGCCAACTGAGGACACGGTCGCCTATCTGACGGTGGACTCCCAACCCAAGCCCCAGGCTGGCCGACCTGTGCCCGGACCCCGCCAGGTCTTCAAGGGCTGGATCTATGCTTCCTCGCCGGGGCTCAGTGGCCCCGAGCATCCGGTTTACGACACCTGGCTGATCACCTGCAGGACCGCTGCGCCGCTGAGGGGCGCGGCCCCCGTGAGCCTGCCTTCAACCGCCAACGCCGCCGCCAGTCGCTCGAGGTAGACGTCCCGGGGGATTTCCTCGGCTCCGAGACTGGCGAGATGGTCCGTGATGAACTGGGCGTCGAGCAGCCTGTATCCGCCCCGGATCAATTGCGCCGCAAGGTGAGCGAGGGCGACCTTCGAGGCATCTGTCTCGAATGAGAACATGCTCTCCCCGAAAAAGGCACCGCGCAGGGCGACCCCGAACAGCCCGCCGGCCAACCGGCCACCGCGCCAGGCCTCCACAGAGTGGGCGGCACCTTCAGCGTGCAGGCTGCGGTACATCCCCAGCAGGGCCGGGTTGATCCAGGCACCAGGGCGGGACGGATCCGCACAGGCAGCCAGCACGGCCTCGAAGTCCGAGTTGATGCGGACCTCGAATGCATCCTGCCGGAGGGTCCTCTGGAGCCTGCGGGGCAGCCGAAGGCGGTCCAGTGGGAAGACCCCGCGGAACTCGGGCTCGACCAGGAAGACCTCGGGCGCCGAGGGCGAGTCCGCCATCGGGAAGACCCCGCGGGCGTAGAAATCGAGTGCTGGGTGCCGACGGGACGTCAGGCTCACCTGGCCTCCGCGAGATCCTTCAGCCAGGATTCCAGCCAGTGGATCGTATAGTCGCCCATGACGAAGTCCGGCTGGAGCAAGAGGTCCTGGAAGAGGGGGATCGTCGTCTCGATACCACCGACCACCATTTCGCCGAGGCAACGGCTGAGCCTCGCGATGCACTCTTCGCGGTCACGACCGTGGACGATCAGCTTGCCAATCAGGCTGTCGTAATAGGGCGGGATGGCGTAGCCAGCGTAGATGGCGCTGTCCAGGCGGACACCGAGGCCGCCAGGAGCGTGGAAATCCGTCACAAGCCCCGGTGACGGGGTGAAGGTCCGCGGGTTCTCGGCGTTGATCCGGCACTCGATTGCGTGCCCCTCAAAGGCAATGTCCTTCTGGCTGAAGGACAGGGGCAGTCCCGCGGCGATCCGGATCTGCTCGCGCACCAGGTCTATGCCCGTGATGGCTTCCGTCACCGGGTGCTCGACCTGCAGGCGGGTGTTCATCTCGATGAAGAAGAATTCCCCGTTCTCGTAGAGGAACTCGATGGTGCCGACGCCGAGATAGCCGATCTTGCGGACGGCCTCGACGACCACCTCGCCAATCTTGCGGCGTGTTGCGGCGTCGATGACCGGGGAGGGTGCCTCTTCGAGGACCTTCTGATGGCGACGCTGGAGGGAGCAGTCCCGCTCGCCGAGGTGGCAGACGTTCCCGAACTGGTCGGCAATCACCTGCAGCTCGATATGCCGGGGCCCCTGGAGGTAGCGCTCCATGTAGATGGCGTCGTCGCCGAACGCGGCCTTGGCTTCGGCCCGGGCGGTCGCGACCGCTTCGGCCAGGTCCTCCTCGGTCCGGGCCACCTTCATGCCCCGGCCGCCACCGCCGGCTGCGGCCTTGATGAGGACCGGGAAGCCGATCTCCCGGGCGGCGGAGAAGGCCTCCTCCTCGGTCGTGATCGCGCCATCGGACCCCGGCACCACCGGGATTCCGGCCTCGCGGACCGCCTGCTTTGCCGTGATCTTGTCGCCCATCATGGTGATGTGCTCGGGCAGAGGCCCGATGAAGGTGAAGCCGTGGGCGTTCACGATCTGAGCGAAGCGGGCGTTCTCTGACAGGAAACCGTAGCCGGGATGGATGGCCTGCGCGCCAGTGATCTCAGCTGCAGCGATGATGGCCGGAATGTTGAGGTAGCTCTTGGAGGCGGGCGCAGGGCCGATGCAGACGCTTTCATCAGCCAGGCGGACCCACATGGCACCCGCGTCGGCCTCGGAATGCACCGCGACCGTGGAGATGCCCATTTCCTTGCAGGCGCGATGCACCCGCAAGGCGATTTCGCCCCGGTTGGCGATCAGGATCTTGTCGAACATGACCTACCCGATGATTGCGAGGGGTTCGCCGAACTCGACCGGCTGGCCGTTTGCCACCAGGAATTCGAGGATCCTTCCGGCGCGGGGCGCGGGAATGGGGTTCATGGTCTTCATGGCCTCGATGATCATCAGGGTCTGGCCCTCCGAGACGGTGTCGCCCACCTTGAAGAAGGGCGGCGAGTCCGGCTGGGGCTGCAGGTAAACGGTCCCGACCATCGGAGATTTCACGGCGTCCCCATCCGCAATCGCAGGTACGGGGGCAGGCGCTGCGACCTCGATGGCCGCCGGGGCGACAGCGACCGCTACGGGTGGGGCCGCAACCGCAACGGGTGCGGCGGCGGTCAGGGTACGCGCCACGCGGATCCGCAGACCGTCGTGCTCGACTTCGATCTCGGAGAACCCCGTATCGTTCAGGATGCCGGCAAGGCGGCGGACAAGACGTGCATCGATCTGTTCGGCGGGAGCCTTCGGACTGGACGGCATTTAGGGATCCTGTGCTTCGTCGTCTCGGCGGCCGCACAAAGTCGGCCCCTTGAACTTCTATCGAACCGCAGCCGGCGCGGACACGGGCAGAAGCACCCTACAGGACACATCGGCGTGAAGCCGAGCGCCGGTTCCAACCGACAGCGTCCCGGCCAGCGCAGACTCGCCAAAACCGGAACCGCCGTCTTGTAACGGCGGGCGGCTGGGGTCACAAGCAGGGCATGACTCTGTCGCTGATCCTCAACGGCGAACCCCGCAGGCTGGAGGCCGTCGAAAACGTGGCGGAACTGGTCGCGGCCCTCGGCCTTGAGCCCCGGAAGGTGGCCGTCGAACGGAACCTCGAGATCGTCCCGCGTTCCGCCTACGGCCAGACGCGGCTGGCGGACGGAGACCGGATCGAGATCGTGCATTTCATCGGAGGCGGCTGAGATGGCGGATGCAATGACCCCTGTGGCAGATCCGGATGAGACATGGAC
>Ga0208787_1000563_pt1 | contig 17436 bp, 19 predicted proteins | sample Wag4_2014_7_11_FD_187362 | JGI IMG/M metagenome (GOLD analysis project Ga0208787, IMG submission 187362) | Fresh water microbial communities from Ohio, USA - Utica-2 Time Series HT 2014_7_11 (SPAdes) (version 2) | ecosystem: Environmental > Aquatic > Freshwater > Water tank | place: USA: Ohio... | reverse complement strand
ATCTAATGCCAGCGCAATTGCTGCTGCCGTAGATGTTCCGACCAAGAGTGCGCCCACCAACCCCGGACCAGCAGTAACTGCAATTGCATCAATATCATTAAGTGAAACCTTGGCACTTTTTAGTGCGCGATCAAGTGCTGGAATCATCGCCTCTACATGCGCTCTACTGGCAATTTCTGGAACGACGCCACCAAAGCGGGCATGTTCTTGAACGCTGGATGCAATTTCGTTTGCTAATAACGTGCGTCCTCTGACGATGCCGATTGCGGTTTCATCGCATGACGTTTCGATTCCTAGGACAAGTGGTTGGCTCATGACAACTCTTTTCTCATGACATGAGCTTCTAATCCAGGACCGTAATAATTCTTGCGTGTATTAATAATTGAATAACCCAATGATTCATAGAGTGCAATCGCAGATGTGTTGTTGACTCCAACTTCGAGCATCATCGACGGTGATACCCGCATCTGTGCCCACTTTTCGAGCGATTCCATAAAGTGACGGGCAATTCCTTGTCTGCGCGCTTCGGGCAATACAGCAACAGTTAAAACATCCGCATCAACTCCGGATGCAACAACCATGACGCCTGCGTATCCCACAATCTGTTTATCCGAGCCAAGTGCCACAATGAAATAACGAGTCTTTGGGATTCCAGAGAACTCTTCTTTGAATTGGCCCATAGACCACGGTGAATCTGAAAATAGTTTGCGCTCCATAGAAACTAGCACCGGAAGATCGAGTGGCATTGCTTCGCGATAGGAAAAATTCATTATCGCTCCGATGTTGGAACAGCGTCAGGGCGGCGTAAATACATTGGTTGATCAACTTGCTGCAGTGTGTGAAATATAGATACATCAGGAAAAGTTGCGTGGGGTGCCAATCCATACTTATGCGCGCCTTCGCCAACAAATATTTGTCCCACAACTTCACTTGGAGCATTAACGTGTGGCCCATCAACTCGTCTGCCATCTTTATACGCTGCCCAGTAAATTTCTTTGCGTCTTGCATCCGTCGCTGCAATGTAATCAGGAGTTTGGCTCACAATTGCATCAAGTGAGCACACACCACGAAGTTCTACATTTCTAGCCCAGGCAAATGCTTGTGCAAAAGAAATTCCTGCACGCAAACCTGTATAGGGTCCTGGCCCCATTCCAACAATTACTGAGGTTATTTCATTATTAATTGCCAGCGCTTTTTGCACCAAACGCGGAACAGCTTCGGCATGCGCAGTTGCTCCATCCTCAAACTCTGACCACTGCACTTTGCCTTCAACAATTAAAGCAACTGATGTTCGAGAAGTTGCTGTATCTATAGCTAATACAACGCTCATGCGGAAAAACCTGCCCAGCGTTTGCCGACACACTTAAATGAAACGTTGCGGACTTCTTGGCTTCTATCAATTGTTATCTCTAAACGTTCATCAGAGAGACGAGCAGATTCGGCGCCACCCCACTCGATAACGGTCACAGCATTTTCTCGGTCAGTATCTAAGTCCAAATCATCTAAAAACAATGCAGCTTTATTTGATTCCAGTAAGCGATACACATCTACATGAATCAATGGCAATGGCGCATCATAAATTTTGGAGATCACAAATGTTGGCGAAGTAACTCCAGAAATTCCAAGTGCGTGAGCAATACCTTGTACCAAAACGGTTTTACCCGCCCCTAATGCGCCGTTAAGCAAAATCACATCTGCAGGCTTTAACTGAGCGCCGATTCGTGCACCGAGTTCGTGCATCTCTGTGGCGCTGGAAATGTGAATCATGATTATCCAAAGTTTAGCGGCAAAAGTAGAAGGGCCCCAGGTTTACTGGAGCCCTTCTACTTTTGAACCGTTAGTGATTAACGATCAGCGAACATCAATTCAGGTTTGAAATCTGGATCGATGAACATATTTTTATTCTTCTTAATTGCTGACTTAGCAGTTGCCAGTGAAGGCAACTTGCCGGTCTTGCCTGCATTTGCAAGCATCTTGGCAATAATTAGAAGATCTGCGTTTGTATACATAAAGTGGCTTGTGCCAGTTGTTGGGATTACCGGTGTGATTGGGCTTCCCACAGCATCAAACTTTGTATATGTATCTGGTGGTTTATTCCAGATGTTTAGCAACATTCCTGGCTTTGCAGAACCTGAAGCTACATTTTCCTCATACAGCTCTTTGAACTTCTGAATGAATCCAGCTGGAGTCACTTGATCAGCAGTTTGTGAGACTGTAATTGTTGGAATTGTTACTGCACCTGAATAAGCAGATTGCTCATTGGTAATGCAATTAACAGCAGCAGGTGTTCCCTTGACGCGAGGCGCAGCTGGATTGAGCTTATTGAGCCAACTCAACATTCCAGCAGCAGATGCTTTACCTGTAAGTCCAGCGGCATATACATCTCCATTGTCGCCAAGGCGTGCTGCGTAATCAGTTGCGGTGTTATCAAAAATTGTTCCACCACACTTAATCTCTGCGTCATAGTTTCCAATGAGCGCAGTAGCAGCTGCTGTGAATCCATTTTCAAGGACACCTAGCGCTGGGCTAATTGCAAGACCAAATGATGTTTCAAGTGGACCGGCTGGACCAGATGATGCATCGTAAGTATTTGACTGCACTGGAACACCAGAGAGCAAACCAATCAATAGCACTGCGCTACGAACTGGAATTGCTTTCATGGTATCTGGGACCATTGATGTAGCCGGCCACGCTGGTGTTTGCGGATTGGCTCTAATAGCTGCCTGGATTGCTCCAAAGGCTGTTAGTACCTTTGTAATATCTCCGAAATACTCCGCTTTTCCAGCATCGCCAGATGAGTATCCATGAGCTTTGATGGTTGGATCAAAGAAAGTCTTAAAGAGCCACATGAAGTCACCTGCATATGTGAATTGAGAGTTAGCTGAACCAGCCATGTGCAAGTTTGCAGCCGCATCAATCACATCGAATTTTTCAGATAGTGATTGAGAAATTGCTCCACCTAGTGAGTCGCCCCAAGAAACAATCTTATTGATTTTTGGGAACTTTGAGCGAGCTTCAACGATGAGCTGCAAGTTGTTATTGACAGCTTCTGGAACAGACCAACCCTGTGTTGAGATGCCAGATGCTGCAAGCGCATAACCCTGCTTAAGAAGTTCTTGTGCAATGAACTCTTGATCAGCAGCTGTACGTCCTGGTGCGATTTCTACGGACATATCAACTACGTAACCATTTGGTCGAATGATAGGAATCTTAGGCATGTTGTGATTGCCGCGAATGCCGTGGTTGTACAAATACAGCATGCCGTTGAACTTTGATGGCATACGAATTTCGTACTTAGCTCCTTGCCAATCTGTGCCCGTACATTTTTGGTAAGAAACGCTCTTACCTGCTGATGTAAAGGACGCCTTTGAACAAGTCGTTGCTTGCGCCGAAGATGGAATTGCAACTGCAAGTGTGGTTACAAGCGCTGTAACAACAAGTGCTGCAAGTGACTTACGTGTCTTTATATTTTTCATGAGTTTGTTGGTATCCCATTCTTAGGAATTGATTGACGCTTGAATGTTGATGGTGTGATCGGACCTGTTGTTGAGTCTGTTGTCACAACTGACAGCGTTCCGCCGAATGGCTTTAACTCGCCCTTTGCGTTGAGTTGACCCATCCAGTAACCGTTATAACCGATGTGGCTTGTAGGTGAGTAATTAAGTGGAACAAGAGCTGCGCTAGCAAACTTTGCCCCCTTATTTTCAATCGCCTTCATCAAACCAGTACGAGTGAGATTCTTGCCAGCTGCACGAAGTGCTTGAACTGTGAGCATCGCTGAGTTCATGCCTTGCAACACCACGTTGTCGAATGAGACGCCAGGGTTGTACTTAGCGTTGATCTTGCTAAATTCCTTGACGTATTCATCAGTTGTGTCTTTAGCATCAGGGAAGAAGCTTGCAGCAATTGCACCATCGATTGTTGCTGGCTTAACACCAAGTGCTAGAAGCGTGTTGGCATCTCCACCAACAGAACCTGCGATCCAAGTAAATTTGCTTACTAGGTTCAATGATTCAGCAGCTTTGAAGATAAGCGCTGTTACATCTGTTGTTCCAAAGAGGATTACAACTGGCTTACCTGGGATAGCGCTTAATCCAGTTACAAGTGCCTTGGCACGTGCATCTGTCATTGAGCTCTGTGGATACAAAGTCTTTGAAGCAAGTGTGAGAGAACCTGCAGCAAAACCATTTACTCCGTCAACACCAAATTCGTCATCCTGGGCTACGAGAGCAACTGCTTGACCAGGGAATTTGTCCTTAACGAATTTAGAGATGATTTTTGCTTCCATTGCATAGCTTGGAAGAACTGTGAATGTTGTTGGGTACTTGGTGCGATTACCAAAACCACTGAAACCTGTGTTTACAAATAGATCAGGAACTTTCTTTTTCGCAAGTGATGCTGCTGCATACGCTTTTGAGTGAGTAGCAGTTCCGAGAGCTGCGACTAGAGCGAATACGCCATCCTTGAGAACAAGGTTCGTTGTCTGTGTAGCTGCCAATGTAGGTAGGTACTTATCGTCGCGAACGATCAGTTTAATTTTGCGGCCGTACACTCCACCATTTGCATTGATGTGGTCGAAGTAAGCCTTCATCGCTCCTGGAACCTTGCCGTAAGAAAGAGCAGCTGTTCCGGTTAGCGGAGTAGAAATTCCTAGTTTGATCTCTTTTGATGTCAGCCCTGGATCGGCAGCTTGTGCAGGAAGAGCAGTAAAGACCATTGCTCCGAGTGCGACTACCGCTGAAACGATGGAGAAACGTTTCATGCGAGTATTTCTGATCATGTATTTCCTTCCGTGTGTTTTCTGAGGGGTTTACTTATTTAGTTGTGTTTCTTAAAACTATGTAAAAGCGTTCCTGGTCCATTCGGTGTAAATAACACTGCCAAGATCAACAGCGCACTCACCAAGAAACCAGGCAAGGTTGCAGTGAATCCTTCAGATCCACCGATTCGGGTGACGAGTGAATCGGCGATCTCAGGGATTGCCACCAAAACCAACCCCCCTAGCATCACACCTCGGAGGCTATAAATGCCAGTGACTACGGCGCCTGTAAGTAAAGAAAATGAGAGGCTGAGCGGGAATGCGCTCGGGGAAACCCCGCTTATGAGCATGACCAGCAAACCCCCGGCCAATCCAGCCATGCCTGAGCTCAGGGCAAAGGCCATCACTTTCATCCGCCCGGTGTTGAGACCGGATAACGCGGCAGCGGTTTCGTTGTCGCGAATTGCGCGAAAGGTGCGCCCATAACGCGAGGAGACAACGTTAGAAATTAGCCAGAGCATGATTAACACGGCAAGTGTTGAAATCCAGAAAAACCACTTGTACATCGAAAAGTCTTCGCCAAAACGTGCAGGTGGTGCTCCCACATCAAAGACAACGCCTTGTTCTCCGCCAAGAATTGGGAATTGATTTGCAAGAGTTGGTAGCGAAACTGCAAGTGCCAATGTTGTTCCGGCTAAGTAAGGTCCCGATAATCGAGCGACACCAAAACCTAATAAAAGTCCAAATACTCCTGCAACAAATGTTGCAATGACCAGTGCGATGGCGGGATGTAAATTGAAATTATTAATTGAAAGTGCACCAGCGTAAGCACCTACCGCCATCAATGCACTATGACCTAATGAGAGTTGCCCCGAATATCCGGTGAGCAAAATAATTGATGCAATCGCCAAGGCATACATCGCCACAAAAGAACCTTGATACTGCAAAAGTTCGCCGATGCGATCACCAATTAACAACAAAGCCCAACCGAGTGCAACGAAAAAGAGGGTGCGCTTTTTGGTAGAAGATAATTTCATCATTAATCTCTCCGGCTCTTCTTGCCCGAGAAAATTCCTGCTGGCTTAATCAAAAGAACCACAACGAGCATCACGAACGCCATTGGAAAAACAAGTTTTTCGCTGACGTAACTTGTGGCAAAACTAATTGCAAAGCCAAGAATCATCGCACCAGCTACGGCTCCGAACAAACTATCTAGTCCGCCAATTACTGCAGCCACAAAACCAAACACCAGCAATACATCCATCGCATTTGGATATAGATAAGAAGAAGGTATGTACAGCATTCCAGCCAGACCTCCTGCTGCACCCGCTAGTGACCAGCCAAGTGTTCTGATGAAATCAACTTTAATTCCAGATAACTTTGCAATTTCTGGCGAGTGTGCAGATGCTCGAAGCGCGAGTCCGATATTTGTCTTTTGAAACAAAATAGTTAAGAGGAGCATGCTCACGGTTGCAAATACAACTACTAATAAATTAAATGGACTAAATGCAATTACTCGACCAAATAGCGTAAAGCCATCGGTTGAAACAGGAGCTGCGAGTGATTGATAGGTCAATCCCCATCTAAATCCGATGATGGATTGAATAATTCCTAGCAAACCAAGAGTTGCAACAACTGGCGCAATCATCAGGATTGGTCCACCTTTAATTCGCTTAAAGATTGGACGCATAAAGAATCTATCTATGACTGCGCCCAGAAGCGCTCCGAATACCATCGCTGCAATTACGCCGACCCAAAATGAGCCACTGCGGACCGTAACTTCGTATCCAATATATGTAGAGAGAACTGCTTGACCAGCTTGTGCAAAGTTGATGATGCGAGTTGAACGCCAAACAAGAACAAGTGCGGTAGACATCAACGCATAGATTGCGCCTGTTGTTAGTGCTGTCAGTATTGCTGTAATAAATTTAATCATTTAATACCCCAAGTAAGCAGTACGTACTGCCGGATCTTTAAGTAGGTTTTCTGCAGAATCAAGAGCAACAACGCGTCCCAAGTTAAGAACGACACCGTCATCGGCAATTGCTAATGCGCCCATTGCATTTTGCTCAACAAGTACAACAGTTAGATTCATTGTGGTAACAAATTTTCTGATTGTGGTAAATATCTGATCAATAATAAGAGGAGCCAGACCAAGAGATGGTTCATCCAATAAAAGCAATCGTGGGCGGGCAACGAGGGCTCGTCCGATAGCCAACATCTGACGTTCACCGCCAGAGAGAGATCCACCAGATTGAGACATGCGTTCACCTAAGATTGGAAATAGTGAAACAACTTCTTCAGTTGCAAGAGCAACATCTTTCTTATCTTTACGCCACAGCCCAGTTAGTGCCAAGTTTTCTTTAACGGTGAGCTCTGCAATAACGGATTTACCATCTGAAACGTGCATGATTCCTGCGCGTGCCAAATTCTCAGCACGCTTGCCAACTATGGATTCTCCATTCCACGTTGCATTTCCGGATTTGATTTCTTTTAATCCAGATAGTCCTCGAAGCAGAGTGGTTTTTCCTGCACCATTTGCACCAATTACTGCAGTTAACTTGCCTGTTGGGACTTTAAATGAAACAGAGTTGATTGCACGAATAGCACCGTGATCAATAACAAGGCTTTCTACAACGAGAGTCATGCGTGTGCTCCTAGATAAGCAGCAACAACATCTGGGTTGCGTCTGACGGATTCGACATCGCCGGAGGCAATAACTTCGCCAAAATTAAGAACGTAGAGTCGATCACAGACTGACATCACAACATCCATATGGTGTTCTACCAAAATAACAGAGCACTGAGATGAGAGGTTATGGATTAATGAATTCATCCATTCAATGTCTTGCGCACCTAATCCGCCAGCAGGTTCGTCGAGCAACAAAATTTTAGGTTGGCTGATCAGAGCCCGAGCCAATGCAACTCTTTTTGTAACTGGATAGTCCAAAGTATCTGCGCGACGATTCGCTAAGCTCGTTGCATACACGCGCTCAAGCGCTGTCATCGCGAGTTCTTTTAAATGAGTTTCGTCTTTAGAACTTAATCCCAGAGCGGCAGAAATCAATCCAGTGCGAGAAGTATTGGAGGCACCAATCATCACATTTTCTAAAACAGTTAATTCTGGAAATAATCCGACACCTTGAAGAGTGCGCGATATGCCTAATTTGATTAACTCGTGCGGTTTAGGCCATCGATGTGCCTTATCGTGAATTTCAAGTTCGCCGCTATCAACTTCGACAAGCCCAGAGAGTGCATTGAACAGAGTTGTTTTACCTGCGCCATTTGGGCCGATGAGGCCAATAATTTCATTCTTGTTTAATTCGAGAGAAACTTTGTTAAGCGCTTTAAGACCTCCGAATGAAATCGAAAGGTCTTTGACGCTTAACATGTGCGAATTAGTACTCATGAGATTGGTAGATTCTAGGCACACGTGGACCAATTCGGGTAACAATCTCATAATTTATGCTCGAACTTGCGCTCCCCCAGTCATCAGCGGTGTATTCACCGTGTGAACCATCACCAAAAACAATCACCCAATCTCCAGATTTCGCTGTGCTATCAGAACCAAGGTCGACTACAAATTGGTCCATAGAAACCCGCCCAATGATCGGTGCTCTCTTTCCCTTAACAAGCACTCCTGCTCCTTGTGCAATGCGAGGAATTCCATCGGCGTATCCCATCGCCACTACACCTAACTTGGTATCTGATGTTGTGTGAGCACTTGCACCGTATCCAACTGGTGAACCTTTTGAAACTTCTTTTACTAGATGTAGTTTCGCTCGCAACTGTCCAACGGGGCGCAATCCCAAATCTTTACTTGTTCCCATATGAATAACATCTGGGGTTAATCCATACATCGCAATTCCCACTCGAACCATCGAAAAGTACGAATCTTTGTCTTTTAAAGTCGCAGCAGAATTTGAGAGGTGTTTGATTGGTGGGTTGATACCAATTTTTTCAAGTTCGCCGACCATCTGCTTAAACTTTTGAAGTTGATCTGTATTTTGTTTTTCACCCGGTTCGTCCGCTCGAGCAAAGTGTGAAAATACCCCGATTACTTGTACCTGCGATAAATCTTCAGTCAGCAATTCCTTCCACTCATCCAAGAAACCACCACGCGTCATTCCGGTATCAACTTCTATGTGGATCAGAGCTTTCTTGCCAACTCTCTTTGCGGATTCACTAATCTCTCGCAATCCCTTAAGGCTTGAAACTCCAAGTTCGATGTTATTAGAAATAGCAGAATCAAAATCTGAGCCCGGTGACACAAGCCATGCAAGTATTGGTGCTTCAACTGCGTTTTCTCGAAGAGTAAGTGCTTCCTCTAGAAGTGCGACACCTAAATACGATGCACCTGCTTTGAGAGCCGCCTGCGCAACACGCACCAGCCCATGTCCATATGCATCTGCCTTGACGACAGCCAATACATCTACTGCGCACTCTTTTTTTAATCGCGAAACATTTGTGCTTAATGCACTGAGGTCTATGAGAAATTCTGCACGATCACTCATGCTTTTTCCTCAATGACCACCATGGCTGAGGCAATTCCGCCATCATGTGAAAGAGATAAGTGCACACGAGATCCGCTGATTAATTCCGCGATTTCACCTCGAAAGAGAAATTCTGGTTTGCCATTTTCAAGATTTATTACTTCTGCATCGTGCCACTGCAAACCGTGCCCAACACTGAGTGCTTTAGCAAGTGCTTCCTTAGCGGCAAAGCGCGCTGCAAGTGATTGTATGTTTTTTGTTCGTTCGGATTCTGTGAAGAGTTTTTCACTCAGTCCAGGTGTGCGCTCAAGGGATTCCTTAAAACGATCGATGTTCACGACATCGATTCCAACACCCTCAATCATTTGGCAATAGTAATAAGAACTACGAGAGTTGGCTATTGGATGCTACGAAGCGATCAATTGCGATAACCATAACGAGTAAGGCTGCGCCAATAAACAAACCGCCGACCAAGTCAGAGAGCCAATGGGTATTTCTAAAGAGTGAAACGACGCAGACACTCATTGAAATCAAAGCTACGCCGGCGCTAGCAAGGCGTCCGCGATATCGATCGACGTGGGCATACCTGTAAATCAAATATGCCAATACACCCCAGGAAAGAATCGCATTTGATGCATGACCACTTGGATATGAAAGTCCGCCTGCATAAATAAGGTCCACATTGAGTTGAGGTTTTGTTCTTCCAATCAATAGTTTTGCAAGGCCAACAGCTAAATTCAGTGCGATGATCGAAAGTATTGCTAAATTAAGTGGGCGCCATGTTTTAAAGCGTCGTGAAATATAAATTGCTGCAATCATCAATGCGGTTGCTGTGAGTCCACGTAAACCAAGATCATCAATTCGCATCAAAATGAAATCAATCCACGATGGGAAATCAACTCTGCCAGCATTTGCAATTCTGGCATCCAACGCTATGAGTGGGCCATTGGTTATAACTTGTTGTGTTACAACAATAAATCCAAGAAAAAGCAGAGTTGACCATCTGATTGCACGAATCATCTGTTGCCTGCGCAATGAAGGCATTTATTCCACCGTTACGGATTTAGCCAAGTTGCGCGGCTGATCTACATCGCTTCCACGAGCAACTGCGATTTCGTATGCAAAAACTTGTAGCGGTACGGTTGCAAGAATTGGTTGAAATAGAGGATTTGTCACTGGAATACGGATGACGTATTCGGCGCCTACAACATTGGCACCCTCTTCAGCAATCACAATTACGCGTGCACCACGTGCCTTTACTTCTTGAATATTGCTAGCCATTTTCTCATCGAGTGAGTGTTCGTGACCTGCAGGCAAAATAGCAATCACTGGAGTAGCAGAGACTGAATCAATGAGTGCAATCGGTCCGTGCTTGAGTTCTCCCCCTGCAAAACCTTCGGCGTGGATATACGCCAGCTCTTTTAACTTCAGAGCGCCTTCGAGTGCAACCGGATATCCGATATTTCTGCCTAAAAACAAAATTGTGTTTGCATCTGCAAATTTACGTGTCAAAGCACGAAGCGGTTCTACGGTTTCAAGAATTTGTTCGATTTTTCCAGGCAGTTCGAGCATTTCGTTATAGAGATCTGCCACTTGGTTATCGGTTAACTCTGAACGCACCTGTGCAAGATGCAAGCCGATCAAATACACGGCGATAATTTGAGTAAGTAGAGCCTTTGTAGATGCAACTGCAATTTCTGGACCAGCGTGTGTGTAAATAACGGCATCTGATTCACGCGGAATCGTTGAGCTATTTGTATTGCAAATTGCCAAAACTCGAGCACCCGCAGCTTTTGCGTGACGTAAAGCCATCAAGGTATCCATTGTCTCACCAGATTGGGAAATAGCGATTACCAGAGTGTTTTTGTTAATTATCGGATCTCTGTAGCGATACTCGCTAGCGATTTCGACTTCTACCGAAATCTTTGCCCATTTCTCAATTGCATACTTCGCAATCATTCCGGCGTGATAGGCAGTTCCACATGCAATAACAACGATTTTTTCGAGTGACTTAATTTCTGTAGGAGTTAAGTGAATTTCATCTAGCACAATCTGTTTGTTATCGCTCAAGCGGGCCATCAATGTATCTGCAACCGCCTTCGGTTGTTCAAAGATCTCTTTGAGCATGAAGTGTGCAAAGCCACCCTTTTGCGCAGCGCTTGCATCCCAGGTTATTTCATACTCTTTTGGAGTAACAGTTTTTCCATCTAGATCAGTGATTGAAACAGAACTTGGTGTCAGTGTGACAACTTGATCTTGTCCTAGTTCAATTGCACGCTTTGTGTAATCAATGAAAGCGGCAACATCGGATGCCATAAAGTTTTCATTTTTTCCAATACCCACAACAAGTGGTGAATTTCGGCGAACTCCAACGATGACATCCGGAGTATCAGCATGAATGGCCACCAGAGTAAATGAACCACGTAGAGACTTAACAGCCTCACGCATCGCAACCGATAAGTCGCCACCGTGCTTTTTTCTTAAATCACTGAGCAAGTGAGCCACAGATTCGGTATCTGTATCTGATGAAAACGTATGACCTTTACTTTCAAGTTCTGCCTTCAGCTCTGCATAGTTTTCGATAATTCCATTGTGAATAACCGCTAACTTTCCGTCGTTATCAACGTGTGGATGCGCGTTGCGATCAGTCGGTCCCCCATGTGTGGCCCAACGAGTGTGACCGATGCCAGAGTGCGCTGTTGGAATAGAAGAGAGTTCTTGTTCTAAATTTGTGAGTTTTCCTGCACGTTTTTCTATAAATAATTTATTTGGTGTTCCAAGAGCAATACCTGCTGAGTCATAACCACGATACTCAAGTCGTCGTAATCCTTCGATTAATGGCGTGATTGCAGATTGTGGCCCTGTGTAACCCACAATTCCGCACACGTGCCTACCTCAATTCTTCTTTAACAACTTTGGCAAGTTTTTCTGCAATTTCTTTGGCGATGCTATCACTCTGGGCTTCAACCATGACTCTTACAAGCGGTTCTGTACCTGATGCGCGCAGAAGAATTCGTCCAGTATCGCCAAGTTCGGCTTCAAACTTTGCAACAGCGGCGCTAATTGCAGGTGATGAATCAAGTTTTTCTTTTGCAATGCCAGAAACATTAATTAAAACCTGTGGGAATCGTGTCATGATTTTTGCTAAATCATTGAGTGATTTCTTAGTGTGCGCCATCTGTGCAATTAGCTGCAGTGCAGTAAGAAGTCCATCTCCTGTTCCAGCAAAGTCGCGCATAATGATGTGACCAGATTGTTCGCCACCTAGGCTGTAATTATTTTCAATCATATTTTCAAGAACGTAACGATCGCCAACGGATGTTTTAATGACATTAATGTCAGCGCTTTTCATCGCACTTAAAAAGCCAAGGTTGCTCATTACCGTTGCAACAACCGTTGAATCTGTAAGTTTTCCCCGAGATTTAAATCCCTGGGCCAAAATCGCCAAGATGAAGTCACCATCGATGACGTTGCCTTGAGCATCAATAGCTAGGCATCGATCTGCATCACCATCATGGGCAATACCAATATCAGCTTTGTTCTTTAATACAGCTTCGCGAAGAAAATCTAAATGCGTCGATCCAACGCCATCGTTGATGTTAAGACCATTAGGTGTGTTTGCAACTGCAATAACAGTTGCACCAGCTTTTTCTAGAGCAATTGGGGCCACAAATGATGCTGCGCCATTGGCGCAATCAACAACAACTGTGATTCCAGCGAGTGAGATATCAAGGCTATTCAGAAGGTGGGCAATGTATTTTTCGCGAGCGCCGGCATCTTCAATAACGCGGCCAACGTGTGCACCTGTTGGACGTTGCCACGGTTCGCCAATACGAGCCTCAATTGCTGCTTCTAATGAATCGGCTAGTTTTTCTCCACCACGTGCAAATAACTTAATTCCGTTATCTGGTGCTGGATTATGAGAGGCCGAAATCATGACGCCTAAATCGGCACCGGTTTCGGCAACCAAAAATGCAATTGCAGGAGTTGGCAATACACCAACACGATAAACATCAACACCGGCGCTAGTTAGTCCTGCAACAACAGCAGATTCTAGGAATTCACCGGATGCGCGCGAATCTTGTCCAACGATTGCGCGTGGACGTTTGTTTTTATCGCCGAGTGATTCAACAAGAATATGTGCTGCAGCAACTGCAACATCAAGTGCTAATTCAGCTGTGAGATCCACATTTGCTAAGCCACGAATTCCATCAGTGCCGAATAGGGCCACGGAGATTGCCTCCAAATACGATAGAAATTAGCGCTTGCTGTATTGAGAACGCTTACGTGCTTTCTTAAGACCGTACTTCTTGCGCTCGATCACACGTGCATCGCGTGAAAGGAATCCAGCCTTCTTAAGTGCTGGACGGTGTGCTTCTGCATCAATTTCATTAAGTGAACGTGCAACACCAAGACGTAGTGCGCCTGCTTGACCTGAAACTCCACCACCGTTGATGCGAGCGAAAACATCGTATGAACCTTCAGCACCTACAGTGCGAAATGGTTCAGAGACTGATTGTTGGTGAACTTTATTTGGGAAGTAATTCTCTAATGTCTTTCCGTTAACAACCCAACGACCTGTGCCTGGAACTAGGCGAACGCGAGCAACTGCTTCTTTACGGCGACCGACTCCGGCGCCTGGTCCCTTAAGTGCTGGACGGTTAGTTGCTGGTGCTGGTGTTGCTGATGTGTACGAAGTTGGAATTTCGTTCTCATCTAGTTCGTCAACGAATGTGTTTTCAGACATGAATTATTTATCCCTTTTTTCTTCTTCGATTACTTGACGATTTGTGAGACTTGGTTGAATTCGTATGGTTTTGGAGCTTGTGCAGCATGTGGGTGCTCAGCACCTGCATATACCTTGAGCTTTGCTGACATTGCACGCCCAAGACGGTTCTTTGGCAACATTCCCTTGATCGCTTTTTCAACTGCGCGAGTTGGATGCTTTTCCATCAATTCGCCGTAAACAGTTGAAGTTAAACCACCTGGGAAACCAGAGTGCATGTGTGAAAACTTTTGCTTAGCTTTTTGACCAGAGAGTGCAACTTTTTCAGCATTGATAACAATGACGAAGTCGCCCATGTCCATGTGTGGAGCAAATGTTGCTTTGTGCTTTCCACGAAGAAGAACTGCAGCATGACTTGCAAGACGTCCTAGAACGACATCTTGTGCGTCGATGATGTGCCAATTACGCACTGCATCGCCAGCCTTTGGACTATATGTACGCATGCTCTTCACTTCTCTCTTTTGTATCGCTGTGAATCTGGTGTGCTGCGCCCGAGTTCTCGGCGCAAGAGGTTAAGGGTACCTGCGCGCTCGCGTAGGGTCAAAATGGCCTTTTAGGCCATATTTACTGCTCAAAATCAGGCCTGAAAGCACTCTACGACGCTACTTATTCTCTTGGCCATGTGGGTAATCCACCTGATAGAGAGTTAACCCGCGTGCAGGAAAAACAAGTGAATCCGAGACTCGCTCTTTGTTATTCAGAACTCCCACAATCCACTCTGGATCAAAGCGTCCATCTGCAACGCATACAACTGCGCCAACAAGATTTCGCACCATCGAGTAGCAAAATGCATTGGCACTTAAGTCAGCAACTAGAAAACCTTCTTGATTTCGCGTCCATTGATATTTCTCTAACGTGCGAACTGTGGTCGCACCTTCACGGTACTTACAGAAGGCTGCAAAATCATGTTCTCCCAAGAGCAGGGCACTTGTTTTATTCATGACATCAACATCTAATGGCCGATACCACGTAGCAACATCTAGTCGAGCAAGAGGATCTAGCACCCGATTATCGTCAAGAATTTTGTATCTGTAGTGGCGGCGAAGCGCTGAAAATCGTGCATGAAAAGCTTCTGTGGCAATGCTAATTTTATGGACACGAATATCTTGATCTAGTAGCCGATTGAGTTTGTAAACCAAATCATCTAGCGCAACGCTCTCTGGAAGATCTACGTGAATTACTTGACCTGTTGCATGAACGCCGGCATCAGTGCGACCGGCAACTATTGTTTCTGGAGTAATTTGTGAAACTGTTGCGAGCGCTTCTTCTATGCACTCTTGTACCGTGCGTTGATCTGGCTGTTTCGCCCATCCCGCAAAGTTTGTTCCATCGTATGCAAGATCTATCCGTAAACGACGAAACCCACTCTCGGGATAGAGAGTGGGTTCTGTCATAAGAGTAAAGAAAGCTAGTGCTTAGTTATCTTTCTCAGTTAATACTTCGATAACCGCCATAGGTGCGTTGTCGCCCTTACGTGGTCCAATCTTTGTAATACGTGTGTATCCACCGTTACGTGAAACGAAACGTGGACCAATCTCTGTAAACAAAGTGTGTACAACGCCCTTATTTGCAATTGTTGCCATTACTTGGCGACGAGCTGCAAGGTCACCCTTCTTTGCAAAGGTAATTAACTTTTCAGCAAGTGGACGAAGACGCTTCGCCTTTGCTTCAGTAGTTGTGATCTTTCCGTGCTCGAACAATTGCTCTGCAAGTGTTCCTAGGATGAGGCGCTCGTGTGATGGGCCACTGCCCAAGCGAGGACCTTTAGTTGGTTTTGGCATGAGTTATTTCTCCTAGGCCTGATCTGCATCGACGAAATCATCGTCGACTGATGCGTTGTAGTTTTGGTGTTTCGTTGGATCAAATCCTGCTGGGCTGTCCTTCATTGACATTCCCATTGAGACAAGCTTTGCCTTGACCTCATCGATGGACTTTGAACCAAAGTTACGGATATCTAGAAGGTCAGCTTCTGAACGGTTAACGAGTTCACCGACAGTGTGAATACCTTCACGCTTTAAGCAGTTGTATGAACGAACTGTGAGATCGAGATCTTCGATTGGAAGAGCAAGGTCTGCAGCAAGTGCTGCATCCATTACGGAAGGTCCCATTTCGATACCTTCTGCATCAACGTTGAGTTCGCGAGCAAGTCCAAAGAGTTCAACAAGTGTCTTACCAGCTGATGCAACAGCATCGCGTGGCTTCATTGATGGCTTTGTTTCTACATCAACAACAAGACGATCGAAGTCTGTGCGCTGTTCAACGCGAGTAGCTTCTACCTTGTATGTAACTTTAAGTACTGGTGAATAAATTGAGTCAACAGGAATGCGACCAATTTCGGCTCCTGCTTGCTTGTTTTGAACAGCAGTTACGTAACCACGACCACGCTCTACGGTGAGTTCGATTTCGAGGTTAGCTTTTCCATTAAGAGTTGCAAGGTGAAGTTCTGGATTGTGAACTGCAACGCCAGTTGGCACTGCAATATCTGCTCCAGTAACTGATCCAGCACCTGATTTGCGGATATAAAGAACGCTTGGTTCATCGTTATCTGATGAGAGAACCAAGTTCTTGATATTCAAAACAATGTCGGTGAGATCTTCTTTTACACCTTCAAGAGTTGTGAACTCGTGGAGTGCTCCAGCAACGCGAATGCTTGTCACTGCTGCACCTGGAATAGATGAAAGCAATGTACGGCGCATGCTGTTGCCGAGGGTATAACCAAAACCTGGTTCAAGCGGTTCGATAATGAATCGTGAACGGTTTTCGGAAACTACTTCTTCACTGAGGGTGGGACGTTGTGCAATTAGCACTGTTGCTCCTCTTTCTACTCTCGGAGAACCTCTATTTGATCTCCTGTTTGGTACTGCGGTCGTGCGGGTGTTTAACAACCAGGTGGTCGTTAAACTTTCAAAAATTACTTCGAATAAAGTTCGACGATTAGCTGTTCTTGAATTTGGGTATCAATAACTGCGCGAGCAGGAACTGAGTGAATGATGATGCGCATTTGCGAACCAACAACCTCCATCCATGCAGGAACAGATTTTTCGCCAAGTTCAGCACTTGCCACGATAAATGGTGTGAGATCCAGTGACTTAGGAAGAACATCAATGATGTCCATCGCAGAGACGCGGTATGAAGGAATGTTTACCTTCTTGCCATTAACAATGAAGTGTCCGTGACGAACTAGTTGACGTGCCATGTCGCGGCTCTTTGCAAAGCCTGCGCGGAAGACGACGTTATCTAGACGTGTTTCAAGAAGTACAAGAAGGTTTTCACCAGTCTTGCCTTGCTTGCGGTTTGCTTCTTCGTAATATCCGCGGAACTGCTTTTCTAGAACACCATAAATACGTGCGCACTTTTGCTTTTCGCGCATCTGTAATAGGTATTCAGATTCCTTGGCAT
>Ga0208787_1000561_pt1 | contig 17473 bp, 14 predicted proteins | sample Wag4_2014_7_11_FD_187362 | JGI IMG/M metagenome (GOLD analysis project Ga0208787, IMG submission 187362) | Fresh water microbial communities from Ohio, USA - Utica-2 Time Series HT 2014_7_11 (SPAdes) (version 2) | ecosystem: Environmental > Aquatic > Freshwater > Water tank | place: USA: Ohio... | reverse complement strand
TGAATAAATTCAGCCGCAAGAACTGCTCCTAGAGCAAACCCATTCCGGTTTAATGCATTGTGGACGATCTTAATTTCATCTATGTCTGAATGATAGTTAACCTCGTGCCATCCCGGGTAGGGGTCCGTTCTTTCGCTCACAATCGCAAGTTCATTTGATGAAATTGATTGTTTATTTACCCAATTATCTTTGCGGGGTATATTTTTAATTACCTGTTCAGCAAGTGTTATGGCCGTGCCGCTTGGTGCATCTTTCTTTTGCGTATGGTGAATTTCTCTGATATCTATTTCATATTGTGGCTGGTTAGACATCAGGCGCGCGAGGTACTTATTTATTTCAAAAAAAATATTTACACCTACACTGAAATTACTTGCATACAAAAAGGAACCATTGTTGTTAGCACATCGATTTTCGATCTCTGGTAGTCTTTCAAGCCATCCTGTTGAACCACATACTACTGGCATGTTTATTTCAAGACATTTCATTACATTGTCAAATGCTGTATGCGGACCGGTAAATTCTATGGTTACATCTATTGCAGAAAACACTTCTCGATTAAAATCATGCAAGTTATTCAGGTCAATTTTCACATCAACAGCATGTCCTCTTGAAATAGCGACTTCTTCAATGATTTTGCCCATTTTACCGTATCCAACTATTGCTATATTCATTCCTTGAAATTGAAAATAAAAAAGATTAAATCAGTTGATATTTACCCGAGGCAGAGGCTTTTTATAATTAGGTGAAATCGAAATGGCAAGGCCAATTGGAGCCTGCGGAGAAGAAATCTTTGGCTTGACACCCATTGTTAGTCCACTGTTTATATCAAAATTCTTTAGATGTCCGTCTACAGTAGCATCAATAATATTTAGCCCCCATGCAACAAGAATTCCCAAAATCGAAAAATCCATATTCTTCCTGAACTGATTCCGGTAAAGTTTGAGTGATTCGGTTGACAATGGTTGTAATTCACGGACTATCAGGGCATCATTGGCTTGAATGGTATCCAGTTTCGCGGAAAAAGCAAACCTGGTTTTTTGATACCATTCCCTGTTATACTGAAAAGTGCTTACTGGAATTGCTAAGACTCCATAAACAAGCGGTACTTTCCAGTATTTTTTATTATTGACTTGTCCGAGGCCTGGAAGTATTGCAGACATCAGTGCAGCTTTTGCTGCAGGTGATTTCTTCTTTTTGGTAGTATCAGAAACAACTTCTTGAAGTGTGGTGTCTTTGAGCCGTTGTGCATTGGCATGCGAAACTGTCAAAAACAGTAAACTTATTGTAAAAAGTCCTTTGAACAGCTGTTTACACATCAGTGTATATTCACTTTCATTTTTTCAAGTAAGCCATTTAGTTCCTCAACGGAATAATATTCCAGGGTGATTTTACCTCTACCGGTACTTTTATGATCCAGGTTCACCCGCGTTCCGAAATGATTACTCAGTTGATCCTGAATCTTGGTGAAGTTATTACTTTGTGGTTTAGGCTGGGATGGTGTGGATTTTTTACCAGGTTTGTAAAGTTGTTTTACAAGCTCCTCTGTTTGCCTCACAGAAAGTTTCTTCGTTAGAATAGCATTGAAGACATACAATTGTTTGTCAACATCACCTGCATTGATTAGAGCTCTGGCATGCCCCATTGATATGCTCCCATTTCTTACTCCTACTACAATGTCAGGAGGCAGTTTTAACATTCTGATGTAGTTTGAAACAGTACTTCTGTCCATCCCCATCCTTGTAGCCACTTCTTCCTGTGTCATCGAGCATTCATCCATTAAACGTTGATAGCTGAGGCCTATTTCAATGGCATTCAGATTCTCACGCTGTAGGTTTTCCAATAATGCCAATTCTAACACCTGCTTGTCATCAGCTTCTCTGATGTAAACTGGTACATCTTTTATACCAGCAAGTTTTGCAGCTCTCCACCTTCTTTCTCCGGCTATCAGTTTGAATTTACCTGATGAGAGTTGTTTTACCGTCAAGGGCTGTATAATGTCATGTAGTTTGAGTGATTCAGACAACTCATTTATTGCTTGTTGATCAAAATCCTGCCTCGGTTGTTGAGGGTTAGGAATAATGTCGTCCAGTGGAATTCTTGTTACTGAAGTAGTTTTGGTAACAACTTCAGGTTTAAGTGAGCCTGAAGGGCCTTTTAAATCTGAATCTATGCTTCCCAAGAGGGAACGAATTCCTCTGTTGAGGGCTTCTTTCTTGGGACTTGCGTTATTGCTCATGTTCTGTGTTTAGGGTTCTTTCTGACTCTTTGATCTTCGTCATGTTATTTTTCTGAAGGACTTCCTTGGCCAGGTTCAGGTAATTAATTGAACCTTTACTTTCTGCATCATAGAGAATTGCCGGTTTGCCTACACTGGGTGCTTCACTTAATCGGGCATTTCTATGAATGAGTGTATCGAAAACAAGGGCATCAAAATGCCTTCTTACTTCATTGACAATTTGATTACAGAGCCTTAATCTCGAGTCATACATGGTCATCAGGATACCTTCAATTACCATTTCAGGATTAAGTCTGCTCTGCACTATTTTAATGGTGTTAAGCAATTTCCCCAAACCCTCAAGTGCAAAAAACTCAGCTTGAACAGGAACCACAACAGAGTCTGATGCAACAAGTGCATTAACGGTTATTAGTCCCAGGGAAGGTGAACAATCTATAATAATGAAGTCATATTCTTCTCTTACAGTCTGTAACAGATTTTTGATGACATTCTCTCGGTTGGGGTAGTTAATCATTTCCAGCTCAGCCCCTACGAGATCGATATGTGAGGGTATAAGATCCAGGTTTGGAATTTCTGTTTTAAGAATGGTGTCTGCTGCCCGGGTATCCCCAATCATGCAGTCATAGATGCTCTGCTGGATGTTCTGAAGATCAAATCCAACTCCTGAAGTACTGTTTGCCTGTGGGTCAGCATCAACAAGTAGAGTCCGGTACTCCAAAACTGCCAGACTGGCCGCTAAATTGATTGCTGTGGTAGTCTTTCCAACACCACCTTTTTGATTTGCAACACCTATGATACGCGCCATGGTTTTTCTTGTTTTCTTTGATGACAGGATGGCAAAATTACACTTTCGGCACCATTTTCGGGAACATTAGGCATAAATTTATGTTAGTTTGATAAACAATGTAGCAATTTCATGAAAAGACTTTTTGGATCCTGGGTTTTTATAGTCCTAATGCTCGCACTGGATATTTATGTTTTTCAGTCCCTTAAACTCGTTACCGCATCACTTTCGGTAAGACCAAGACTTGTTATACATGGCGTTTATTGGTCATTTACAGTAATTGCTGTATTGTTATTCCTGCTACTACCTTATTTCAGTCTGGAATCACTTCCAAGATTTGTGAGAACCTATATCTTTGCCATAGTAACCGGTTTTTTTATTGCAAAGTTGGTTGCAGCCTTGTTCTTTTTGGTGGATGACTTACGTAGATTTTTGCAATGGGGTGGCGGAAAGGCTTTAAACCTTGTTAATTCAACTAACTCCATTTCAGAAAATTCCATTACCAGGTCAGTTTTTTTATCCTGGCTGGGTATAGGTGTTGGGGGCGGACTATTTGGAACTTTGTTGTATGGTTTTAGCAATAAATACAGGTATAAAGTTGAGAAAGTAAAGTTGAAATTTGACAAATTGCCGGCTCCATTCAAAGGGATTAAGGTCGTGCACATATCGGATATACATGCGGGCAGTCTTGAAAACAAGGAGGCTGTAAAAAAAGGGGTAGAACTGATTATGGCACAAAAGCCGGATCTTGTTCTTTTTACAGGAGACCTGGTTAACAATGTGGCAACAGAAATGGATGAACTCAAATCTGTTTTTTCAGGTATTCAGGCTCCAATGGGTGTTTTCAGTGTGCTTGGCAACCATGATTATGGAGATTACGTGCGGTGGAATTCAGAACAGGAGAAATTACAGAATCTGAATAATCTAAAAGGAGTTCATCAGGAGATGGGGTGGAGGTTGCTTTTGAATGAGCATCAAATTCTGGAGAAAGATGGTCATCAGATAGCATTGATTGGCATTGAGAACTGGGGGGCAAAAGGTAATTTCAGCAGATACGGTGATCTTGGCAAAGCATATGCCGGTACGGAAAATCATCCTTTTAAAATCCTGCTGAGCCATGATCCAAGCCACTGGGAAGCAGAGGTATGTAAACATTATGGTGATATTGACCTCATGTTATCGGGGCACACCCATGGTATGCAGTTTGGTGTTGAAATCCCTGGATTTAGGTGGAGTCCTGTCCAATATATGTACCGCCAATGGGCTGGTGTTTATTCCAATACTGAGCAAAAATTATATGTTAACAGGGGATTTGGTTTCCTCGGTTATCCAGGAAGAGTAGGAATTCTTCCGGAAATTACATTGATAGAATTGACATAATGATTTAACATTTAGTATCATTAAATCTTGTTAATTTTCTATTTTAAATGCAACCTAATTATCCAATTTCAGCTGAATGCAAATAAAACTGGCAACTATTATTTTTACTTTTTCTTTTAACCTTTTCTTTTATAGTTCCCTTCAAGCCCAGGATTTAAAACTTGATACAGCTGCGCTTAAAAAGGAATTGGAAGCGATGGACACGGATGATATAATTGCTGAACTCCGGGCAATGATGGATTCCATGGGTAAACCGGGGAGTTTCGTATCCGTAAATGCGGGAATGAGTAACAGTTTGTTTAGTGCAAGAAATAATGCGTTCAATGCAAATCAATCCAATACAGCAGCAACTGCTTTTATACCCTCAGTTTCATATTTTCATAAGTCGGGGTTTGGTATTGGTGCAACTGGATATATGCGCTCGTTTGGTAAATCTCCAGTGTTATATCAAACAGCAATTACACCGTCTTTTGATCATTTTGGAAAGAAAATATTGTTCGGCGTTTCCTATTCATATTACTTGAGGAGCACTGATCCTTCCGTTACTGCAACGCCTTATTCCCAAGAGGTGTACGGGTATGTGCAGTTAAGAAAAACTTGGTTAAGGCCCGCAATTGCAGCTGGCTGGGGCGGCGGCAGTTACAAGGATGTTTCTGTTATCCCTGTAAAAATAAGTGGGGATGAAATACTAATTGTGGATACAGCAATGGTAACACTCAATGACTACTCTCTCATTGCTTCTGTATCTCACAATTTTAACGTTAAAGATCTTTTTTCGAAAGATGATAATTTTGCAATAAGTCCACAACTGAGTCTGATAGGTGGAATGCAGCAATACCAAAGTAGAACAATTTCCCGCAGATTTTTCGGCGAGCGCTTTAAAGAGTCTGAATTGGAACGGATTAGGAAACGTTACAAAACCTCAAGTTCCTCCACTAATATCTCATTGGAGTCTGCGGCATTTTCAATGAATTTGTCCTGGTTTAAGGGGGCATTTTCCATTAATTCTGGCTATTTTCTTGGATATTACTTTAATGCAGCTGTAAGCCGCCGTTTCTCACATATCTTCAATACCGGGATAGGGTTCACCTTTTAACATTGCAATTGCATATCAACTTATACTTTTAGGTTCAGAAGTGCGTTTTAATTTTCATCATTTAAAAAATTCTTGTATGAAAAAGTTGTATGTATTGTTGGCAGTTGTTTTTATTGCTACAAACCTGATGGCACAGGGATTCAAGATTGGACCTAAACTTGGTGCCAATATAAGCGGAAATACAGGCCTGCAGTTTGAAAATGGATTTAATTTCGGATACCACGCCGGATTTTTTTCAGAAATCATGCTTACTGATAAATTGGGTATCCAACCAGAGGTCTTGTGGAGTCAGGTTAACCTTAAATCAGCTAACAACCTAAGTCAGATTTATTCACCTTCATTGGGTGATTTGCAAGATATAAAACTTTCTTACCTATCTATCCCGTTGATGTTGAATATCAGGCCTGTTAAATTGATTACAATTCAGGCTGGGCCTCAATACAGTATACTTGTTGATAAAACAAAGTCGTTTACCTCAAACGCACAGAGTGCATTCAAATCAGGAGATTTTGCAATGGTTGCAGGAATTCAATTAAAAGTGTTGAGTTTCCGTGTATATGGCAGATATGCAATTGGGTTGAGCAGTATTAATGATATAGTTGCGGATGATAAATGGCAGTCCCAAACCATTCAGTTGGGCTTAGGATTGGCTCTTTAATAAAATTGATTTTGAAGATAGAGAGTCCCGGTAATTCCGGGACTTTTTTTATGGCATCAAACTTGCCCTATATAGCTGCATACCCGATTTTGAGTAATTCAAGATGGCTTTATGTCATTTTGTCGCAATTGAATAAATATGGAACTGAAAATGAATTTTCTGCCTCAGGAGGATGAAATGGACTTCATGCCTATAATACCATTGAATGAAAACGAAGATGGGGCTGATGATATCATTATCCCAACGGAACTGCCACTTTTACCATTGAGGAATACGGTTTTGTTCCCGGGTGTGGTTATACCTATAACAGTAGGAAGGGATAAATCTATCAAAGCAATATCTGATGCATATAAGGCTGACAAACTGGTAGCAGTTTTATCACAGCGAGATAGTTCTGTTGAGGATCCAGGTATTGCAGACCTTGTTTCAGTTGGAACAGTTGCCAAGATTATTAAGTTAATAAAAATGCCAGATGGTGGAACAACCGCAATATTGCAGGGGAAAAAAAGGTTTTCACTATTAAAGATAACTGCGGAAGATCCATATTTCAAAGGTGAAATTACCGTTTTGGATGAAGAATTGATCAAGGGCGATCAATCTTTTGATGCATCAGTAGCTTCCATTAAGGACCTTGCATCACAAATCATTCAGCTTTCACCCAATATTCCTACCGAAGCGTCAATAATCCTCAGGAATATTGAGAACCCTTCATTTCTAATTCATTTTGTGGGAAGTAACCTCAATTGTGAGTTACAGGAAAAGCAACAATTGCTTGAGATGAATGATATGCGCCAGCGGGCCGAAATGTTGCTGAAACTACTTCAGAAAGAGCTTCAATTTGTTGAGTTAAAAAATAAGGTTACGTCCAAAACAAAAACTGAACTCGATAAACAGCAAAAAGAATATTTCCTTCAGCAGCAGTTAAAAAGTATCAAAGAAGAGCTTGGGGGTGATACCAATGACAGGGAAATACAGGAAATGAAGAAGAAGGGGGAATTGAAAAAATGGTCAAAGCCGGCAAAGGAGCTATTCCAGAAAGAAATTGAAAAACTGGAAAGAATGCATCCCAGCACGCCAGATTATTCAACTGTTTATAATCACGTTGATCTGATGCTTGACCTTCCATGGGAAACATATACTGCAGATAGCTATGATTTGAAAAAAGCCAGAAAGGTTCTTGATAAAGATCATTTTGGTATGGACAAAATCAAAGAACGAATACTTGAGTATCTGGCCGTATTGAAGCTCAAAGGAGATATGAAAAGTCCCATCCTTTGTTTTGTAGGACCTCCAGGAATTGGAAAAACATCTTTGGGAAAAAGTATTGCCAGTGCCATTGGCAGAAAATACGTGCGTTTCAGTTTAGGTGGGTTACATGATGAAAGCGAAATCAGGGGCCACCGTAAAACCTATATCGGGGCTATGCCTGGCAGAATCCTTCAATCCATCAGAAAGGTAAAGTCATCAAACCCAGTAATGATCCTGGATGAAATTGACAAGGTTGGTCGGGATCACAGGGGAGACCCATCTTCAGCTTTACTTGAAGTATTAGACCCGGAGCAGAATAATAGTTTTTATGATAACTACCTTGAACTTGAATATGACCTAAGCAAGGTACTTTTTATTGCCACTGCCAATGATTTGCAGGGAATACAGCCGGCGCTGAGAGACCGACTTGAAATCATTGATGTTACCGGTTACGCAGTGGAGGAAAAGGAGAAAATTGCGCAGCAATACTTGCTACCCAGGCAAATGGAGTTGCATGGATTGAAGTCTTATGTTGTTAAGGTGGGAACCCGGGTAATGAAGTTTATTATTGAGAATTATACCCGTGAAAGTGGAGTAAGGGAATTAGATAGACAGTTGGCAAGCATCATGCGCAGCCTCGCAAAGGATGTGGTGATCAAGGGCAAGCTGAAACCGACATTAACCGAAAAAGATGTAGTCAGGGTACTTGGCAAGCCACGTTATAGCAATGACCTTTATAAGACAGCCAATATGCCCGGAGTTGCAGTTGGCTTAGCCTGGACTTATGTAGGTGGTGATATCCTATTCATAGAAACTACCTTGTCTGAGGGAAAAGGTGACTTGCAGTTAACAGGAAATCTTGGACAAGTTATGAAGGAAAGTGCCAGTACTGCACTAACTTATTTGCATGCCAATGCTAAAAAACTGGGTATAGATTCGGAACTGTTTAAAAAGCGAAATATCCATATACATGTTCCTGAAGGAGCAGTGCCAAAGGATGGTCCGAGTGCAGGTATTACCATGCTTAGTGCCCTTACGTCAGCATTTACCGGAAGAAAGGTAAAACCTTACTTGGCCATGACTGGAGAAATTACACTCAGGGGTCAGGTTTTGCCGGTGGGAGGTATCAAAGAGAAAGTACTTGCTGCGAAGCGTGCAGGACTCCGTGATATTATCCTGTGTTGGCAGAATGAAAAGGATGTTCAGGAGATTAACCAGGAATTCATCAAAGGAGTGAATTTTCACTATGTCAAAACTATGAACCAGGTAATAGACATTGCTCTTGTGTAATTTTTTTTAGATTTTTTAAACTTTTTTAAATAATGCATTGTTAATACACAGCAAAGAGAGTAATTCTCTAATGTTGGTTGTTTTAAGGGTTAAAGAATCTCCCCCATTTTCATGGGGGATTTTCATTTTTAAGTTTCATCTGACTAACTTCGGGTATGCTTATTAAGGGAATCAGGGTAGCTGTGATTTGTTTTTTTGCAGGTATTGTAAACGGACAAACCCTTGATGGAAATTCTATTTATAACTTCCTAGGTATTACCATGCATGCACAGACTGCTGCTTTGGGTGGCAGAAACGTTTCCCAAATTGGGGGTGGAGCAGGCGTTTTTATTGAAAATCCCGCACTTTTGAGAGTAGCAGATCATCAAACTGTTTTTTCAAATTTCACATTTCTTGCACCTTCGGTAACTGGGTTACACGCATCAGGTGTTTGGCATGTTGACAAAATTACTGCCACTTTTGGGGTTTCAATGACACATTTTGCATACAGTGATGAACCTCTCACAGACCCGGCAGGAAATGTGTCCGGCACTTTCAGGGCAGTTGATCAAATGGTTTCGCTGTCCGCCTCTGGTAAATATGAAAAGTTTTGGTTCTATGGTGCAAGCCTTAAATTTATTAATTCCGCATATGGCCCCTGGAAAAGTTCAGGTGTAGCTTTGGATTTCGGACTGAATTACTTTAGAGAAGAGGCTGGATTCCAATGGGGCATAGCCGCTAAAAATATGGGGGTTCAACTAACAACCTTCAATGGTGAAAAGGAAGACCTCCCATTTGATCTGGTTATGGGGATAACCCAGAAAATGGCTAAAGCCCCTTTCAGTATTTCTCTTACAGCACAAAGACTACATGATTTTGATATATTATATACCGATACACTATTTAATAATGAAAACTTTGGTGTATCTGGAAAGCCTGGATGGGGTAAACAAGTACTCAGTCACCTAATTATCGGAACAAATATTTATATCGGTGAAAAAGTAATTTTATCCGGTGGATTTAACCTGCTCCGAAGAAATGAACTAGCCATCAGAAATATATCAAGTGGTTTGACCGGTTTCAGTTATGGTATTGCCATGAAACACAAAAAACTTTGTTTTCAGTATTCAAGATCTCATAATCAGCGTTCAATCACCCAGCAACAATTGTCATTTGCAATTGGTCTTTCAAGTACAACTCAAAAATAACTCAGGTTGATATCAGGACTCAATTCAAGCAGTGTTTCATACATCAATTGTATAGTACTGGTTATGTCATCCTTGTGCAACATTTCTACGGTGGTATGCATATATCTCAGTGGGATTGAGATCAAGACTGAGGGACAACCATCATTTGCATAAGCAAACGAGTCTGTATCTGTTCCGGTACTCCTGCTGACGGTCCTCATCTGCACGGGTATTTTTTTCTTTTCAGCAACGTTTTCAACCAAGCTCAATAATTTGTTGTGGACAGCAGGACCAAAAGCCAGTGAAGGACCCTTTCCACAGGCAACATCACCTTCAATGATTTTGTTGACCATAGGTGTTGTTGTGTCATGCGTAACGTCAGTAATGATGGCTACATCAGGTTTAATCCGGCGGGCGATCATTTCGGCACCCCTAAGCCCAATTTCTTCTTGTACTGCATTGACTACATAAAGCGCATAGGGTAATTTCTTTTTATTTTCTTTGATTAAACGGGCTACCTCTGCTATCATAAAACCACCTATCCGGTTGTCCATGGCCCTGCCAATGAAGTAATCATAAGCCAGTTCGTCAAAACCTTCCTCATAGGTAGCTACTGAACCGATATGAATGCCTAGTGCTTCTACTTCTTTTTTGTTTTTTGCTCCACAATCAAGAAAAAGGTTTTCAACGCTTGGCTGAGGATCTTTTCTTTCGCCCCCTCCCAATCTGGTATGAATGGCAGGCCATCCAAAGACAGCTTTCACAGCACCCTTTTTACCATGTATCAGAACCCTTTTTCCTGGTGCTATTTGGTGATCAACTCCACCATTCCTTTTCAGGTAGATCAATCCACTATCTGCAATATAGTTTACAAACCAGCTTATTTCATCAGCATGGGCCTCAATTACAACCTTGAACTTGGCATTGGGGTTGATTACACCTACAACTGTTCCATATGGGTCTGTAAATATCTCATCCACATGTGGCTGTATGTAATTCATCCAAAGTTTTTGTCCGCCTGATTCAAAACCTGTTGGAGATGGCGTATTAATGTATTCTTTTAAAAAAGCCAGGGCAGGTTTGCTTATTGATTGTTTGGACTGATTTTTGGTTCCTTTTGCCATGATAGAAGCTTGATTTGATCAGATTATCTTGCGATGATAATTTGTTGTGTTTTTGCGGTATCGCTAATATTACCTTTTTCATCTTTCATCCAGAAGCTGAAAGTTGCAGTATCATTTCTCGGACATTTCGGCTGTAATGCAACCACGTCAAAAGTAATGGTGACATCAGCGCTAAAATTTTTTATCCGGGGGGTTTCAGCTGGTATTTGATAGAGGAATGAATCAATAAAATTACTCTGAATGCATCTGGTGGTTTTTTTCTGAACCCAGATTGTATCAATGAAATCTCCCTCCTTATCTGTTAAGCGCATGGTTACTTGCAGCTCACTGCCTGCGGGAACCTGGGTTCCACTTACACTTTTAATAGATAGAGATGGCTTTGACTGAAACGATTCTTTGGCGCAAGAGAAAGCTGTAAGAATCAATAAAAGGGGAATGAACTGTTTTGTCATGTACCTTTGTTGTCTTTCAAAATTAACCGATTCATTTTGAATAACCTATTTGATGTCCATCATTTTAATGAACCTTTAACCCTACATGGTGAGGAGCAATTCAGGAATGCTGCCATTGCGCTATTTAGAAAGCAGGGGATTGACAATCAGGTTTACCGGGAATTTCTCACCCATTTGGGTATAGATGTGTATGAGGTTAACGATATTTTGAAGATACCTTTTTTGCCCATTTCGTTTTTTAAAACCCATTTGTTGCAAACGGGTTCATTCATCCCAGAAACAATTTTTGAAAGCAGCGGAACTACAGGTAGTATAAATAGCAAACATGGCATACAAAGCCTGAAATATTACCTGGATAATACCCTCGTAAATTTCAGGGAATTCTATGGTGATCCCCGCAATTATTGTTTTTTAGCCTTGCTTCCATCTTACCTTGAGAAAGGAAATTCTTCCCTGGTAGCCATGTCAGAATTTTTGATGCAGGAAAGTGGTCATCCGGAAAATGGTTTTTTTCTGAATAACGTAGAGCAGCTTGTAATAAGGTTGTTAAAGCTGGATAGTCAGTCGCAGCAGGTTATCTTATTAGGCGTAACCTATGCCCTGATAGACCTTGCAGAAAATTATGATCTTGCGTTAAATCATGTAATTGTAATGGAAACTGGTGGTATGAAGGGACGGAAGAAGGAAATAACTAGATTAGAGCTGCATGCCTTGCTCAGGGAAAAGCTGGGGGTACAGGAAATTCATGCAGAATATGGCATGACAGAGCTCCAATCTCAGGCCTATGCTGTTCGCAATGGGATCTTCCGGGCTTCCTCAACTATGAAGGTTTTGCTGAGATCGCCTGATGATCCTTTTGAAATTTGGCATGCCGATCAATATCCAGGTAGGACAGGCATTATAAACGTCATCGATCTGGCTAATAGTCATACACAGGCTTTTATAGCAACCGACGACCTGGGAAGGTTTTCACCTGACGGGGGATTTGAAGTGCTTGGAAGGGTAGATAATTGTGATATCAGAGGTTGCAGTTTACTGGCAGTTTAACAAAATGAAACAGATTAAAGGAAAGCAGTTAAATTTGTAGTAATATTTTAAACTATGGGAGTTCTGAAACAAATAGCCACCTACCTGTATCTTCGAAAAAAAGATGCAGATACTCCAAATACACCTTGGATAAGATACATGCACGGCATAAACAGAATCTCGCTCCTTTTGTTTTTGTTTGCAATCATTGTGATGATTGTAAAATATTTCGTGAAGAAATAGAATTTTAACCTCATTCTAGCATTTCCTTAATCTCTTTTGCTGCTTTTTCTGAAGCATTACCGCCAGCTTTCAAAAGAGATTTAAGTTCATTGAATGCGGTTAACATTTCCGCTCTTTTTTCATCGTTAAAGAGTATTTCTCGCACTGCTGAATTAATATTTGCTACATTCATCTCGTCTTGAATCAATTCCTTTACAACTGGTTTGTCCATGATCAGGTTGACCAAGGAAATAAATTTTACTTTGATTACACGCTTTGCAATGGCATAGGAAACTGGAGATCCTTTGTAACATACAACTTCAGGAATACCGAATAAGGCAGTTTCCAATGTAGCAGTTCCTGATGTTACCACAGCAGCATCAGCAATGGAGAGGAGTCCGTAGGTATCACCCTTGAGTACCCGAACCGCACTAAATCTATTGGTATATGACTCAATAAGTGAATCTGGTAAACTTGGAGCCTGACCAACAACAAACACTACATCTTTCATGCCTTCGGTTGCTTGTAACATCACAGGCAGTTTTTTCTGAATTTCCTGCTTTCGTGAACCGGGCAGAATCGCTACAATTTTTTTATCTGAGGGTATATTGAGTTTTTTACGAAGGGTATGATCAGTTTTATTCATTTTATAGCCCTCAATGATCTCAATCAGTGGATGCCCTACATATGAAACCTGGTAGTTCCATTTTGCATAAAACTCCTTTTCAAAAGGAAGAATTACAAGCATTTTATCAATGACATTTCTGAGGGTTTTGACGCGGCCCTCTTTCCAAGCCCATACCTGAGGTGAAATGTAATACGCAGTTTTGAATGCATGGGTATGGGCAAATTTGGCAATTGGGATATTGAAACCCGGATAGTCAACCAGAATGAGCAGGTCTGGCTTGAATGCCAATAAATCCTTTTTGCAGAATTTCATATTATTCAAGATCGTCCGGATATTGGCTACAACTTCAATGAACCCCATGAAAGCAAGGTCTCTGAAATGTTTTACGATCACAGCACCTTCAGCTGCCATCAGGTCTCCACCCCAGACCCTGAAAATTGCGTCAGCATCTTGTTGTTTTATGGCCCTGATGAGTCTGCTTGCATGTAAATCTCCCGATGCTTCCCCTGCGATGATGTAATACTTCATGGTGTGTTTATGCGGGATTAACCGATTGTTTTAAAAATGAAGGCACCAAGCGCATATGCCAGGGTTATTGAAAATATTCCTTTGGCAGTTTGATCTTTTTTTCCGTTTATATAGAATGTGAATAAAATGATATTCATAAGTAAACAGGGGATGCTGATTGCGGTAATCAGTTGTCTGTTATCAGACAAAGCCCTTATGAAGTCACTGAAACTAAAGAGGCTAAATTTCCAGTAATAGTAACCGAAGAAGCTAATCACAGGAAATAGAAATCCAAGTAACGTCCCGAATAAAAAATTATCTCTTCGCATAATTACCAGGTATAATCTTTTTTAATTTTTTGTTTCATGGCATAATTCGTCAGGTCATATTGAACAGGTACAACGCTAACATAATTATTTTCCAATGCCCATACATCAGTCTCCTTGCTTTTGTCAAAGTTTTTAAATTCTCCTGTTAGCCAGTAATATTTTTTACCTCCAGGATCCTTGCGCTCCTGAAAATCTTCCTCGTATTTTGCGTAGGCTTGTTTACATACCCTAACGCCCTTTATAAGATCAGCGTCTCCTTTAGGTATGTTAACATTGAGGCAGGTATGTTTATCGGCCTTTTTTGAAAGCATCCGCTCAACAATAAGGCGGGCATATTTTTTTGCTCCAGTAAAATCGGCTTCCAGGCTATAGTCAAGCAACGAGAAGCCAATTGAAGGAATATTTTCAATGGATGCTTCTATCGCCGCACTCATTGTGCCAGAATAAATGACATTGATGGAATGGTTGGCTCCATGATTGATTCCACTCAAACAAATATCAGGTTTCTGATGCAGTACCTTATCAACAGCCAATTTAACACAATCAACAGGAGTGCCGCTGCAAGACCATGCTTCAACATCATCCATAAGGTGTGTTTTGTGGAGTCTAAGCGGAAATCCAATTGTTATTGCATGCCCCATACCAGACTGTGGCTTATCTGGTGCAACAACTACTACTCTTCCCAGGTCCTTGACCGCCTCAACAAGGTTTCTTATGCCTGGTGCAGTTAGTCCGTCATCATTGGTAATCAGGATAATCGGAATTTTTTTAACTTTTTTGTTTCCTCCCTTTTTGGTCATTCTGAAGCAATTTATATGTTAAAATTAAGACATTAAAACCAAGGCAGCAGGATCCTGATTTGGGATTGGATGAAAAAAGTTAGCAAAAAAATGCATAAAGCTAAATAATTTAGTATATTGCTCCAAATTCATTAGTATGTCACAATCATTTGCAGGACAAAACCTGAAACATCTCAGAAAATTAAAAGGATTAACCCAGGAGGAATTTGCTATGAAATTACAGATAAAACGATCACTTTTGGGTGCTTATGAAGAAGAAAGAGCTGAACCCCGCTTGGATGTGCTTGAAATTGTAAGTGATGAATTTGGTATAAGTCTGGATGATCTGCTTAGAAGTGATCTTACAGGGTCGGATACCAATTATCTCTCTAAAAGAAGACAGCAAAAAATGGGTGGAGCGACAAATCAGATTCATTTTGTACCCATGAAAGCTGCTGCGGGGTATCTTGCGGGGTATGCCGATGAGGAATTTATTGATGAGCTCAATACGTTTACCCTTCCGATGATGGGTAGCGGTCAGTTTCGCGCTTTTGAAATAATAGGTGACAGTATGCTGCCAACACCAAGTGGTTCAATTATAGTTGGACAAAAAGCAGAGTGCCTGGATGAAATTAAGGCCAATACTCCCTGTATCGTTGTCAGCAGGAGTGAGGGTATCGTGTATAAACGCGTTTCAAGAACTGCAAAGGATAAAGGTAGGGTAACCCTTACCAGTGATAATCCTGCCTATCAACCCTACGAAGTTCAGGCCGGGGATATTCTGGAATTGTGGCAGGCCCAAATGGTAATAACTAAAGTTGCACAACAGCAGCGCTGGGATGTAGGTCAGCTGGCAAGTCTGGTTAACAACCTGCAGGAGCAGGTTGCAAACCTGAAGAAAGGTATGAACTAACTATTTCAGATTCCTAGTGTTGAAAATCTGCATGTTCAATGCAGCTTCTATTCTTTTATCTTTGCGACCCAAAGAAAAAGGAAGTAACAACAATTCAATTTATCCGATCAAGAAAAATGGCAAAACAACAGGACAATAACATTTTCGAGTATAATGAAGATTCCATCAGGAGTCTTGACTGGAAAGAACATATTCGGTTAAGGCCGGGGATGTATATCGGTAAGCTTGGAGACGGAAGCAGTCAGGATGATGGTATCTATGTGTTGCTTAAAGAGGTGATGGACAATTGTATTGATGAGCACATGATGGGTCATGGTAAACATATTGAGTTGACGCTCAATGGAAAAGAGGTAACCATCCGTGATTATGGTAGGGGAATTCCATTGGGTAAGCTCGTAGATGTGGTAAGCAAAATCAATACTGGCGCAAAATATGACAGTAAGGTCTTTCAAAAGAGTGTGGGTTTAAATGGTGTAGGTACCAAAGCTGTAAATGCGCTGAGTGATTATTTTAAGGTTACTGCTTTTCGGGATGGTAAGGAAAAAACAGCAGAATTCAAAAGGGGAGAACTGGTCAAGGAGCATAAGGAAGTATCTTCAGGTGGCTCAAACGGTACAGAGGTGGTTTTTGTTCCTGATGAAAGTATTTTCAGAAACTTTCATTTCATCAGCGACTATATTGATAAACAACTTTGGAATTATTGTTACCTAAATGCCGGACTTGTAATTAATTACAATGGCAGAAAGTTTGTTTCCAAAAATGGTTTGCTGGATTTACTTCACCGCAATGCCAATGAAGACGAGTTGCGTTATCCGGTGATTCATCTGAAAGGAGAGGATATCGAAGTTGCCATTTCCCACAACAATGAGTATGGTGAAGATATATACAGTTTCGTAAACGGACAGTATACAACCCAAGGCGGTACGCACGTGCTTGCATTTCGTGAGGCATTTGTAAAAACGATTCGGGATTTTTTCAAGAAGGATTACGATACCTCTGATATTAGGCAAAGTATTGTGGCCGCAGTTGCGGTGAGGGTTCAGGAGCCGGTTTTCGAATCTCAGACAAAAACCAAGCTGGGGTCACAATATATATACGAAGGTGGGCCATCCATGAAAAATTTTATGCTTGAGTTTTTTTCCAGGGAACTGGATAACTACCTCCATAAAAACACATCCGTTGCGGAGGCATTGAAGAAAAGAATAGAGCAAAGTGAACGTGAACGCAAAGAGCTGGCAGGGATAAAAAAACTGGCCAATGAAAGAGCCAAAAAAGCTAATCTTCATAACAGGAAATTGAGGGATTGCAGAATCCACCTGAATGCAGATCCCCCGGCAAAAGGCAAAGAAGAATATATTGCCAAGCAATTCCAGAGTACAATTTTCATTACAGAAGGAGATTCGGCAAGTGGCTCTATCACAAAATCACGGGATGTAGAGTCTCAGGCTGTTTTCAGCTTGCGGGGTAAACCTTTAAATTGCTTTGGATTGACAAAGAAGGTGGTTTACGAAAATGAAGAGTTTAACTTGTTGCAGCATGCTTTGAATATTGAAGACGGGATGGATGATTTGCGTTATAATAACATCATCATAGCAACGGATGCTGATGTTGATGGCATGCATATCCGGCTATTGC
>Ga0208787_1000560_pt1 | contig 17500 bp, 17 predicted proteins | sample Wag4_2014_7_11_FD_187362 | JGI IMG/M metagenome (GOLD analysis project Ga0208787, IMG submission 187362) | Fresh water microbial communities from Ohio, USA - Utica-2 Time Series HT 2014_7_11 (SPAdes) (version 2) | ecosystem: Environmental > Aquatic > Freshwater > Water tank | place: USA: Ohio... | reverse complement strand
GAGTAAATCTGCAGAATGGGGCAATAAAAAGCATGCGGCCCAATGGACCTCGACGATTGCCCAATACGCCACCCCCGTCATCGGAGATATGCCAATTGATGAAATCGGTACAGATGAGATCCTGCGAGTGCTGAACCCCATCTGGCGAAAGCGAACCGAGACTGCCTCCCGGCTTCGTGGGAGACTTGAATGGATACTCGCGGTTGCAATTGCAAAAGGACTTCGCCCAGCACCCAACCCAGCGTCATGGCGTGGTCATCTTGAGACCATCCTCCCGAGACCCAAAAAAATAAAGCCCGTAAAACACCACCCTGCCCTCAACTACTCCGACATTCCGACACTCATTGAACGACTGCACGATACCGATAGCCCGGCGGCACTAGCACTTGAGTTCCTGATCCTGAATGCCGCCCGGACAGGAGAGGTAATTGGCGCTGTTGGTAGCGAGGTGTCTGACGAGGGACTATGGGTGATCCCCGCGCACCGAATGAAGGCAGCAAAGGAGCACCGCGTGCCTCTGGGACGAAGGTCACTCGAAATCATTGCAACTGCAATCAAACTCGGTGGAGACAGCCCATTTATCTTTGCTCGACAAGGTAAACCCCTGTCAAATATGGCGATGTCGATGCTCCTACGCAGACTTGGCTACTCAGACATCACAGTCCACGGGTTCCGATCTACCTTTCGAACCTGGGTAGCAGAGGAGACTCACCACCCGAACGAGGTGGCAGAGATGGCACTTGCCCACACAATTGGAAACAGAGTCGAGGCTGCCTATCGCCGGGGAGACCTTCTTGCGAGGAGGCGCGAGATGATGAATGACTGGGAGCGACACTGTTTATCCACTGTGAAGGCATCCCCAACCCTTGCCGCGAAAAGACTAGCCGCATAGGATCTCAAGATCCGCACCCTAGCCCGACGGGGCGAACTGGAAGTTCCTGCGCTTCCCCGGGTGTGGATCCTCTCGCAGGCGTTTTGCAGGATCACAAGATGACGGTTTACAAGTTAGGGAAAAAGTTCGGAGGAGCCAAGAAGGCGGAACTAACTACTTTGGAGTTGTTTAGGATCGCACCGCATGGCCTGTATTTCTTAATCACTCAATTCAGGCAGTACATCGAAGCGAACCAACGCTACGACAAGAATCACCCAAAGACGCTAACGAGGGAGCAAATTGACTACCTGGGAAACGTTTGGCAAATCTTTGACCGCTTTCTGGTCGATAGGCCTTTGAGCAACAGGGGGAACAGAATTACGAAGAAGTTAAGGCTTTCGATTCAGGCACTCGAAGATACGCTCACACAGAAAGAGTTAAAGCCAAGGGGTCTAGGTTTGCCAAGAGAGTTACACCGAGCGGCTAAAAAACTCATTGCATGTGTGACCTGCCCCCTATAAACAGGGCCACGTAGATGTTAGTAAAGTCCGACATTGAAGGAGTAGTCGGACATGAAGAAGCGATTTACGGACGAGCAGATCATTGGTTTTTTGAAGGAAGCCGAGGCTGGCACCCCGGTCAAGGAGTTGTGTCGCAAGCACGGGTTTTCTGATGCGGCCTTTTACGGGTGGCGCAGCAAGTTTGGCGGCATGGAGGTGGCAGACGCTGCCCGGCTGCGCAACCTGGAGTCAGAGAACAGCCGGCTTAAGAAGCTACTGGCCGAGGCCCACCTGGATATTGAGGCGCTCAAGACGGTCGTGCGGGGAAAGCGCTAAGCCCGCAGGCGCGTCGAGAAGCGGTCGAAGCGATGCGGGCTAAAACATCCATCTCAGAGCGCAGGGCTTGCCAGCTGGTGGGCTTATCGCGCTCGGTTATGCAGTACGAGCCAGTTCGATCAGAACAGACCGAGGCCTTGCGGGCCCGGATTGTTGATCTTGCCCACGAGAGGCGTCGCTTTGGCTATCGCCGCATCCAGATGATGCTCAGGCGGGAGGGAGTCTCGGTTAACCACAAGCGCACCTATCGACTCTACAGAGAGGCGGGCCTTGCGGTACGCAAGCGCAAGAAGCGCCAAGGCTTGGCCGTGCCCCGCATCCCCTTGGATCAACCCCGTGGCCCCAATGAGATCTGGAGCATGGACTTTGTCTTTGATGCGATGGCCAATGGCAAGCGGATCAAGTGCCTGACTATCGTTGATGACTACTCCAGAGAGGCCGTCGATATCTTGGTCGATCGCGGGATATCCGGGCACTACGTGGCTAGGCGTTTATCTGAGATCGGTCGTTTTAGGGGCCTACCGCTTACCATCCGTACCGATCAGGGGCCGGAGTTTACGGGTAATGCTCTGGACCAATGGGCAACCCATCATGGGGTTCAGATCAGATTGATCCAGCCTGGCAAGCCAACCCAAAATGCCTTTATCGAGTCATTTAACGGTAAGTTCAGAGATGAGTGCCTCAATGAGCACTGGTTTAGGTCCCTGGCTCACGCCCGAGAGGTCATCAACTCCTGGCGCCAGGATTACAACGAGGTCAGACCCCACAGCTCTCTGGGGATGACCCCATCAGAATTTGCTGCGCATCACAGAGCAGCAAAACGCAGCCCGGCAACGGGAGATTTAAACTTGGAAACCAAGGACTTTAACTAACACCCCAATGGACCTATTAATGGGGGCAGGTCACGCAACCGAGCCAGGAGAAAAGGGCAACGCTTAATAGAAGTGCACGTCAGGTTCCGCAGAAGTATTTGAAAAGTCGAGCTAGCGCACGAATGAACCGGCATTTAATAACTTACCAACCCTTTTTAAAACCTGTTAGCTTTGAACAAAGCTTCACAAGCCCACACCCGTACAAAATTGGCGATACAGTCCAAGCGAACAGAAAGACCCGATCATGATACGGATAACCGCTGACAAACATGCCAAAAATTGAAAAGTACAGAAAAAGCAAATATACTGTGCGGAAAGGGTAAGAAAGTTCGCTTCGCGTAACAGACACCTTTAGAACTACAAAAGGGAGTACAAACGCTGTAGCTTTCGCCAAGGAAAATCCGGTCTTGTAGGCCCCTAGGCTCCCGAGCGCACTTGCCGAAAAAAGATCTAACGACATTAGTGCTGGTCTAAATAAAGTGGCAGTGACGTTGAAGAATCCAATAATATACAAGAGGATGCATAGCGCAAATAAGCGCTCTACGTACATGAGAGGGATTCGAAGGGTATCAATTGCAACTAGTGCGAACAGAAAGGCGAACGCTATCGGGTGTACTAACGCTAGCAGCGCAATTAGCGTGACCCCCAGCCGGCTATTTGTAGTAAAGATGCCACATTGTATGGCTAAAAGTACAACTAGATAAACAATTCCCTGTCGAAGCACAACGCCCAAAACGGAACCTAGCCAATAACTAGCTCCAAAAAGTACGCATAGTAGGACTAGGTAGCGCTTTGGCCCGATACACGTCAGTGTAAGTTTGATGTAAGCAAAGTAGAATACGAAGATCGCGAAAAACAAAAACACTTCAAAATCAAGACCGACCTCCCTCATTACCAGAAACAGCGCATAGAATCCGGTGCCCTTATACCAGACAATATCCGGAAGTGTAGATATGTCAATCCGATGAAAATACGCGTGGTATCTTGATAGATCGCTTACCCCCAGAGATCCTGTTGAGCCGATTATTCGAGTAATCTCCCGGAGCTCCCAAAATCCAATAGTGAAGGCAAGAGCAATAAGGGCCAAATTTAAACCCCCACTCCACCGAGCGCCGTTACTCACCGGAGATCTCCCGTCAAATCGTCCAAAATCGCAATCAAGGAACGGTAAGCGTTGAATTCGGACTCATGTTCCCATGTTTTTTAGATAGTTCAAAAATCGCCCTATCTGCCACGTTTCTGTAATACTTTGTGAAGTCACAGAAATAATATTCTATCGAGCCGTATATCATTGGTAACGTGGTTAGCAGAGTGGATCCAGTGCTACAAATCGCACATGGAAGTTTCTCCAGGGATGAAAGAGCCACTTCAAGGGGAAGGTCGAAGCTAATGACTTTTATTCCAATTTTCTCAATTTGATTTAATTTCAATGATGAGCTTGAACGTTTACCGACATATATCAACCTCTTATTTCTTTTCGCCCAGTACTCTCGAACCCAGTTCATACAGAGTAACTCATCTTCAATTGACATCGCTTTTCGCTCTGATAGCTTTGTACCGATGAAAATTACGGTGTCCTCGTCAACAATCTTTGCTGCCACACCAAGGAGAGCCCTCAATCCCGTCAGATTGTTTTTCGCGCCTTGAGGTTTAGGCTCATCAAAAAAATCGTAAAATAAACTAAATATACCTACTGGCGTAGCCATTAACCGCTCAATCCGATCACCAAAGCAAAGATACCTTAATATCGCCTTCCGCCACCCGCCTGATTTTTCCTCTAAGGGGTAAAATATCCCGTGCTTGATGAATTTTTCATAGGCAACACATGTATAGAAGCCATCATCTAGCAAAATAAAGTCTTGTCCATGAAATCGATCGCGAATCATGTGCATGATGGTGTTTCGGAAATCGAACAGGGTAAACAGAACTCTCTGTTTTTTATATTTTTGAGATAGACGTCGTACCAAAACCGTAACGCGAAAAAATTTTATAAGCGGGTTGTCAGATATAAAGTACTCCATTGTCTGATTTAGACCGAGGAGATTCAATGTATTATTAATCTGTATATTTGCATGATCATGATTAGATCGAAATAATATTAGGTCGTAATCATATCTCGACAAGGTTTGTTTTAATTCGTAGATGCAAATGAGGTGCATAGGGGCTGCTGCGAAGAAAACATGTCTTGTCCGGGGCACTTCTCCAAATGTCATTGGCTTACCTGTTTCTAAAATTGGTGAATTTCTTAACGGTAATTCTGCCAAACCGCTGCAACCTTTTACATCTTTTCCGGGGTCCAGTCGCTGGGGCGGCCACTACCAAGCCGACCATCCGCCATCAACCCTTAGTGTCTGGCCCGTAACGTAACGGGACATTTTGGTGGCTAGATATGTCACCGCGCCGATAAGGTCCTCTTCGGCGGCCATCCGTTTTAGTGGGGTTTTCTGGTTGTAGGATCTCACGAATGCTGCTGGCTGGCCCCGAAATATTCCGCCCGGAGATATTGAGTTGACCCTTATATCCGGAGCCAACGTAGTTGATAGCCACCTTGATAGCTGACACAGACCGCCTTTGCTCGCACTGTATGCTGCAGGGTTGCCCATGTTGGTTCCACTGTATAGGTCCCAGTTCGGACCAAATTCGCCGTATATTGATGTTATATTGATGATGTTTCCATCGCCGGCCAGTCTTAGTGCCGGAGTCAGTCCCTGGGAGAAGTGAAATGCCGCCGTCAAATTCACTTCTAAAGCACGACGCCATGTGATCAGCGACTGTGTCTCAAATGGAGATGTCCAACCCTCAAGGCTTGTGTCTCCAGTGAATGCCGCAGCATTTATAAGACAGCCAATCTGCCCCCCGCTTTCCATAATATGGTCTATCGCAACGGAACGCTGGCGATCATCCTCAATATCACATTCAATCATCTCGTGATCAATTGGATTTACTTTTTTTAGAATCGACTGAATTTGTCTGAAATCGGAATTTGGCCTATCAATTAATATAATGTGGGCGCCCAATTCAACGAGCGTTTCTGCAATTGCACGTCCGAGATGCCCATTGCCGCCAGTTATTACGACGGATTGATCATCCATTCTCATTAGTGCATCGATTTTCGCCATGTGATGTCAACCCTGCACGAATAAAAACTCAGCGACACGCAGATCTAAAGGCGTATCAATGTCTATCGCCCTCTCGATTGGAATTGGAACTGCGCGAACACGTCCCGAAAATATCCCACTAGAATTCATAATAAAAGTTGGGCTGGCAACATAAGCGACAGTCGTCATATCATGAGTTAATGGGGCATCTTGTCTCCTGTAAAATGTCCCTTGGTCACCATTGACAAGACCATAATACCCCCCGCCTGTAGGCTTTACCATATTAAAATATGGATTGCGGTGAGACGACGTTGTCGTGATCACAACATCTGAGTCTCCCTCGAAGAAGACATCAAGACATGTTTCAATATCAGTCGATTTTCTCAATGGCGCAGTCGTGGGTACTGACAGAAACGCAGATGGATATCGGCCTTCTTCCCTTCTCACCTCAGATAATGCGTGCTGCCATCCTTGCCACTCCGGTGAATCGTCAGTCGACAATTCAGCGGGACGCATGAATGGGGTCTCAGCACCGAATAGTCGAGCGGTAGCTGCAATTTCCTCAGAGTCTGTAGAAACAATTACTCTTCGCACACGCGGAACCCTTTTTGCATGTTCTATAGACCACGCAATCAAGGGCTTTCCAGAAAATTGGACTAAGTTTTTCCCGGGTATACCCTTCGATCCACCACGTGCGAAAATAAACGCAACAACATCAAACAAGTCGCTCACTCGCCCCCCCTCGCGATACAGCAATTTTTGAACCAAAATTGGCGGATGACCTAACCATAGATATAATTTTGACGACATCGAGGGCCTCACCCAAAGGAACCAAGGGAGTGCTACGCTCCTCCACGCACCTCATAAAATCTATCCACTGTTCAACATACGTAAAATCAGGTTCAACCGGTTGCTCATGAATAGTCCGCCATTCTCCAAGGGTCGGGTCAAAAAATTTCACAGAATTTTTTTTCGCGTCCCACGTAAGGGTACCATTTGTACCAATGACGGTGCACACCCGAGTTGCATCCATTCTTAGAAAGTCCATATTTAGCGATGCAACTATTGGCCCCTCCCTAGTCGTTGACCTGAAACCCACTCCTACCAACGCTGTATCCTCTGAATCCACCTCTAAATCACCCACACGGCCCGTCCATCCGGTGACCCAAGCCGGCATTCCGAAAATCCAGTATAGATAGTCGATATCGTGACTCAGCTCATTTAGGACGCCTCCACCTAAACTTTCATTCGCAGTGACCGATAGACGATAGTCAACAGTTGGACGCCAATCAGGGAGGTATTGGCCAACTTCGCTTCGGACCAAATTTGGACTTCCAACCATGCCACACAATATTGCATCACGAAACGTTCGAAGAGAGGGCAGGTACCGAAGGTTGTATCCGACTTGAAAAACAAGCGACTTGGACGCCGCAATCTTTACTAGCCGCATGGCATCTTCTAAGCTATTCGATAGTGGCTTTTCGATCAATAGGTGACAGTCCAAATCAATCAGAAGCTCAGCGATTTCTGTATGCAGGCTCGTTGGATTTGCGACCACAGCGATTTGGGGACGAAAGGCTCTAACGTCATCAAATGAGGCGGACACTATATCTGCATATTCAACCTTGAGGCACGTAACACTGTGTCGTAACACCATTATCTTGGAAGACGGCATATTATTACGAATTATTCTTAGATGCCGTTGACCGATACTACCGTGTCCAACAATTAGTATCCGATAGGCATTTCCGGTCATCTGCACGCTCCACCTAGCACTTTCAAGTCGCAAATCAAGAAACCTGGGGCAGCAAACGTACGGCGCGAAATCATAGATGATGAAAAAAATTAAATTTCTGCTCCAGGAGAATGTAACGATAAGTAAAAAGAGGACTTAGCGCGGCAAGTCTAGTCGTGCGTAACAAAGTTCAACCCAATCCGTACGAAAATTCTTGGGATTTTTCGAAATTTTTAGAATATCCCAAAGAACTAGCCCGGCTTCCTTCATTTCCTTTTCGACACCCAATAGGGACGAGCCTCTTCCATAAAAATCATATAAAGAAATCTCAACTATACAAACCCTCGTTGAACGTAACACCTCTCGTCCACCTTTCAAGACGTCCAGCTCGAATCCCTGAACATCTATCTTAATGAGATCAACAGTGTCGATATTATTCATAGAGACATAGTGATCCAAAGTCGTTACCTCGACCTCTACTTCTTCATTCAGGGCCCCTTCGGCGTATCCCAGTGAGTCCTTCGAGGCCCTATTCACTGGCAACAGCCCCCCAAGGTGGGATAAATTTTGTTTGAAATAGGTGCATGTGCCCAATTGATTACCCACAGCCACATTCACTGGTGTCCATCGATCCAGGCCGGGCTCGAAGGAGGTGCAGTTAGATAGCAAAGCTTGGTAATTTTCGGGATCCGGTTCAAAGGAGTATATTGTTGAGTGTGAAAATATTTTTGAAAAGAATTTTACAGACTCGCCTTTGTGCGCACCGACATCAAATATTACTGGGGCTCTATTTGGTATTAGCTCTCTGAAGAATTTTTCTGGAGTGAAGGAACGAGCGTATTCTAAGTTTCGTTCATCGGAAGTTCCACAAATTGGAGAAACGGCTGCTTCATAACCGGACATGCTTTGATCCCATAGTTTATTTTCAGGTTTTACTGATTTCATCTAATAAATAGATCTCAACTCGGCCTACCGTTAGGCACGATTTTCGGGACCAGCCCCAACTTCCATCTTCTCATAGCAAGCATGAAAGCTTCCTGACTGAGTGACATCCGGTCTCGATGACAAAGTTTTCCCAACCGTCCATTTCCGTCCACTCGGATACGAATATGAAATGGAGCCCAAAATGCTTTGCACAGTCGTAATCGTATTTACTGTCACCCAAATAAACAGCGGGGAAGGTAATTCTGCCATTATCAATCTCCCGCCTTATAATTTCCGGCTTCGATGACGGACTACCGTAAATTCCCCCGTTAAAATGGGTGTCGATCATTCTTGATTTAAAAATCTCATGCAATTCAGACTCTAAACCCCCTGAAACTACCATCCAGGTTGCCGCCGACGTGGCAGCTCTCAGCTCGGTCAGTCTTTCCGCTATGGGACATGTGGCAATGGCAGGTCTGACATAATTTTCATAACATTGAAGGAGCTTACTCCTTTTCTTGGATTTATGTGCTTCAGGAATATTCTTCGCTATTCTCTCAATAAAATACCGGACTTTTTCAAATCGAGAGATACCTCCATTTTTTATATGGTACATCTTTAGGCAATTGGCTTTTTCCAAGCCATAGGGTAAAGCAATCTTGAAAAAAGCATCTGTTTTAACGCTATTTGAGTCAAAGATGACTCCGTCGCAGTCAAATAGTATTGTAGAAAACTTCTGCAACATACTAGCCAACTTGCAAACCTAATCTGCGTTTCATTTCCTTCTCTACCTTGAGGACATCACTCGGTACGTCAACAGCCAAGGAACCGCTCGCTGTCTCAACCATGTGAACTTTTCTGTCAAGCTCCAGGAAACGTAATATCTCTATGTCTTCCGCCTCTTCTAAGGTACTCTTCCTACCCATTTCAGCGAAAGCCCTTAATTCGTCTCGGGTCATTCCATAAATACAGACCTGCTTCTTGTAGGCGACGGATGCTCGATGGGGATCCTTGAAACCTGGTATTAGTGCACGTGACATGTAAATGAGATTACTCTTTTCGTCCGTTATCACCTTCGGGATATTTAGAGAGCTTGGGTCCTCTTCGGGACTCATCAGTGCATAGGCGTTTACGACTCTATTCATGTTCTCACGCTTAGCATTTCTTACTTTCAAGATGTCACCAGGATGAACAAGCGGCTCATCACCCTGAACGTTGAGAAATATGTCAGCCTCAATCTCCCTCGCTGCCTCAGCAATTCGATCCGTGCCAGTCATTGCAGACGAGCTGGTTAACACAGTTTGAAACCCAGCAGCACGAACCAGATGCTCGATGCGGTAGTCGTCCGTAGCGATATAGACATTATCTATTCCAACCGCTCTTTCCGAAAGCTCCGCTACCCAAATTATTAAAGGCTTTGATAAAATTGGCGTAATAGGTTTTCCCGGAAAGCGGCTCGAACCATAACGCGCTGGTATTACCACGACGCTACGCATACGGCGCTTCCACAATATTCGACAACCAACTTCTCCTAGCAGGCATATACAGATTCCTTATCAATGTGATAGCAACTGGGCGTTATCGCCAGTATCGGTATTGAAAACTCTGCCTTTTTGTATGCATCCAGCGTCAGCTGCATCTCGGTTGTTCTGGGGTCAACTGGACCGTAGCCGTCAAATCCAGCCAGAGTGATCTTGTTCGCGTGTCCGCTTGTTGCTATTGCAATCGCGTAAGCAAAAACTAGTGGGCTTGGGATAACACAGTAAGTATCGAAAAATTGAAATGTATTCTTTTGGACATCCACGCCGAAGTCAAGCACTTCCATCCCCGTGAATGCTGATTGAATTTTTTCCGGAAGCATTGAAAGTGGTGTGATGAGGGGATTTGAGAGTTCTTTGTACATCTCGAAGTCTGCAAGCAATCGAAGTGGGTGACAGGCGATTCTGAAGTCGATCAATCTACTTTCTATTTCGGATTGAGTATTTAGTGCTAAAACAACTGGCCGTCTACACTGGATATAATTCTGGATGGCGACCCTGTGCTCGCGGAGACTCGGTCCAGTTCCCAATATCAAAACGTCACGATTGGGGAATATACTACGTGGCGACCAAGTTCCTTTCGGACTAGTTGGGTATGAAAGGCGGGCGGATTGTAGAAATCCGGAGCTATAGCTCTTTGCATCCTTGTCTTTTAGATATTCCAAAAGTGAAAAAATTTCCTCCTCTTTGTAACGTGAATCTCCTAGTACGCTCTGAATATATGTCGGGTGAATACCATATTTTCCAGCCAAGTAATAGTAGAAATTCTTACCCCATCCACACCTGAGTCGTAGCGGATCAAAATACTCTCGAATAAGCTTCATTAGAGGCACGAGATCCCCGCTGGATTCACCCCTGTCCATTGCCTCGATTAAGAGCTCCTCTGTCTTGGCATTTCCAGGTCCCCGGCCCATTCCAGTCACGGTAGTATCTAGCCAACTTACGCCCTCATCGTATGCCCTCAGTGTGTTCTGAAGAGCTCTACCCATATTATCGTGCGTATGGATGCCCATTGCTCCTGACCAACCCTCCCGAAACCAGTGAACAATTTCAGCCGTTTGCTCTGGGCCCATAGATCCAAGGGAGTCTGCGAAATAAAGGACGTCAATAGGATATTCTGTTGCTCTTTTTGCAAGAGAAATTAGTTCGTCTTTGCCGCGATCGGCAACTTGCATCAAGTTCATACCAACCTTGTATCCTTTGCCCTTCAACCATTTGGTGGCTGGTAAGCAGGCCTCGAACTCCGACATGTGGCATGCGATGCGAACCAAACCAACAGCTGACGCGTCTGCAGAACGAGGGAACAATTTCTCAAGGACCTTAGATTGTTCAAGCGGGCCGACCAATTCACTTCCATTTACCATCACGCCAATCGAAACGTGATCCGGAATATCTAGGCTATCCAGAAACTCATCCCGGCTAAATGCACACGGACCTTTGAATCCACTGTTTGTTAGACTTCGAAATCCAACCTCAACAACAGGCACACCAGCAGTTGTTATGGCCGCAAGATAGCGCTCGATTAGGTCAATAGGGAAATTCCAGTCGTTGTAGTATCCACCGTCCCGGAGAGTGCAATCCAAAATATTCACCTAATATCTCCTTCTTTTAGTACTCGAAAAATATCACTGCGCATTGCAACCTCATCAAATGTTCCGCTCGCAACAACACCCCCGCGCTCAATTAGAAAAACTTGGTCGCAGTGCGTAATAGTTGATATTCTATGTGTGATTATTATAATGGTTGTCTCTCCCTGCAATTCCTGAATCGACCCCATCACAAGATGTTCTGTGGTTTCATCCATCGCACTGGTCGCCTCGTCCAGAATCAAAAGTTTCGGCTTTCGGTAAAGGGCACGAGCTATTCCCAACCGCTGGCGTTGGCCGCCGGATAGTCGAACGCCACCCTCGCCCACCTTCGTTTGATATCCAAACGGTAATTCCGTGGTGATGAATTCGTGAATTTGAGCCGCCTTCGCTGCCCACTCAAGTTGACGCCAGTTAACATCAGCAGCACTCTCGCCGTATGTGATGTTGGACACAACGGTATCATCGGTAAGGTAAATGTGTTGCGGAACATATCCGATAATGTTCCTCCACTCTTTCAAGTTTGCATTGCAAATCGTAATTCCGTCCACCGATATGTATCCACTCGACGGCGTAAGTAGGAAAAGTATCACATCTGCAAGCGTGGTTTTTCCACTGCCACTGCGTCCAACGAAGGCAACAGTAGTTCTCGCGGGAATGGATAGGCTTACGTCCTTCAATACGGGGTCGACAGCACCCGGGTAGCGATAGTTGACACCACGCAGCTGTAACGAACTAGCTAATGAAATGTCGGGAGACGCATGGGTATTCACCCCCTCTTGACCCAATGATTCCAAGTCATGATGTCTAACTTCCATGAGGTTTTTATGCAAGGCATCGAGGGCTGGTCTTGCAAATCGAAACTGGGTGATAGCGACATATAACTGCTGCAGGGCTGGCATGATCCGGTACCCAGCAAAGGCGTACAAAGCGATTTCGGGGAGCGCCAGGACAACACTACCACTTGTATGCATGAGATATAGCGTAATTAGCAAAAGCCCCCCAAACGCAAGCCCTTCAAGAACAAACCGAGGAAGTAGCCCCACGAGCTGCCCAACGGCCTGGATTGCGGCATAAGCCTTAGCAGGCTCTTCGTATCTACCGAGGAAAATTTGCTCAAGCCCGTTTGCCTTAACGTCCTTTATGGATGCGAATGCTTCAACAACAGCAGAAAACCTCTCGCGATTTCTACGCAAACGTTCCCTGCCGATTTTTAACAGATACCCCCTCGTAGAAATTAGAATCAATACATAAAACGCACTGAGTACCCCGCCCGCAAAAAGCGCTAGCCGGGGATTTACATAAACGAGAACGACAATCATTCCCACCAATATAAAGAGCTGCATGACTATAGTAATTAGCGGTCGAAGTGTTCCATTGATTACTTGACCAACCTCCGACAATATGGACTTCCCCAAATCAGCACTGTGGCAGGTCTTCAGATCCACGTAAGACCTGTCCAAATAACACTTTAATAACCTTCTGCTAATACTAAATTCGCGCATCTGGGAGAAACGAAGTTGAGCCCGTACGGTAAGAGCTTTAAAAAACAGGGAAAAAATCAGAAGGAAAAATGTTCCCCAACCCAATAGGAACAAGAGATCAGCTCTTGACTCAACTCCAAGAGGGTGAAGGTAAGCATAGATCCCCCTCAAAAAGGGGCTCGCTTCAACCAGTTCTACGCTTGATACTATTGCCATAAAGGGCATTACCGAAGCCACACCGAGGGTATCTAGTATTCCCGTAAAAAGGGTCATTAATAAAAGCCCCACCAGACTCCGACGCTCTGACCCAGACAATATATCCCATATTTTCTTGAATGAACCCACAAAATACTTTCGTAAAAGCTACCCAAAATTTCGCACAAGTGACTGCCAGACACGTTCAGCACCGAGTCCTTTAGCTTGCTCAGAACCCAAGCAACCTGTTCAGTCGACGGTTTCTCACCTCATTAATTCGAGATGTTCACCAAACCCGCGATTGACACCAAATTCAATCGCCGATGCGCCCGGTTGGTGCTATCTCAACGCTTGAACAATCGCTTCAATTCCAGCAGCAACTGAAAAGTGATGATTACCGACAAAGAGTCCCATTCGGTCAATATGACTTGCGTTCGAGAGGTCGCCAAATATTGTGTAATCAAAATATTTGACTACCTCGTTTTTGCAGAAGTTCCCAGCAACTATTGGCCTAGTTTCGAAGCCCGCGCCGTGGATTCTGTCAAGCAAATCTCTTCTCTGGAGCGAAGAATTGGGACGAATTATGAGGCTGAATCCAAACCAGCTGCTTTGACCAGTTTCCCTTTGGATGATGATATCCGAATGCGAATCGAGACACTCAACAAAATAACTTGCATTTTTCCGTCGAGCCGCGATTATATCGGGTAGCTTTTTCAATTGCTCTCGACCTATTGCACCCGAAATTTCAAGTGGCCTAACGTTGTATCCCGGGAGCACAAATCGGAACAGTTCTTCATGCGGGTCAGTACTCTTTGAAACCACAAGATTATCTTGTGGTAGGTCACGAGTCCAACCATGCGCTCGTAGACTGAGGAGTATGTGATACAACTCCTCATCATCGGTTACCACTACACCGCCCTCCATAGTTGAAATGTGGTGTGAGAAATACATGCTAAAACTACCTAACCGACCGAACGTACCAGCTTGCCGCCCGTTAAATACCGCCCCGAGTGACTCACAATTGTCTTCGATGAGTTGGATCTCTGTTCCAGCGATTATTCGATTTATCTCATTAAAATCGTTTGGATTGCCGAGAAGGTTTACAGCGACCACAAGACGAGTGCTCGGTGTGATCGCCTCTGCCAGTTTGTTGAGGTCATAATTGAGCGTGTTTAGGTCCACATCGACGAACTTTAGCTTAAGTCCGTATTGATATAGCGGAAAATAAGTGGTACTCCACGAGACGGCAGGCACGATGACTTCGTCACCACGCTTTAGCCTATTCTGCTTGGTATAAAAGAGCGACGCAATCATCAGCAAATTCGCTGAGGAACCAGAATTAACCATGACAGCAAACTTGCTCTTCACGAATTCAGAGAATTCTCGCTCGAATTCTGATACCTCTGCGCCCATTGAAAACATGCCGGAACGGATCACGCGCTGCATCGCAGCATACTCCGCGTCGTCCCAAGTTGATGTTGCCAGTGGATATTCAAACATTTTCATTGGTTTCCAAAAAATAATCGTAGGTTCTTTGCACTCCGTCCCGGAGTGATGTTTTAGCACTCCAACCCCACGCCGCCAATTTCTCGATATCTACAAGCTTCCGCTTCATGCCGACCGGTTTATCGAGTCTATTACAAAAGCTACCTCTATATCCCACAACCGATGCCACTAGTTCATAATATTCATTTACCGACATATCATAACCAACCCCTACATTCATTCGAATCGGGAGAGTGTCAAATTTCTCAACCGCGAGCCACAAGAATTCACAAAAGTCGGCAGCGTACATGAACTCTCTCCGTGCAGTCCCAGGCCCCCATATTTCAACCGACATTTCACCCGTTTTTTTTGCTTGGTGTAACTTAGTAATTATGGCGGGCAAAAGGTGGGACTTTACATTGTCAAAGGTATCATGTCGTCCATATAGGTTACATGGTATGACTGTCTTAAAATTGAAGTTTGGGTTTTCTCGTTGTATGTATTCACAGAGACGCATAGAAAATATTTTTGCAATCGCAAACGGCTCATTGGTCGGCTCTAGATCGCCACTTTGAATCGACTCCTCGCGCAAGGGATTTTGTCCGAATCGGGGATACATACAAGAGGCGCCAATATTTATCAGTTTATTCACTCCGGTCTTACGGGCCGCGAGGATGACGTTTCGGCTCACCTCTATATTGTCAATCAGAAATCGGACCGGTTCGTTGATATTTGCCTGGATCCCGCCCACAACGGCAGCGGCATGAATTACCAAGTCAGGTTCATGTTTTTTCATCCAGTCGACAGTCCCAACGGCGTCCGTCAAATCAAGTTCCAGCTTAGTTGGGGCGAATACCTCGTGGCTACCGGAGTCGACCTGCTCCAGTAGGTTTTTGCCGACCATTCCTCTCCCTCCGGTTACAAGAATTCGCATATCTAGCAGATTTTTCTGTAGCCGTGTCCCTGAAGTAGTTGGCACATTTTGGCCTCTTCTAGCTCCGAACAGACCATCTCCGATACAAGTTCGTTAAAGGTGGTTTTTGGCGTCCACCCCAGTTTAGTTCTCGCCTTAGTGGGGTCGCCGAGTAAGCTCTCGACCTCAGTCGGTCGGAAATATCGAGGATCAATCTCGACAATCAGTTTTCGTTTGCCGGTGCGCGTATTAGTCCAGTAGATCCTCTCGCTGAGCCCACTGCCCTCAATAGCGAGCCCCATATCAAGCTCTCTGGCTGCCGCGCATATGAAATCCCTTACTGAGTATTGCAATCCGGTGGCTATGACAAAATCCTCCGCCACATCCTGTTGTAACATTAGCCACATCATTTCCACATAGTCCCTTGCGTGTCCCCAATCTCTTTTTGCATCGAGGTTACCCAGGTACAAGCTCTCTTGCATACCTAAGCTTATTCTTGCCATTCCGCGTGCGATTTTACGTGTAACGAACGTTTCGCCCCTAACGGGGGACTCGTGATTAAAAAGGATTCCGTTACAAGCGAATATCCCATACGCCTCACGGTAGTTTACGGTGATCCAGTATGCGTACAGTTTTGCCACCGCATATGGGCTCCTCGGGTAGAAGGGCGTGCTCTCTTTTTGTGGCACTTCTTGAACGAGGCCATACAATTCTGATGTGGATGCTTGATAAAAGCGCACAGAATCCTCCAGGCCGAGAATCCGTATCGCCTCGAGTATTCGGAGCGTTCCCATCGCATCAGAATTAGCCGTATACTCAGGCTCTTCAAATGATACCGCGACGTGGGACTGTGCGGCTAGATTGTAAATTTCTAGTGGCTTTACCTGCTGAATAATCCGAATGAGCGAGCTCGAATCAGTCATGTCACCGTGGTGCAGAATGAATCGCAAATTATCTTCATGAGGGTCTTGAAAGAGATGGTCAATTCGTTGCGTGTTAAACAGAGACGAACGTCTTTTCATTCCGTGAACTTCGTACCCCTTTTTTAACAGGAGCTCGGCAAGGTAAGCTCCGTCCTGACCAGTGATGCCTGTGATTAAAGCTCTTTTCATCTGTTCCTAATAGATTTTAGGTTTAATTAAGCACTTAAATATCAAACGCCTAAGCCCTTTAAGTGATCAAAATTTACCGAAGTGCGCGCCCGGGTGACGATAACCAAAGACCTTAGAGTCAGTGCGTCTCATCTGTTGAAGATTCGTTCCGGCAAAAGCCATTAACTAGAGGATGTACCAGCTAGTTAGGGAGCTTCCCCTCCGAAACATTTATGGCAAAATACAAAGTTCAAGCCTCGCAATCTCCCATCCACAGGGCCTATTGAAAAAGTTGACAACCCCTCAACCAGACTTCTTTACCGTTATCGAACTTGCTGACGAACGTTTATTGAAGTTGCCTTATCTGGGGTGCCACCGAGGAAACTAGGCCAATCAAAAGACTCGCTACGCAGGGCTTAACCCAACAGCTGAGCTTAAAATAACCTTGACGATATCGAATGTTTTCCACCAATCCCTGACCAACAGTCAAACCACCGATCGAGATTGATCTGACTCAAGCGTCGGGTTTAATTCGCAACGAATCCAAAGTAGTGCCTTCGTTCTTTAAGGCTGCAACCACCCATCGCGGCATACGCCCTCGTCCGGTCCAAGTGTTTCCATCAGAATCCTTATAGCGAACGGGAACCTTTCGAGCCGCCGCGCCTTTACTGCCGACAATTGTTGGTTTGCCTTTGGCACCCCCAAGTGGGCTTTTCTTAATTCGTTGATCCTTGGATGCTGGTGAGACTAAACCGAGCTCCTCTGCCGTAAAGCCATACTGTGTTATTTGACGTCTAATCTCCTTCAAGATTGCACCGGATTCGACTTTGCGCTGTTTTTCGGCTAACCGTTTCAGTTCGGCTATTTTTTAA
>Ga0208787_1000559_pt1 | contig 17524 bp, 20 predicted proteins | sample Wag4_2014_7_11_FD_187362 | JGI IMG/M metagenome (GOLD analysis project Ga0208787, IMG submission 187362) | Fresh water microbial communities from Ohio, USA - Utica-2 Time Series HT 2014_7_11 (SPAdes) (version 2) | ecosystem: Environmental > Aquatic > Freshwater > Water tank | place: USA: Ohio... | reverse complement strand
AGTGGATCCATGTAGCAATTGCCACCAAGGCCCAAAGAATCCACGCAACAACGCCGAATCCGTTAGGGGCTAATGCAACGAAGATCCAGAGCACCCGAATGGGCCACGCAATGTGCGTAAGTAGGCGCTGAATCACGCCACGAGCCTAGATGTCGAGGTGTTGACGAAGCGCAACCCCGACCTCGTCCAGAATGCTTGAGTCGAGGCGTCCCACAAATCGGCGAAAGCGTCGTCTGTCAATTGTCTGAATTTGGCCACAGTAAATCGTGCTGGGAAGTTCATCAATCAAACCTGCCGGTATTCCGACGTTTTGGGGGTAGCGGCGCTTTGGGATGGTGTGAGTGATTGGAACGATGCTGACAACTGGGCTGAATTGGTTATGCAGATTGTTGGAGACAATAAGTGCTGGTCGAATTCCTTGTTGTTCGGAGCCTTGAGCCGAGCGAAGATCGACAAAATACACTTCGCCGCGCTTTGGAAATGCGCTCATCGCGCCAGCTGTAATTAGCGAGTACTTGGCACAGCGTCAGATGCTGAAGGCAAACAAAGCTCGGCCCACGCAAGGGCTTCGTTTGCTTGCTCAAGACAGCCTTCAATAAAAAGAAGTTCATCTGCTGTGAAGGTGTTTTCGCTCATCAGTGCAAGGATATCGGAGTAGTCCTTATTGATGTGCGTGCCTGGCCGATGAAGTGGCGATGATTCTGTTGATCGTGTGATGTGCACGGGGGCAATGTAACCATTGGGTGTTGCACAGACGCTGTTATAGCCGTAGTGCAGCCCGCAAGTAATGTTGCATGTATGGCTGGCGGCGCAAAAGCAACAAAGAAAGATCGCGACCGCGCCGCCTTTTTGCGTGAAGCCATCAACCTGCATAACGAGCGCTATTTCGCTCACGATGCACCAGAAATTAGCGATGCGGAATACGACGAATTGAAGCGCGAGCTTCAGGCACTTGAAGCAAAGTTTCCCGAGCTCGTCACCCTCGATTCGCCAACGTTGAATGTTGGTGCGCCGGCAATCACCACGTTTGCGCCGGTTACACACCGCGCACCAATGACCAGCCTTGACAACGCAATGGGGCCAGACGAATTGCAGGCCTGGGGCGAGCGCATGGTGAAGGGCCTCGACAATTCAGACATGGCGTTTATCTGCGAATTGAAGATTGATGGCCTTGCAATCAGCATTCGTTACGAACGTGGTGTGTTGGTTCAAGCAGCTACTCGAGGCGACGGAAAAGTTGGCGAAGACGTTACGGAGAACATCAAGACCATCAAAGTCATTCCGCATACACTGACAGCACCAAAGGGTGGAAGCATTCCCGACGTGTTGGAAGTTCGTGGCGAGGTGTACATGCCAATTGCTGCGTTTGAACAATTCAAAGCCGACAAAGAACGCGACAACGAACAACGTGTGAAGCAGGGCAAGAAACCAGAGTCGGTTCCTGCAAACCCACGCAACGCAGGTGCAGGAAGTTTGCGTCAGAAAGACCCTGCAATTACTCGCACACGAAACCTGGCATTTTGGGCGTATCAACTTGGAGAAACGCAAGGCGTTCCCGAGTTAACCAGCCATCACGAAACATTGAATTACTTGAAGCAACTCGGTTTACCAACCAACCCAGAACGCAAGTTGGTGAACAGTATGGGTGAAGTGAAAGCCTTCTGCGATCACTGGGAAGCACATCGTCACGACCTTGACTACGAAATTGACGGAGCAGTAGTAAAGCTCGACAGCCTTGCGCAACGCGAACAACTTGGGTTTACTTCACGTGCACCACGCTGGGCAATTGCCTACAAATTTGCACCAGAAGAACGCAACACCATTTTGAACGACATTCAAGTGTCGGTTGGCAGAACTGGGCGAGTAACGCCGTTTGCGGTGTTGCAACCCGTAGTAGTTGCCGGCTCAACGGTGGGCATGGCCACATTGCATAATCGCGAACAAGTGGCATTGAAAGATGTGCGTCCGGGCGACACCGTTGTGGTGCGCAAGGCGGGCGACGTTATTCCTGAAGTAGTTGGCCCGGTGTTGGAAAAGCGTCCAAAGAATTCGAAGCCATGGAAGTTTCCAGAAACATGCCCGTGTGATGTGAAGTCCACCTTGGTGCAAATTGAAGGCGAGTCCGACACGCGTTGTGTTGAACCATCGTGCCCATTCCAACGCGATCAGCGCATTATCTATTTCGCATCACGTGGCGGAATGGACATTGAAGGCTTGGGCGAAAAGACAGTGTTTGCTCTTTCCGATCTTGAGTTAGTCAGCGATGTTGGCGACTTGTATTCGCTGAACCAAGAACAGCTGTTGCAAATTGAAGGCTTTGGTGAACTGAGTGCCACCAATTTGTTGGCAGGCATCAACAAGTCCAAGTCGAAACCACTTCCCAAATTGCTTACGGCTTTGGGTATTAAACACTTGGGTCCTGCAGCGTCGGAATCGCTGGCGAAAACATTCGGCTCACTTGACCGCATCATGGAAGCCAACGAAGAAGAACTGAGCAACATTGATGGTGTTGGTGGAGTGATAGCGCAATCAATTGCTAACTGGTTTAAGCAAAAGCCGAATAAAGCGATTATTGAAAAACTACGTAAGGGCGGTGTTGAATTCGGCAATGTGGTCACTAGTGACCTTCCGCAAAACCTGGTTGGCAAAGCAATTGTGGTCACGGGAAGCGTGGAAGGGTTTACGCGCGATGAAGCAGAAGCGGCAATTAAAGATCGCGGTGGAAAATCCCCAGGTTCGGTAAGCGCAAAAACCTATTGCGTAGTGGTGGGCGAAGACCCAGGCGCGTCAAAAGTGACGAAGGCAATCGAGTTGGGTATTCCCATGATTCAGGCAGATGCTTTCCAGAAGCTGCTCGACACCGGTTCTATTTAAGGAGTTGCGCTAATTCTGCAGCGTGCGTAATTGATACGTATTTACGCACGTACTCCACCAGTTGTTGCTGAAACTCTGCGCCGTGGCCTTTGTTGGCACAAGCCAAGTGGGCAAGTTCGTGCAATAACAACAGTTGGGTTGGTTTCGCTTTACGAACCGCAATGCACCACTCGTCGCTAAACGCTGAACCAAGCAAGTCGCTCGACATTTTTTGACGCACAAGTGCAGGTGGGTCTAAGTCTTCGTTTTCGGCAATGGTGGTGATCCAAGTAGTTGCATCAGCCATGCTCAAAGCACGCGTTGGCGAAGACATTTCGAGTGCATCTTCCGCTGCGTACACGCGGAGCGCTTCCGAACTAGCCATTGCTTCCAGCGCCTAACTGTCGACTTGAGTTTCCGAAACTATTTCGACCACTTGAAAACTGCTGACCCGCACGGTGACCGGCACCAAAGGCTTCGCGGTCGCTGCGGTAATTGCTGGTGTTGCTGCGCAAATGCGGTGTGCTTTGTACCATCACGCGTCGCGCACGTTCGGCGCGTTCAACAAGCACCAATCCAACACCAGGCGACTCTTTGGCAATGGTCTGATGTTCTTTTGCAAGCTTTGCGCCAATAGCTTCGCAGTACCCGCGCCACCACGACGTTTTGAACCGGCGGTCGCCTGCAGGAATAGAGCGGGCGGCAAGTAAGTCGGCAGCTGTGTACAGCGCTTCAAGTGAGAACAGATCGTTTTCAGTACCGAAAGCAACCATGATGACTTGCGTTGGGTTTGGTTCCATCATGTCGCGGTACGAATGGCAGGAAACTGCGTTGGCGATGTTCCATAACAATGTTCCTCGACGCACTCGGTATTGACCGGTGATCGTAAAGGTTCTGGATGTCACCGTTTCGTTGTCGAACGTGCGCTTGTTGATGGAACTTTCATCAATGTCGTACTTCTGCATTAACCGAAAGGCAAGTGTTAATGCGGTCTCTGCTTCGGCCTGAGGGGTGTTTGGGTGGTTGGCTTTTTCCAGAATGGCGCGCACCTTGGCATGCAGGTTGTCGCGATTCGTCATGCCGTCAACGTAGTCAATGGGTGCGCGGCGGTATCAAATATGTGGAGAGTATTTGCGGTGGACAGCTTGGGCAGAAACCCCGAGCGCAGCACCTATGTTGCGCCAAGAAACTCCTGCTTTTCGAGCGCTCTTTACACACTTCAATGCATTTCGCTCAAAAATCGCCTTCTGCATTCGAATGTCAAAAAGTGCGGCTTCTGCGGCGCTGAGCTCACGCATCTGCGGCGTTAGCCGATCTGGTTGCTTGCTTTTCGGGTTGATCACTTTCACCATAGAACTACCTCAAGAATTCCTTTCGTGCTTTCATTGCATGAATTACAGCTAAATACTCCGAGCTTTCGACGACTCCAATTTCCAATACATTGCCTGCAAAATCTGGACCGGTAATCATGATCATGTCGTCAAGTTCAAAATGCTTCAGCGGGTTGCTCAGTGCATGAATGATCTCTTCTTCTGTCGCCCCATGCCGATAGGCGCTTTCTTCTATCCAAAGCATGAGGTTATCAACATATGTTGACGCTGTAAAGACGGGCCAGTTTTCATGTCCCGATGTGTGCTGCGCCAGTTAGGCGGGGTAGGCCGAATTGCTTTGGCCATACTGCGGGATTCGATAGCCGAATGGACAAAGAAGACTTGACTAGGTGGGCAAAACTCACCCCAGAGGTGTACAACACTTGTAGGTCTGTGAAATGATTGCGCTATGGCTTGGATGAAGCGAAGAGTTACAGAGCCAGTAGCGCCTATACACCAGTTGTCTGAGGAAGATTTTCAATCAATGGCGCGAATTAGCGCGACGATGGAAGCGTTGCCACTTGGCGTTGTGGTGATGTCGAGTGACGGTTCAAACATGTGGACCAACAGTGCGGCTGACAGTTTGTTCACCCCGCAATCAGAGGATCACATCTTGTTTGTGCACAGTCTGGAAGGTTTGTTGAAAGATGCGCTGAACGGCACCATTAGTCAAACAGAGCTTGAATTTGGTGAAGACGTCGTTCGCACTATTGAAATTGACACGGTTGCTCTTGCAGACGGCGGTGCTGCTGCAATTGTTGAAGACGTGACGCAACGATTGATGATCGACCGAGTGCGTACCGATTTCGTGGCCAACATCAGTCATGAACTTCGCACACCGATTGGCGCAATTTCGCTGATGGCAGAAAACCTCATTGCCGAAATGGGCGAGTCAGAGTCTGCGCGGTTGGCCGAAATCATTTTGAACGAAGTCACTCGCCTAAATGAAACCGTGAATGACTTGCTTGATCTTGCCCGCATTGAATTTGACGGCCTGTCTATGCGTGAATCGATACATACTGCACGAGTAATTGATGAGGCAGTAGGCCGCATTCGTAGTGCAGCGTTAGCGAAATCGGTAATGATCGTGGTGGAAGACAATCCCGATATGTCGGTTATCGGCGACCGAGCACAATTGGTGTCTGCCGTTGGAAATCTCATTGACAATGCGGTGAAATACAGCGACCAAGGGTCAATCGTAAAAGTGGAAGTGCAGAGAGCAGAAGGTCGAATGCTCATTTCTGTTGCCGATAATGGTCCGGGAATTGCCGCAGAGCACTTGGGGCGAGTCTTTGAACGTTTCTATCGAGTGGATGATGCGCGCAGTCGCGGAACTGGTGGAACCGGACTAGGGCTTGCAATTGTGCGCCACATTGCGTTGTTGCACGGAGGTGATGCCAGCGTGACATCGGAAGTTGGCGTTGGTTCCACTTTCACGCTTTCCATACCCGCCGTTTAGATAAGTTGAGTGTGTGAACATTCCTGAAGGATTGCGTTACACCCGACAACACGAATGGGTGCTGATTGATGGTGAATCTGCGCGAATTGGCATTACTGATCTTGCACAAGATGCGTTAGGCAACATCGTGCACGTGCAGTTGCCGGCTCTCGGTCAAGCAGTGCGCTCTGGCGCAAGTGCGGTAGAGGTTGAAAGCAGCAAGAGCGTGAGCGACATCTATTCGCCAGTGAGTGGAAGTGTGGTGTTGGTGAATGAATCACTTGCAACACAACCCGGACTAGTGAACTCAGACCCATATGGATCTGGTTGGTTGTATGAAGTGCAATTGTCGTACGACGAAACGCTTGACGGCCTGTTAACTGCCAGCGAATACCGCGCCATCGTTAGTTAATCGGTGTAGAACTTCCAGGTGTACACGCGAGCTTTGTTTTCACCTTGACCGATTAGCCAATATTTGACTTTTCCTGTGTGCTCACCCTGTTTGAGTTCTTCAATAGGAGCGCCATCCTGTGGTAAGTAACTGATGGTGAAGTTGCCGGGGTCATAAATTGCGGTTGGTGGCAAATCAACTTGAGCACCTGGTGCTGGTGCCGCGCCACCTGAAATCAATTCATCCAGACGAGTGGTGGGAAGTTCAATTCCGTCAATGAACATTGTCGCTTCGTAGCCATCAATAAAGTCAACAATGATTTGCGATTGTCGAAGTACTCGCTCACCTTGTCCTGGAGAAATATTTTCAATTGCATCTGGCAAATTTGTTGCATCACGACCAGTCAAACCAGTATTCAAACCCGTAACAAAAAGAACGAGACCCGCTGAAATACCCATGCTGGCCAATAAAAGTTTTGGGTCGAGCTTCATGACCTCTATTCTCGCTTATTTATAGGGCTATCCGTTATTCATGCGGAGAGTAAAAGGACTAGATTTAGTTCACACATGGCAGGTACAGATTCGATGATTGGCGCGGTTCTCGCGCACCGATACCGCATAGATGCACCGCTTGGCGGAGGATCTGGTAATTCGGACGTGTTTGAAGCTACTGATATTCGCTCGCGTAAAAAGTTGGTTTTGCGACTCTCTCCAGCAGAGGCGTTGGTCGACCTGGAGTCCGGTGTACTTACCGCATCAGATGGCGTTGAAGTGTTTAAGCGACAAACGCAGATGCTTGCCGGACTATCCCATGCCTCTCTTGCCGCAATAGAGGACTGGGGCACAGAGACTATTGCTGGCACCCTCTACGTATTCACGGTTTTGGAAAGTTACAGCGGTGGAACATTGCGCCAGATTCTGGATCGTGGTCGCCGGTTAACGCCTTCGCAGGCTCTGGTAGCTGGTTTAGACGTGTGTCGCGCATTGCATTTCATCCATGGCAAAGGTTGGGTGCACGGAGACGTTCGGCCAGCAAACATCTTTATTGGTGACGATGGCCGTGTTCGTTTGGCCGGTCTCGGTTTAAAGCGAATGGTGATTGCCGAGAAAATGAGTATTGAACAAGCAAACTATGCAGCCCCAGAAATTGCTGCAGGTGAACAGCCCAGTGCGCAAAGCGATGTGTATTCGTTAGCAACAACACTTCTTGAGTCAATTACTGGCACCCTGCCATTCAGCGGCGACACCGCAGCAATCACGTTGTCGAATCGTGTTGGAAAATTACTTCCTGTTTCTGCGGATCTTGGACCAATTGCTGCACCGCTCGAACGTGCAGGGCGACCAGATTATGCCGAGCGTTATACCGCTCTAGATTTTGGAAAAGCATTGGCCGGCATTGCCGAGAAGATGCCACTGCCGACACCAATTGAGCCTCTTGCTGCAAGTTCGTTTGCGAAAGTGATTGAACAAAAAGAGGCAGAGCACACTGGCGAAATTGCACGTCCAAAAGTTGACGAAACACAAGACGTCACAATCCCCATTGCTACAGCAGTAGATCCATCGGGATCAATGTTGAGAATTAAAGATGACACGAAGGATGAACCGATCGTTGTGGCATCCGAAGGCGAAGTGCGACGACACAAGCGCCTATGGGTGATTGGCGCTGTCATTGCATTGTTGGTTGCAGGCGTTGTTGGCTTCCGCGTAGTGGTGAAGCAAGCGCACACCATTCCGCCGCTCGCCGGGATAATTGAAGGTGAAGCACGCAACTTGATTGCTTCAAATGGTTGGACAATTGTTGTTACGTCTGAACGCAATGACGAAATATCTGCAGGCTCCGTGGTTCGAACCGAACCAGCTGAAGGAGAAAAACTGAAGGAAGGTCAAACGCTGACCATCGTGGTTTCGGAAGGGCCAACGTTTGCAACCTTGCCCGATATTTCTGGAGCAGATTCGCAAGCAGCACTCGATCAACTTGTTGCACTTGGTCTCGCGGTTACGCCACGCGACACCAATAGCGAGGAAGTTCCTGCTGGAATTGCAATTGGCTGGAACGTTCCCGAGCAACCAGGACTGAATCCTGGTGATCAATTACTGAAGGGAACAGCGATTGATTTGTTGATTTCGGTAGGACCAGAGTTGCGCGAAGTTCCAACCATTGTTGGACTCAAACTTGAAGACGCACAAAAACTCATCGCCGATTTGGGATTGACTTTGGTTGAAACACCAGCAGCAAAAAGCAACGGTGCAGACAAGGGTTTAATTGGCGCACAATCGCCAGTACCTGGTGAAAAAGTTGCACGTGAAACTGGAATTGCATATTCAATTTCGCTAGGTCCAGACCTCGCGAAACTTCCGTACCTCGTTGGAAATCGCATTGACACGGTGCAACAGCGCTTGCAAGAGGCCGGATTCGTTGTGGGAAGCGTCACAGGTAATCAAAGTGGCAAGCTAAAACAAGCCCTAATTGCTGGGAAATCAGTGAAAAACAATGCGATGGTGCCACGTGGCGCAACCGTTGATCTTGTCTTTCCTTAACCGTCAAACGCATCTGAACCTCGTGTTGCAGTAGGCAACGCAAGTACGGTGTAAGCCGTGCAACGCGACGAACATCTTCCGCCTTCTGCACATAACGAACCTGGAGTAATTGACTCCGGTGGAGTTGACGAGATTTCAGTTATTCCGTGGTCGGCGTTACTCAAGCATCGAATTAAAAAGCGTGTTGGTTTAACCCACCGCAAAGCCACCCTCGGTGTGTTGCTTGCCAGTGTGTTCACCGTGAGCTTCACGATCACGCTGTTGGTGGTTTCGCTGAAGACTGTTGCCGACGATTTGGGCAGCACGGTCACCATCATGAGCTGGACAATCACTGCACCGTTGCTTGCATTCGGAGTGGTTGGACCGGCATTTGGTAAAGCAGGAGACCTGTGGGGCCACAAGCGTGTGTTTGTGTATGGGCTTATTGGCGCAGGTGTGTTTTCATTAGCAAGCGCATTTGCATGGGATGACATTTCACTGATCGGATTTCGTACGCTTAGCGCAGCAGCCGGGTCGGCAACAGGACCTGCTGCAATGGCATACATCAACCGAATGTTCAGTGCTGATGAACGTGTACGGCCCCTCGGTTATTGGAGTTTCGTTACTGCTGGAGCTCCGGTAATTGGTGTTGTTGCAGGTGCACCGCTGGTCGAAGTTTTTGGATGGCGCATCATCTTCATGATCCAGGCTCCGCTGAGTTTGCTTGGGGCATTGGTTTCTTGGCGACTGTTGCCAGAAACCGATCGTCGTGACAATGTGCGATTTGATGTGAAGGGTTCACTCACGCTTGGCGCGGGCGCGGTTCTGATCTTGCTCACCATCAACCGAGGTAATTCGTGGGGTTGGACAAGTCCGCAAACGCTTGGTGCAGGAATTGCGGGAATCTGTGCCTTGTTGCTGTTCTATCGAGTTGAAACCGTTGCAACCGATCCACTGATGCCGGTGAAGTGGTTGAAAACTCGCAACGTTGCATTTCCTGTTGTCACTCAGGGGCTCATGAACATGGCTTACATGGGCAGTTTTCTCTTGGTACCACAGATGCTGGAAAACGCCTTGGATTATTCGCCATCACACATTGGTTGGTTAGTGATTTCGCGTCCATTGACGTTTTCGCTCATTGCTCCATTCGCCGGGTATTTCGTTGGCAAGTTAGGTGAGAGAAAAACGGGAATGCTTGGCGCGTTGATGATTCTTCTTGCCATGGTTGCACTCATTTCAGTGCAGTCTCCGAATAGTGATTGGAAAGTGATACTTGGGCTGTCATTAACTGGTTTCGGTATGGGAATTGCTGCGCCATCGCTGACCGCATTACTTGCTGCCTCGGTTAAAGAGAGCGACATGGGAGTTGCGAGCGCGATGCAACAGCTGATGTCACAAATGGGGGCAGTGCTTGGCGGTGCACTCATGATTGCCGTGCATGACATTACAGAAAGCAGCGGCAAGGTAATTAGTTATTCATATGGCTTGCTGATTGGCGTTGTCGCCAGCATTGCCGCAATCATTGCTGCAAGTTTGGTGCGATCAACCGAAAACTAAAGCGTTGACGTAATGGCCATGATTTCGGCCGCAACTTTTTCTGCCAAGTCGTCCTTTGGCATGGCGATTTGCATTTGCATCATCTTCGTCATGTCGCCTTCAACCTTTACCTTGCCTGACAAAAACGCCTGCATTCCTGCTTGCGGGTCTTGCTCAAGAAAGATTGCGCGAGCAGTTGCGTAATCGGTGGTGACCGTGAGGTCTGGTGATTCGAGATGACCCAAGTCCATGACGATTTCGCCCGATGACGTGTCGATGTGGCTGTGAATGACTCCATCTCCAAATGGCACGTTCTTCACCACTTGATTCATGCGAATAGACACCGGAATCTTCGGTGCCTGACCTTCAAACTTGGCACGAATAAGACGTGCTTCAGCGATCCATTCAGGTGAGAGAAAAGGGTTTGGCACGTGAGGCAGGCTAGTTGTTTGCAGCGCGAATTGCATCTCGCGTGTCAATTGCAACAGCACGACTGGCCTGAGCGAAGTCCTCGCCGTTGCTGGCATACAACACTGCGCGCGACGAGTTGATGATGAAGCCAGTTCCTTCTTCGTTGCGACCCGCGCGCACGGCGGAGACGATGTCGCCACCTTGTGCACCGATTCCGGGAACAAGGAATGGCATGTCGCCAACGATGCCGCGAACCTCTGCGAGTTCTTGTGGGTACGTAGCGCCCATGACCAATGCTGTGTCGCCAATGTCGCGCCACTGAGAGGCTGCGGCAATTGCAACATGTTTGTAGAGCGATGTTCCATTCACCATCTTTGATTGAAATTCACCACTGCCACTGTTCGAAGTGCGGCACAGCACAATGGTTCCCTTGCCGGGAGTTTGCAGAAATGGCATTAACGAATCTGTGCCCAGATACGGATTAACGGTCACCGCGTCTGCTTGGTACCGCTCAAATGCTTCTCGCGCATACAACGCAGCGGTGTCACCAATATCGCCACGTTTGGCATCCAGAATCAACACCACGTGTGGGTATTGCGTACGAATGTGGTCGCACACGGCTTGGAGTTGTGCTTCCGCGCCAACAGCGGCGAAGTAGGCAATTTGCGGCTTGAATGCACACACGGTGTCGGCTGTTGCATCAACAATGTCAATACAAAACTTTTGAATGCCGAGAGGGTCGTTCTTCAGGTGTGCGGGAAGTTTGTTGATGTCTGGGTCAAGTCCAACGCACAAGGCTGAATCAGTTTTTGCCCATGCAGCATTAAGTTTTGAATAGAACGTCATGTTTAGGTTCAGCCAACAATCACAATGGCGCCGGTAGGGCAAAGCTCTTCGGCTGCAGTCACTTGCGCACGAAGATCTTCATTCGGTTCCTCTTGAAGAACGTGCAGCATTCCGTCGTCGCGAATTTCGAACACCGTTGGAGCCTGATGCACACATCCACCTGTTGACGCGCACAAATCGAGATCTACGGTTACGCGCATGCCTTAACAGTAGTTGAAGGACTATTTATGTTTGCGAGTTGCCTCGTGGCGTTGAAATGCGCTCAGCACCGCACGAAGAGATGCGGTAATCGTGTTTGGGTCGATGCCCACGCCCCAACGATTGTGGCCACTGTCGTCGCCCGTTTCTACATAAGCAACTGCAGTGGCTTGTGAACCCTGTCCAAGCGCGTGCTCGGTGTAGTCCTTCACGTCAAGGTGTCCGCTGAACTGGCCGCGAATGGCATGCACGAATGCATCGATTGGTCCATTGCCTTTACCCATGAATGTTTGTCGAGTGCCGTTGATGTCGATCTGTGCAGAGATTTCCGTATGCCCGGTGATTGATTCGCTTTTCAGTTCGTGACTGATCAAGTTGTAGGTAGGAACCTCAGGGAGGTATTCGTGTTTGAACGCATCCCACAACATTGCTGGGCTGATTTCAGTTCCCGAGTCTTCAGTGATGTGCTGAATGTTTTGCGAGAACTCAATCTGCAAGCGACGAGGCAGATCAAAACCATGCTCTGCCTTCATGATGTACGCAACACCGCCCTTGCCCGACTGGCTATTTACACGAACAACTGATTCGTAGGAGCGGCCAACGTGCTTAGGGTCAAGCGGTAAGTAGGGAACGCCCCATTGGTCGTAATTGTCGGAAAGTGCTTCGAAGCCCTTTTTAATTGCGTCCTGGTGGCTGCCCGAAAATGCGGTGTACACCAAGTCGCCAACGTATGGCTGACGCTCAGGCACAGGCAGGCGATTGCAATACTCGGCATCGCGGCGCAATGCGTCAATGTCGGTGATATCGAGTTCTGGGTCGACACCATTCACAAACAAGTTCATGGCCAACGTAATGAGGTCCACGTTTCCGGTGCGCTCACCGTTGCCGAACAGTGTTCCTTCAACGCGATCGGCACCAGCCATCACACCAAACTCTGCTGCAGCAACTGCGCATCCGCGGTCGTTGTGCGGGTGCAAGGAAATAATCACCGTGTCGCGCTTGGCAATGGTACGTATGAACCATTCAATAACGTCGCCGTACACGTTTGGTGTGTAGCACTCAACAGTTGCTGGCAAATTCAAAATCAGTTTCTTTGCAGTAGTTGGTTGAATTACCGCCATCACTGCCTCGCAGATTTCAATAGCGAAATCTGGCTCGGTAAGCGTGAAGCTTTCTGGCGAATACTCGTAGCGCACATCTGTTCCAGGAAGCAGGTGCTCCAAGTCTTTGCACAGTGTTGCAGCCTTTACCGCGATATCAATAACGCCTTGCTTGTCAAGGCCGAACACGACGCGACGTTGCAGTGGGTTAGTGGAGTTATAGAAGTGCACGATTGCTCGCTTGGCACCCTTCAAACATTCGTACGTGCGCTTCAACAAATCTTCGCGGCACTGCACCAACACTTGAATAGTGACATCGTCGGGAATGAGATCTTGCTCGATGAGTAAGCGAACGAAATCGAAATCGGGTTGTGAAGCAGATGGGAATCCAACTTCAATTTCTTTGAAGCCCATTTTCACGAGTGTGTTGAACATGCGCAGCTTGCGCTCGGGGTCCATTGGGTCAATGAGTGCTTGGTTGCCGTCGCGAAGGTCGACTGAGCACCACAATGGTGCCTTGGTGGTGACGGTGTTCGGCCAGGTGCGGTCCTTCAGCACCACCGGAATGAACGGCGTGTACTTTTCGAATGGCATCTTTTTTGGAGTTACGGGCTTTGGGGCCATGTTGCGTTTCTTTCTCGGTAATGAAAAAACCCCCTGACCTTTCGGTTCAGAGGGTTTCGGCGACAGCGAATATGGGGCTGGCGCCGTTATGTAAGTAGAAGGTCCAAAACTTGCGCTTGCATGATGAAACCAGCCTAGCGGTGGTTCTAGCGAGGTGTCGGACTCAGAAAGTTGGCGAACTGCCAAGGGTCTGAGTGGTCCAACAGGCTGTCGTCGTTGCCGAATCCTGGGAATGGATCGAAGCGCTCAGACAGCGGAGTCCAGTCGGCAGCCGCCGAATGAAGAGGACCGATGTATGGGCTGGTCCACTCCAGAAGTTCGCGCCACGGCAAATCGTCAGGCACGCACACTCCAGCAGTTGGGTAGGTGAGCAACCAACGAACTGCAGCGACTACCGAGCCACCAACTTGCAACGTGGTTGCACTTTGTCCAGGAAGAATGCTGCGCGCTTGATCGATGTCGAGCAACGAACCTGTCCACCACGACTTGTAATCGTGACCCATGAGCAACACGCCGAGTTCGTCGCGACCGCTAATGATTTCGTTGTTCAAAATGCGCTCGCGGTCCTGCATCTTCCAATTGCGCATGCGCAATTCCAACACGCTGTCAATTGCGACATCGGATGGGTGATAGGCGTAGTGCACAGTTGGTCGGTAAGCGTCGGTGCCGTCTGCGTTTTTTACGGTGAGGTGTTTGCACATGGTGTACGACTCGCCATGGCGAATGACCATGCCGAAGTTTTGACCACTTGGCACCCAACTGCGCACCCACGTTTCCATGCCAGGTTGTGCAATGCAGATTTGGTTGCGCGGACCATCGTCGTGATGCTCGTGTGCATTCTTCGGCATCCACTTTTCGTGTGTGCCCCAACCAAGTTCTGCTGGTGCAATGCCTTCTTCGTAAAAACCTTCAACCGACCACGTGTTGCAAAACTCGTTTACTTCTTTTGGCTTGTTGGTAATTTGCGTGTCACGTTCGGCAATGTGGATGACTTTGGTGCCAGTGAGTTGCGCGAGCACATTGAACTGCTCGGCTTCAAGCGCAGCCTGCAGTGCTGAAGCGCGACTTCCTGCTTTGCCGTCTTTCAGCAATGCGGTAGTGATGTCAACAAGTGCACGCTTGACCAAGTGGCTGACCATGCCTGGGTTTGCACCGTGTTCAACAACTGCCGATGGTCCGTTGTTGGAACCCCAGCGCTCGATCATCTTGCGCATTTCCTGGTGACGCACATACAGCGTGCGGTCTTGTGGACTCGTGGTCTGCATGTCTTGGTACGGGTCCCACAGCTCCACCGAAGTGTTCAGGTAGCGAACACCATGATCGCGACACCATTCAATAATGGTTGGGCCATCAATGTTCCATGCAAGGTCGAGCAGAATGTCGCCATCGCCAACACGTGCGCTGAGGAATGAATCAAGGTTTTCGCGAGTAACGCGGTCTTGTTCATAACTGACACCCATTGCCAAAACATCGGCAACACGGTGGCGATTGTCGCGAATATCAACAATGGTGATGGTTTTTGGATCGAACTTCAGATCGCGAATCATCAATGGAATCGCACATTGCGCAACCGATCCACAGCCAAGCACCAAGGTGCGCTTTGGATGTTGGAATGTTGCGGAAGCTGGTGCGTTCACTTCGACGCAGTCGGTGACATCTGGTCACCTGCATCGATTGCGCTCAACATTGTTTGCAGCGTTGCTTCAAAAACTGTTTCTGAAGGAATGAGCAACTGCTGCCAGTCGTAGACAATTCCTTTACGACCCGTGAAGGTTGGCTCAGGGCTGGTGTGGCGATTCTCCAGGAATGATTCCTCGGACTTGAAATTGTCGATTGGCATGAGCACCTCCTTAGGGTTGTTAAATACAGAATTTTGACTTTATAAGTTTTTGACGGCTCTGCACACTATTTCTGACTATCTCTTCGACGCTTGGAGATGGTTGGTAGCGTGACAGCACTCGTGACGACGCCTCAGAACAACTCCAAGCCGGTAACCACGGTGACCACGCCGACTGGGTTCGCCGACCTAGGAGTGCCTGCCAATATCGACGCAGGGCTTGCAGCAGCGGGCTTTGCTGGTCCGTTCGCCATTCAGACTGAAGCTATTCCTGTTGCGCTCGCTGGCCACGACGTGTGTGGTCGTGCTCGCACGGGCTCGGGCAAAACCTTGGCCTTCGGCGTGCCGATGATGTCGAAAATTTCTTCACCAGCTGCCTCGGGCAAGCCTCACGGCCTGGTGCTGGTGCCAACTCGCGAGCTGGCATTGCAGGTTTCTGAAGTGCTCGGGCCAATTGGCAAGCAGTGCGGCATTCGTGTGCTCGCTGTTTACGGTGGCGCCGACAGGCACAAGCAAGTTGTCGACATTGAGCAAGGCGTGGAAATTATTGTTGCCACACCGTTGCGACTGATTGACCTCATGAAGTCAAACGAGTGCGACCTGAGTGCAATTCAAGTTGTGGCAATTGATGAAGCCGACCGCATGGCGGACGAAGGTTTCATGCCACAAGTGGAATGGATTATGCGCCACGTCACCGGCGAGCATCAAACCATGTTGTTCTCGGCAACGCTTGATGGCCAAGTTGGCAACTTGGTGAAGCGATACATGAAGGACCCAAAAGAAATTTCTATCGATTCGCCAACTGACACGGTTGGAACGATGCGCCATTTGTTCCTGGCAGTTCACCACATGGATAAAGACCGCGTCATTGCCAACATGGCAGCGGCGCACGGTCAGACCGTTGTGTTCTGCGATACAAAGCGCGTATGCGACAAAGTGGCAGAAGCGTTGCAAAAACTTGGCGCAAACGCGTCGGCGTTGCACGGTGACATGCCGCAGAACGCGCGCGAAAAAGCGTTGAGCAAGTTTGAAAAGAATGAATTGAAAATTCTTGTTGCAACCGATGTTGCAGCCCGCGGTATTGACATCGATGACGTAGCTGTAGTGATTCACTACGTGCCACCACTAGATGTGAAGACCTACTTGCATCGCTCTGGCCGAACCGCGCGTGCTGGTCGAGATGGATGGGCAGTAACGCTTGCTGAATACAACCAGCACACCACGTGCCGCATTATTCAACGAGGCCTGCGGCTTGAGCCTCAAGCCCCGATTGAAGTGTTTTCGAACGACGCGCGACTGCGCGACTTGTTTACTTTTCTTACTGCGTAACTAGCGCTGGTTGAGCCAGGCGGGGCGGGACGTCTCGAAGCTCGAGATTGCGTCGCCCTTCGTCATGGTGATGCCAACGTCATCGAGGCCGCGGATGAAGCGATCTTGCGTTGAAGCGTCCATGTCGAACTTCTCGGTAATGCCGGCGCTTGGAATTTCAACCGTCAAGCGCTGCATGTCGATAGTGATTTCGGCAGTTGCATCGGCTTCAAGAATTTCCCAAATGCGATTGACCGTTGGCTCCGACAACACCACGGGAACAAGACCGTTCTTTGTGCAGTTGTTGCGGAAAATGTCGGAAAAACTTGGCGCAATAACCGCGTTGAACCCGCCTTGCAGAATTGCCCACACTGCGTGCTCACGCGATGAACCAACTCCAAAGCTTGGGCCGGCAACCAAAATGGATGCGCTTGCATAGCGTTCGTCGTTCAACACAAAGTTGCGATCATCTCGCCACGTGGAGAACAATCCCTTTTCAAAACCCGTGCGCTCAACGCGCTTCAACCATTCCGCTGGAATGATTTGGTCGGTATCCACATCGGAGCGCTTCAGTGGAACGCCGCGACCAGTAATGATGCTGACGGCTTTCATGCCAAGTCTCCTGGAGTAGCGAAGTGGCCAGCAACTGCGGTTGCAGCAGCGACTTCTGGTGAAACAAGATGGGTGCGACCACCGCGTCCTTGACGGCCTTCAAAGTTGCGGTTGCTGGTGCTCGCTGCGCGCTCACCAGGTGCAAGTTTGTCGGGGTTCATGGCCAAACACATTGAGCAACCAGGCTCGCGCCAGTCGATTCCTGCAGCAATGAAAATTTTGTCGAGGCCTTCGGCTTCGGCTTGCTTTTTCACTTGGTGACTTCCTGGCACCACCATGACGCGCTTTACCGAAACGGAGCGTCCCTTCACAACGGCGGCAGCAGCACGCAAGTCTTCAATGCGACTGTTTGTGCACGAGCCAATAAACACGGTGTCAACCTTTACGTCGCGAATTGGAGTGCCTGCAGTAAGGCCCATGTATTCGAGTGCGCGTTCAACGGTGTTGCGTGCAGTTGCGTCTGCGTAATCGGCAGGGTTTGGAA
>Ga0208787_1000558_pt1 | contig 17536 bp, 15 predicted proteins | sample Wag4_2014_7_11_FD_187362 | JGI IMG/M metagenome (GOLD analysis project Ga0208787, IMG submission 187362) | Fresh water microbial communities from Ohio, USA - Utica-2 Time Series HT 2014_7_11 (SPAdes) (version 2) | ecosystem: Environmental > Aquatic > Freshwater > Water tank | place: USA: Ohio... | reverse complement strand
TTCAATGGCTAATAAATAAACCTTAAATAGCTGAAAATCGGAGGTAAACTGCTCTTTATCCAGACTAGGATAAAGTATTAAAGTGTCCCCTACTCTAAAATTTGCTCTAGTAGCTGTCTTTTCAGTCTTTAAAAAGGTGATTTGATTATCCTGATAGGTATGAAGTGCCAGGTGATTTAATATATCGAAATTTTCTTTCTTATCCTTAACTGATTCCAACCATAAGGATGCTTGACCTTTTGAACCATTCTGGTAATTACCAGATCCAGATTTAGCTAATTTTTGTTCTCTTGCAATAAAACTTATAAAAGAATAAAAATACTTTTTTTCAATGGATGATGCTTCGTTAAGCGTTGAAATAAAAAGATTTAAATCAATTCTATAGAAGCCTTTGGCTTCTGAAAGCTGATCAAATAAACGTTGAAAAATAGCTTCACCAGCTGACAATAAATCATCATGAAACCCGAGATTTATTAAACTTAGCTCTATAAAAAATAAATTATTTCTCATGACCATTGCCTTTTGCTGTTGAAGCAAATTGGAAGGTGCAAATCTTAAACTAACAGACTCTCCTGCGTACAATACAAATCCGGCAACTCTTTTTTTACTCGTCGGAGATTGTATAATTAAATCGTACAAAAGAAATTGATAAAAATGAGGTATGTTGATACCGAAGTCATTTGTCTGATATGTTTTTCCACTTTTCAACTCTACGATCACTGTTTTATCAGCTCCTTCAAAAAGTAAATCCAAGCGACCTTGAATTCCATATATTTCTGATAAAAAAGAAGGCTCCAGGTAGCAATGTTTAGGTAAAATTTGTTGAACTGGAAAATCTTTTGTTATCGTTTTGAGTAAGTTCCGAAAAATATTTTTCGACGATTCAATTATTATCAATAAATCTGCGTCAGAGATAAGAGCAAAACTCAGCGGATTTTTTTTAAAAACCAGAGGAAATAGATTGTCAAATGTGAGCGCAGGATTAGAGATTAGCGAATCTAAAAAGAAGTTTGCAATTTCACCTATAAGCAGGTGAGTAGTTGTTGACTTGAGTGAAAATTTCTTTAACAAATAAGCGTCTGGATTTCCCCCTTTTGACTCAAAACATTGAGCGATAGCAGTGACATCAAAAAGATAATCTGGTTCCAGAATAAAATGAACTGGTAGAAAAAAGCCATTTTCATCTATTTTAACATTTACCAGCATACAGGAAACGGGGAGTTTACCAATATCATTAAGACGAATGATTGTATCAGAATAAACTTCATTAATATTTAGCACATTAAAATGCACTAAAATTTGGTCATCACCCTCCCAATCTGCAAAAAAATAAACCAAATGATTTTCGACATCTATTTTATAAATTAGCCCCTTTAAAAAAGGTATTGGCTTGAACGATGGATTATTATTAGGAGGTTTTAACCATTCGACTTCCTTTGTGGTTGGAAGACTATGTTTAAATTCAATTTTATAAAAAGTATTAAAAAGAAAAATCAATAAATTTTGCCCAAGTTCAATCAATCTAATTAATTCTGCATTAGATACATCTTCCTTTTTCCTAATCTTTTGAAAACTTATTCTAAAATGATTTAGGGAATAAGCAATTTCAGATGAAAGCCCAAGTTTTTGTTTTAAAAAAGTAATCTTGGAAAACAGGGTATTAAAAAAAATAGTATCTTTTTTAATAACATCGTCAATTACAGCAAATAATAAATCGTTTAACGCATTTAAAGTAAACAGACTAATTTTCTCTGGAAGATCATTAATAAGTTCAAATTCTTCTAAAAATTTTGAGTTGGGCATTTCATTTGAAGGCATAATAAAATTAATCCTTTTTATAGGAATGAAAGAAACTAAGCCAACGCATTTGTAGGACACCAAATACAGCCTCCTTGATGATTCCACCTGACATTTTTGATGAACCTAAAGTTCTATCAATGAAAGTGATAGGTACTTCTTTGATAACAAATCCAGATTGAAAGGAAGCAAATTTCATTTCAATCTGGAAAGCATAGCCTACAAATTTAATTTTACTTAAATCGAAGGTAGATAAAACATTTCGGTTATAACAAACGAAACCAGCTGTAGGATCCTTGACGGGCATTCCCGTCAATAGCCGAACATATAGAGATGCACCATAAGAAATAAAAATTCTGTCAAATGGCCAGTTTCTCACCTTCCCACCCTTTGTATACCTAGAACCAACGGCAACATCGGCACCTTCCAGCAGACAAGCACTTCTCAAACGCAATAAATCTGCAGGTGAATGTGAAAAATCAGCATCCATTTCGCAAATAAATGCGTATTCCTTATCGAGAGCCCAAAGGAAACCTGCAATGTAAGCAGTTCCCAAACCAGATTTTCCTTTTCTCTCAAGTATGTGAATTCTTCCAGGAAAAATCAACATTTGCTTACGAACCAAATCAGCTGTGCCATCAGGTGAACCATCATCAACCACCAATACATCAAAATGCTCGCCTAAATTTATTACGGCATTGAGAATTGCAGTGATATTTTCCTTCTCATTATAGGTAGGAATAATTACAATAGAATCTGTCAAGACTAAAATATTTCGTTGTCCATTTAAAATTTTTCAAATATAACTAAAACTGAAGAAATGATAACATTAAACGATATCATCATCCGACCATTTTTTGCGTACTAAGGGTTTTAGTTGTAGTAAATCTTCCCCAATATTTCCCTCTGTTAATTTGGGTTTGTTTACAATTTTTTCATCTCCTTTAGGAAAAAAGACCATAATTGCCTGAATTAAAACTGAAATACCCCATCCCAGGATAGGATAAATAAACCAATTTACACCTGGGGAGGTAACTTTATTAATTATAAAAAACAAGACACACCAGGTAAGATAAATTCTAAGGTGTTTATAAAAATCCGTTTTATTGATACTTTTAGCCATTTTAAAAAACATTTAAATATTAACCTAAAGTGTGCTTAAAATTTATTTAAATATTACAAAAAACAAATAAAACCAATAAATATTTTGTCATTTTCAATATTTTTAGTAGTAGAATTTGAAAAAAACATTATCTTGATAAAGTTTTTGTGTTTATTTGTTTGGGTTAGAGGCCCTTGCTGACTTCAGCAAGGGTTTTTTAATGTTTAGGGATTTTATCCATACGTAATAATGGTTTGATACTAAGCATCAGACCAGCGAGGGCAAGAAATGCACCTGCGAGAAAAGGCGCCCCTGGAAAATAAAAGGGAGCATTATCAGAAGTAAAGAAACTGAACAGATTAGTCATTAATAAAGGTCCCAAAATAGAAGTTAGACTAATGAGACTTGTGAGTGAACCTTGCAAAGTACCCTGTTCATTTGGAGCAACCTGATTAGAAATAATCCCTTGAAGTGCAGGACCAGCAAGCCCACCTAAAGCAAAAGGAATCATTATAGCATACATCATCCAACCTTTAGAAGCTAAAGAAAAAGCCAAAAGGCCCACAGCATTAAAAATAAGGCCAATAAACACTGATTTTACCTGCCCCAACTTAGGAATTACTATTCTTGTTAAACCGCCTTGAACCAAAGCAATGGTAACACCAACAAATCCCAGAGAATATCCAACCTCGGCGGAAGACCATTTAAATTTTTCAATAGTAAAATAAGTCCATGTGCCCTGGGTAGCATATCCAGCCAAATAAATTAACAATAGAACGCTGGCTAATTTAAGCACCAAAGGGTGATCCTTTATATTGAGCAGGGCACCTAAAGGGTTGGCTTTTTTCCAATGGATATTAGATCTATTTTCAGGTTTCAGTGATTCTGGAAGTATAAAATAACCATATATAACATTGAGAAGTGTTAAAAAAGCAGCAGCAAAGAAAGGCACTCTTGGCCCAAACTGACCTAAAACACCACCTAAAACAGGTCCGATAATAAATCCCAAACCAAAAGCTGCACCAATCATCCCAAAATTCTGAGCTCTTTTTTCTGCTGGACTAATATCTGCAATGTAAGCCGTTGCGGTGGTAAAACTTGCCCCGGTAATACCTGCTAAAATTCTTCCAATAAAAAGCCATCCTAAAGTAGGGGCAAATCCCTGTAATAAATAATCAAGACCAAAACCAGTCAATGCTGCTAATAAAACAGGCCTTCTTCCAAATTTATCACTTAACATACCCATCACAGGAGCGAAGAGAAACTGCATTATGGCATAGGAAAACATTAAAAGGCCACCATATTTAGAGGCTGCACTTAAACCTTCCCCCGTTAATTCCATGATTAAAGCGGGAAAAACGGGAATAATAATACCTAGGCCGATGACATCGAGAAGGATGGTAATAAAAATAAAGATTAAAGCGCCTGATTTAAATTCGCGTTGCATAGTAATAATTTTTCTGCAAGTTAAAAATAGTTCCTTACTTAAAACAAGAAACCCGGAACTAAGACTATGAATAGTTCCGGGTTAAAAAAATTATCAACAAAACATTACTCTTCTAGTCCAAGACCATAGTAATACTTTCTTGGGCTATCAGGATATCTCCCTTCTATGAGAAGTCCACCGTCCTTATTTTCAATGGCCTTTTTGAGTTCAGCCAAATTTTTAACATCTTGTCTGTCTATACGTGTAATAATAAATCCCTCCTCGATATCAGTATATCTTCTAAGAAGTCCGGCACTTAATTGTTCCACTTTAACACCCTCCACCTTAAGTTTATCTTTTTCTGCTTTTGTCAAATCAGAGAAAGTAGCACCCAATCTGTCTAGCGTAGCTGAAGCCTCTTCTTTTGAAACAATACTGGTGTTACCTGATGAATTTCTTAGGGTTACCGTCAATTTTTTATCGGCACCATCTCTAAGTATTGTTATAACCATTTCATCACCAGGACGCTTCCGTCCGACCATTTCCAATAACTTTGACGAAGTAGAAATACTTACTCCATCCATTTCCTTTATAATATCGCCTTTCTTTAAACCAGCTTTTGCGGCAGCACCATCAGAAAGGACACTATCTATGTAGACACCTTCGTTAACTGGCAACTTCATTTCCTGAGCGTACCGACCATCAATACCCCTGATAATGGCTCCTAAATAACCCCTTTGCACTGTTCCGTGTTCCCTTAAATCGGTCACTATTTTGGCTACAATATTACTTGGAACTGCAAATGAATACCCTGCAAATACACCAGTAGGAGATGCAATCGCTGTGTTAATACCAATAAGATCACCCTGAGCGTTTACTAAAGCACCTCCTGAATTACCTGGATTGACCACAGCATCGGTTTGAATAAAAGATTCAATGGGAGCTTTTCCCTCTAAAATATTAATACTTCTTCCAATAGCACTAATAATTCCAGCTGTAACGGTAGATTCCAAATTAAATGGATTACCCACAGCCACCACCCATTCACCTACTTTGAGTGCATCGGAATTAGCAAAAGAGAGCGTTGGTAAATTTTCAGCATCAATTTTTATCAGAGCAACATCTGTATTAGGGTCAAGACCTATAACCTTTGCCGTTAAAAGTCTTTTATCATGTAGCGTGATTTCGATTTTATCTGCATCGGCTACCACGTGATTGTTAGTTACTATATAACCATCTGCACTAATTATAACACCTGATCCAGTTCCTTCTTGTTTAGGTTGTTGTCTGGGTTCAGGGTTACCAAAAAACCGACGAAACGTTTCAGGAATCTCTTCCATATCAAACATACCACCAGTATTACTTTTTGCCTTTCCAATAGATCTAATATGGACTACTGCAGGTAAAACTTTTTCGGCAGCCAATGTAAATCCTTCAGAAGGAATACCAGATAAAGCGCCATTGTGATTGGTAAGATAGGCAGGAGTAGAGGGATTTGCATAATTAAAAGGTTCCCCCTTTCTAAATAGGGCTGAAGCAGTTATTGTTATAGCAGCACCCAGAATTGAAGCAAGGATTAATTGAACAAATTTATTTTGCATGTTAATTATGATTTTATAATAAGAAATACTTTAATTGCTTTTTGGTTGGATGGGAACACAAAAAAAACATATTGTTAACAAATTTTAACATATTTGCATTGTCATTAAAAAACAAATTTATTGAATACGAAGTCTTATATTTGTGGCTCAATCAAAATTTGTATTTACATAACATAAGAAAAAGATAATTATTATGGCCGAAATTATCCGAATGCCCAGAATGAGTGATACCATGGAAGAGGGTAACATCATAGGTTGGTTAAAAAAGGTAGGCGATAAAGTAGAGCCTGGTGAAACGCTGGCGGAGGTTGAAACGGACAAAGCCACCATGGAACTCGATGCATTTGTTGAAGGAACGCTTTTATATATAGCTGTTCCCGAGGGTACGGTAGCTATTGATGGCATTATTGCCGTAATAGGACAACCTGGAGAAGACTGGCAGGCTGCTATTAATGGTTCGGGATCTTCAGGAAGTTCAACAAGTTTACCAACGGCAAATCCGGCTGCTGAACCAATCCAACAAGAAAATATACCTGCACCAATAGTCAACGATTCAAAAGATGGTCAAAGAATAAAAGCCTCTCCTTTAGCAAAGAGTATGGCAAGGGAATCAGGTATAAATCTTGGTCAAATTCAAGGCTCTGGAGAAGGAGGAAGAATTGTAAGAAAAGATATCATTGGCATTAAGCCTGGTGAAGCCGCATTACCTACGGTTACAAAAACTGCATCAGCACCAACTCAAGTAATATCTTTACAAAACAACACCGCTGATTCCTCCTATGAGGATAAGATGGTTAGCCAAATGCGAAAAACCATCGCCAGAAGGTTAAGTGAAAGTAAGTTTACAGCGCCTCATTTTTATCTTTCTGTTGAAATTGACATGGAGAGAGCCATGGTGGTAAGAGAACAATTGAACCAAAACAGTGATGTTAGAATTTCTTATAACGACTTAGTTATTCGTTCTGTTGCGTCCGCTTTAAAAAAGCATGCCGTTATTAATGCTTCCTGGTTAGGAGACAGAATTAGATATAACCACGATGTTCATATTGGTGTGGCTGTTGCCGTTGAAGATGGCTTGTTAGTTCCCGTGATAAAACATGCTGACAGGAAAACCCTTTCTCAAATAAATGGAGAAGTTAAAATGCTGGCTGGTAAAGCCAAAGATAAAAAGCTTCAACCTGATGAAATGCAAGGTAATACCTTCACCATTTCAAATTTAGGAATGTTTGGCATAGAGGAATTTACCGCTATTATAAATCCCCCAGATGCTTGTATTTTAGCGGTCGGAGGCATTATTGAAAAGCCAGTTGTTAAAAATGGTCAAATCGTTGTCGGAAATACAATGAAAGTAACCTTAAGTTGTGATCATAGAGTCGTTGATGGCGCATCAGGAGCTCAATTTTTACAAACCCTAAAATCTATTCTTGAAGAGCCGTTATTGCTTTTAAAATAAAATGGCAATGAAAAAAACCCTTGTGATTGGAGCCTCCTCTAAACCCGGACGGGTATCCAGAGAAGCTGTGTTAAAATTGAGGGAAGCGCGTCATGAAGTGATTGCCATAGGTGTGCAAGAAGATAAAATTGGAGAGGTATCCATTCAAACAGGTCATCCATTAAATAATATGGATGACCTTCATACCATTACCCTTTATTTGAATCCGGACAGACAGATTGAGTATTACGATTATTTGATGTCTTTGAAACCTAAAAGAATTATATTCAATCCTGGAACTGAAAACCCTGTCCTGGAAAAGTTGGCTCGTGAAAACAATATTGAAACTGAACAAGCATGTACCCTTGTTCTTCTCTCCCTAGGTGCTTATTGAACTTTTGGCATCTGACAAGCCTCATCGGCTTTTTTACCACATAAGGTGCAATCTCCTAACTGGTCTTTTAACATTGGATTATTGGAAGAACAGGTCCCTCTAAAAGGTTCACCTGTAAACCAATGTCTAAGGTTTAACAAAAGTATAGAGGCAAACATAAAACTAAAAATGATGCCTAGTATCGTTAAAAATTCCATTTTCACATTTTTTTTAAATAATGTTACAAAGATAAGGTACTTTTTCTTTTAAATACACTACAATGGGCAATGATTTAAATCAAAAAATGGAGGCATTCGGTCGGCTGTTGAAAATAATGGACGAATTACGTGAGAAATGTCCCTGGGATAAAAAACAAACCTTCCAAAGTTTGAGGATGTTAACCCTTGAAGAAACTTATGAGCTTTCAGATGCTATCCTAAAAAATAATCTTACCGAAATAAAGGAAGAAATTGGCGATGTTTTTTTGCATTTAGTATTTTACTGCAAAATAGCTGAAGAAGCAAATCTATTTGATGTCGCAGATTGTCTCCATGGCATTTGTGAAAAGTTGATTAGAAGACATCCACACATTTACAGTGATGTAAAAGTTAATTCAGTGGAAGAAGTAAAGAAAAACTGGGAACAAATAAAATTGACAGAAGGCAAAAAATCAGTCCTTTCAGGAGTACCTTCTTCACTACCCTCTCTAGTTAAAGCATACAGAATTCAAGAAAAAACGAGCCAGGTTGGTTTTGATTGGGAGAATAAAGAACAAGTATGGGAAAAAGTTGTTGAAGAATTGGAAGAGTTCAAAGAGGAGATGGAAAAAAATGAATCAATGGAAAGAAAGGAAGAAGAATTTGGGGATTTACTTTTTTCATTGATAAACTATGCTCGTTTTGAAGGAATTAATCCAGAAAATGCCTTAGAGAAAGTCAACATTAAATTCATAAAAAGATTTGAGTACATTGAAAATAAGGCAGGCGAAAATCTTACCAATCTATCCCTCGATGAAATGAATATTCTGTGGGCTGAGGCTAAAAGGCAATAAAATAGTCTTGGATTACAACAAATATTAATACCTTTGATTTTTATATAATCTGCATTTTATGAAAAAAATTGAACTTCGAATCGTAGCACTATCTCATAGTGTATCTCAATCAAATAACTATGCAGTTGTATTAGGTGAGATGATTGGATTAAGGAGAATTCCTATTGTTATTGGAAGTTTCGAGGCACAGGCTATTGCAGTTGCCATGGAAAAAATGACACCTAACCGCCCGCTAACCCATGATTTATTTAAACAAACATTGGAAGCATTTAAAGTTGAACTAAAAGAGGTTATCATTAATAATTTATTAGACGGTATTTTCTATGCCAGGCTTATTTGTGAAAGAGAAGGTGAAATTATAGAACTCGATTCTAGGACATCTGATGCCATTGCGCTGGCAGTGAGATATCAATGTCCTATTTATACCTATGAATTTATCTTAGATACAGCAGGTGTCGAACTCGACGAAAGCATACAGAATGATCTTGAAGAAGAAAACGAAGATGAAATGGATGTAAAACCGAGTAAGGACAAACAAAGTTCTCTTAGCACCTATTCCCTGGAGTCCCTTCAAAATATGCTTTTACAAGTTTTAGAGGAGGAGAATTACGAAAAAGCGGCTACCATCCGCGATGAAATAGATAAGAGAAAAAGAGATTTAGATTAAATAATCTGGGTTAACATTTAATGCGCCTGCATATTTTCTAAGATATTTTTTACTTGTATAATCATTTCTTCCGTTACGTCCAGGTGTGTAACGAAACGAACAGTTTTAGGACCAAAAGCAGAAGCTTTAATTCCTTTTTCAGATAATTTTTCCAAGAATGCATTGGCTGTCCAGGTTTCTTGAAGGTCAAAAATAATAATATTAGTTTTAACTGGTTTTACTGACTTTACATAATCCATTTTTTCTAAACAGACTGCAATTTCCTTTGCATTTAAATGATCTGTTTTCAAACGATTTACATGATTATCCAAAGCATAAACACCTGCCGCGGCTAGGAATCCTGCCTGTCTCATTCCTCCACCCATTACTTTTCTAATCCTTCTTGCTTCGTTAATTAACGAATTATTTCCTAAGAGTAAAGAACCAACAGGAGCACCTAATCCTTTTGACAAACAAATAGAGATACTGTCAAAAACATCGCCATAATTTTTAGTTGAATCACCTGTTTCAACTAAAGCATGAAACAATCTGGCACCATCGAGATGTAATTTCAGACCAGTATTATTACAAACATTTTTTATCGGAATAATCTCCTCTAAAGTATAATAATTACCTCCCCCTTTATTGGTCGTATTTTCTAAAACCACTAACGTTGATTTTGGTAACCAGTCTGCAGGACTTTTTATAGCATTTTGAACCTGTTCAGCTGTAATTTTACCATAACTACCTTCAATAAGATTTACACCAATACCTGAATGAAAAGCATAACCTGCTACTTCATATTGATATACATGAGAAGTTGTATCACAAATCATTTCATCAAGAGGTCGGGTATGACATTTAATAGCTATTTGATTGGTCATAGTGCCGGAGGGACAAAACAAGGCTGAATCCATACCAAACATAACAGCAGCTTTTTCTTCAAGAAAGTTAACTGTTGGATCACTTTTAAAAACATCATCACCTACTTTTGCATTCCACATCATTTCCAACATTCCTGGTGTAGGCTTGGTCACCGTATCAGATATAAGATTAATTTCCATTCTATTAAATTTAGCGTAAAATTAAAATAATTCAGGTAAGTTCCTTTCCAGAATTAGTTTAAAAATCATTATACCAAAAATTTTAATAAACTAAATATTAGAAAAAATAAAAAAATAATATCGTATTATTATATTTACCTAATCATGAATTATTTAAATATCATTTGAATCAATGCTTTCCATGCAAAACTCACTTGTTAAACAGGTTAAAGCTAATGAAAACACTCAGGGTTTCCAAAATTGGAATAAAAAACTTGCACCTTCAAATGAGGGCATGCAATCAAGCATGGACAACCCCGCACAATTAAAATCGAAAGAATTCCAGTATAATCCAAATCAAAAATTGACGGCCATTCAAAAAATGGCCAATGACAGTCAAAACAATAACCATATCATTCAGCTAAAAGCATTAGCCACCAGATATTCCAAGCAAAAGCAACCTACTTTACAACTTAAACCAAATAATTCCGGATTACCCGATCGTCTTAAGAGCGGGGTTGAAAATCTATCAGGTATTTTTATGGATGATGTAAAAGTTCATTATAATTCTGATAAACCTGCCCAATTAAATGCGCATGCTTATGCACAGGGAACAGATATACATCTTGCCTCAGGCCAGGAAAAACACTTGCCTCATGAGGCGTGGCATGTTGTACAGCAGAAACAAGGGAGAGTACAGCCAACAATGATGATGAAGGCTAAAGTACCCATTAATGATGACAAGGGTTTAGAAAAGGAAGCTGATATAATGGGTGCGAGGGCTTTACAAATGAAACCATTTTCTCTTTCAGATTACAGGACGGAAAAATTGGTTCAAAAAAAAGGAGTAGTTCAAAAAGTGGATGGTGACCAAAGCGGTGCGTTAAATGAACATTTAGATTTAGAAACAATTGAAGAGGAGGAGATTGAATTTAATATAATGAGTACTATAAATACATTATACCATACAACCACTAGAGCAGGTGCTGATAAAAGTATTTTGGAACGAATTGATCCTGCTTTTTTCAAATCTTCCTCCAGATTTGGTGGTGGATTTTATTTGACAAATGATATCGAGACTTCCGAAGCAGAAATAGCTCATCATAAATTTGATGACCCTGATAATCCATTAAATGCTTATGTAACTATATCCTACAATATCTCTGGTGGTAAAATACTTGATGCTACTGGACCTGCTATATATAAAACCGTTGAAGAAAATCCGATTCATCTAAGAAGAATGGCACAGAGGGGTGGCATGGATGGTATTGCGATTCCATCTCTTAGAGGCTCAGGAACAAATGTAGTTTTATTTAAAAATTTCGGCATTTTGAAAGAAGGTAAACAGATTCAACACAGACTACCGGACAAGGATATTAAACGATTACCTGATGGCCAGCCAGATATGAAAAAGGAGGGCGCATTTAAAGCGACATTATAATTTTAAAAAAGTTTGTATTTAAACATTTTTACATTCTATCATCAGTTTGGTGGTAAAAATGGTTTTATTTAACCCTTCTCTAAATATAATTCATCAAGATTGTCTTATATATACATTTCAACAGTCTTCTGGATACCAGTGCAGACTTGTATAGTTGTGAGTAGAAATCCCTTTATGCTCTTTAGAGAAAAAGCTAACTATTTCTATATGATGATTCTTAAAATGCAATTTCTTCCTTTATTTGCATCGTTAGGGTGAGCTTATTTTTCCGCGGTCAGGAAGATTCACAACCAGTATTGAAACTTGATTAACAAATCAGAATTTTTTGTATTAATGGTTAAGAAAAACCTTTTAAACTTCCATATCAAATAGGATTAATATTGAGAAAATTGATGAATTCCATCTTCCAACATTTCCACTCACAATTTAACATTATTTGGGGAAGCGAAAAAAGGAGTTTTTATATTAAATATACATCCTAATAATTAAAGTAGCACCAGTCATTACATTTTCTATTTATATACCTTAGTATCTAAGTAGAAATTACTTTAATATTGGATCTTCTACATTACATTGCTCATTTCCCTATATTATATAACCTGCATGTTAAGTATTGAGCTTCTACTAAACAGATCAAACAAATGATTATTCATATAATAATTAGAAAATTAATTTTTATTATCAGCTAGTTGTGAAAATTAATAATTTATTAATCAATATTTTTTAAAAAAATCCAACTTTATATGTCCTGAAAAAACCTGAGCAGCGGGACCTGTCAACCAAACATCTGAAAAAGTGGGAATGTCTTTATCATGATTGGGTCTGAAACTGACATGAAGTAATCCCCCTTTAGCTTTAAGGCTTACCTCAAACAAGTCAACTTGCCATCCTTTACTTAAGTAATATGCCATTGCGGCAGCGGTAACACCAGTACCACAAGCCAGTGTTTCTGCCTCTACTCCCCTTTCAAATGTGGCAATTTCCAAACCTGTTGGTGCATCGACCAAAAAATTTACATTGGTTCCGCCCTTTCCAAACATCGGATCTAAACGTATTTTATTACCTTTATTATGAACATCAAAACCATTTAAATCGTCAACAAATTCAACCCAGTGGGGACTACCTGTATGAATAAAATAGCCATTTGAAAAGGTATCTACTTTATCAACATTTTTCAAAGAAATTGCGTATTCATTATTATCCAGCACTCTAAATTGGTGAATTCCATCGGTGGCAATAAAAGAACCTTCAGATTGTATAATTCCCAAATCGTTAGCAAAAGCAACGATGCATCTACCCCCATTACCACACATAGAACCTTCATTTCCATCGGCATTAAAGTAACGCATTTTAAAATCAGCGACATCATCATTTTCCAATAAAATAAGACCATCTGCACCTATTCCAAAATTTCGATGGCATAAACGTGCTAATATATCAGGATTTTCAACATCGAACGAGCCGGGTAATCTGTTATCGATCATCACAAAATCATTTCCAGCACCTTGGTATTTGTAAAAAGGAATGGTATTATTCATGATTGATGGTATCTGTTTTTTCAGGTAAAACCATAGGATTTACCTCCATGTTTTGTTCTTTAAATCCAAAAGGGACTCCTTTTTTATAATGTAACCAAGCTATCCAAATACTGAAGAAAAGGATTAAACCAAGTCCAAATAAGGAAAACTTCCAACCCCATATATTTCCAGTAGGAGGTACAAATTGTCGTAAAAATTCATCCTTTTCCTTTTGTATTTCTTCCTTACTTTTTGCCATATAACGATATTATTTTGCAAAGATAATGAAATAGCGTTAGGAAGGTTATTCCATAATTAATGGATAATCCATTTCAATAAAATGAACCGGCACTTTAGGTTTACCAAATTCAGCAGGAACCTCAAAAGGTAAAATCTTATCTGATGCAATAAATCCCAATCTTTCATACCACAAAATAAGTTCTTGCCGGAGATGGATAACCTGAATCTGTATTTTTTCCAACCCAAGTGATTGTCCATATTGGATAGCATTTGAGACTAACAGCCTTCCAATACCATTACCCTGAAGAGAAGGCTCAACAGAAAGCATACCCATATACAAATTTTCATTTTTCACTTCCAAATAAACCGAGCCAGTAATTACATCCAAATCATTTTTTGAAATGAGGAATATTGCCTTTTCATTAGAAAATAATGAAAACAGGTCATTTTCATCTGTTCTTTTATCCCCTTCAATAAAATCGGATTCAAATGTCCACCCTTTTCTTGCCTCCTCGCCACGATAGGCACTGTTGGCTAATTTACAGATATAGGGTAAATCAGATAAAATTGCCCTGGAAACTTTCATAATTTATATTTTTTGCCTAAATTCCCAAAATTAATAAAAAATTGATACCATGTTCAAACTGATTTCCATCCTTTTATTTTCCAGTTTATGTTTACTCAAGGGACAAACATTTTCTAACAATGAAATAAATGAATGGTCCAAAAGGGCACAAAATGTCACCATTGTAAGAGATAATTATGGTGTTCCGCACATTTATGGTAAAACAGACGCTGATGTAGTTTTTGGTTTAATGTACACACAATGTGAGGACGATTTTAACCGAGTGGAAGAAAATTACTTAGACGCATTAGGCAGATTATCGGAATCACTGGGTGAAAATTATTTTTATCAGGACGCACGCGCAAGAATGTATGCAGATACTCTACTTGCGAAAAACAATTATTTACGTTCTCCTGCCTGGTTAAAAGCTTTACTGGACGGGTTTGCCTCTGGAATTAATTATTATTTGCATAAAAATCCAAATGTTAAACCTAAAATCATTCAAAGATTTGAGCCTTGGATGCCTTTACTATTTACCGAAGGTAGTATTGGTGGAAATATTACCATTATTCCTGTTCAGGGAGTAAAAGATTTTTATGAGGGAAATGGCATTGGATATCATGTTCCGGAAATACCTGAATGGGAGCAGGAACCAGCAGGTTCGAATGGATTTGCCATCGCTCCAGAATTAACAAAAAATGGGCATCCGCTGCTCCTTATAAATCCACATACCTCTTTTTATTTCAGGACGGAGGTTCATTTAGTAAGTGAAGAAGGCTTAAATACTTACGGTGCAGTTACATGGGGACAGTTTTTTGTTTATCAGGGATTTAATGATAATTGTGGATGGATGCATACCTCAAGTGCCGCTGATGTGGCAGATGAATATTTAGAAACGATTGAAAAAAGGGGAAAAGATTATTTTTATCTCTACGAGAAAAAATGGTTACCTGTTAAAACAAGAAAAGAAATTATTTCTTTTCAAACTCCAATGGGCATAAAAAAGAGAGAAATTACCTTGTTTTTCACACATCACGGACCAATAATTGCAAATAAGGATGGAAAATGGGTATCTATTCGAATGATGACAGAACAGATTGATGCTCTGGCCCAATCTTTTTTAAGAACCAAAACTGCAGATGTCAAATCTTTTGAAAAAGTAATGAAGCTAAATACAAATTCATCTAACAATACCGTTTTTGCAGATAATTCAGGTAACATTGCTTATTGGCATGGAAATTTTATGCCAAAAAGAAGCCTCGATTATAATTGGAATGGCCTTTTAGATGGGACAACTTCAAATACAGAATGGAAAGGATTTCACACTGTTAAAGAACTAATTCGAATTATTAATCCTACCAATGGCTGGATTCAGAACTGTAATTCAGATCCTTTCACTGCTTCAGGAAAATATAGTCCCGAAAAGAAAAAATACCCTGCTTATATGGCACCTGATGAAGAAAATTTCCGAGGTGTAGCCGCGTTAAGAATACTTGAAAATGTGAAGGGGCAATGGACACTTGACAGTTTAATTAAAGCTGCTTTTAATCCTTTTCTACCTGGATTGGCTAAGATTATCCCTGATCTCATCAATGTATATAAAGGAGATTTATCAAATCCATTTTTAGATCCACTCAAAGAGTTATCTGTTTGGAATTTTGAGCGAGATTCTCTCTCTGTTGCCACTAGCTTAGCCATATTTTATGGCGAAAACATTATGGACATTGCCAGAATTAAAAGTGGATATGGTGCAAAATCTATGTTAAACTTAGAGACTTATGTCTTAAATAACTTATCGGATGCAGATAAAAAAGCTGCTTTTGAAAAAGCTATAAATCAACTCAACAGTCAATTTGGCACATGGAACATTTCATGGGGAGAAATCAATAGGTTTCAACGAATTAGTGCAGGCATTCGCCCGGAGTTTAATGATGATCTTGAAAGTTTGCCGGTAGGTTTTACCTCGTCGGCTTGGGGATCGCTTGCTGCATTTGGCTCAAAAACGCAGGCTGGAACCAAGAAAAGATATGGGACTTTGGGAAATAGTTTTGTTGCTGTAGTAGAATTTGGCCCCAAAATTAATGCTCATTCCATTGTAACAGGGGGATCATCCAGTGACCTGAATTCGCCCCATTTTAATGACCAATCTCTAAGATATACAAGAGGACAGTTCAAAAAAGTTCATTTTTATAAAAGTGAGGTAGAAACCAACGCAGTTAAAACCTATCACCCATAATTTAACATTACCAAGAAAACGAATTATCATGGATAAAAGGACCTTTTTCAAGCATTCCATCGCCATGGGCTTAGGTGCTCCTGCCCTATTTAATACTTTAGAAAAGTTAAATCTCACCGTGGCCAATAAAACTGTGGAAGAAATAGCTGAAGACGAAAATTATTGGTTGGGAATCAGGGGAGGCTACCGATTGAAGCCAGATTATATAAATCTTGAAAACGGTTATTATTGTTTTATGCCCCAAGCCATTCTGGAGGACTACCTTCATCATATAAGAGAAGTAAATTACCAAGGTTCTCACTATATGCGAACCGTTCAATGGGATAATAAAAGGGCAATTTGTGGTCAACTTGCGGAATTAATCCAATGTGATGCAGAAGAAATTATCATAACCAGAAACACTACAGAATCATTAGATACTGTCATCGGAGGTATACATTGGGAAAAAGGAGATGAGGCTATCATGGCAAATCAAGATTATTTTGCGATGATAGAACATTTTCGCTTATGTGAAGAAAGATATGGTATTGTTAGAAAAATAATAGATGTTCCGAATATCCCAAAATCTGATGAAGAAATTGTAGCGGTTTATGAAAATGCTATTACCAGTAAAACGAAATTGATCATGGTCTGCCATATTGTTAATATAACGGGTCAGATACTCCCCATCAGAAAAATATGTGATATGGCACATAAAAAGGGTGTTGAGGTACTGGTTGATGGAGCACATGCTATTGGACATTTTTCATTTGACATCAAAGAATTAAACTGTGATTATTATGGTTCCAGTCTCCATAAATGGCTTTCTGCTCCATTAGGAGCAGGATTATTATATATCAATAAGGAAAAAATAGGTGGTCTTTGGCCCATGTTTGGAGATTTTGGTTTTCCATTGGAAAACATAAGAAGATTGAATCATACGGGTACCCATCCTGTTGCTACTGATCTTGCCATTGGAAATGCCATCGAGTATTTACATCGCATAGGATTAGATAAAAAAGAAGCCAGATTAAGATATTTACAAAATTATTGGACCAGCCGTGTGCGTAATGAACCTAATATAATA
>Ga0208787_1000555_pt1 | contig 17556 bp, 1 predicted proteins | sample Wag4_2014_7_11_FD_187362 | JGI IMG/M metagenome (GOLD analysis project Ga0208787, IMG submission 187362) | Fresh water microbial communities from Ohio, USA - Utica-2 Time Series HT 2014_7_11 (SPAdes) (version 2) | ecosystem: Environmental > Aquatic > Freshwater > Water tank | place: USA: Ohio... | reverse complement strand
AAATCAATGTGGCATTTCCATAGCCCTGACTTCCTGCTACAGCAGGATTTGTTAAAAAAGGTTTGAAAAAATTCTGATTTTGAAAAAGGAAATTTTGACCGCTTAAATCAAAATTCAAACCTAAAACAAACGAAAATAAAAAAATAATTCTCATGATTTAATTACTTTATCAAAGTGAAATTTCCTTTACGGATATCATTTTTAGTTAAATGAATCATATACCAATAATCTCCCGAAGATGCCGGGTAATTGCCAATCATACCGTCCCAGCCGGGTGAGGCACCTGAATATTCAACAAGTAATCTACCTGTTCGATCAAAAATATAAACCTTTGCTTCTGGATAGAATACAAGAGCTGGAATCTCCCAACGATCATTTTTACCATCGCCATTTGGCGTGAAAAAATTGGAAAGTTTAATCTCATTATCTATGACATTGAATAAAGCATAACAAGTTTTATCCCCAATGCTAATATTAAAACTTGCAACACCTGTGGACATTGGTTTACCAGTTATAGAATATTTAATATTACCCCCCAAAGGGTTTAGCCTTAAAGAGTCACCGGTAAGCGTTAAGCCTGATACACCGGTTGAAGAAAGGGTTACAGGAAAGATTTTTCCATTATTTCCACCTTGATAATTAATCTTTAAGACGCCGGTATAGTCCATATCTTTTCCGATGTCATCAGGTGTCAATTGGCTGTTATTGCAATCAATGGAAGATAATTTTGGCAATAATACTTTGACCGGCAATTCTACTACACAAGATTTTGCACCTAAATTTATATTAAATATCGCTTTTCCGGTATCTGTAGGAACACCCCTGGCAATCAATTCTATGGAGCCTTGACCAAAAGCCAGTTTTCCTAGTTTAAGTGAAAGATTTAATCCACTAACACCCGTTGATGAAATGGTAAATCCCGCAAAATTTGTACCATTACCTCCCTTATAGGATAAGATGATAACCCCATCATACAGTTCATCCTTGTATATTTCAGTATTATCAATAACAAGCTGATCACATAATAAATCATCCACTTTGTTGTCCGTTAAAACGGTTATAGTACCTGTTGCATCTAAATTACCACATCCACCCATTAAGGTAATACGATAATTAAAGATTCCACTTTCCGTTGGGGTACCCCTAATAGTGATTATATTGGAGGACCAAGAAGGTAAAACACCTGAAGGAAGTCCTTTTACCGTAATTATACCGGTCGCTCCCGTTGTTGTATGTGTGATGGCTGGCAGTAAACTATTGATCATTAAAGTTGGTGTTGCAGAGGCTGAACTCACGGTATTAGCAGGTGTTACAGTTATCGCTCCAATTGCCTTAATGTTATCACAACCTCCTGTCAAAGGGATTGTATAATTAAATAGACCACTTTCCGTCGGCGTTCCACTTATGGTAATCAGATTCGATGACCAAGTGGCTGTTACACCTTCTGGTAACCCAACTGCCCTGCCAATACCTGTTGATCCTGTTGTTGTATGTGTAATATTTGTCAGGGTTGTTTGAACACACAGGGTGGGTGTTGTGGAAGCCGCACTAACAGTACTGAAAGGAGATACCTTGATAGTTCCCGTAGCATTAATATTACCACAACCTCCAGCCAATGGGATAGTATAATTAAACAGACCGCTTTCCGTTGGCGTTCCACTTATAGTAATCAGTTCAGATGACCAAGTGGCCGTTACACCTGCTGGCAACCCTACTGCCCTGCCAATACCTGTTGATCCTGTTGTTGTATGTGTAATATTTGTCAGGGCTGTTTGGACACACAAAGTGGGTGTTGTGGAAGCCGCACTAACCGTACTGATTGGAGACACGGTGATAGTTCCTGTTGCATTGATATTCTCACAACCACCAGTTATTGGGATTGTATAATTAAATAGACCGCTTTCCGTTGGTTTTCCTCTAATGGTAATAATATTTGATGACCAAATGGCTGTTACACCTGCTGGTAACCCAACTGCCCTGCCAATACCTGTCGCTCCTGTTGTAGTATGTGTAATATTTGTCAGGGCTGTTTGGCTACACAAAGTGGGTGTAGAAGATGCGTCACTAACCGTACTGATTAAATTAATTTCCAATAATCTACTTACTGTGGTAGAACAGCCTTTGCTATCTGTAACCGTAACAATATAAGTTCCTGGCTCATCAACAATTATACTTTTCGTTGAACTATTAGAGCTGTCATTCCAAAAATAAGAACTAATGGTTGAACCTGGATTTACCCAAGTGCTTGTTATCATTGATGCCACTTCATTCTGACAAATAATGCCATCATCAGCTTTCTGCCCAGAATTTTCCTTAACAATAATATTTGCCAGAACACCAAATTCAGGTTCTGTTATTTCTACTACACCTACTGCTGAGCATTTATTACCACTTGATTCAGTTACGGTAACATTATAATTTCCTGCAGGCAGATTCGATATACTGGGTGAAGTTCCTGCCCCCGCATTGGAAGACCACTTATACAGGTATGGCGCTGTTCCTCCACTAATATTTAAAGAAATTGATCCTGTTGTTCCACCTTGACAGAGGATATCAGTTTTTGCAACACCTATAGTTAATGGTTGGATTAAGTCGCTTATCGTTGCCGTTGCAGTCCCTTTACATCCATTTTCATCTGTAACCGTTACCTTATATAAGCCCTGAACTATAATCTTAGCGGTAGCTATTGCACTACAGCCATCACTTGATGTGATAGTTACCGAATAATCTGTCGACACCATTGGAGAAACAGCTAACATTGAACTTGACTCACCACTTTGCCATTTAAAGGAAGATCCTCCTTCTGCTGTTAAAATCGCTGATTCTCCCACACAAATGGTACCATCATTATTTACTATTCCAGATTTATCAGTAACTGAAATGAAAGCATCCAATTCATCCATTACACGGATTTTTCCTGTAGCCGTTGCATTGCCACAACCACCGGTTAGAGGAATACTATAATTAAATGTGCCACTTTCTGTTGGTATTCCACTAATTGTAATGGTGTTATCTTCCCAAATTGCCGTTATTCCAGCAGGTAGACCTGTTGCTTTACCTATACCAGTTGCACTTACCGTCGAATGTGTGATATTTGTCAATGAAGTATTGACGCATAAAGTCGGTGTTATAGAGGCCGAGCTTACGGTATTTATTAAATTTACCGTGATGATTCCTCTCGCGTGAACGCTGTCACAATCGCCGGTTAATGGAATGTTATAGTTGAAGATACCTGTTTCTATTGGTGTACCACTAATAGTTATTGTGTTTGATGACCACTCCGCTATTACTCCAGCGGGAAGACCTGTTGCATTCCCAATTCCTGAAGAACCTTCTGTGGTATGGATTATATTTGTCAATGAAGTATTTACACATAAAGTTGGAGAGGAGGAACCAACACTCACCTTGTTATTAGGTGTAACCGTTATCTCCTTATTTGCAGTTGTCTTGCAACCCTTACTATCGGTTATAGTTACGGTATAAAGACCTGAATTTTTTATATTTAATATATTTGAATTATTTTCAGAAGCATTACTCCACTGAAAAGAACTAATCGCTCCACCTGAAATCGTTTTAGCATTTACGATAAGTTCTGCCACGTCATTTTGACAAATGATTCCATCATCTGGTCGTATACCTGAGTTTTCACTCACTAAAATACTTGTTTGAATACCAAAGGTAGGTTCTATAATTTCTGCGGTTCCTACCACCTTACATTTACTGGAGCTGCCCTCCGTCACCGTTACACTATAACTACCTGCTGGAAGATTAGACAAGGAGGCTGTTGTTGCCCCACCTGTATTCGATGACCATAAAAAGGAATATGGGGAGACACCTCCGCTAACAACAAGAGAGATTGTACCTGTTGATGTACCTTGACATATTACATCGGTTTTCGATAAACTAATGGTTAAAGGCAGACTTAAGTCATTCAAATTAACCATTGAGCTACCTTTACATCCATTTTCATCTGTAACCGTCACATTATATAATCCCTGAACTAATCCTGTGATTGTTGCTGTATTTGAGCCATTACTCCATAAATAAGACCAACCCGTTCCACTTGAGGCCGTTGCCGTACCAGTCTGACTCAACGGACAGTCTGGATTTGTAGAAACAACCGTTGGTAACGGTTTGGCATTTACGGTAATTTTAGTCGTTGCGATAGCATCACAACCATCGTTAGCTGTAACAGTTACAGAATAATCTGTTGTTTCGTCTGGAGAAATGGACAAAACAGATGAGGTATCACCATTATTCCATTTAAATGTAGAACCCCCTTCTGCGATTAAAATAGTAGTTTCTCCTTTACAAATGATTCCATCGTTATTCAATAAACCCGATTTGTCCATTGCCGAAATAGTTGGTAGAGGTGTAACCTTAACATAAATAGTTCCTTTTGCATTTACAGTATCACAACCACCAGTTAATGGGATATTATAATTAAAGGTACCACTTTGAGTTGGTGTACCACTAATGGTTATCATATTGGAAGCCCATTCCGCTTTTACCCCTGCAGGCAATCCAGTTACCAAGCCAATCCCTGTTGCTCCGGAAGATATAAGTGTTATATTAGTCAGCAAACTATTCTCACATAAAGTAGGGGTTGAAGAAGCTAAACTTACTGTGATAATAGGGATAACCGTAATAGTTCCACTCGCTACAATACTGTCACAGCCACCGACCAAAGGAATACTATAATTAAAAGTACCACTTTGATTTGGAGAACCACTAATGGTTATCATATTGGAAGCCCATTCCGCTTTTAAGCCAGAAGGTAAGCCAGTTACCAAACCAATCCCTGTTGCTCCGGTAGTTGTATGTGTAATATTGTTTAGCAGTTCATCTTCACATAAAGTGGGTGTGGAAGAAGCAATACTAACGGTGCTATTGGGAATAACCGAAATAGTTCCAGTCGCCACAATACTGTCACAGCCACCTAAAAGCAGAATATTATAATTAAAGGATCCACTTTGAGTTGGGGTACCGCTAATTGTTATTTTATTGGAAGCCCATTCCGCTTTTACACCAGCAGGCAAACCAGTGACCAAACCAATTCCAATTGCTCCGGTGGTGGTATGCGTCATATTTTCAAGAAGTGTATTTATGCATAAAGAAGGTGTTGAAGAAGCAATACTCGCCGTGACAACAGGCGTTACTTTAATAGTTCCCCTAGCCACTAAACTGTCACAGCCACCTATGAGTGGGATACTATAATTAAAGGTACCATTTTGAGTTGGGGTACCACTAATCGTTATTTTATTAGCCGACCATTCCGCTTTTACACCAGCCGGTAAGTCAGTTGCCACGCCAATCCCTGTTGCTCCGGTAGTTATATGTGTTATATTGGTTAGAAGTGCATTTTCACATAAAGTGGGTGAGGAAGAAGCAACAGAAACTGTATTTACAGGTGTAATAGTAATCATTCCTGTAGCCTTCGCATTTCCGCAACCGTCATTTAAATGAATGGTATAGTTAAAGATACCACTTTCCGTTGGCGTACCACTTAAAGTAATCGTATCATTGGCCCACTCGACATTTACTCCTGCTGGAATTCCAGTTACGGTGTCTATTCCAGTCGCTCCCGTTAGTGAATGTGTTATATTTGGCATTAGAGTATTTACACATAATGTAGGCGATGAAGAGGGGGCACTGACAATATTATCAGGTAAAACAGTCATAGATCCTGTTGCGTCAACATTTCCACAACCCCCATTTAAAGGTATAATATAATTGAAAGTACCTGCCGCTGTTGGCGTACCATTTATAATTATTGTATCATTTTCCCATAAGGCATTTACTCCAGGAGGAAGACCTGTTACCGAGCCAATTCCCGTCGCACCTTTGGTGGCATGGGTAATATTTGTCAGAGCAGAATTAACACATAGAACAGGAGTTGAAGAAGCACTACTGGTTGAATTGACCAATGTAACTGTTATTTTTCCTGTTGCATTTTCAATTCCACAACCTCCAGTTAAAGGAATCAAATAATTAAAAGTTCCAGTTTCTGTTGGCGTACCACTAATAATTATGGTATTGGATGCCCAAACAGCATTTACCCCGGCAGGAAAGCCTGTCCCTGTGCCAATTCCGGTCGCACCTGTAGTGGTATGTGTTATATCTATCATGGAAGTTTGAACACATAAGGACGGCATGGAAGAAGCAACACTTACAGAATTTACTGGCATCACTATTATACTTCCGGTAGCATTGACACTATCACAACCACCAGTCAGGGGAATGTTATAATTAAAGGTTCCACTTACCGTTGGAGTACCTGAAATGGTTATTGTATCAGCTAACCATTGGGCAGTAACGCCAGCAGGCAGGCCTGTTGCAATCCCAATGCCAGTTGAACCTGTTGTAGTATGCTTTATATTGGTCAATATGGAATTAACACATAAAGTAGGGTTAGAAGATGCAGCACTCGCCGTATTGCCAGGAAAAATGATCAAACTACCTGTAGCATTCACATTTCCACAACCACCAGTCAATGGAATCAAATAATTGAAAGTTCCTGTAGAAGTAGGTTTTCCATTGATGGAAATGGTATCATTAGACCAATAGGCAGTTACTCCTGGAGGCAGACCAGCGGCGGAGCCAATACCTGTGGCAACTGTGGTTTTATGCATTAAGTTTGTCAACAATGTTCCCGTACACAAGGACGCTGAAGAAGCTGCACTGAAAGTGTTAGCAGATAAAACAGTAATGATACCAGTTGCGTTTATATTTCCACATCCACCAGACAAGAGAATATTATAATTGAAAGTTCCAGCATCTGTTGGTGTTCCTGTTATGATAATGGAATCAGCATGCCACACTGCAGAAACACCCGTTGGAAGACCGCTTACTGTGCCAATTCCAGATGCACCCGTTGTATTATGTCTGATTCTTGGTAAAATATTATTTATGCACAAGGTAGGTGATTCAGATGCTGTACTTGCTGTATTTGAAGCCGTTACAGTAATAGTACCCGTTGCTACTGGATTACCCGCACCACAAGGTCCGGTTAATGGAATTGTATAATTGAATATTCCAGCCACAGTTGGTGTACCACTTAATAATATTTCATTGGAAGCCCATTGTGCTGTTACCCCTGCAGGCAGCCCTGATGGTGTACCAATGCCTGTTGCGCCAGCAGTAACATGAGTAATAACAGGTAAACCAGTATTTATGCAGAGTGAAGGCGTTGTGGAGGCAGTATCTGCAAAACATAGCGATCTGTCCCTATACAAAGCAAATTTTCCTTTAGAGGTGAGTACTGGACTAAAAGTGGTGGTTGTCTCATCCACATATAATCTGGTTCTGACAACACCGCCCACTAATGCATTCAACCCTTTACTGTCATCAGAATTACCTCCGTATAATTTCACAATGCCATTAGGTGCACTTACCGCTCCATTTGCTGTAACATTAATGCCCCCTCCGGTAGGGACTAATATATTATTATTTTTACCAGCATTCAACACAATAGCTCCGTTGTATCCTGTAAGGGAATCGATGTTAGAATTACTTGAAATGGGTTCTTTAAGATCAATGTCTCCATTTAAGGTCTCAATTAAAACGGGTCCTGCCGCATAAATCCCCGTTGGGTTTACCGAACCAATTTCTAAGCCTCCACTTAAATCAACATATTGAAGACTGCCTAACCTGGTAGAATTGTCTCCACCCGCTATAGTACTTATATTATTTGATGCATGGGTTAAATTAAAATGTCCTGGTCCATGCAAACCTAATCCGTTGGCTGTAATGGGTGCCGTTTGTATAACGGAGTCCGTTGCATGAAAATTTATATCATTATTGGTGGCTGTCAAAGCACCATTGATGGATATTTTACCTCCGTAAATGGAAACTGGGCCTGAAATGGATTGGTTTGCAGCAACCGTGACATTGGCAATATTTGTAGTTTTTCCCAGCGTTAGTCCCGTTAGGGCACCGGGAACAGTTACATTTGTTTTTGGCCACGACAACGCAGCAGCAAAACTACTTCCATTGGGACGGACAGTGAGCGAACCTATACAGTCTATCGTAACTGCACCAGGTGTTGCAATTACATTGCCCTCAATGGTCACATTGCTGCTTGAAGAAGTAACATTTGTTCCAGTCTTTTTACCAATTACGGTAGTTCCTGGAAAATTTACGTTATCTTGTATCCCTGATGAATTTGCACCTATTATGGTAATGGGTCCTGATGCCGCTAATAAATCTCCATAGAAAGCGGTACTTATTTTGGTTCCGGTTGCCGTTCCTGATCTACCGTCTAATGTTAAACCACCACCTGTGCCCGTGGCTTCAAGAATTGCATTCATATTAATTCCCATAGAGGTACCCGCATTGTTCACATTCGAGGCATCTCCTATGATAGAAATGGCATCCGATGCTGTGCTGGCCGATCGCAACGTTAATTGACCCCAGTTAGATACCCCCTGTGCATTGGCACTGACAGAACCGTTTGCCACACCCATTATGGATATTTTACCCGTTCCTGAATTAATGACAGACCCCCTAAATCCTACGCCAAAAGACATGGCAGCATTAGCTGTATTGGCGTTCTGTCCTCGAATAGTTATATTCCCACCATTAGAGGTGAGGGCTGTTCCTGAACGTAAATGAACGCCCGAAATATATTGGGTATTAGGACTGGCCTCAGTGCAGGTTTCCAGAGCTGTTCCAAATGCGAAGCCAGTGGTAAGGTTGGATCCACCACCAAGGTTGATGTCTCCACCAGCGGTGACAATAGAGGAATTAGCCCGCAACTGCACGTAGCCTGTTGAATTAACATCGGCATCTGCCCAGAAACTCACGTCGCCAGCGTTGGTGTAAATGGTATCGGAAGCACCAAGGTTGATTTTTCCGGTAGCTATAAACAACACATCAGCACCCGCGTTATTGGTCCTAACATTATGACCAATATCAAGATCTCCACCATAAAAAGTGACAGAACCATCAAAAAGAATGGGAGCAATCAGCGAAATATTTGCTGTATTTCCTGGTTTTCCAATGATCAAACCGCCAATGTTGGTCGAAACATTAAATCCTGAAATTGGATAATTTATGGCGTTGGTGAAACTGGCTGATCTTGGCCGTATCTCCAATTTACCTGCACCGGTGAAACTACTGCTTGTTGTGGAAGGAATATCCCTTTCAAAAATTAAATTTCCTGCGTTAATCACAGTTGGCCCTGTGTAGGAATTTGCACCGGTCATAAGCAAGGCGCCCTGGCCTGATTTGATTAAGTTTCCTGAACCACTCAGAATACCAGGATAAGATGAAGAATCACTTCGATTAAAAGTCAGGAGACCATAATTTATTATGTTACCAGCTACAGAACCAGAAGTACCACCATTTCCTATCATCAGACTACTATCTCTGGCAATGGTTATGATACCTGAAAGGGTATTATTCCCCGTGAGGGTTATTGGTGCACCCAATTGTAATATATCCTCTGAACCACTCATGTTTCCTGCGATGGTCAAAGGTGTGGCACGCTTGAATATAACCAAACCGTTATTTAGAACAGCGCCAGGGAAACTTGAACTGGTATCTGTTATTTCTTGAGTCCCTTTGGAAGTGAAACTATAGGTGTTGGGACTTGTTACACTAGTCAATGTGTTGCTGAGTGTTGTGGTACCTGTATAGGTGAGTGCACCATTGAAATTCACCTTACCGGACATATAAACATTTGAAATGCCATAACCAGCGCTAGTCGGGGAAGTTGCCAAAGACCCAATCGTTGTACTTCCTGTTGACATATCAACTCCAAGGTGATTTCCACTCCGGTATGCCGCACCATTGTAAACAGATGTGTTAGCACGAATCTGAACTTTCGAGCCTGATTGCGATAGCTCCGCAAATACACATTTAGTAAATGTTCCGTCAAATTGTTGAAACTGCAAAGTTGCGATATTTGTTAAGGCATTATATGATTTTACATAAGCACCGGCTGTTTGTGTTGCAAAACCATTTGCTGCTACTGCCGTTCCAGCTTGTAAACCACCAGTAATTCTTGTAAGTAGCTCCAAAACAGTAGCATTTGTATCTATTGTTGCTACCGTGCTAGTAAGAAATACATTGTAATAAGTTCCGGAAGCTCCTTTTATTTCTAAGCCTCCATTACCCGAAATGGGTTTTGAAAATGATATATCCCCATTAGGTGCGAGAATCAGTTTAGCCATGCTATCGACGACAACAGCTGAAGTATTACTTATATTTCCAACTGATGCCTGACTCAATGACCCTCCGCTACCTACCTGCAGATTACCTTTTGATACACTTGTAAGGCCAGAATAAGTATGGTTATTCGTTAGGGTTAATAAACTGGTACCAGCTTTGGTAAAACTAGCCTGATTTCCACTGATGACACCATCATAGGTCGATGTTGCAGAAACATCTATAGTAGCATTCCTGGTTTTTGCCAAAGTCAGATTTCCAGAGCCAGACACACTACTACCTTTTATGATGATATTTCCCGTAAGGGTATCAGTAGTAGCAAAATTTGCATTCATGGCAATCGCTCCACCATAAATACCAATAGAACCTGCTATTGTGTTGGGAGAACTAAGCGTAACAGGGGAACTGTTTGTCATAATAACAACTCCTGAGGAATCTGACATTTGATCATAATAACCAAAGGTTAATCCCGTAATAGAAGTGGAATTATTTAAAACCAGATGTTCATAAATACCTCCAATATTGAGGACGCTTGGGGTATTATTATGCGTCCAATTTAGGGTGGTGCCATAAGAACCAGCATCCGGTAACAAATAAACTTTCCCAGTGCCTGAATATACAATACTATTACCCGCAGAACCTATAACTTGGTCTGCAATAAAAATTAAATCTCCATTTCCTGTGGTAATTGTACTACCATCATTATTTGTAATTATGCCATTTATTCCACTATTAACTCCATTTCCAGCCCATGCTAAAACATCTCCACCATTCGTAGTTATATTACCAAAAAAATCCATCGCATAATTATTGGAATTACTTGTCCCAATGGATGGACCATTTCCGACCGTCAGTCCATTCCAAGTATAACTACCTCCATTACTATTTGAACCACCCATCCAAACATGACCTCCGTTTGTGGAAATAGTTCCATCAAAACCGACACCTCCATCATTATTCGTATTATCAAAATCAGACCAAATTACCACATTCAATTTGCCTGAGCCGCTGGTGGTAATAGTCCCTCCATTTCTGACCGTAGTATTTCCTTGCATGGTTAGTACGCCGGTACCTCCCGATTTTGTAATGGTGGAATTATTACTAATACCTTCGATTGAAGTCGAAATGGATTTTAGGAAAATATTTCCAGTATCGGAAGAAGTCAATGCGGCATTTAATGTTACGACGCCTCCATACATACTTATTGGCCCTGCGGCGGCAATAGCTTTATCTATCAAAAGATTACCAGCATTTCCCGATTTACCAAGGGTAAATGAACGCATGGTCTGCGCGTTTTGATTCCAATTAAACCAGTCTGTTTGAATTAAATATGTAAAGCTGGCAGATGCAGGTTTCCAGTCCACAGCCCCTCTGGTTGCTATAAATGGTCGGAAGTGGCTAAAATTATAGCTATCAAATTGTATGGTTATATCACTGGAACTGGAAGTAACGGCAGACCCAGCTTTGGAACCTATGTACACATTATTATCGACGAACATGTAGCCATTCGATTTTCCCTCATTATATTTTCCTAACAGAGAAATGGGGCCACCATTAGCAAGTATATTAGTCTGTCCTCTAAGAACGATATCATAAAAATTGGTGGTATTATTTCCTACATTAATAATTATACCGCCGCCTAAGGCAGTTGCAGTAATATTAAGGACGGTGTTGCTCTCTGATTCAAGGCCAAATGCCTGACCAGACGTCCCATGAGCATATCCATTTATTTTTATAGCATTAGCAGTGGTATTGGCCGATTGTATGGTAAAAGGGTAAGATGCATTATTGACGTGAAAAACGATGCCTGATGCAAACTGACTGGTTGTTGTCTGACTATACCCGTCCAATAAAATAGTCCCTGTGCCACTATTAATAGTATCAGCACTTGTTAAAAATAAAATACCTAATCCACTGGCTCCCCAATCTAATGGAACAGACCTGGCAAAAGATTTTCCCCTAATAGCAATATTTCCCCCACCAGAATTAAAATTGGCGACCAAATCAATTCTGACCCCTTCTGTAAAATCCTCCGCAGAAGATCCTAAAGCATAATCACTTCCTTGATTATTTCCACCTCCAAGGGTAATATCTCCCCCTTGAGTATTTATGGTGAGACCACCTCGAAATTGGATGTAACCATTGTTAGTTGAATCAAAATCGGTGGCATTATCGACATTTGATGCAAGCAGGACATCTCCACCTCGGGAGGAAATGATCGTTGCTTGAGTATTATTTATGTGCGTCTTTGAAAGAACCTTAAAGGCATTGACTGTCTGATTATTGATATTGGCACTGAAAGTCACCTTGTTTGCTTCAATGGCAACATCTCCTAGCAATAGTTTACGTTGAACGACTGAATCCCGAATAGTCACCGGACTACTGATGGTAAAAATGGTCTCATTTTCATAAATCCAGGTAGTTCCTTCCGCATCGCCACCTGAACTTACAATGGTTAGATCACCTCTTCCACGAGCTGTGCGATAAATCGCATAGGTTTTATTGGTCTCCAAAACAGGTACATAAATCGTTGTTGTCTCATCACCACTATTCCTGACATTTGCCGGATTACCAATCAGTTGACTAAGACCAGTACTTTGATCCTCTATGCCACTAAAAATCTTTGTTATTCCTCCTGTACCCATGGTTACCAGAGGTGAACCGGTAATTTTAACATTTCCACCAGTGAGCGAACCTATGGCAGCACTTTTACCTGCATTTAAAATAATGGCATTCGAAGTAGTATTGGTAGTGGAAATATTTTGGGCGATGGTAAGATCTCCATTCAGCGTTTCAACCAGTAAAGTTCCACTGGTATAGATACCATTTTTTGTACCAACGGTTTCAATGGTCAAGCCTCCGCTGGCATCAGTAAAACTCAATGAACCAAGTCTTGTAGCGATTTCACCTCCAGCCAATGTGACCACATTATTACTGGCATTATTCAGGGTAAAAGTACCAGTACCGTGTAATCCAAGATTATTTGCCGAGATGGCAGCTGTCTGGGTCACAGCCCCAGTAGCATATATATTAATCGTATTATTTGTTGCTGTTAATGCACCTCCGATGTTGAACGCTCCCCCATGAAAAGTCATTGGAGCAGAAATGGTAAGTGCTGAACTTAACGTTAATGCTGCCGAATTCCCTGCTTTTCCTGCAGTAAATGCGCTTACGGTACTTATATCGATATTACGGATGATCGTACTTGCACTAAAGCTATTATCGGCGGTCCGTGGTTCCAAGGTAAAAGTTCCTGTAGTACCTACCTTTGTTGTTCTAACGCCATCAAAAAGGACATTACTTCCACTAAAAAGAACGTTGGCATTTGTACTTAATACGGAAGGAGTGATTCCTTGAACAGCTGTTGAGTTCAATCTGCTGCCAAAATAAAGGTTCCCGTGACTCAAAATTTGACCAAGACCCTGGGTGACAATGCCAACTGGAGCAGCACGAAGAATAATATCCCCATTTGCCGCTAATATCTGTAGGTTTGACGTTGAATTTTCGTTTGCGAGCCTGATCGCTACATTTGCAGCTGCAATTTGGCTCCCTTCCATTAATATACCACCACCTGAAGATGAAGTGGATTGTATCAACACATTTCCCCCATTGGCATTGAAGAGACGAATACCATCATAAGGTGTGGAACCTCCCGCTATGGTAATCGCCGGACCCACCCCTGCATAAGAAGACGTAATCGCTATATTTGGCGACGCGCCATAGGTAAGTTCTATACCATGATTTACGGAAGAAACGCCTTGTATATTAATGCGACCCGTTCCTGAATTAATCAGGAGGTTACTTTGTGAAGTGACGCCAGGCCGGGAATTAGTTCCGTTGCTGGCTGAACGTCCCTTTATGGTGATGTCTCCTCCGCCACTTAACAAGGAAACAACAACCCCAGTCCCACCTGCAACACCAAGATTTACCCCTCCTGTAGATTCTCCTGCTCCACGGTACGCATAATTATCTGGTATGTCATCTGATGCCAATCCTCCATTTGCCCCATCGTCTAAGCCACCAGCTAAAATTATTTTTCCACCTTGAGAATTAAGAATGGAACCAGCCCTTAAACCAACTTCATCACTATTACTATTCGAAGACAACTGGCTATTATCAGCGTCTGCCCAAAAGATGATATCTCCATTATTTGTCCGGACAGTTTTTCCTTCTGTATTCACCCATACCCAGCCATTTGACTTAAGGAATAATTTAGAACCCTGTTTGATTGAAATAAGATTTTCATTTATTTCAAGATAGGCTCCATACATCGTAATGGGTCCGTCAATGGCAAGACCCCCTGCATGATCATGGATTATATGCTGATTATTGGTTGATTTACCAATCGTCAAGCCACCCATCCCATTGGCATCCTGATCTAGCTTAAACCAATTCAAATTGACACCTTGTCCAAACGAAGCGTCATTTGATTCAAGCGTAAAGGAACCCGTTCCATTTATCCAAGGTCTATGGCTGTCATTAAAAGTACTCCAATTAAAAGTCTCTCCTCTAATTATAATATTACCTATCCCAGGATTGAGGGTAAGGAAATCGAGATCTAATAGACCAGAACCATTGGCATCGATATCTGCATTAATAGTTATGTTACCACCTGCAGAGGTAATAGCCTTTCTGGTATTTGAAGTATATAAACCTAATGTTCCCAGTAGGGAAATATTTGAAGCAGCTGTAGAACTAATATTTGCATTTTGATTGATATTACCTCCATATATCGTTATTGGTCCAGCGACTGAAATGTCTGAATTAATGGTTATATCTGCGGTATTACCCGTTTTACCAATAATAAGACTGGAGGCACTTTCGGCAACCGTATAATTTGAATTATAGGGAAAAGTTTGAGCTGAGGCGAAACTGGTTCCCACAGGTTGATAGGTTACAGCCCCTCTGGTCTTAACTTTAAATCCATTTAAACCAGCACCCACGAAGCTGGAATAAGTAAAAACCAGATCACCTGTGGCTACCCAACTATTATTGGACGGTGAACCAAAATAGATATTCCCCCAACTGGAATATCCAATTCCACCACCACCAGTGGTTCCACGGTCTCCAGTTATCTGCACATCTCCTGATCTTGATAAAATCTGAATATGTCTGGTTTGACCTGAAGAACCATCTGACCGGTAAAAGTTGATCCCATAGGTATTGTTAATTTGGGTATTTATTAGTTTGCCAGCTAAGGTAATATCCCCTTGATCTGTTTCAATATTAGAAATTGCCTCAAAAAAGGTAATACCTCCAAAATATTGAGAGTTATTATTACCCCCAAAAGCATCACCATAAATACCAATGGTACCAGTGCCAGTAGTTGTGATATTCGCCTGAAGACGAACCCCGTCATCATAGCTACTGTTGCATTTACCATAGATTTTGATATTTCCTCCTGCTGCTGTTAGGGTTGCATTATTGATTAAAACACCTGGTGAACCACCTGATCTTGCAGATGCAGCATAAAGACCGGCACCTTCTGTCCCAGCAAAATTACCTCCTAACGTTATGTTTCCTCCATTAGATAGTAAGCTTGAACCACTGTTTAGGGTAATTGAACCTGTGGTACCATTAGGTAAAATCACCGCTGTACCCCCTGAATTTGCTCGAAGGGTAATATTGCCATTGTTTGTTTGTATCGTTCTGCTTGCCGCTATTTCAATATAACCAGTTGACTGCAAGAGGATTTCAGCATTATTTAAGGTCGAGGTTAGGTTTTGTTGAACCACAATATTGCCAGCATAAATACGCATTGCCCCAGAGGTAGTGATAGGACGTGACAAAGTTAAATTGGCAGCATTGGTTGATTTACCGTAAGTAAAACTACCTAAAGATGTGCCGAAATTCCAGTCATCATCAAAGGTTAAGGAACCAGAATCTCCAGCCCTCATGTAAGTAAAGGCATTGCCTGTGGGCTGAATGGTTAGGTTACCAGTAGTCTGTATGGCAATAGATCCTGGTCCTGCATTATTAAGCCGTTGGTATATGGAATTCCCTTCAATTAAAATATTTCCAGAGTAAGGGTTTGTTCCGTCAAACCCGATACGTATAGCATTTGTTGAATTAGCTGCAGAAAAACGAATAGCATTAGAATATTGACCGGATGATTCCAGACTATTTGTTCCTCTCAAGGTAATATTGCCAGTTCGAGAACAAACACTTGTACCTGTTCCAAAAATGATTCCTTCCTTGTCGTTAATGGCAGAAGAAAAATTTGCTGACCCTAGTATTGAAATATCTCCAGAAACGGTTCTAATGGCTACATCACCGTTACATTGAATGCCATGTCTCCAAGAATTGCCACTAGAGGTTGCATCATAACCATTGCCATTAATAGTGATAGCTCCCGAGGACGTCCCAATGGATACTGCACCACTTGTTCCATCTATATTCGTTCCAAAACCAATGGTGTATCGTCCCCTCACTTCCCCATTTATTTCGATAGAACCTGACGCAGTTGATACGGATGTATTCCTAATGAAAACTCCATAATTAGCACCATCATCATCACTAGAGTTCCAAGACAGTCCAGCCAAATAAAGATTTCCCCCATTTGTTGTAATGGATGAACCAACCAATGAGATACCTGGAAGGTCATCCAACCAGGTATTTGCCGCACCGTTGCCAATGGTCAATCCATTCCAGGTCGTTGTTGTGGTTCCACCTCCTGCCCAAAAATGCCCTCCATTGGTTTGTATGGTTACGCCATTCAGCTGAATTAATCCATGATCTGGGAAGACTGAACCCAAAGCTGTTCTCAAAACCAGATTCAATCTTGAGAAAGATGAAGTTATTCCAGTGGCATTGGCAAATATCATATCATTAGCACAATTAAATGTCAACGTGCGATTGTTTCCCCCAGCATACGAAATACTGGCATCGATGTTCATGTTGCGGGGTTTACCACTTTGCCACGGCAGATTCACTATCAAATCTCCCACATTGGATAGATGGTTAGTAATTACGCTTGGGTGAATATTGGCAGAACCGGAAGCTGCTACGTTGAGGTTATTTCCATTAATGCTCCAATTGGTTCCAGAAGTTCCCGTTTGCCCTGAGGAAGATATCGTCAAGTGTTGTGCAAAACCTGTTGTGAAAAATAACAAGATGATAGATAAAACACTTAAAAAATGTGCTATACTATGCGTTGTTCCAAAATTCTTTCCCATTAACTACTGCTTCAATGAATTATTAATGGGCAAAAATAGTAATTACTTTAAAAAAAAACATAATATAACATACGGGAAAAATACGGTATTTTACAAAAAATATTAAAAAAATGATTCAAATTCAGTAAATTATGAAATAAAAAAATTACTTATTTAAACATTTTGCTATTCTTTGGGAAATTTTAAAAATGCGGTACCAGATTATTTACTG